>Ga0335074_10006089_pt1 | contig 16704 bp, 13 predicted proteins | sample Lox_Sample_23_FD_206715 | JGI IMG/M metagenome (GOLD analysis project Ga0335074, IMG submission 206715) | Soil microbial communities from Loxahatchee National Wildlife Refuge, Florida, United States - Lox_Sample_2.3 | ecosystem: Environmental > Terrestrial > Soil > Wetlands | place: USA...
CGCATACCGCCATCCGCGAGGACGCCAGCATCAACCTCGCCGCCGTGGCCGACATGGTGGGCCGCTTTCCGGACCTCGAGCTGATCTTCATCGAAAGCGGCGGCGACAACCTGGCCGCGACCTTCAGCCCGGAGCTCGCCGATCTCACTCTGTACGTGATCGACGTGGCGGCGGGCGACAAGATTCCGCGCAAGGGCGGCCCGGGAATCACGCGCTCCGACCTGCTGATCATCAACAAGATCGATCTCGCGCCGCTGGTCGAAGCCTCGCTCGAGGTGATGGACCGCGACGCGCGCCGGATGCGGGGTGCCCGCCCGTTCGTGTTCACCAACCTGAAGCGCAATGTCGGCCTCGCCGACATCGCGCGCTTCATCGTCGAGACCGGCGGCCTGCCGCCACGGGAGCTGCCGGAGGCTCGCTGACAGCCGAGCCGGTGCGCCCCCGCAGCCAGGCCGAGCGGCTCCTCCGTGAGCCCTTTGAACGGGCGTCTCCCCATCCGGCCGATCCTGAGCGACGTTAGTATATAATCGTGTCGGGCGACGCGCTCCACGGTCGCCTTGAGGGCCGCGGGATCGATTGGAGAGGATCCAGATCAAGCTGGACCTCTTCGCGGTCAGCGGCTGCTGTCGACATGCCCATTCTCTCCCGGTTATTCCAACGTGATAGTCACATCCACGTCAGCGGATGATGTTCGAATACTGGACGTGCGGCGCCACCTTGTGGGTGTCGCGAAAGGACGGTGGCTGGCGACCGCCTTCGTCGCGTATGCCGTACTTCAAGGCCATCTCCGCCCCGATCACCGTCTGGCCGCTGATGTCCATCAGATTTGGATCGCCGTAGAGCGCCCAGATGACATGACCGGTGAACTCCGGGCTCTCGCAGGTATCGCGCAGAAAGCCGAATTTCGCCGGGTCGGCGGCGATCATCGCCTCCATGCGCTCCGTCAGCACCGCGCCCATCCACACTGAAATGGCCGCGACGTTGAAATCCTTGAAATCGACGGCCATGTCGGCGGCCAGCTTGTCCTGGCCGGCTTTTTGCGCGCCGTAGGCGGCGCCGAAGACATAATGAACCGCGCCGGAGCCGGAGGTGAAGACCACCAGCCCGCGGCGCTGCGCCACCAGAATCGGAGCCGCGTAGTAGCTCGCGACATAGCTGCTGCGCAGCCCGACGTCGATGATGTCGCCGAGCTTCACAGGCTTTTCCCAGAAGTTTCCGGGGGTGGTCAGCTCGTCATAAACGGCCGCGGCATTGTTGACGAGGATGTCGAGGCGGCCTCGCTCACGGCGGACCTGCTCGAACAATTGCTCGACCGCAGCGTCGTCCGCGTGGTCGACGCGCACCGCAACTCCCTTGCCTCCGGCGGCCGTGACCGCCTGAGCGGTTTCGTAGATCGTGCCTGGCAGCGTCGCATCGCCGGCCTTTTGCGAGCGTCCGGTCACATAGACCGTGCAGCCATGTCTACCGAGGGCAAGCGCGATGCCCCGTCCGGCGCCCCGACTGGCGCCCGTCACGACCGCTACCGTCTGATCCTGGCTCATCTGCCTAACCTCGCCTTGCCGCTAGTGACTCTCATGCTTCGTGCCGCTACCGCCACCCGATGACCGCGTCAGTTGCAATACCGCCCGCCATTGACGCTGAGCGTGTGCCCGGTGATGTAGTCGGCGGCCTCAGAGGCAAGGAACGCGCCCGCCGCGGCGACGTTCTCCGGCCGTCCCGGCCGCTTCATCGGCGTGGTCTGGGCGTAGGTGGGGATGTTGCCAGGTGACTCGTGCAAGCCCTCGGTCTCCACGAAGCCGGACTCACCAACGTCCGCCGCCTTCGGTCGTGAGCGGGCGTTCGTAGGAGGGGTCGGACCGGTCGCGGTTGCCTTTGAGGTATCCGGAACCAGGCAGCATCTTACCGTTGGGCAGGATCGCCCTGCCTTCCATCGCCACCTCGACTGTGGCGCGGCGCAAGGCGATGCGCCATTCGCCGTTGCGTCTTTCGAGGCGGTCGATGTAGCGACCCGCCAACATTCGAGACGTTTGGCCCCCTTTGTCCGCAAACAGCCCGATCACATAGCTCTCCGTATGAGCCACATCGCCAAGTATCTCGCATGTGTGCATGGTGACGTTATGGAGGTTCACCTCGGCAATCGTCGCGTGCGAGCGGTTGGCGTGCTGCCCATAGTCACGTCCCGGAATCCGGTTGGCACCCAGCTCGTGCATCCCGTCGGGATGATAGCTGCCGGCGACCAATTCCTGGTCGAAACGGTCGTTGCCGCGAGAATTGCGCTTGATGCAGTCGAAGATGGCTTGCCGATCCATCAATTCCTGCACTTTGGCTTCCAATGCCGCCAGGCGGTCTTCGCTAATCATGTCTGTCTCGTTCCTCGTTCTCTCTTGGGCCTGCGGGCATGGCTGCGACTGATCTCTTAGCGCGGCATCGACGGGCCGGTTCCGATAGGCTCGAAATGCACGGTTGGCTTGGCGCCGCTCGTGTACCGGACCACGATCCTGCGGAATTCGGCGTGAGCCGGCTCAGCTCTCGATGCAAGATGAGCCTCGATCGACTCCCACTCCACGAGGAACATGACCGAATTGACATCGTCGACGCCGCGCAGCGCTCTGAACGAGCGGCACCCCGCGAACCGGGTCGTAAGCGGCAGCGCCTGCGACTCGAGGACCGCGAGGAATTCCTCAATCTTGCCTTCTCTGATGCAGATCTCGGCGCGCTCCAAAACCATGTCGGTCTCCTGCTGCGGCGGATTTATGAAGTACGCAGTCTGTCGGGAAGCCCACTGCACCTTGGCAGAGGCAATGCTGCGGTGGTGAGGCGCCGCCAGAGCCCCGCGGATTCACCTGAGCGAACATTAATCATCAACAGTGATGTGCACCTTGTCAAGATCTTTCCCCCTGCGGCCAATCGCGAGGCCATAGATTGCGGGCACTTCATCGGGGAGGAAAAGCCCGAGGAGACACTGCGCGCACTCCAGAGGTTCCTTCGCTCCTGATTTCGGCCTGGCAGTCACGACTGGGAGCTATTCCCTGAATGCCCTTCAGGCGTCCTGCAACTCCGAGTGCCGCAGCATTGTCTGCTAGAAAATGCCTCCCCGCTAAATTCACAGCTTACGCTGACTTAATAAACCTGATTCGAGATCGGGACAAGGAGGCAGTCGAGCGCCCGTTCTCCGATTCGAGTTCCACACGCGGGTCTGGGCTCGAATTCGATATTTTCCAACACGGGTACGTTCGCACTCTGGGACGGAGCCACGACGGCAGCCGGGACGGCCATCGGGCCGTAGATGAATGCAACGGAGGAGCACGCCGAGGCCCGCGGCTCGCCCCGACGAGTTCCCTTTGTTGCACGGTACTAGGGCTCGATCTCAAACACCACGCCGAGTCGAGACCGGCGGCCTGCCGCCACGGGCGCTGCCGGAGGTTTCGTGACGGCCGAGCGCTACTGCACCACGGCAATGGTCACGCTCACGGTCGCGCATATTGTCGCATTGGTGCTATAATCACAATACACGATAACAACACGAGGATGGGGCCATGTTGCTGCACTCACCTCTCGATCGCCGCCGCGGTGGTTTTGCCTTACTCGCGCAATTGATGCTGGGTTGCCTGGCATGCTCGCCGCTTGCCGCCGCTGCAGTGCTGTGTGTCAACCCCGGCGGCCACCACGGATGCTATTCGAGCATCCAGATGGCGGTAAATCAAGCCGCCGCGCACGACGTCATCGACGTCGCGGCGGGGAGGTACGCGGAAGACGTGACCATCGGTATTCCGCTGTCGCTTATCGGCGCGGGCGCCAACAGATCGACGATCGATGCCACGGGGCTCGCGCACGGCATTTTTGTCGATGGCGTCGACCACCCGGGCCTTGCCGGCGTGACCATCGACGGATTCACGGTTCAGAATGCGCTGTATGAGGGCATCCTGACGGTGAGCGTCGCGGACGTCACCATCCGCAACAACAGCGTTTTGGACAACGACAAGTCGCCGGGGCTCGTGTTCACCGGCGCGACGACCGGTTGTCCAGGGCAGCCCGGCACCGGTGTTTACGAGAACGATGAGACCGGCGACTGCGGTGGCGCAGTGCACCTGGTCGGTACGGCGCATTCCATCGTCGACGGCAATTTCATCTCCGGCAATGCCGATGGGATCCTGATCAGCGACGAGACGGCGGAAAGTCACGACAATGTGCTCAGCCACGACATCATCAAGAATAACCCGCTCGAGTGCGGCATCGTGCTCGGCTCGCATCCGCCACGGGGCTCGGCTCCTCCGTCCTACGCGCCACACTATGGCGTGGATCACAACGTCATCGCCGCCAACGTCTCCGAAGGCAATGGCGTGCAGGTCGGCGGCTCGGGTGTCGGCATCTTCTCGGATGGCAACGGGCCGGGCCGTGTCTCCGATAACGCGGTCATCCACAATGTCCTGATCGGCAACGGACTTGGCGGCGTGGCGCTGCACAGCCACGTCGGGCCTTCTTTCGGCGCGCCGGCGGATGACATGAGCGGCAACAAGATCATCGGCAACTTCATTGCCCGCAATCACGCCGATACGGCGGACACGGCCACGCCCGGCACAGTCGGCATCAACATCAATAGCGGCGGTGGCGGCTCTCCGGTGCTGGACACGATCATTTCCGAGAACGTGATCGCTGACGAGCAGCTGGACGTTGCCGTGAATACGCCGGCCGAGGTGGACGTGCACCTCAACGATCTGCAAGGAGGAAACGTCGGCGTGGCCGACGTCTGTGAGTTCGACATGGCCAGCGCCTGTGCCGGGACAATCGATGCCACCGAGAACTATTGGGGTTGTCCTGCGGGTCCGGGTGGTCACGGGTGCACGACCGCGAGCGGTACGGACATTGCTTTCAATCCCTGGTTGCAACAGCCGCTGGCCGAAGACAGCCATCATGATCGCGACAGTGGGCACTGAAGGGCGTCCGATCCATCGAAGCGCGCTCGATCCTGAATGGAATGGCGAACAACCCGAAGGGCGTGAGCCCGTCATCGCCGTAGTGCGATCATGCGGTGCCGACTTCGATCACGCGGCGCGCTAGCCGCCCCGGTTGAATTCGGCCCCGATCACGCCCGCGAGCTGGAAATGAAGGGGCTCGCGCTCGGCGGGGAGTATGGCGGCGCAGCGGTGTACGTGGTCGAACACGCGCCGACAGACCGTCGGGGCCGCTACACTGGCTGGATCAATGCCACGGTGAGTATCGGGGCTCAGCGCTCACGAGCAAAGTCGAGGGCGAGCTTGCTCAGGTCCGGAAATCCGAGGCCACTGCCCTCGTTGTAGATTGAGTATGGGATGCCGGTGTAATAGATGTTGTCGTTGCCGGTGCCGACCGCGCTCAGCACGGTGAACGGGTCGTACCCGCCGATGGCGAACGCGTAAATCCCCGGGTTCCAGAACCCGACCCGGTGGCCGACGTAGGAATTGATGACCGCGGTCGAGCCGTTCAGCTGCGGCGCCACGAAGCTGGTGCCGCCCCAGCCGCCCTGAAGCACCGGTTCGTCAACGGCCGCGAAGGACGGCTCGTACAGCAGGTAGCCGCTGTACGGGTCGGCGTCGGCAGACACATCGGGCAGGGCGCGGCCGGTGGAGTAACCGTAGTTGACGCTCGGCGTGGGGTTGAAGCTCCACTCGGTGGGCTCGACCAAGCTGGTGTCCGGCTGGGTGACGTAGTCGATCGGGGTCAGGTATTGAATCGCGAGGTACGCGCCGATGCCGGGCACGTCGTACTGATAGGAAGGCCTCGACTCGATCGCGGAGAAGCCCCCGCCGCTGCCGACGACATTCGACTCCGCTATGGTCGCGAGCGGCACGCCAGTGACGGTCGCGACCGGCTGCCACAGGTAGTCCCAGCCCCAAGTGCGCTGGGCCGGGACATTCACGGCGGCCGTGCCCGCCGGCCCGGATAGCGTGCCGGACCACGGCAGCGTGGTGCCACCCGCGGCGGTGATGTAAGGGCTGTCCGCGGAGACGCCGACCGACAGGTTGGTGGTGCCGAGGTCGATCGCGGCGGTGTATGCGCCCCAATCGCCGGATGCAATGAAGCCGGACTGGCCCTGCGCCGCCATCTCCAGGAACGCCTCATCGAACGCGGCCGCGTAACCGGGTGACTCCACGCCGGCATCGATCGAGTACTGCAGGTAGGTCTCGGACTCGAGCCAGCTCGCAGAGACCGTGCTGGCGATGTTCTGGCTGGCCGCCGCGAAGAAGGCGTCCGCGAAGCCGTAGTCTGTGTTCGGCGCCTGGTAAACGATCACGTTGGCGCCGGGGGCGAGGCCCCCTGACTGCTCCACGTCCAGATCGGTCTCGCCGCTGCCCGAGGCGTCGCTCGGTGCGCCGGGGCCGCCGTCGACATTGTCCACGGTGACAGTACGGCCGGTGTTAGGGATGTTCGCGATGTTTTGCCAGAAGTACTGCGGAGCACCCGGATCGAGGGCCGCCAGCGTGACGATGGCGATCGTCTGCCCGGCCCCGTCGGCCCCCTGCCGGTAGAGGGAGTCGAGGCCGTATCCGGCGGCAAAGTTCGACGGGAGGTTGCACGCCCCCGCCAGCCCCGTCAGCGCGATGCAGTAGCTCGAACTGCCCGACTGCGGCTTGAGGACGCTCGCGTCCACATGCGCCATTTGGCTGCCGAATGGGGCGTAGTTGGTCAGTCCGAGGATGGCCACCAGATTGCTCGCGATGTACGCAGGCAGCTCGGGCGCCTGCGCGGTACCGTGGAAGGTCTGCGCCGGGATCCTCATACGGCCGTCGCGCCCCCACACTGCCGGAGCGTTGTACTCCTGCTGCGTCACCGACAGCGCCCGGTCGAACTCACCGGCGGTGCCCTGAGCCACGACATCAACATTGTCGGCGTAGACCGTCGTGGTGATCCCGAACTGCCGTAGGTACGTCTCCAGCGCGGAGATCACTGCCGGGTCCGCACCGTACTGGCGGGCGAACTGGCTGACCGACAAGTAGTTCGTGATGCCCCCCGTGACGGCTGCTTCCAGCTGCTGCAGGTTCTGCTCGCGAAAGACGAATGACACGGTTTCCGGCGTGTTCGCAGCGGTGGGCCCGAACGGCACCGCGCCGGGCACGGCTCCCGCGCTTATTCCTGCGGTTACCGGCACGAGCGCGTCCGATCCGAGACCGGACGAAGCGCTGGCGGAAGTCGCCGCGACCGAGATCGCGGCCCCCACGACCCCCACAGCCAGCCAGGCCCAACGGCGCAAGCGAGCGGGTCGAATCATGCTCGTGGATCGAATCATGACGAATCTCCCTCTTTAGGCTCGATCGAAGACAAAGGAAATCCGCGGCCGTGAATAGCCAAATACGGGTGGGCAGAGGTCGGCACCAACATGCCCGCAGCGGCCACAGCTATTGTTGTTCTCCAGTTCGGATCAGCGGACCCGGTGTCGAGCCGCTGACGACTGCCTGTCTGATCTCGTGAAGAGTAATAGCGCGGGCGAGTATGGTTGTCAACTCCAAGCTGGTTTCGCTCGAATTGACGTGCGGGGAGTCAAGACCGACCTTGCTTCAAGCGGCCGAAGCGGAAACCGACCAGCATACGGTTACGCTCCCGAAGGAGGCGAGCAACCGCCAAGGAGCCGGGAGGCGACTCACCAACCATCGCCGATTGCCTGCGCGGCTGGCGCGCTATTTGCGTAGGAGGCCCTAAAAACGCGTACCGCGTCGGCCCTTACGGTCAGTGGCGCACTGGCAAATGTTGATCGCGTCGCCCGGAATCATCAAGCCAAGACCCGGGAAATGAGAATGGCGCCCTCGGGTGCCGTTCGCGAGCCGAAATGCATCCCGGTTTCAATCATGGGAGCGCCGACGGCGCGAGAGTCCGAGGGTGAGCAGACCGAACGCAAACAGTGACACCGTCGCAGGCTCGGGAACGCTACCAAAACCAGCGGGACTGCTGCTGAAGGTGAGGCCCGAGAACAGCGCCGCATCCACATTTGTCTCTTGCGTTATGGTGAAGGACGCGATGGTGTCATCGGCGAACTCGGACGGGAGAGTGAATTCCCTCACGTCCAGACGCTGACCAATGCCGTTATTGAACCAAGGAGTGGTCGTATCGGCAATGGTGTTGGTAAAGATATTGGAGTTGTAATCGCGCGTATTCACCCCGCCGATAGCCTCGTAGGTCACGCTATTGCCGTTCGTCGCCGTGATCGTAATGTTGTATTCGTCGGCATTCGGCGTGCCGTAGTAATTATTGAGCAAGGCGTAGAAGGACGCCTGCCCGGAAATGTCGAGGCTGGTGAGATTGATCGTCACGCTGTTGCCGACGATGGACGCACAAGTGCCGACGCCGGTGCAGCCGTCGGCGAAATCGGCGTTCCACAATCCCATTGCCGCGCTGCCCGGGCTGATGGCGGTCGTCAGGAAGGGTATTCCAGTACTCTCATTGCCCGTCGTGGTTCCTATCGGATAGGAGGCAGGGTTGATGGCGAGCGTTGAATTCACATATGAACTGATATTCACCGTGGTGAAGGGACCCGCATAGGCGCAAGACATCCCCGCGCAGGCGAGCGTCATGGTGCCCAAGGCGGCGCGCAGAGCCTTGGCGGAACGTCCGGTACGGTAAACCATCGCTTCGCTCTCCCCGAGTTAATTTGAAATGAGCGGCGACTTCGGCAATGACGGCAGCTTTTATGCCTAATCAAACAATGACATGGAATTGAGGGTATTGGAAGATCCGAAGTACCGCCGCTGAATTTAGCACCTATGTGGAAGTCTGCTAACCCTCCAAATAGAGGGTTCGCATCGGAGATTCGTGCGCCGGGGCCGCGCTCAGAGATCCACGATACCGAGTGCGACGGCGATTGCCGTCATCTCCATGCGTGTGTGGGCACTGAGCCGTCTCTTGGCCTTCTCGATAAACTCGTGCGCGGTCGAGCGCGCCACACCCAGGCTCTGCGCGATGGCCGCGTCGGACTTACCTTTGGCGACGAGTCGCACGCATGCGATCTCCCGTTCGGTGAGGCCGGCTGGAGGGACAGCGAAGGGCTGTCGGGCGACGAGGGACTTGGCGTAGACGTGCAAGCCAATGCTGATCATGCTTAGGTAGGCCTGAGCATCGGGGTCACACTTGGCCTCTCTGCCGACGAGGCTCACCAGTCCGACGCGTCCGCTGCCGCCCGGAAGCGGCACCACGAGTCCTTCGACCCATCCGTGCGAGGCCAGGAGTCGCAACGCTTCGCGGCCCGCCTTGCCGAACTTTCGGTCGTGCTGCAGGTCGGTCCACGTGAAAGGCTCGTGGCGATAGGCGAGGCTGTCGATCACGGGGTCGCGCTCGATGAGCTTCGATTTGAGATAGAAACTGCGCCACGATTCCGGCCAATCGACGATGTAGTAGACGCTGCGGCCGCGGTCCGTGAGGTCCAGCTCGCCACAGGCGTACGTGACGAATCCGAAGGGCGCGATACACGCCCGAAACACTTTGGCAACTTCAGCCAGCGTCTTTTGTCTGCGGATCTGCAGATACGTCTGATACGCGTCCAATAGCGAAGCGGGGTTGCTCATGTCAATTTGACTCGTTGGTTCCCCCCAAGGGCGGCGCCACCCGCTCTTGTCTAATGGCGGGCCGCACTTTCAAGTGAATGTCGCGCCCGCGCCGTAACGTTGTAGGCTGCTGGACTGCCGATGTGGAAATCGATTGGCAGCCTCCGCGAGGATCACTCCGCATCAGCGTGACACGCAGCGTTGATGCCGTCGTAGTACTGATCGTAGATCGCCCCTTGGCTGCCGAAAGGCAGCCAAGCCGGCGCGCCCCCTCGCAGCGCGCCGAAGCGAATGGGCCGCGTGCGCTCGAGGTCGGCGGCGCTCGTCTCTCCGGATGCGATGCCGATGGTGCCGAGGATCCCCGGCGCATAGGAAGTTCCGGTCGGCGCCAGCGCGCCGATGGTGAGCTCGATCTTGCCGCTTGCGTAGATCGCGGCCTGCAGCGTATTCGGCTGCGTGGTGCCCGCGGCAGGGACGCCCTGGTAGGTCACCACGACGCGGCCGTTGGCCGAGTCGTAGTAGCCGAACACCCCGCCGCCGGCTACGGCGGCCGAGCTGTCGAGCTGCTTCATCAGCATGCCGATCGTCAGGCGGTTGCTGAGCAGCAGCTGACCGCGCATGTACCAGGGGGAGCCGTTATCGTCCACGCCCGGATAGTCGGCGGATGTCCTCGATGTGATGGCACCGTCCTCGTTGACAAAAAGAGCACTGACCGGTTGCGCGATGCCAGGCACGGGGAACGAGAAACCGGGATAGCTGAGATACGCGGTCGCACCGCCCGCCACGGCGAGCTTTGTGGTACCGGGATCGAACAGCGCAGCGCCCGAGCTCACAGTCACCCAGTAGCCGTTGCCCGCGGGCACGAAGGTGATGCGGTCGCCGGGACCGAGGTCGAATGGACGTGCGTCCACGTGCTCGCAGTCACGGACTACCTGCACCAGTGGGTTCGAAGCACGCGCGTCGGCGCTCGCGAGGCCGCCCTCCTGGTGCTTGAGCGTCTGATTGAAAAACGACACTGCATACTGGCTGGTGAGCCGGGTGGTTTCCTCGATGGGCAGCTGCGTCTCGAGCGGCATCGACCCAATGAGCTCGCTCTTCGCCGTGAGGATCTGCGAGTTGCCGTACAGCACCGACACCAGCTGCGCATCGCTTACGTCATCGAAGACGGATGCGCCGCAGAAGTTGTAAACGCCGAGCTCCCACGGTCCGGTGTAGGCGAAGTAGAAGGTCGAATCGAACACCCAGTTGGCGATATCCGAAGGACCCAGCGCCGTGGGATCGAGGAACGCCTCAGGGTAAACCGCAGGGTTCACGGCCGTGAGCGAGTCGTGGATGTCCTGGCACCAGCTGCTCTGGTAGCCGCCAACGTGATGATTCCAGCCGGCCACGTCCACCAGGTACTTCGGATGACTGCCCGTGAAGGCGTTGAAGTTCTCGTAAGCGATGCCCGTATCGTTCGCGAAGAACATGAGTGGCACGCGGGCGTTCGCGTAGTCGGCGTCCGTCAGCACGCCACCGTAATTGCTCCCCGCGCCCATGAACGCGGCCTTCACGCGCCGGTCGGGAGGCAGCCCCTGCCCGCTGATTCCCGTGACTGTGGCCAGGCTCGTTTCACCGCCCAGCGAGTACCCAAGCACGCCGATGCCGTCCGCCTGGACGTGTCGCGCGAACGACTCGCCGGTCTTGCCGTCCACCAGACCGTCGAGCACGGCACTGATGGCGAAGCTGACATCCAGCGAGCGCTGCTTGATCGAGGACTGGATGCTGGGATTCGGACCGAGGTTCAGTCCGACGTACTCCTCCATGAAATAGGTTTGGTAGTACGCATCGTCATCGCCCGTGTGCTCGACGGAAGCGACGATATAGCCCTGGCTCGCGAGCGTCTCCAGAGTATCGGGAATGTTCTTCCCGGCTGCGACCTCGAAGCCATGGGTTGCGACCAGCAGCGGGAACGAGCCCCGGGCGAGCGGTGCGCCCTCGGCGACAGCATGCGCAGAGGTGCTACCGGCGAAGGTGAGCGCCGGCGTATTCGGAAGGCCCGGATAGACCGAGCCACCCGAGTTCTGGTTGTAAACCGGATTGTTCCACGTGTAGGAGATGTGTTGCGACGTCTCCACGGAGGTCGGATACCAAATTTCCAGGTAGAGTGGCCGGCCCGCAGTGGTGACAGGCGTCGAGCCGTCGGGGTTGCGCGAGGTATCGACGACGACCGTGGTGACGTGCCCGATCGAATATGGCGCCATCTGATCGGGCGACCAGAAACCGGCACCGCCCGGCTGAGCGGCCGATGTCACCCCGCTCGCTGCGGTGGCAAGGTAGGCCCAGGCGCCGAACGTGGCCGCCAGCGTGCCGCGAGGTCTTTGAGTCTTCATGGTGCGCCATCTCCCGGGGTCGAGGTCTCTGACGCCAAGCCCCGCTACCACGAGGGCCTGGCGCGCTGGCGGGTAGGTCGTTCTTGCTTAGTGAGCGCGATTCTCTGCCTGAGCCCGGGCAATGGCAAGCGGGCTCAACGCCCGATGCCGCCGCGTAGCAGGACATGCCGACATACCGCCGCAGCGCACGATTTCAAGGACAGGAATTGGGGATGACCCGGCAACCTGCGGCGATCTTGACCCGCCTTCGCGGATCCGGGACAGTGTAAACGCTTGACGAGTCCGTCATGGGAAAGTCAAAGCATGCAAAGCGAGACCCTAAGGAGTGCGTCCTCCAGATGGTGGAGCGGTCAATCTTCGCCAAAGGCGCGCGCGAAGATGACAAATCTGCAGTGCTTCCGTTCACTCGAGGAGTAAAGCATGGCCCGGCAAGGTAAAACTCTCACACGACTGACGATATCTCTGCTCTTAGGATTCACGCTACCCGGCATGTCCGTGCACGCACAGGAAGCGAAGCCTGAAGCGACTCCACCAGGTCCAAGCGCCGATTCAGCGGCTGCAATGAAGGCCGCGAGTCAGGATGAAGGCATCTGGAAGGCGGTTGTCCCTCCGCTCAGGATGAAAGGCACATTCGACAATGATGATCCAATCGGGCTTGTTGCAGGAAAGTTACTTCCTGCCGACTGTTCAATCAACTGGACTGACCCGGATACTCACAAGCTATATTGTTTCACCTCGGCAACATCGTTGGTTTACTTCCTCAACGCGCCACAAACTTATTTGACGGAGGCGGAGAAGAACTGGCGAGCCTTGAGAGCCGAGCCCGGCAAAGCGCGGCGAGACAGCACTGCGCCGCTGGCGGGGCAGCCGACGCCGTAGTGATGCCCGGACTGCCTTCGCTCAGAACGATTTCAACACGCGGACTCCGACCTGGCGTGGGGGCCCGGCATAACCGAGGTTGGCGAGGAGCTGGGTTGATACGTAATGCAGGTTGAACAGATTGGTCGCATAGGCCGTCACCTGCCAGTTGTCCGGGCCGTCGTAGGTGAGATCCGCGTTGGTGACATTCTGCGCATACAGGTGATCGTACGGATCGACTTCGAACACCGTCGCCCAACGCGCGTCCGTGTAGCTGTAGTCGACACGGGGCGTGAGGGACTGTAAGACACCCAATGGGAAAGCATATTGCAGCCCCACCTGGGCCGTCCAGCGCGGCGCGTTCGGCAGGGGTCTGCCCGTCAGGTCCTGAACGCCTTTGGTCAGGTAGCGCTCATCGATCGCTGAGAACTGCCCGATCGCCGACGGGTCGAAGGAGCCCCCGAGGTCGACCGAAAGCCCGCCTACCACCGCCTGTGTCTGCACCTCGATGCCCTTGACGACCGTCGTGCCGCTGGCGTTCGCATCGACCCCCTCCCCCAGTGTCGGCTCGAAGATCGGCAGCTGAAAATCCGTGTAATTCTCCCAGAAGCCGTCGAGCTGCGTCTGGATATGGCCGCTCAGCAGCGTGCTCTTCCAGCCGACTTCGTAGTCCGTGACGTTCTCCGGCCCAAAGGGGGTGCCATCGGCGTTGAATCCGCCAGCCTTGTTACCGGTTGCCACGAAGGTGTAGAGGAAGTTGCGGGGGTTCAAGGTCCAGTCGAGGTCGGCCTTGCCGGTCACCCGGACATCGCGCGTCATCTTGCCGTTCACGTCGGCCACCGTCCCGATCGGGATACCATCGAAGAGAGCGTACGCGAGATCGTGGAGAGTGAAGCTGGTCTCGCTGTACCGCCCGCCGATCTGCAGCTTCAGAGCGTCGGTGAGCGCATACCCGCCCTGCGCAAAAAAACCCCAGCTCAGCCGGTCGGCCTCGTCCTCGGCATCGGCCAGCGCGAGGCCAGTAGTCGCGGTCCCGTCGGGCGCCGCTGACACGATGAACTGCGGGGTTTCGAGCAGGTCATCCTGATAGACGCCGCCCATGAGCCAGGTGAAGCGACCTGCGCTGGGGGAGATGACGTTGATCTCCTCCGAGGTTGTCCGGTCCATGGCCCTGACGTCGAAGATCTCCGGGCTGTCACCCAGTGGTGGCGGCGTCGCGGTGCCATCGGCGTCGAGCGAGTAGCTGAGCCGCCCGTCCTGGTAGCCTGATATCGACTTCACCGAGATGCCGTCCGCGAGCTTATAGTTGAGGTCGAGGACCGCGCGGACCTGGTGCTCGTAGCCCGCCAGGTACGAATCCGATTCGACATCGAAGATGTTGGCCGTCGATCCGTTGAACGGCGCCGCGGGCGAGCCGCCGTGATCGATGTAGTTGTAGTCGAGCTTGAGCTCCGCCTGGAAGGCACCACTGGGCTGCCACAGAGTGCTCACTCGCCCGTTGCCGCTGTGCAGATTGCCCGGGTTACCGCTCCAGGGGCCGGTCATGTGGAAGAACGTGTCGCGGTTCTCGTCGTCCGTGGCGAAACGGATCGCGAGATCGTCCGACAGCGGAACGTTCACCGCCGCGCGGACTCGCGCGTCGTCGTAGGTTCCGTACTGGCCCTCGACATAGCCGTTGAACTGATTGAGGACCGGATCGGCCTCGGTGATGAAGATGGCGCCGCCGGTCGCATTTTCACCCGCGAAGGTGCCCTGGGGTCCGCGCAGCACCTGGATGCTGCTGATGTCGTAGTAGGGCTCGTCGCTGATGAGGCCGTTGGGGGTCGTGGAGATTCCATCCCGGTAGATCAGCACCCCGGAGGAGACCTGCGCGCCCCCATCGTCCCGGCCGATTCCGCGGATATTGATCAGCGCGTTCACGCCGGAGTCCTGGATGGTGACCGAGGGGGTCGTGAACTGCAGCTGGTCGACCGTGTTGATGTTCTCCTTGGCGATATCGTCACCCGTCAGGACCGTCGCGTCGACCGGAGTGGTTTGCAGGTTGGTGGTGCGCCGCTCCGCAGTCACAATGACCTTCTCGAGCGTTGCGAAGATGTCGCTCGCGGGCTGATTGGTATCGTCCGCCATGGCCGGCTCGGCCGCTGCCAGCGCGAGGCTGGCCAGCGCCACATACGACACCCAACAGGCCGACTTCCGTAAGGCGCACCCGCATGTGCGACTATGCATGAAAACCCCTCAAGCTCCCATGGAACTCGGCTGGTGCCGGGAAAAACACGCGAAGCCGGCCTACTTCGAGCAGTTTCACCCAAATTATTGCCGATTTCTGTTAACCGGCTTCGAATATTGACCAGCGCTCCACGCCCAATCGAAGGCTTTCCTCAGCGCGCCCCGGGGATTCGGACTCGCGCTCTCGCGGCGTCGTCGCAGGAGTCGCGCCCGCGCTCGCGTGCCACTATTGGTGTTCCATCAGCTCGATGCGGTTCCCGAAGGGATCGTGGACGAATGCACGCCGAGTCGCCTCGATCAGCTCCGGTTCGGTCGCGCGGAATCCCCTTTCCCGGCAGCGGGTGAGCAGGCCATCGAGATCGCTCACGAGGAGTCCCGGGTGGGCCTTGGCGGAGGGGCGGAACTCCTGCTCGACCCCGAGGTGGATCTTCACCGAATCCGTCTCGAACCAGCAGCCACCGCGCGCGGCGAGCTCCGGCGGTTTCGGTCTTTCGGGAAGCTCCAGCACCTCGCAATAGAATGCGCGCGCTCGATCTTCCCCGCCGCGGGGCATCGCCAGTTGCACGTGATCGAGTCCGATGATGGCCATGGCTACCTCCCGCGACAGCTACGGTGACACGGCGGCCGCCGACTTATGGGAAGAAGGCAATCGCCTGCCCGTTGAGCCTGGGGAAGCGCACCGCCGCGCCCAGACACTGCCCGGTAGCGTAGTCGAACGCGACGACCTCATCCTCTGCCGCACAATAGAGATTGCCATCCGGACCGAAGCGTAGCCCGCGCGGCTTGCGCAGTGAGGCAACATCCCGCGCAGAAAAGACACGCACGAGGTGTCCGTCGGCCGGATCGTATTCGCGAATGCTGGTGGTCGCGTCTGGCGCCCCGAACGGGCGTTCGCTCGAGACAATGACTTTCCCGCCAGGTCCAATCGTCAGATCGAGAGGACTGAGTTCCGGATCCGACACCCGCCAGGACAGTTGGATTGCCGCGTTGGGCGCGAAAGCGATGATCGTGTTCTCTCCCTCCCCGTCCGGACCGGTACCGGAGGCCAAAAACAGCCTGCCGTCGCGCGCGAAGCCAAAGCCACGGGGAAACGGCACGACATGGCGCGCAAGAACGAGCTCGCCTGCGGAATCGAGACTCGAGGGCAGGGCCAGGAGCGTCCTCGCCCCGCGAAGTCCGAGGTAGTACCGGCCATCGGGCCCGAGAACGCCGCCCCCTGGATTCAGAGCCTCCATCGGACCGGTGTCACGGACCACCTTCCCGTGCTGGTCGAGGGCCAACACCCGATTGCGGCCGCTGTTCAGGTAGAGGAGGCGTTGCTTCCAATCAACGGCAAGACCGCGAGGGTCGGCGATCCGATCGTCGGCGCTGAACGGTCCGAGTGGCTCTCCGGCCGGGTCGAAAGCAAGCAATGTCCCGTATCCGTTGCCGTTCGCGCCGGCCGCACTGGTGACGACGAGTCGTGCGCCACCGCGATTGCGGAACTCCATCATCGGAAGCCAATCATAGCGTCAAGCCACCCCCGCGACTAGCGTTGACCACGGTTCCATTCGGCGACCCCACGAATCCAGTGAGCCGGATCGCCGTAACAATCCGGTGCCTCGCAACGTAGTAGTATGAAGCGCTGGATCCGGGCATTGCGCTGCGCAGTCCCTGCTGCGCGCAAGCCCGGGGTGTCCATCCATGGCCACCCGTGCGACGCATGCGTCGCACCCTGCCCGGCCCAGCGCCGTCTCGGG
>Ga0335074_10006091_pt1 | contig 16703 bp, 14 predicted proteins | sample Lox_Sample_23_FD_206715 | JGI IMG/M metagenome (GOLD analysis project Ga0335074, IMG submission 206715) | Soil microbial communities from Loxahatchee National Wildlife Refuge, Florida, United States - Lox_Sample_2.3 | ecosystem: Environmental > Terrestrial > Soil > Wetlands | place: USA...
ATCTGCATCGTCGGTAAAGCCTCCCAGCCGCATCACATCCCGGCGCCCGGCCAGTGCGGAGAGCGGGAAGCCGTTGGCAAGACCCTTGCCGAAGACGGACAGATCAGGCTCGATGTCGTAAAGGTACTGGGCTCCCCGTTCGTGCCATCGGAAGCCGGTAATTATCTCGTCGAGAATGAGCAGGGCGCCGTATGTGTCGCAGAGCTCGCGCAGCCCGGCGAAGTACCCGGCGGCAGGCGGATCCATGGTCTCCGCTTCGAGCACCACCGCGGCGATCTGGCCAGGGAACGTAGTAAAGATGGCTTCCAGGTCGCTGAGGTCGTTATAGGAGAACTGAACGGTGAGTTGTCCGACTGACTTCGGTATTCCCGCCGACATGGGCGTAGTGACGACGAACCAGTCGTCCGTGGAGAAGAACGGATGCTGGCGGCAGACTGCGACCATCTCGCGGTTAGTAAAGGCTCGCGCCAGTCGAATAGCTGCGGTCGTTGCGTCGGAGCCGTTAAGGCCGAACTTAACCATCTCTGCGCTTGGAATCAGATCGATAAGGCGCTCCGCAGCGTCCCGCTCCATCCGGTGCGGCCGGACAAAGTTGACGCCGCCGTCCAAGTTGGCATGCACGGCCTTGAGAACAGGCTCGAAGCCATGACCGAGAGTCGTCGAGCGCAGGCCGTTGCCGAATTCCACGTACTCGTTGCCGTCCAGGTCCCAGACCCGGCAGCCTGCTCCGTGGTCGATGATCGGAGCCATCCCGGCCGGGTACTGGTCGCTGCCCTTGGCGTAGGTGTGGGCGCCGCCCGGAATGAGTTCAAGCACTGCCGCTGTGTGCGCGTCAGACGCGGCGAAGCTGCGCATTCCTGCTCCTTACGGCCGTAGCGGCACTTCTACGGTCTCTGCCCGCATGGGCACTGCCGCCGGCGCCCCTGCCGTGTCCAGAAGGATGCCGGATAGCAGCGTGAACTGCTCGGCCAGCTGGACGGCGAGGTCAGCGTTGTGCTGCCTGATCATTCCGCGTACCTGGTCGCCACGCTCCTCAAGGTCGGCGACCTGCTGAATCAGGAGACCAACGTCGAGCGTCTGAGCGGGCTGGCAGAAGGCGGACAAGCCCATGTCTGCCATCAGGTCGTCATGCTTAGCCGCGTAGCCGACACACATAGTCAGCTTCGTTAGCCGGAGTGCGGCGATGACGTTGTGGTAGCGCGTCGCGACAACGATGCCTGCAGGCGCCATCTCGCGCATCAGATCGCCGAATGACTCGGTAGACGCTGCGATGACCCTGGTCGGATCAAGTTCAGGCCGGTGCAGCTTCAGGTCGGCGATGATCTCCTGGATGACGGTGTCATCGCAGCCCTTGGTATCGCCGACGAAAAGGCGAACGTCGCGTCCGTCGTCGATGAGCCAGCGAATGAAGGCTGTCATTCCGGCCAGGTATCGGCGGTAGATCTGGTCGGAGCACTTGCGCTCGTCGGCAGAGCCATGGAAGTCCATAACGCCTATGCCGACGATGCGCGGATCCCCGCCGGCGTGCGGCGGTACCGGAATGCTGAAGGCCAGATCTGGATACACCGGATCGCTGATGCCGCAGCGCCGCGGCGCCATAGCGTCGCGGGAGGCTGCATCCCGGTATGACCGGTAGTAAGCGAGCCGCGCAGCTGACTTGTACAGCCAACGCGTGAGCGGCTGATTGACGACATTCGCGCCGACGCTGACCAGGGCGACTTTGGTGCCGAGAAGCTTGCCCGATGCAGACACCAGGAACAGTGCGTAGGGACCGCCGAATGCGCGGAGCGGCAGAGTTGACTCTAGGACACCCATTCCTGGCACGATGACGGCGTCGTGGCGGCGAACCCATGCCGCGATGCGCACAGTGTCGAAGACCTTGCCCAGCAGCTTGTACACAAGAGAGCGACGTCCGGAGGCGGCCTGCCGCCGACTGGTCCAGGCTAGCGGGATGGCCTCAATGTGATACAGGCGCCGCAATCTCTCTGGGCCCGAGCACATAGCGTCGACTGTGGCTTCTGGGCAGCTATCGCGGAGGTAACCGAGCATTGCCTCCATTGACGCGTCGTTACCGATATTGCCTGAGCCGAGCAGCCCGAACAGGCCGATGCGAGGCGGTCCGTCAGTCACTGTGGTCTCCGTTCCCAGCCAGCGACGACGGCTTCTAGTGAGATAACCGGTGCATCTGCAAGAGTTGGCGCTTTCGCGTGCTTTCCGCCAGCCAGGAGAACGCGACTAGCCAGCCACTGGGCCAGATACCGGTAACACTCCTGACGGTCAGCAGGACTCAGTGGTGAGCGCCGTATCGCGCCCACGTAGCCCCAGACATACTCGGCGTACAGGCGAACTGCCGGATGCCGAAGTCGGCTCGCTCGAGTCGGGTCGAGGTTCGTGCACCAGGCCCTGGTGTCGGCCAGCAAATGCTCGGCGCGACCGGGATGATCTCTCCGAAAATAGAGCCAATCCGGTATATGATAGAATGGACCATAAAGTCCGATTTCGGGAATTAGCGTGCGGTCGGCGCGATAGTAGCTGCCATGCAGTGGGGTCCGGCGGAGCGCGGCAATCCTGATGACGCCGCCGTCGTCGTCACTACCCTTGTCGAACAGCATGCTGCGGAACCGTTCTGGGGCCCGTGGAGAAGTCGTGGCCAACGAATAGGTCATAGGCTTCGTGACGGTTCCTGCGTCGTCGATCATGGCGGTCCAGCAGTGGACCAAGACCACGCAGGGATGCTCATCGAGTGCCTCGACGCACCGGGCGAGCAGGTCGCGGGCGTAGAGGTCGTCGTCAGATGCCCATTTGAACAGCTCGCCACGAGCCTTGGTGACAAGATAATTGTGATTCGGCCCCCAGCCAATGTTGCGCGGCTGCCGGAAATACCGGATCCGGCTATCCTGCTTAGCGTAACTGCGGCAGATGTCAGCCGTTGCGTCCGTCGAGGCGTTGTCAGAAACTATCAGCTCAAAGTCCTCGTAAGATTGCCCGAGCAACGCTTCGATCGACTCGGCCAGATATCGTTCGCCGTTGTAGACCGGAAGGCCTACGGTGAGCCGTGGTGGTTTATCCATCGCACGGCTCGATACCGCCCGAGACTCCGACGTCACCGTAGTCGCGCACGCCTCGTTCACCGCCTAGCTTCACGTGCCCTGCGCGGCAGGGCAGGGAAATACCTCATATCAGCAGCCCGCGAACTAGAAGACCCGCACCTGACTGGCGGTGATACCGGTCGCGAGATACTCGGCGGCGTTGCTATCTGGTCGCAGTGAGCGAGAAGTTGCTGAGCCGGAAGGTCTCGCTGCGGCCGCCAGTGGAGCAGATTTCCCAGCCGTAGCCGATCAGGCTGAGGCCAAGGTTCTGTGGCAGGTGGCCATGGGCCTGTAGCCAGGTCAGCATCGGCAGAATGACGATCGAGCCCGCCGACTCGTTGCGGGTGCCGGTGCCGCCGTTGGTTAGCTGCCAGATCAGCTCGGACCCGTATTGGCAGAGGCCCCAGCGCTGGCCGCCGAACGTGGCCGTCGCCTCGTAGGTGCACCTGCCCTGGTTGGCGAAGTCGGTCTGGATCATGACCTCGTCGCCCGCCTTGGTACCGCCATCCGGGCCAAGCCAGATGTCGTAGGCCGCCCAGGCGCTCGTGGCGGCTGTGGCGTTCATGTCCTCACTGAAGGAGGACGTGATCGACGAGTAGTCCGTCAGCGGTGTCGGGCTGCCGGTATCCGCGTCGAACCATGCGCCGAGACTCGGATATGACACCACCGCCGTGTTCCCGGCGGGCATCTTCGCCGTCACCGACCAGTCACTGGGGCCAGTGACATGAAGCGTCTGCACCCACCCGCTAATCGGGTTCCAGACGTCGTTACCGACGCTGGTGTTCGTCGCCGTTCCAGTAATCGACGCGTCGCTATACGGACCGCACTCTCCCTGCGCAGCGCTTGTCGAACAGCGCGGAGTCCCCGGTGGACTCCGGCTCGGCACGGGCTGGGAAACGGCGGTCGCTGGCGTCGTCGCGGTCGGCCCAGGGCTTGAGGACTTGTGGCGCCCGGCCGTTGCAGGAGTACTCGGGCTTGACTGAGACGCAGAATTCCCTGACGCGGCGGGGCTTTTGCTTGCCCCCGGCGCGGAGGATATCGCCGCCACATTCGGCCCTGAGGTTGCCGCACTACCGCACCCGGCAGCCAGGAGGGCGAGAAGCACTAGCGCCGCCATCTTCTGCAGGCCCATGACCTGGTACGTTATCGCAGGCTAGTGTGCAGTGTCCCAGAGATACCTGAGTGTCCCGACGGGCGCTCGATGAACTGCTGCTCCCCGGTACCTGCGACTATTTGCCTATCTTGGGTCAAGCCTCCGCGTATCAGAGGCTGAAAGCCCGGATCACATAGTCGCGGGGCAATAACGCCGTCGAGGTAGTGGGGTGCCGTTGGTGAAGGTGCTGGTTGCGGGCGACGGTGGGTACATCGGCGCAGTCATGGTTCCGTTCCTGCGCACGGTCGGGCACGAGGTCGACGGCCTGGACCTCGGACTGTATGACGGATGTGACCTCGGCCAGATGCCCGCCCAAGTGAGCATCCGGCCCCCGGCTGACATCAGGGACGCGACTGCACCGGAACTGACGGGATACGACGCGGTGATCTGTCTCGCGGCGCTCTCGAACGACCCGCTCGGCCATCTCAATCCAGCAGCCACCTATTCGGTCAATCTTGCCGGGACCCTGTGCCTGGCCAGGGCCGCTAAACGGGCGGGCATTCAGCGCTTCCTCTTCGCGTCGTCGTGCAGCCTCTACGGCGCGTCGGGCTCGGCTGGAGTAGCCGAGGATGCCGACCTGACACCGCTGACTCCCTACGGCGAAACGAAAGTCCTGGCTGAGCGCCAGCTCTCCGAGCTTGCGGATGACGAGTTCAGCCCTATCTACCTGCGTAACGCCACTGCCTACGGCGCATCTGCGCGGCTGCGGCTGGACATCGTCGTCAACAACCTCACCGCCGTAGCGATGACAACCGGCGAGGTGCGCCTGGAGAGCGATGGGTCACCCTGGCGGCCACTTGTCCACATTGAGGACATCAGCCGTGCCTTCCTCGCCGCCCTGGAGGCACCCCGCGGCATCGTGCACAACCAGGCTTTCAATGTCGGCCGCTCGCAGGACAACGTTCAGGTCCGCGACATCGCTGAACTGGTGCGTGACGCCGTTCCCGGATCCAGGGTCTCGTTCGCCGAGGGCGCTGGACCCGATATCCGGAATTACCGCGCCGACTTCTCCAAATTGCACGATACCTTTCCAGACCTTTCACTGCGCTGGACCGTCCGAGCCGGTATCGACGAACTGGCTCGCGCTTACACCGAACATGGCCTCAGTTACGACGACTTTGTGTCCTCACGCTTTGTCCGGCTACGGCGGATCCGCGAACTTCTGGCCGCTGGGGTCATCGACGAGGAGATGCGGCGGACGGCAAACATTATGTCGTCCGGACCAGCCGTTTCCGCCACGCAGTAGCGGGCCACGCGAGCGTCAGCAACCCGGCTGCGCCAGCATCTTGATCGTGGCGCCCCACTCGTATGCGATCTGACCAGGCCAGGCAGACAGCGGCAGGCCAGTGGTGACGACGTAGACCTCGCCGGAGAAACATCGCTCCATCCGGATGCGCGCGCGCGAATCTTGCGGCGTGGCCGTCACTAGCGCTACGGTCTTCCAGCCGTATCGCTTAGCCAGCCGCCCGATGAACTCGGCCTCGCCACGCGTCGTCGGAGGACTGGGATCAAAGCAGATCAGTCTGACCCCCGGTACCCGCGAGGGACACGGGCCGCTGTACCCCTCGTAGCCTCGAGATACCACCAGGACGTTCGCCTTGTGGTCGCGAGCCAGGTGCAATGCGACACTCAGCCGGTTGCCCGGGCCGGCCAGCATGACAATCGCGCCAACGCGGGCCGGCATGCCCGCCGCTGGCCAGATGAACAGCCGCGATGTCACCGCGCTGAAGACGACGATCAGTATTACCAGGCTCAGGCCACACCGCCGCCACCGGCGTGTTCGGGTGACCGTGCCCCTGGGGACAGGAGGTTGGCCGTCGCTGCGGCGAGCGCGCATAACTTCGGATCGATCTGCAGGCGCGCCTTAGCGCACGCGAATGCTTCTGCGTACGGCGCGCGGCATTCCATGCCCCGCAGCCGACCGAGGCCGAGGAACACCTCGTCGTCCCACCAGTCCCGTCCTCGCTGGGACGGGAAACATGTGTGCAGCAGTTCCACCTTGCGCCGGGCGACTTCGGCTGACAGCGGGACGTAAACGGCGGGCCGACTGAGGTCGCCATCCCACTTCGGGATTTCGTAACCGAGAGAGAGCTGGTCCCGGAAGACCGTCGGCACTATCTCGGCGATGGTTCTGTGGTCCTGATGGGCGTCATCGGACTGCGGCGCGATGACGAGATCAGGCCGGAATGACATCATGACCTCTTCGATCGCTTCCTTCACGTCCGCCCAGGCAGCAGGAAGGCGGCCTTCAGGCAGGTTCAGGAGGCTGATCGAAAGCTCGGCCCCAGGCAAAAACTCCGCTGCCGCAGTCCTCGCCTCAAGCTGGCGTTCCGCGGTGCCGGTGAGCACTACGTAGCAAGCGCGGAGGCGAGACTGGCTGCCTGCCAGGCTCAGCAGTGTCCCGCCAGCGCCGATCTCAATGTCGTCCGGGTGGGCACCAAGGGCGAGAACGGACAGCGGCCGGTCCTCAGGGACGTCCAGGAGCAGCGACAGCACGCTCAGCTCAGTCCTGGCGCCGGAAAAGAGCCAGCGCCACGAGAGGTGGCATCGCCGAGGGTGTCCTCAGCGACAGCCGTTTCTGCAGCACAGTCCACTCAGTCATGCCCCAATTCCGCCGCGCCCAGTCATCTCACCGTTGCCGTGCATAGCACAGACGCTTCATGCGACAGAACGGTTGACAAGGCCGCGCCGACGCTACCGGAGCCGGCGACCGAGGCTGCAACATTTAGCCGGAGCCAGTCCGCGATGTATCAGGACAGGCACGCCGAGACTCCGGTAATGACTACCCTCGTCCTCGGCCGCTAGCATAAATAACGCAAGGATAGCTATGCCGACCATAGACTCGTCTGCATTCGCGGACAGTGACGTCCTTCCGGACTTTCTTCGATGTGACATATGCATTGTCGGTACAGGACCAGCTGGCGCCACCATCGCACGTGAGTTGTCGAACACAGCCCTCCGAGTGACGATGCTGGAGAGCGGAGGCACACAGCGTCAGGAAGCGACAGATTCCCTGAACGAAATTGAGAGCATAGGCTGGCCGCGAGAGATGGACCAGTGGCTGGTCCGCAACCGTGTCGTGGGGGGGACATCCCACACGTGGGGAGGCCGTTGCGCGCCTTTTGACGAGATCGACTTGGAGGAGCGCGACTGGGTGCCCCATTCTGGGTGGCCCTTCACGCTAGACCACCTGACATCATATTTCGAGCGTGGCGCAAAGTATCTGGGGCTTGGCGCTGGCAGTAGCTACTCCGACGACCGCATCTGGGCATACATGCGGCATCGGCGGCCCAGACTCGACCTCGACGAAGCCAAATTGCTGCCGATGTTCTGGCAAGTCAGTCGGGACCCTGTCAACTGGACAGACCGAGTGCGTTTCGGCCACCGCCTTGCAGCCGATCTCGGCCCGAACGTCACCCTCGTCACCAATGCCACTGTGCTTCGCATAAACGTTACGGAGTCGGGCGCAGCTGTGGAGTCAGTAGAATTCGTCGGCGTAGGCCGGCGACGGTGGGAACTCCCGACACCGACGGTCGCGGTGTGCGCTGGCGCAATAGAAAATGCGCGACTTCTCCTCGCTTCCGATAATGTGATGACAGAAGGCATCGGCAACAGCAAGGATCTCGTTGGCCGTTTCCTGATGGATCACCCTCGAAGTTCCGTCGCTCGATTTCCGGTAAAACGAGGCAGGCCGGCGCTCAATGGCCAGGGCAAAGCCACGCTGAATCGATTCGACTTCTACAGATCCCGCGCCGCTAACTCCAATCGATACCACCTTGGAGCGCGACTGAGCCCGTCCCTTCAGCGGTCCGAGCAACTGCTCAACTGCGCAATCTGGGTCTCGCGGTCTCCAGCCGGACCGGACGATCCCCCCTGGGACGCACTGAAGCGCTTCGCGCGCAGAGAAGCTGATGCTGGCAGGGATCTCCGAGCGGTCGTGAAGAACACCGACCTCCTCTTCCGTGGTGTCAAGGATTACTTGATCCTGCACAAAGGCCTGCCGCACAGAGTGGCGACTATCACCCTGGATGCTATGTGTGAGCAGGTTCCGAATCCCGAGAGCCGAGTTACTCTCGCCGACCGCCGCGATGGGCTGGGCATGAGGATATCCCGCGTTGACTGGCGTGTCAGTGAGGAAGAAGCACGGGCGCTACGACGAATAACGGGCCTCATGGTCGAGCACCTCAACCGCATGGGAGTGGAACCCCCGGTAATTGAGGAGTGGATAGAAGATGGGACCATGTTTCCATCTACAGTGCGAGATATAGCGCATCCTATTGGCACGACACGCATGGCGGACGATCCGGGCTGCGGGGTCGTTAACGCGCAATGTCAGGTTCATGGAATAGACGGCCTTTTCGTAGCCGGAGGCTCCGTCTTTCCCACTGCCGGGCACGCGAACCCGACGCAGATGATAGTTGCTATGTCCGTGCGGCTCGCGGACACACTGAGAGCTCGCCGCCCTGCCGTGGCCGGGCTGGGGAGTGCCCGTTGAGCCCTCACCTGCAAGCGCGCGTGCTGGTAACTGGCGCCACTGGAAAGATCGGACGCCATGTCATAACTGAGCTCCTTGCGCGAGGTTACTACGTAAGAGCTCTGACGTCCAAGACTGCGCCGGAGGCGGACGGCAGGCTCGAGTGGTGCAGTCTCGATTTCCACGAGTCTCTCGAATTTGACGCCGTAGTTCAGGAATGCGCCGCAGTTATACACCTGGGAGCGGAGTCCCGTGCAATAGAGCTGATGCAGCGTGCGAATGTCGAGACAACGCGCGCGCTTGCAGCAGCAAGTGAGCGGGCGGACGTCAAGCTATTCTGCTACACAAGCTCGGTTTCGGTGTATGGCAGCAGTCGGCGTCGGCTGGTGACGGAGGCTAGCCCAGTCCTCTCAACGGAACGGGATGTCCGGAGCGAGTACTGGGCGACGGAGGAGTTGCGCTCATACGGCCGCACGAAGCTAGACGGCGAATGTGCGATCGGTGCAGTTGCGGAAAATATTGAGTACGTGATACTCCGGCCGACGGTCGTGGTTGATTTTGATGATCTAGTAAAGCTGCGTGACTGGAGCAAGGCAAGGAAGGCGATCAGCGCCTCTCAGCACCCTCATCATGTATATGTCGGCGATGTTGCGGATGCCATCGTGTGGTTCACGGAGCGCGCCCTTAAGCGCGACGAACAGCTGCCTGGGGTGAGTATATTCAATCTCTCGGACGACGATAGCGCTGTCCATACTTATAGCAAGATATTTAAAACCGCTTACGCGGCCAGTGGAGACCGTGACTGGCTGGTTACGGGCATAGCATGGCCAGTTCAGTGGCTTTCGGTAATCGTGAAGTACCGGGCCTTGCGATTGCGGCAGCCTTTTGGTCGCATGTTGTACTCACCGCGTAAGTTGCGAAGCGCGGGTTACACGGTGCGCTGTGGCATGGCTCGCGCAGTCGCTGCTTTCTGCGAAGAGCTGGCGTCGACGCAATAAGCGTGGCCAGCGACAGGCAGCCATCGCTCTGTTCTCTCCGCAGAATGCTCCGGCGGTGGCGGCGGCACTCTCAGCTCAGACCTGGCGCCGGAGAAGAGCCGGGGGAAGCGCTGCCGCGGGAGGGGTCAGCACGTCACTGGCGGCTGCGTCGAGTGGTGCAGCTATCCCTGACCGGTCCCTGTCCCAGATCATCCAGGGACAGTAACCCCGGTCGTAGAGCTCTTCGAGCCGCGCACGCTCCTTGACTGTGTCCGCTGGCGACCAGTAGCCCTTGTACGGGTAGGCGAGAACGCGTCGCTGCGGGACAAGCCGTCGCATGATTGCGTCTTCCACCAGGTCCTCGCCCTCACTAAGGTGGTCGAAGATCTGCGGCCGGAGCACAAAGTAGCCGCCGTTCTCCCACTGGCGCAGGTCCCGCATAGGCGTCACCTGGCTGATCAGGCCGTCGTCGCCGATCTCGACCATGTGGTGAGATGACTGTGGCGGCACCGCGAGCAAACTTACCACCGCACTTCCCGCCTCGAACCGCTCGATCATGTCGGGAAGAGGCGCGTCTGTCAGCACGTCTGCGTAGTTCGCCAGGAACATAGGCTCGTGTTCGACGAACTGCCGGACCCGGCGCAGCCGCTCACCGATGGGCGACTTCAGGCCGGTGTCCACGAAGGTGATGCGCCAGTCGGATATGTCGGTACTGAACAGCTTTACATCCCGGGCGCCGTTCTCCAGCACAAAGTCGTTCGACCTGGTCTCGTCATAGTTGACAAAGAAATCCTTAACGTAGGACGCGCCGTAGCCAAGGCACAAGATAAAGTCGCGGTGGCCGAAGTGAGCGTAATAGCGCATGACATGCCAGAGCAGGGGACGCTCCCCGACCATCGCCATTGGCTTCGGACCGGTGTTGATTCCATCGCGCATGCGCATTCCAAGGCCGCCGCAGAACAGCACCACTTTCATGGGATTACCTCCAAACTAGACGATCTCCAGTCTGGGGATCGGGAAGATGAGGCGACCGCCCCATTCTCGGACGTAGTCAAGCTGATTGATGAGTTCCTTCCGCAGGTTCCACGGAAGGACCAGAATGTAATCGGGTTTAGTCTGTGCCAGTCGCTCCGGCGCATAAATGGGTATGTGAGTTCCAGGCAGAAACTTGCCCTGCTTTACCGGGCTCCGGTCAACGGTGTAAGAGAGGAGGTCGGATCGAATGCCGCAATGGTTCAGCAACGTATTGCCCTTGCCGGGCGCTCCATAAGCGGCCACGGAGCGGCCGTCGCGCGCAGCGCCGAGAAGAAAGTGGAGCAGGTCAGCCTTGATCTGCGTGACTTCACCTGCGAAGTCCTCGTGCCCGGCGATTGCGTGCAGCCGTGCAGAGTCCTCTGCCGCGAGCACTGCCTTCACGTGACTGGCTGGCTCACCCGCGCACTCGGTGGGTCGCGCGTGCACGCGCAGTGAACCGCCGTGTGTATCAAGTTCATCGACGTCGACGACGGTCAGGCCAGCGGTCGCTAGGGCGCGAGACGATGTCAGCAGTGACAGGTAGGAGTAGTGCTCGTGGTAGATCGTGTCGTACTGCCGACCCTCGATGAGGCGCTTCAGATGCGGAAACTCCAGAGTCACCAGGCCCGTGTCCTTGACCAGGGCGCGCAGGCCAGCCGCGAAGCCGCGAATGTCCGGCACGTGAGCGAATACATTATTCGCGACTACCAAGTCGGCTGCACCATACTGTGCCGCAATTTCTATGCCGGTCTTCACGCCAAGGAACTGAACCTCGGTTCTGATGCCGTTCGCTCTTGCCACATCGGCAATGTTGCCCGCCGGCTCGATGCCGAGCACGGGCACCCGGTCGGCGACGAAATGCTGCAGCAGGTAGCCGTCGTTGCTGGCTACCTCCGTGACCAGGCTCTGCTCGCCGAGCCCCAGTCGTCCGATCATGTCAGTGGCGTATCGCCTGGCGTGGGCCACCCACGAGTCCGAGTACGAGGAGAAATAAGCATATTCCGAAAAGATATCCTCGCCGGTCACGTAAGCAGGAAGCTGAACCAGCAAGCAGGATTCGCAGATCCGGGCGTGCAGGGGATAAAATATCTCCGGTGCGTCGAGCTTATCTGCGTGGATATAGTTTTCACACAGCGGCGACATTCCAAGGTCAACAAAAGTGCGCACCAGTTCGGCGCCGCATAGACGACAGGCATGCGTTATTGACACCGCGGACTCCAAGCTCCAGCTGTGGGCCTGCTCGCATTGCGGCCGCCCGCGTCGTCACGAGAACTGCTTTCCGAACCGAGTGAGACGTAACTCGAATTGTGCTGCGTCTGCGCGTTCTGGCGCTTAACCTGACTCGCGTCGGAGGGAGTGATGCCATGAGCGAGACCGCGTGCCGCGCGTGCAAGGGCACGAACGGGGATCTGGTGCTCGACCTGGGTCTGCAGCCAGCCTGCGACTATTTCCCCAGCCGTGACGATGCCGGGCCGGACCCGGCATATCCGCTTGAGATGTGGCTGTGCGCCAGATGCGGCTTGGCTCAGCTGGTAGCCGATCCGACGACACCGGCAGAACCACGGGGCGCTGAGCCCGCAGCGCTTGTCGCCCAGGCCGCCCGAGCCGTGGACAGCGCAGCATCCGCCGGGCTGCTTCGGGCAGGCGTGACGGTTGCAGAATATGGCAGCCCGCACGGGGGATCCTGGCTCGGCCTGCTGGCTGCGAGGGGGCTCAAGCCAGTTGCTGCTGCTGAGCCCGCGGATCTCATTGTCGACTGTTTCGGCATGATGCACGCTGCTGACCAGATGGCCGCGCTGGCCGAACGAGCGGGTCGTATCGAACCGGGCGGGTTGCTGCTGCTCCAGTACCACACGCTGAGTGCGATCATCAGCCACGGCCAGTGGAACGCGCTCCGTCACGGGCATTATGCCTACTACTCGACTACCGCGTTGGCGACAATGCTGGCAGCCGCGGGCCTCCGCGCGCGGACGGCATGGAGCTTCGGCCTCTACGGTGGAACGGTTCTGCTCGCTGCTCAACGTGAGGCCGACTACCTGGGGACTTCGGACAAGGCGGTACAGGTGCTGCTTGCCGAGGATGCCGCCATCGGAGTACGCGATCCGACCGTACTCGCCGGCCTGCAGCGCGCGAGTGACGCGAGAGCTCGCGGTCTGAGCGAGTGGCTGGCGGGAGAGCGCGCTGAAGGGCGGTCCGTCATCGGGTATGGTGCCGCGTCGCGAGCGGTGGCGCTGCTGCGCCGGGCGGAAGTCGGCGCCCGGCTGCTGCCAGCAGTTGTCGATGCCTCGCCCGCCAAGCAGGATTTGCGAATGCCAGGCACGGACATCCCGATCGTCAGTCCGGCAGTGCTTGCCACGCGTAAACCAGATGCCGTGCTGCTGTTCCTCGCTGACCTGCGGGCAGAGGTCCGCGCCGCCCATCCTGAGATCGAGTCGGCAGGCGGCCGGTGGGTTGATGCCGACGCCCTCAGCTCCTGACATGACGGCTGATCACGTGGTCTGCAGTACAAGGCGCAGCCGCTCCAGGCACCGGCCGCGCGTAGGACCTATGCTGCCGATCGGCACGCCCAGCCGGTCAGAGATCTCGGTGTACGAAACGGGCGGGTCGGCCATCAGCAGCTCGAGCAGCTGCTGCGACCGTGAGGGTAGCGTCGACAGCGCTTCGCGCACAGCCTGAGCGCGTTCCTCCGCCAGTAGACGCTCGTCGACGTCCGGCTGATGGCAGACGGCCTCCTTGAATGCCTCATGGTCATCCTGGACTACGGTGACTCTCTTGCCTGCCGCAAGGTGGCGAAGGCACTCGTGCCGCGCCGTCGTCGCCAGCCAACTGCCGATTCGCTCGGGATACTCGATGCGATCGATATGTTCAAGCAGCCGGAGCCAGGTTGCCTGGACTACGTCGGCCGCATCGCTCTCGGCCAGCTTGAAATCGCGAGTCATTGCCCACAGCAGCCGGGAAAACTGATCGACGAGGCGCTCCCACGCTGCCCGGTCACCCACCGCCGCTGATCGCACGAGCCACGCCAGGTCCACTGTGCCATCGTGCTGTTCCGGTGCTGTGGCGCGGCGGCTACTGGCCAGCGGCGACAGGGAACTCTGGCTATCCGCCCGACGGCGGGTTGTGCCTGCCCGCACGGTCACACCATCCTCCTGTGTTGGGTCCCCTCGGCTAGCCGATGGCCGGATTTACTTTCGGGGTGCGTAGCTCGTTCCATGAGTGGCCCTCTGGTCAATACGCACCGTCCCCGTGCCATACGGCCGACCACGTTTTCCAGATGATCTGTAGGTCGAGCACGAAGGACCAGTTCTCCACGTAGCGCACGTCCAGCCGCACTGCCTCGTCCCACGACAGGTCGGACCGGCCGCTCACCTGCCACAGGCCCGTGATCCCTGGTTTGACCGCAAGCCGACGCCGGACGTGGTCGCCGTACTGGTCCGTCTCGTTGGGAAGAGCCGGGCGGGGCCCGACGAGCGACATGTCGCCCGCGAGCACGTTGATCAGCTGGGGCAGCTCGTCCAGCGAATGACGCCGGAGCCAGCCGCCGACCCGGGTGATGCGAGGATCCTGGCGCATTTTGAACAGCGCGCCGTCACTGTCGTTGCTCGGCAGAAGGTCGGCCTTTCGCTTCTCTGCACCCACGACCATTGTGCGGAACTTCACCAGTGTGAAGGTCTTGCCGTCCCGGCCGACTCTTGTCTGCCGGAACAGGGCCGGCCCCTCGTCATCGAGGGTGATGGCCACGGTAATCAGGAGGAACAGCGGCGCGAGCAGTGTCAGCGCCACGATGGCGATCGCCCGGTCGAAGGCCGCCTTGATGAGCCGCCGTACGCCGCTGAACTCGGGATGGTCCATGTGCAGCAGCGGCAATCCGGCAGTCGGCCGGATTGTCGTCCGCGGGCCTGCGACGTCGAGCAGCGCCGGCGCCACGCACAAGTCGGTACCGGTCTTCTCCAGCGCCCAGGCGAGGTCGCGCAGACGGGATCCGCTCATCTCCGGGCATGCGAGTACCGCGACAGTGTCCGCTTGCATGCGCTCAACGAGGCCTGTGACATTGCCGAGACCACCGACGACCGGGATCTCATCGATGGCCTCGGGGCAGTCAGGGCCGAGCACGCATGCAGCTACGACGGAGAGTCCGTGATAGGTGTCTCTGCGCAGGACGGCCGCGATCTCGCTGATCACATCTGGGTGACCCACGACCACTACCCTGCGCATGTTGATACCGATTGTCCGCAGCCGGTGCAGCCGCTTGCGCAGCCAGTACCGCGCCATGAGGTCGAAAGCAGTGACGCAGGGGAGTGACACCACGACATAACCGCGCGCGACCTGAGTCTTGGTAGCGTAGGCGAGGATCGCGACCGTCGCCGTCAGGCATACGCCGGCGTTGACGACGCGGCGGAACTCGTCCGTGCCGACGCCGATGAAGCGCGTGTCGTACGCGCCAGCTAGTGCTAGGCCAGCCAGCCAGACCGCCGGCAGGGCCAGCCCGAGCCAGAGGTATATGCCGGCCTCGGCCTCATTCCCGCCGAAGCGCACCTCGAATGCGAGGAGACCTGCGGCCAGGGCGCAGCAGCCATCGGCTATCGCCACCTGGCGCAGGTAGGCGCTCATCCAGACGGACACACCGCGTACGGCCCGCCGCGCCGCCTGACTCACCTGAGGTGAATCAGGAACAGCAATATTTTCTACCATTTGCGACCCCACCCCAGCGCACTGCGGCGAGCGCCGACTGTCTTGTCGACAGGGCGCTCAACCCCTTCCCTGTGCCGTGCATAGGGGAGACGCCCAGTCACGTGGGGCGGTTCACATGGTTCCGGTCTGAAAATACCGGCTGGTGAATTAGACGCAATTACGGTAAGTAATCGGCGCAGGTCAGACAGGTCAGAGAGCAGGCCTGCGCGCTCGCTTAAATCTTTGTTTCGAAGCAGTTAACAATCTTCGAGCAAACCCTCGCGCACATGGATCGAAGTTTATAGTGGGATAATTAGAGGACAGTCCAGTATGTGGCAGAAATCCCGCAATATTGGGCTGGCCTTGACGACGGGACGCGCTGGGACCTGGCGGCAGCTTCCTGGCTTGCGTGCCCTACCTCGGTCTATGCTCTACAGCGTGAATCAGGCGGCGCCGGAAGCTCCGGACCCTGAAGACGTCAAGATCATTACTCTGGCGCGGTCTGCGCGCGCGCGGGTTGCGGCAGCAGAGGGGGCTGCAGTGCGCGATGGGACCGGACGCACTTACGCAGCGGCTGCAGTTGCGCTGCCGTCGCTGAGCCTGTCGGCACTGCATCTGGCCGTGGCCATGGCGGTGTCCAGCGGAGCTACAAGCCTGGAGGCGGCCGCGCTTGTCAATGACGGCGGTGAGCTCGATCCCAGTGACCTGGCCGCCGTTCGGGAGCTCGGCCCCGGTGCCGTTGTCTTTCTTGCGGCCCCGGATGGCGCGCTACTGGCCACGTTGCGGCCCTGAACATCCACAGCGCGCGGCGGCCCGCGTCGCCGCCGCCATCGCCGGGCGTCGTCGTTCTAAGTGATGGGCCTCTCGCTGAAGCGATCATCAGCCTGGCGCTGGCAGGGCAGCCCGTCGCTACCCTGGTGGGGGGCTTGCGGTCAGCTCCGGCTCCACCGGGTGGGCGCCCGGAGAGAATAAGGCGCCACGATCCGCCAGGTGACCGCCAGCAACCGGGCAAGGGAGGATCACGACGTGGATAATCCGTCACGCCGGTCCTCGGCGCGACGAGGCGTGCCGCTAGTTTCGGCCGTTTCGGGGCCAGCCGTCCAGCCCACCGCAGTCCAGCCGTCCGTAAGTCCCGAGCCCAAGACGTACCGCTCGGGCTTCGCGTGCTTCGGCGGGCGCCCGAACGTCGGCAAGTCCACGCTGATGAACGCCCTCGTCGGAGCGAAGGTGGCGATCACCAGCAGCAGGCCGCAGACCACCAGGCGAGCGATCAGGGGCATCGTGCATCGCCCGGATGCTCAGCTGATCATCATTGACACCCCCGG
>Ga0335074_10006092_pt1 | contig 16703 bp, 15 predicted proteins | sample Lox_Sample_23_FD_206715 | JGI IMG/M metagenome (GOLD analysis project Ga0335074, IMG submission 206715) | Soil microbial communities from Loxahatchee National Wildlife Refuge, Florida, United States - Lox_Sample_2.3 | ecosystem: Environmental > Terrestrial > Soil > Wetlands | place: USA...
ACGCCGCAATCGCCCAACAGTCCGTATTCGGTCAGCAAGCACGCGGCGGAGAAATACGTACTCTACATGTGGGATGCTTACAAGTTCCCCGTCACCGTTCTTCGCCCTTTCAACACCTATGGCCGGCGCGATAATACGCACTTCCTTGTCGAGCGCATGCTCGTTCAAATGCTGCAAGGCAACACAGTGAAGCTGGGCGACCCTACGCCCGAGCGCGATCTGCTCTATATCGACGACCACGTGGAAAGCTACATCAGCTGCTTCGCGAAGCCCCAGGCGAGCATCGGCCAGGCTTTCAATTTCTGCACGGGCGAGAAGCTTACCGTGCAGGCGCTTGCCGAAAAAATGCGCGGCCTCACCGGCTTTCGCGGCCAGATCCTTTGGGACACGATTCCGCGCCGGCCGCTCGACATCCAAATCCTCTATGGCGATGCCTCCAAGGCGAAATCCGTGCTCGGCTGGGAGGCGAAGGTAAGCCTGGAAGACGGCCTTCGGCGCACCGCCGATTTCTGGCGCAAGAAGCTTGCCATTTCAGCCGGCGCCACACGGGCAACAGCGACGTAACGTCCGCTAGAGGCTCGCCGCCGATCTCTCCGCTTTCTCACATCCACAGCCGCTGAAGTATGTTCTGGAAGCTACCCGGCCAAAGAAGCTACGATCTTTGCCGGGCGAATCCAAAGCGGAAGGCCTAAAGTCTCGGCCGGCGCGGTGCCTCCAGACGACTCATGCGCGTGCTTAAAGTAGTTCAGTTCTACTTCCCTTTCCAGGATCGCGGCGGTCCCGTCGTGAAGGTGCGCTCGCTGGCCAAAGGGCTGGCGAAGCGCGGGCATCAGGTGACGGTTTTGACCGCGGACCTCGGTCTCAGCGATGTGAATGGGTTTAGCGCGAAGATCGAACGCTGCAAGTGGGGATGGCGATGGCAGGAAGAGGGGGTGGAGGCCATTTACCTTCGCACGCGCGGCCATTATCGCGCTTCCACCTTCAATCCCGGAGTGTGGGGATTTTCCGCCGGCTCCGTCGGAGATTTCGACGTCGTTCACTTCTATGGTTTGTACGATCTGTTGGGTCCGGCCGTTGGACACTTTTGCCGCCTCAAGGGCGTGCCATACGTCGTCGAGCCCATGGGAATGTACCGCCCGATCGACCGCAGTTTGCGCTTCAAGCGTGTGTGGCATGCCACCATAGGCAAGGCCCTCTTGCAGAATGCGGCTCGAGTGATCGCCACTTCCGATATCGAGCGCGAAGAACTGGTGGAGGGCGGCATCCCGGCCGCAAAACTGGCGATCCGCTACAACGGCATCGATCTCAGTTCGTGCGCGCCCCTTCCGCCACGGGGAACTTTTCGATCGAAATGGAAGGTCCCTTCCGGGCAGCCTTTGATCCTGTTTCTGAGCCGGCTGATTCCCCGCAAGGGAGCCGACATTCTGATCGAGGCCTTCGCGAAGACGTGCCCGGAATCGGGGTACCTGGCGATCGCCGGCCCGGAGGGCGAAACTGGATACCGCGCCTATCTGGAGAAGCGGGCCAGGGAGTCGGGCGTGGAGGCGCGCGTGCTATTTACGGGCGCTTTGTATGACGAGCAGAAGAAAGCCGCGCTTGCCGACGCCGACATTTTTGCATTACCCTCGCGCTACGAAAACTTCGGCAATGCCGTGGCGGAGGCTGTGGCCTCGGGCGTTCCGGTGATCGTGACGAATTCCTGCGGCATTCACTCCCTGGTGCGCGGCCGGGCGGGTCTCGTGATTGCGCCCGATAAACAAGATTTGGCTGACGCGCTTAACCGGTTAATTTATGATGAGGGGCTTTACCGGAGGCTGAAAGCAGGCTGCCTTGGCGTTATCGGCGAGCTTAGCTGGGACAAGCTAACCGAGCAGATGGAAGGCTACTACGCCGAAGCCGTGATTCCTGTTGCAAGCGCCAGGTGAATTTGCACCAAACGTTTCAGATGGTTGGAGCGTCTCGATGGGCGCCGATGCGAAATAAAAGCAGGACGCTGGCCATAGTTTCGAATAGCCCTTCGGGCCTCCGCGAACACACGGTAGAACGAGGCCGTCCGGAGGAGCGCGGCGACCGGCGCGCCCTTTTTCGGACATTGTGGCTCTCCATAAACGTGCTCTTGCTGCTCGCCGTTGTTGCCGCGGCCTATTCCGTTCTCTGGGAATATTCAACGCAGAGGTACGTGAAGGGATTTTCAGACGCCGTCATTCCGGCTTCTGGCACGCCTGAGGAAAAGATTGAGGCCATTTTGCGCTGGATGTCGAATGGCCCTTCGCGAAGAGAGACCGCACCGAACGGATCCCTCCGCGATCCCACCGAAACCCTCAACTATGCATCGTTGCTCAAGGTGTGCGGAACTGCCACAAACGCCTTCATAAACCTGGCCGACAGCGCCGGGCTGCCGTCCCGGCGGCTGCTCTTGCTCGATGCGAGCCGCTCGACGATGCACGTCGTCGCTGAAGTTCGCGTCGATGGGCGCTGGATCGTGGTCGACCCGGCGTTTCGGACCATTCTTCGAGATTCAGCCGGAAGGACCGTGACCCGGAAACAGTTGGGAGACCGCTCGACATTTCTCGTCGCCACCGGCGGAATCCCCGATTACGACCCAACCTACACCTACGATCGCACCGTGCACATCCGCTTGGCGAAGCTGGGTGGCCTGGGTCGAGATCTTCGTTCCATTTTCAATCGGGTGGCACCGGGGTGGGAGGATTCGATGACGGCGAGCTTGGTGCTCGAGCGCGAGTCTCTCGCCACGATGATTGTGGCCATTTCCGCGGTGATGATCCTGCTGCTGTTCCGCACTTCGTTGGCCTGGTATGGAACGCACCGCCTCCGAATGCGCCGGCCTCACCTCCATGAAAGAGTGCTGCGCGCATGCAGCGCTTTCCGCGATTCGAGCGCGACCTCCTGATTGGCGCACTAGCCAAGATCGCGGTCGGCTCACTCGGCGTAGCGAACCTCGAACGACGCAGTTTCTTGAGCTTTCAACGCGGGCAGAACGATTCGGTGATGGTCTGGCAGAAGGCGCGCGCCGCCGTCAACCTTTGCGATCGGCCGCTGAAATTCCAGGGTTGCGCCGCTCACGGGCTCGGTGGCGGCTACTACGATGCTCGCCTCACTCGGCCCGGAACCCGGATGAACGCTCCAACGCAGTCCCTCGAGACCGCGCCAGAATTCCGCATAGCCTTGCAGGTCCGTCGCTGTGACGTCCGGCGGCAGCTCGCGCAGCAGCATCTGCTCGGCAGCCAGTTTCACGTGAGCCTCGTTTGAGTGAATCAGGATCACGTTGATCGCCTGATTCTCGGCGTTGGCGCGAATCACGTCGAGCGCGCGATCGATGCGCTGGGGCAGAGCCGGCTTCTCCTCATCCTCGAATGTGACGGGGAATTCGTAAAGGCCGCTGTCTTCATCGAAATCCAGTCCGAGCGGCAGCGCGTAGGGGAAATGCGTCAGCACGTCATCGGCGGTGAAGGATGAATCGAAGAGGTAGCCCGTCCGCGCGAGCGCCTCGGGCAAGGACGGCGGCACGCGGAGATGCCCTGCGCGAAAAAATATCGTGTGTTGGCCCGGCACGTTGCCATCCAGCAGTTCCTTGCTCACGCGCACCTCGCCGAAGACCGTCGCGCCGGTCGCGCTCTCGAAGCCCGTGCCGCGCGGCTGGTAAACCGGAAACCTTTCCGTGCCGTCGCCCAGCTCGAAATGGTTGAATGCGCGTGAATGGATGATGGAATGCGATCCTACCGTGAAGCCGAGGGCCTCGATCCGCTGCAGATCGGCCAGATCCTTGCCGAAAAAGAAAGACACGCTGTTCGCGTCGCTGACGTATTTCGTTTGAATGAAAAAAGTGCTGCGAGTGTGCTCGGCGGTTTCCATCCGGGCAAAGTCGAGCATTGGGTCAAATGAGTTCTCCCAATCCACATCATGCGAAAGCAGCAACACGGAATCCTGGCCGTCCGGTATCGAGGCGAGGCGCACCCCGTCGGGCGTATTCGATTCGTACCACGCGCGCAAAAGCAGCATCCAGACGTCCGCGCCAGGCTCGAACGTATTCACGTAGTGGCGCTCGGCGTCGTAGTCGCGATTCACTTGATTGCGCAACACCGCTTCGTGATAGCTGATTCCGCAGAGGTATGTCGATCCCTTGCCGATGGCATTGCGTAGCAGCGCAGCCGTTCCATCCTCATAGCGCGCAAGCACCTTTGCGTTGGCTTCCGGCGTGTAGCCGTTGGTCCAGAAAATGTCGGTGTACTTCGTATTCCCCAGCGGCACGCTCTGTTCTTCCGGGCGGTTGAGGTAGCGCAGGATTGCGTCGCTATTCGCCGCGAAGTCGACGCGATACCGGCGACGTGACGCGACGGAATCGCGAAAACCGAAAAGTGGTTTCAGCGTCCCCGCCAGCACATCGACCGCGAAAATGCTTCCGCCATCCTGCACGTGCCGCGTGAGCGCCTGAATATCAGCGCCGGTGAAAGTCTTCGGGTCCACATTCGGGTAGATGATGACGAGCTTGTGTCGGAGGGCTTGATTCAGGTCACGAGTGACGAAGAACGGTATCCCCATTTCGCGCAGGGAATGAATCATGGCAAGCAGGTTTTCGTCCTGGCTCGACCAGTAGAGAGCCACCTGCATCGGAAATGATTCCGGGTAAGCAGCCGCAGGGTCCTCCAAATGATGTGTGAGCGGGTAAACCGGCACGTCGGCCACGTGAAGGCGTGAAATCATGCTCTCGGCGCTTTGGCCCGAAACCCCCAAAGCGGCGCCGAGAAGGACTGTCGAAAGAGCGACCGCGCGTTTTGCAAGTCTCATCGAGAATCATAGTATCTCCCGATCGACCAAGGAGCGGATAACTAATTCTATAAGATGTATCATTGTGATACATAGCGGTCGGGGATTGATACACCCCGCAGCCCACACTTGGTCGGGAAAGGCGGAGACCCTCCACAACAAGCACATAAGGGAGAACTTGCGCGGACCCCATTTCACGCCGCCCGTCACCATTTGGTGCGCCTCGTGCAGTAGCTACGTTGGGCATGGGCCAAAAGGCCGCTGCAGGTTTGCCCGGGGGCGTCTCTGTTCCGGAAAGGCACAGTCGAAAAATGGCTGCTCGCCGCTGGCCTGATAGCGGCCGTCGGCATCAGTGCGCCTCGACTCTCTGCCCAGGATCCGCCTGCGGATTGGCAGGCGGAAGTCCGCCAGGAAGTCACGGCGCATCGCTGGGACACAGCTCTCCACACAATCGACCTGCAGATCGCGCAATATCCCCAGGACATGGACATTCGCGCCTGGCACGCGCGCGTACTAGCGTGGGCCGGGCGGCTGCCCGAGGCCGAAAAAGAATTCGACGTCATCATCCAAACTGTCCCCAACGATCCTGACAACTGGATGACGCTAGGGAACGTGTACCTGCAAGAGGGCCGGACGGCGGAGGCGCTTCGCGCCACGACGCGCGCGGTCGAAATCGACCCGAGCCGTGCTGACCTCCACGAGGCCCGCGGCCAGGTGCTTCGTGCAATGGGCGACCTGCGGGAAGCGCGCCTGGAGTTTCAACGCGCCGCCGATCTGGATCCCAACGACACGGACGCGCGCGCCGAACTGGCATCGCTGCGAGGCGATGCGAAACACGAGCTGCGTATCGGCAACGATGATGACCTCTTCAACTTCACCTCGGGAAATCAGGGTGAGTGGGTCAGCCTGGTTTCCCGCTGGTCGCCGCACTGGACGACGAGCGCGGCCGGCAACTTTTACCAGATCGCAGGCACCCCGGCGGGCAAGTTCGTGGGCAGCGTCACGGGAAGCATGCCGCACTGGGGCGCGCTAACCGTCGGCGGAGCTACCGGGCACGACAACGCGGTGATCCCCGAAAGCGAGGCTTTTTTCGAAGGCGATCATGGATGGCGCATCAGCGAAAGCGGCGTCGTCCGTGGCGTTGAAGTCACGTATGGGCAGCACTGGTATTGGTATTCGACAGCCCGCATCTTGACGCTAAACGAAAACACGCTCGTCTACCTTCCGAAGGACTGGCTCTGGTCGCTCGGCCTCATCGGCGCGCGCAGCCATTTCACGGGAACCGGCGTGGATTGGAAACCTTCGGGGCTGAGCAAGCTCGCGTTTCCGATTCGAAGCTGGGGCGACCGGCGGCTCAGCGGAAACGTCTTCTTCGCAGTAGGCACCGAGGATTTCGCTCTGGTTAACGAGATTGGAAGCTTTTCTTCGCAGACGTACGGAGGCGGACTGCGCTTTCAGATCACCGCGCGCCAGGATGTCACCGGGTACGCCGCCTTTCAGCAGCGAACGCAGGATCGCACGGACACCAGCTTTGGATGGAGCTATGGAATCCGCTTTTAGCAAACTCTGGGAACTCGGGCCGGCGGCCTTCGTCGTGAAGGTCATCGTCGCGGCTGTGATCGCCGACGCGCTGCTGCTCGGATTCATCCTCTTGCGCAGGACGTACCGCAGGCGCTACTTCGCGAAACGCGATCGCCGCGTCTACGAGTTCCGCCAGAAATGGGACCAGCTAGTTTCGGGCGAGATTCCGTACGACGCCTGGCGGCTCGACAACTTCGACCGCCAGATCGTCGAAGATATCGTGCTCGACGCCTTTGAAGCTGCCGGACCGGCGGAATCAGCCCGCCTGTTGCGCTTCATGCGCACGACGGGTTTGATCGAGAAGCGCATCTTCGAGGCGCGGAAGCATCGCGGCTGGCAGCGGATGGCCGCCCTGGTCGCTTTGGGACGTACCCGTGCGCCGGAGGGCGTCCCCGCGCTGGCCGAGGGCCTTCGCGACTCGCATCAGGAAACGCGGCACGCGGCGCTGCGCGGCCTCGCGCGCACCGCTTCGCCCGAGGCAGCCGAGGAAATTCTCACCTGGGTAAGCGAGCGCGGCTTGCAGGCGCCCGCACTGCTGATTCAGAACGCGCTGATCAATTGCTGTCGCGAGTCGCCCAGAATGCTGGTGCCCTACCTGCAGCATGCCAACCGGGAAGTCCGCGAGATGCTGGCGCGCGTGTTGGGCGAGATTCCCGTGAATTCGATTGAAGGTGCGCTGATCGCGCTGGCGGAGGATGAATTGCCGGAATTGCGCGCGGCGGCGGCTCGCGCGCTTTCGAATGCGGACCACGCGCAGGCCGTGGAAGCGCTTTCGGAACTGGCGCGGGATTCGGTTTGGTTCGTACGCCTGCGCGCTGTTGTCGCGCTGGGGAAAATCTACGACCCGAAGGCCATCCGGCCGCTTTTGAATGCGTTGACCGATTCGAACCGTCTGGTGCGCATGCGCGCTGCCGAGGGCCTGGTCGATCGCAAATCCGAGATGGTGGCGATTTTCGCGGAGGCCGTCGCAGCCAAGGACCGCTATGGCCTATACGCATATTTCGCGGCGCTCGAAAATGCCGGCATGAGGAAACAGCTGGAAACAGACCTGCAAGCGCGAGTGGCGCAGGGCGATTCGAATGCCGCAAGCTTGCTGGCCACGCTGGCGGCGGGTGAATTGACGCACGTTCACAGCGTCGAGCCGCCGCTCGCGCCCCAGCCCGCGGCGATGGCCCGGAAATGATCTATTTTCTCGACGTCGCGAATCACACGCTGTTTGTCTACTACCTCGTTTGCAATCTTTTCTATCTCACTACGCTGCTGATCGCCCTGAAGACGAGCGCGGCGCATCAGCGGAAGCTGAAATCGTTTCGCCTCGAGTGGTTCAAGGAATCGCCTCTCGTGCCGCCCATCACGCTGCTGGCGCCGGCGCACAACGAGGAAAAGTCGATTCGGGTGTCGGTGCGCAATATGTTGACGCTGGACTATCCCGAGCTCGAGGTGATCGTCATCAACGACGGCTCCGCCGATAGCACACTCGATCAGATGATCGACGAATTCAAACTCACGCTCGTGCGGGCGGTCTACGTGCCACAGGTGCCCTGCGCTCCTGTGCGCGCGCTCTATCGCAGCGCCGTCGATCCGCGGCTGCTCGTGATCGACAAGGAATCGATCGGCAGCAAGGCGGATGCGGTGAACGCCGGCCTGAACGCGGCCACATCGCCCTACGTCTGCGTGGTGGATGCGGATTCGATCCTGGAGCGCGACGCGCTGCTCCGCATCATGGTGCCGGTGCTCAACGATCCGGTGGGCGTGGTCGGCGTCGGCGGCATCGTGCGCGTGCTCAATGGATCGGAGATCACGGCGGGGCGCTTGAGCCGCGTTCGCCTCCCCAAAAAGGGCTTCGAGGTGATTCAAGTAGTCGAATACCTGCGCGCTTTTCTGATCGGCCGGGAAGCCTGGGCGCAGGCCAACATGCTGACGATCATTTCCGGCGCCTTCGGATTGTTTCGCACCGATCTCGTCCGCGCGGTTGATGGCTTTCGCGCGGGCGCGATTGGCGAGGATTTCGATTTGGTGGCGCGGATGCACCGCCACATGCTCGATCGCAAGCTTCCCTACCGGATCACGTTTGTTCCCGATCCCGTGTGCTGGACGGAAGTGCCCTCGGACCTGAAATCGCTCGGCCGGCAGCGCGCGCGCTGGCAGAAGGGGCTGATCGACGTGCTGCTGAAAAATCGCGATATGCTCTTTCGCCGCCGCTACGGCCGGATCGGCTGGATCGCCATCCCCTATCTTTGGGTATTCGAGTTTTTTGCGCCGATCATTGAGATCGGAGGCATTTTCACCATCTTGCTGGCCGCGTTCCTGGGCGTCCTAAACGAGAAATTCTGCATCGAGTTTCTGATTTACGGCTACATGTTCGCGACCATGATTTCGATCGGTTCGGTGCTGCAGGAAGAGGTCACCTACAAGCGCTACAACGATTGGCAGGATGTGCTGCGTCTCGTGAGCTACTGCTTTTTCGAGCATTTCCCCTACCGCCAGCTGCACATGTTCTGGCGGCTTCAGGGGCTGTGGCAGTTCGCGCGAGGCGACCTCACCTGGAAGCCGCTGAAGAGGCAGGGCCTCGAGTCCGCTCCGAAGGCTGGCTAGCGATCGGCAGCGGAGTGGCCGCGGAGATTTGCAGGTTGTGCTATTGACAGCAACACGAAGAATTCCTACTCTGGCGGACGGGTATGCGCTAGACTTTCGGGCTGAGGCCGCTCAAGAATTATCGATCGAGCCGGAGCGGTGATCAGCCAGCGACTGCGGCCCAGGCAGCCGCCGACCCGGGACGATCGATATAACCTGCGTATTACGGAGGCATGAGGCGTGCGAAACCCCCTTCTTTCGCGCGGTGCTTTGATCTTCTCCGCGGTCTGCATCATCTGCCTGTGTGTAGCCCTGCCGAGCCGGGAACAGGGAGCTCGCACACAGCGCGTGTCGATCCTCACCGACTGGACGACCCACCACGTGCTGTATCCGATGTATGGCGCCGCTGACCGGATGGCGGTTGCGCAGCGCGATCCCCGCGCCGCATTTAGCTGGTATCGATATAGCTCGAAAGCCCCGCATTTCAATGATCCGCGTTGGCGCGATCCGCGTCGGCCGCGCAGAAATTCCCGCGGTTTTGAGCGCGACTGGAGCATCAATTTGGGGCTTGGGGGAGTCGCGGCGAACATGTTCCCCGCGAAGTTCACATTCGATATTACGGCCGCACCGAGCTGCACGAATGACTATGTCGTTTATCCCCTGAATACGCCGGGCAGTGCCACGCAGGCGAATATCGTAGCGTTCAATAATCTCTACAGCGGCACCGCAGGCGGCACCGGCGTTTGCAACCGGACGCCCGTAATGAACGACGACGGAGTGGATGCCACCGTCTTTTGGTCTTACAACGTAAATGCTATCGGCGGCGCTGTCACGACATCACCGACGCTTTCTTGGGATTACACCGGCGTCGCGGGATCGGTGCTGGGAACTAAGGTCGCGTTCGTGGAATCGGCTGTCGGACAACCGGCGCACTTCCACGTGCTGGCGTTCAAAGCAGGCGACGGACAAGATACAACGGATCCCAACGGGCTCCAGAACACGATGAAGCCGGTTCAAATCACCGGTGCCGCGTTCGTCACAACTGATCCCGTGGCTGGGAGCGGAACCGCAACGGATTTGGCCTTCGGTGTCAACTCCGGCGCTTCGGACACCATTTCCTCGCCCTTTGTCGACTACACTCATGATTACGCCTACGTAGGAGACGATGCGGGTAATCTGTACCGAATCAAGGACGTGTTCTGCCCGACCTTTAACACCGATGTGAACTGCACGGCTGGCTTGGCGCCAAGCTTGGATCTAACTTGGGGAACGGCAGGCGTCGTTAGTGTAAACGGCGGCTGCGGTCAGTTGAGCGGACCTGTCGAGGATTTTGCGACAGGTAACGTTTACGTCGGATGCTCCGATGGGTTTCTTTACGGGTTTAGCTCCACGGGCACGCCGTTGCCGACCGGCGGTGGTTCCGTCTTTTTGGGAGTAGGCGCAGCAAACGCACCTGGCGGCGGGATCGTGTCGCCCCCCATTGTGGATAGCTCGAACGGATTCGTTTATGCAGTAACGGGAAACAATGGCACCAACGCCGCCCTCCTCCAAACTAAGACCTCCTTTGCTCAACAGAGAAGGGTTGGGTTGGGGGGCGCGCCAGGCAATGACATCAGTCTTCCGGCGTTCAACACAGCTTACTTCTCGAGCGTTACTCCTGCCAGTTGGGGCTTGCTGGCTTGCGGTTATGACTCGTCTGGTGCGCACACAGTCCTGTACATCGTGGGTTTCAACACGAACCGGCAGATTCCCGTCATTGCGTTGCCGTCGTCGAATCAATACCAATTGGCTTCTGACGTGGAGACGTGCGCTCCGTTAAGCAGCTTCGAGAATTTGGGCGCTGGGCCGCCATTTACCTTCCCTACCAACTGGCTGTTCGCGGGACTCTCGGGCGGGAACATCTACAACTTCAACATCAACACCAGCACGGGCTCCGGGTTCCCCGGCGGTTTCACGAACGCCGACAGTTTCTCCGTAGCCGGCGGGCCGAGCGGGATCATTCCGGACAACGAAAGTACCGACCCGCAAGCATCGAGCATCTACTTCGGGACTCTGGGGGGGACGGGGACTTGCGGCACCACGGGCATGGGTTATTGCGCTGTTAAACTGACTCAAGCGGGGTTACAGTAGAAACATGAGCGACCAACAGGGACATGCTGCGGCAGCACAGAAGACGACCGATCCATCGCCAGTGATCAAGAGGCCTTACACAAAGCCTTCCTTCCGTGAGGAGCAAGTTTTCGAAACGATGGCGCTCACCTGCGGCAAGACCCCCGGCGGTACGCAGGCCGGCTGCCACACGAACGCCCAGAATTCGTAACTCCCGAGGTATCATGGGCGCACAGGGTAACCGCCGAAGCGAAGACATCGTCCTAACCCTTACGACGGAGATGCTGCGGTCGTTCGGTGAGGTTCGGTCGGTGGTGCGCGGCGCCAGCATGGTTCCCACGCTTTTCCCCGGAGATATCATCGTTGTTCGCCGCGAGACTGCCCAGACCGCGCGCCGAGGCGAGGTGATGTTGTTCTTCAGGCAAGGATTCTTCTGCGCGCATCGGCTGATGGATAGGACCCAAGAAGGCGAGTCCACTCGGCTAATCGCGCGAGGCGACGCTCTCAGCAAGAACGATCCGCCATTCGCCGAAGACGAACTGCTCGGCCGCGTGACGGCTGTAATTCGGCGCGGTAACCGAATCGAGTTGGGCGACACGCGTGCCGCCATGAGACAGCATGTGCTTCGATGGATGGTGCGGCGATCTGGCCGCAGCGTAAAATGGCTGCTGCGATGGCATTTGCTGCGATTGCACCTTTACCGGGTTTCGATCTCCGCCTGCAACCCGATCGAATGCCAAGGTGAGGGAGCAATCTAGTGGCGGCCGGTCTTTCCACTCCGCGAATTGTCGACACGGCCCACGCCAGGCAATCGGGTGCGACGGTCGAAATCGGCGGCATCCCCATTTTTCTGCAGACCGACGATGAGGATTTTCGCCGCCTGATCGAAGACCGCTACGTCGGCTTTGTCAACGCTACGGCCGAGCCCGGCTGCCAACTGAAAATTCATCTTCACGCGCCCGCCGCGAGCATGCCAGGCGACGTGCGAGTTACCCGAAGCGGCTCGGTGTGGCGCATCGAGCGCGGCGACTTCCGTGCTGAATTCGATGCGCAATCGTGCCGAGGCTGGGTACGTCAATCGCCGAACCCCTATTCGCTCGACGCAGTGATGCGCATCATCCATTCGCTCGTGTTGGCCGAAGATGGCGGTTTCCTTATACACGCCGCAAGCGGCGTGCGGAACGACCGCGCGTTTGTGTTCGCGGGCGTTTCGGGAGCGGGCAAGACGACGATGTCGCGGCTCGCTCCTGCGGATGCGACGCTGCTCACGGATGAGATTTCGTATATTCGGAGGAGCGGGAACGGTTATCATGCTTATGGCACCCCATTTGCCGGGGAACTGGCTCGCGTGGGAACGAATCTGAAGGCCCCGCTAGAGGCACTCTATTTCCTGGAAAAAGGGCCGGACAATCGCATCGTTCCTATGGGCGATTCCGATGCGGCGCACGCCCTCATGCGCAATATTCTGTTCTTCGCGCACGATCCGGAATTGGTGAGGCGCGTATTCGAAGCTGCCCTTGAGTTTGTGTCGCGCGTTCGCGTCGCGCGGTTTGTTTTCGCGCCGGATGAAAGAGCCTGGGAATTGATACGGTGAGCGACAAATACATCGCACGGTCGAAGGCGGTCGCTGCGCGCGTGTTGGGCGGCGAAATGATGATCATGTCGGCGGCAGACTCGAGGCTATTCAGCTTGAGCGACGTGGCGACGGTGATCTGGGAAGCCGCTGATGGCCGAACTCCCCTTGCCGAAATTGTAGAGCAGCGCATTTGCGCGGAGTTCGACGTCCCGCCGGATGTCGCCTATCGCGATGCGGAACATCTCGTCGAAGAGTTGGCCACGCGGGGAATCTTATCTATTTCGACTCAGCCGATCGCCGAGGCCGTGGCCGGGCGGCCCGCGGCGGAGGCGCCATGAGTCTGATGCAGGAGTTGGTCGGCAAGGCTCTCGAGTTGGGTGTGCCTCTGAGCGCGCATCTGGATATCACCTACCGCTGCAACGAACGCTGCGAGCATTGCTATCTCGACCATGAAGACCACGGCGAAATGTCGACCACGGAGATCAAGAATCTCCTTCACCAGCTCGCGGACGCGCGAGTCTTTTTTTTGACTCTGAGCGGCGGCGAGGCGCTGATGCGCCGCGACTGCTTCGAGATCATCGAATACGCCCGTTCGCTTATGTTCAATGTGAAACTGAAAACGAACGCCGTGCTCATTCGCGAAAAGGAAGCGGCGAGACTTCGCGCGGTGGGTGTCGAGCAGGTACAAGTGAGCGTCTACTCTCACCGGCCCGAAGTGCACGACGCGATCACCAAAATCCCCGGCTCGCTGAATCGAACCCTTGCCGGAATTCGACTGCTGCGATCGCATGGGATGCGGGTGAACATCGCAAACGTATTGATGCGAAGCAATCGCGCCGATACGGCGGGCGTCCAGGCGCTTGCCACGGAACTGGGCGCGCATTACACGCTCGATCCCACGATTACGCCGATGATGGACGGAAACACGTCTGTGCTGCGCTTGCGGGTGGAGGGAAGCGACATTTCGAGCTATTTTCACGACCCCACCTTGGTGGGAGACGTCGAGAGTTTTTGCGCACCGCCAGTGCCGGTAAGCGAAGACGTCCTCGAAGGCCTCCCTTGCAGCGCGGGACACACTTCCTGCTACATCTCGCCCTACGGCGACGTCTATCCGTGTGTGCAATTCCCTCTAACGTGCGGAAATGTTCGGCGGGAGAAGTTCCTCGATATCTGGCGCCACTCGCCGCAACTCAACGAGGTCCGCGCGATCCGCCTGAAGCATCTGACTACCTGTTCCGGCTGCACGCACGCGGGCAGCTGTACGCGTTGCCCGGGCCTTGCTTATATGGAAGGGAATATGCGCGGCCCTTCTTCGGCGGATTGCGAGAAGTCATTCGTGCGCACGGGAATTGTGACCGCAGGAATGATGGCGAAAGACGGGCGATCGGCGGGCAAGTCAGGCCTTGTCCAGATCGAGCTGTAACCAGCCCGCAGCCCGACCGCCCTGAAATTCCATCAGATGCTGTTACTCAGCTAGCCTCGACCACGAAACGACCCACTGCAAGGCGCTTGCCTGCGAAGCCGATCAGTCCAAGGAGGCCGATTCCGAGCAGCGCGAGCGAGGATGGTTCGGGCGTCCCGACCGCCGGCCCAGAGATCAGATCGATTGTGAACGAACCATCGAACGGAAATCCCGTCAGGTCGATGAAGATTGACGAGGGACCGAGTGTGATATCGGAAGCCGTCAGTGGGTACGAGCTTGATGCGATCGTGTAGCCAATCAACGGATCACCGCTAGCGAACGTCAAATCAGCGAATTCGAAGCCGTTAGTAGTGCCGCTGTAATCTCCGGCAGGGAAGCCTGAGATGGAATAGGAAACGGAAGAGGTGCCCACGCTGAACGTCTCGGTCCCAAGGCCGGCAAAGTCAGTGCAGATCGACGAAGTCGAGGTGGTGCAGGACAGTGACGACCCTACCGGTATCGTACCCGTGGCGTACGTCGTGCCGTCGGCAATCCAGGAAATTCCGACCGTGCCCGTCAAATCATCCGCGCGGGTGATCCCAGGGGAAAGCATCAGCCCGCAGAACACCGCCACAGCTGCGATCAAACAGTTACGACAGTTTTTCATAAGTTCCCTCTTGCTACGCCGCTTTGCGCGCCGACCCCAGGCAAAACGGCGCACCCTAAACTCGCGCATCTTCTCGCACGTGATGTGCCAAAACGGGCCAGTGCGGCATGCAGTATAACATCCTGTTAATGGGCCATTTACAATATCCCCGAAAGGGGTCGTCCTCCCGCGATATGAGAAAACGGAGTTTCCCTGCCTATCAAGGTCAAAGAAATTCCGATTTCGCAGATCGATAGTTATAGCGCGTACCAGTACCATCCCGATGCCATATCCGCTCGTTTCCGCCCCGACATCTGGTTGGCGCGGTTGCGGGAGCCGAAGGACTGTTCTATCGTTCTCCGCGAGGCTTCTTCCAGTGCGCTCACGATTTGCCGTGACTTTTCTCCTTCTCGCTGTTTTTATCGCGGGGCCGAACGCCTCAGCCCAGCCTCAGGGTCCCGCGGCCGAAGGTGGAGTCGCGCAGCCCCGGCTGGCGCACCTGCGCCATGGCATCAACTTGAGCAAGTGGTTCGCTGGATCGGCCGATCCGTCCGCGTATACGCAACAGCATTTCGAGACCGCGATCACGGCTCAGGACATCGCTCTGATCCGCGCGATGGGGTTCGATTACGTCCGCCTCAGTGTCGATCCGCGCCCGATGTTTCACGAAAAGCAATCCGATCAGGTCGCGGGCGATTACCTGGCGCAGCTCGATGCCGCCATCAAAATGCTTCTCGATCAGGATTTGGCTGTCGATGTGAACATCTATGCCGCTCCGGATTTCAAACAGCGGTTGGCGACGGATGATGAGTTCGTCGAGGAGTTCGCCGGCTTCTGGCGTGCGCTCGCGCAGCATTGGGCGCCGCTCGATTCCGATCGCGTCTTCTTCGAAATTCTCAACGAGCCCGGCGGCAACGACAGCTATCGCTGGTACGGCGTCGAGGCGAAGCTCGCTACGGCGATCCGGGAAGGCGCCCCTCGCCAGACGATCGTCGCAACGGGCGCGCACTGGTCGGACGACGATGATCTCGTGTTTCTCGAGCCGCTGCGCGATCCGAACGTGATCTACGCGTTCCATTTCTACGAGCCGCACGTCTTCACGCACCAGGGGGCCACGTGGTCCGCGAACTATTGGCACTTGCTGAAAGGCGTGCCGTACCCTTCGAATCCCGAGAATGTTCAGGCGGTGATGGCGCAGCTGCCAGATCCGGTGCACAGGCTGGCTCTCGAGCGTTACGGAATGGACCATTGGGGCGCGGCGCGCATCGATGGAGAAATCTCGCAGGTCGCCGCGTGGGCGAGCCGCTGGAACGTCCCTGTGATTTGCAACGAGTTCGGCGTATATCGCAAGGACGCCGATCCCGGCGACCGCGCAGCCTGGATCTCGGATGTGCGGAAGTCGCTCGAAAAGCATGGCATCGGCTGGGCGATGTGGGATTACGACGGCGGCTTCGACGTGGTGAAGCAACAGGGCGGCAAGGCCGTGCCGGACGCGGCCACGATCCGCGCGCTGGGTCTTACCCTGCCCCCTTCCTCGCACTAGGCCCGCTTCCCCGCCGCACCGGCCAATCCTTCGGCTATACTGCAATTCGCGCGATTTTCGAAGTGAATTTGGCAAACGGTGAATCGTTAGCATGTGCGGAATTTGTGGCGTCATCGGAATCCGATCGCGAGATGCGGGCGAGGCTGCCACTCGCCGCATGATGGCGGCCATGATTCATCGCGGCCCGGATGAGGAAGGCATTCTCGTTGCGCCGCCGGTGGCCGTTGGAATGCGGCGGCTCAGTATCATCGATCTTTCAGGTGGCAGCCAGCCCGTTTGGAACGAAACCGAAACCATCGCGGTGGTCTATAACGGCGAAATCTACAATTTCGCGGCGTTGCGCAAAGAACTCGAGGCGCTCGGCCACCGTTTCCGCACTCATTCCGATACGGAGACGATCGTTCACGCCTATGAAGCTTGGGGCGAGCGCTCGGTCGAACGCCTGCTCGGCATGTTCGCCTTTGCGATTATCGAGGTGCCCGGCGGC
>Ga0335074_10006093_pt1 | contig 16702 bp, 12 predicted proteins | sample Lox_Sample_23_FD_206715 | JGI IMG/M metagenome (GOLD analysis project Ga0335074, IMG submission 206715) | Soil microbial communities from Loxahatchee National Wildlife Refuge, Florida, United States - Lox_Sample_2.3 | ecosystem: Environmental > Terrestrial > Soil > Wetlands | place: USA...
CTGGATTGCGACATTCGCGCATCGGTGGGTGGTGTCCTAATGGCGCGTTGCTGGCCTAAAAATCGCAATCCGCGTGCTCTCCTTATCTTTTGGTAACAGGATCGAGACAGTTCCCCGAATACCTCGATCAATCGGGCGAATCGACGGCGGATAAAACTGCCGACAGCGATCCAGACGCAACACGCTCGCGGCAGCCCAGCAGTCCAGCTCCGACACGTACTGAAAACGCGGCCTCCCCGCCGGCTACTTGCGGCTTCACGCCTACCCTGCGGTTCGTCTCCCTGCTCATTTTCTGTGGTCGTGGGCCGTCGTTCTCGTTGTCATCGGAACGCTGCTGTGGGGGCTTTGGCAAACGATGATTGGGTCCAATGACTTTACCTCGGCCGACGTCGTATTTGCTGTGGCCGCCGTATTTACTTACGGCCAGGACATGGCATTGGATCAAAGGCCTGGATGATGTTCAGCCAGGGCTAAAACGCTTTCTCACGGTATTGTGCGTTGTTCTCACCATGGTCCGTCGTTCAGTGCGGACAAGCGGTCCATACTTGAAGACGGGCCGAACAGGCTCCAAAAGGCCAAGGCATGGCCAGGTTCGGTGAGGCCAGGCGGGGTTTGGTTCGGCTCGCTACGCCGCAAAGGAGCGAACCTGAGTTTCAAGCGGGGCGAAACTGTAGCACTCCCTTTACATCCTCGGATTACGGGCTGGGCGCGAAAGCTTGTTGTCATGGACAACGCTGAAATCTCGGCGATTGCTCGCAGGCATCGCCAGCCTCCTGGAAGCCGGTCGCGAGCAGTCGTATGCACTAATTGTGCGCAATGCGCTATCCGGTCCGGACCACCGCCTCGAAGAATTTCTTAGATCAACGACCTATGGGGCGGGGCTGGCTCAATCGCTGACCAGCCGTTCGTTGGACGGTCGTCACAGCGTAAAGAACTCGAGGGCTTGCTGATTCAGCTCGGTAAAACTCAACTGAGCCATGGCATCGCCAATATTCGGACGAAGAGTTGGGGTGAAACCTATGAAAAATGGCACCAACTCGGAATCTGATCGTAACGAGCTCACTGCCACAGGCCACCCGATGACCCTGAGACCACGCTGACAGCCGGCCTGAAGTCCCTGTGCCGTTCTTTGAAAAGGGAGTCGCAAGCGTGATCGGCTGGCGGCCTTGGCGTTCGATGCCGCCACGAACGCAGCGACGCAGAATCAGGACGCTGCCCATCGGTGTCCTTGCTTGACACGCGCGGGAAGTGTTGGGTAGGGTGGCGTTACGGCGCCGACCAGTCGCCGAGCCGTGGAACGTCCACCCAGCGGGAGTTCCATTGGCGAAGGGGATTTGCCCTCACGGTCCTTGATCAGCACAAGCCATCTCTGCACCGCGTCGCTGGGGACGAGGGTGCCAGCGAGGGGGCTTGTTATGACGAAGGACGGGAGCTTCAAGAAGGTCGTCCGCCGGCACGGGGAGGAAACGGGTCAGCGCTACACACAGGCGCTCACCGACCTCGAAGAACTGCAAACGCGCATGTTTCATCAGCCCGCCGGTGAGCGTCTTGTCGCCCATCTTCGGGATCGCTACGGCATCGAGGCGGTCGCGGCGACGAAGACCAGCCAACACCACGACCACGTTTTCCGCATTGACCGCCGCGACGGCGATCCGTGGATAGCACGGGCGTTCTCGCCGGCGCGGCCGCGGGCCGGCGTCGAAGGCGATGCCGCGATCCTGCGGTTCCTGGAACGGCACGACTACCCGGCGGAGCGGCTCGCGACCGACGACGCGGTGACGGTGTGCGACGACTCGACGGTCCTCGTCACCCGATTTATCCCCGGCGGGCCGCTGCCCATGGCCGTCGGACAGGAAGGCAGCGAGAAGTTCGCCATCATGGGTGACCTGCTCGGACGGCTGCATACTCTGCCGTTCGAGGCATCCGTTAGCCGTCCGGGTGGGGCGAGCGGGGACGATCCCAGCCGCGAGGGCAGCCCGCGTCAGGACCTGCTGGCAGCTCTCGCGTTCCTCGACGCAGTCGACACGAAGGTCGCTGCGGACCAGCGCGAGCGGTTCGAGCGGCTCCGCGACCGGGTGCGCTCGGCCGACGACGGCCACGGGCTGCCTGAGGCACTGCTCCATGGCAACCTGCTCCACGCGCCGGATCACGTGATCGCAGGCGAGCACGGGCCGGTGGCGATCAACTGGAAGTCGGCCGGACGCGGCCCGCGCCTGGCCGACTTCGCGTGGCTGATGTGGGGCACCTGGGGCAACGCGGACTGGATCAATCTGGCTGTGGGCGCGTACCGCCGGCATGTCGAGTTGACCGATGAGGAGTTGGAGCGGCTCGAGCCGGTGATGTACATACGGCCCCTGTACCTGGGTTGCTTCAGCTACCGGCGTGACCTGGTCAACGGCCGTCCGCCGAGCCGGGAAGTGTGGGGCTTCGTCAACCCCACGCACATCGGCGCAATTGCAGCCGCGACCCGAGCTGCCTGCCGCCGGTAGCTCCTGGGGAGGGCGGCGAGTCCTGCGACACAGGGATCTGAGAAGCCGGGGCTTAGGTCCATTGGTGATCTGTCGCTCGCTGACAACGACCGCAGGCGTGCATTGGATCGCCGAGCCCCTCACTCGGTCCGCAGCGCGGAGAGCGGATCGACGCTGGCGGCGCGGAATGCGGGGAGGATTCCTGCGCCGAGGGCAACGGCCGCGACACCGGCGATCGAGAGCAGGTACGTCAACGGGTCGAAGGGATGGACGCCATAGAGGGAGGAGGCGAGGGCGCGTCCGGTGAGGGCGGCGAGCGGGAGGCCGAGGACGAGGCCGATGACGGTGAGGATGAGACTGTCGCGGAGGATCATCCAGAGGACCTGACCGCGGCGCGCGCCAACGGCCATGCGGACGCCGATCTCCGCAGTGCGGCGGTTCACGCGGTACGACAGGGTTCCATAAAGGCCGGTGGCGACGAGGACGATGGCGAGGATTCCGAAGAACTGAGCGAGGCGAGCCAGCAGGAGTTGCAGGGAAAGGGTGGATTCAAACTGTTTGCGCTGGAGCGTGGGCTCGATGAGGGGGGCGTTGGGATCGAGCTGGGCGACGGTTTTGCGAACGGCAGGGAGGATCGAGAGCGGGTTGGCGCCGCGGACCCGCATCTCGACGGTCATTTCACCTTCGCCCGGGCCCTGGGCGTAGTCCCACCAGGCCATGGGGATGGGCGCTTCGTCCATGCTGCGGTATTTGTGATTGGCCACGACACCGACGATGGTGGCGCCGTTGACCTGATGGCCGAGAGGATTCTGGCGCGGGAAGAAGGTATCGACGAAAAGCCGGTTGACGATGGCGACGTAGTGTTTGGAGGCGCCGTCGGCGTCGGTGAATTCGCGGCCGGCAAGGACGGGAACCTGGAGAGTGTGGAAGAAGCCGGGCCCGATGTCGTTCATGCGGACGGTGGGGAGGGCGCCGCTAGCCACGCGGCCTTCTTTGCCGTCGATGGTGACGTCGCTGTTGTTCGACCACCAGGAGCCGAGGCGGGTGGACGAGACGCTGGTGGACTCGACGCCAGGCAGAGCCTCGAGACGGGTTTCGAGATCGGCGTAAAAGCGGGCGAGCTGGGGCTGGGTGTGCGGGACGGCCTGAGGGTTGAGGCCGAAGACGACCAGTCCGGTGGTGTTGATGCCGAGGGGAATGTTGCGGAGGTTCAGGAGCGTGCGGGTGAGCAGGCCGGCGCCGACGAGGAGCACGACACAGAGGGCCATCTGGAGAGCGACGATGATTTTGCCGAGGCGGGACTTGCCGGCGTCGGTGTAGGCGGTGGCGGCTGAGGTTTTGAGGGCGAGCTCGGCGCCGCCGGAGATGGCGGTGCGGAACGGAGCGATGCCCAGCAAAAGCGCGCTGACGGCGAGAACGGCGCAGGTAAAGAGCAGCACGGTGCGATCGGGCGCGAGGCTGGATTCGATGAGAGCCCAGCGGGCGAGGATGCGGGTGGCCAGAACGGCGAAGACCCAGGCAAGCGCGCCGCCGAGAAGGACGAGCAGAAACGATTCGGTGAGGAGCTGGCGGAGGAGCTCCGCGGGGCGGGCGCCGAGAGCGAGGCGGAGGGAGAATTCGCGCTGGCGTGCGGCGTTGCGGGCCATGAGCAGCATGACGAGGTTGGTGAGGGCAATCAGGAGGACGAGTCCCACCATGGCCATGAGCACGGGCAGGGGCTTGCCGTAGAGATCCGCGTAGTCGCCGGTGAAGTTCTTCGCGCCGGTGAGGCTGAGGACAACGGGGCGCTCGCCCGGCATGGGTTCGCCGAGGCCGATGCGGGCTGCCCGCTGGAAGAGAGGCTGCAGGCGCGCGATGGCCTGCTGGCGGCTGACGCCCGGGGCAAGGCGTGCGATGAGGCGGAGGCACCACCAGGTGGGATCGGCCTGGTAGAGATGGCCGTTCTCGGGGAGATTGCCGAGGACGTTGAACGGGAGGCGGTTCTGCAGGGGAATCCAGAAATCGGTGGAGTGGGTGGGCTCGACGCCTTCGAATCCCTGGGCGGCAATGCCGATTACGATGAAGGGAACGCCTTTGACAACGATGGTGGCGCCCAGCACGGCGGGATCGCGGTCGAAGCGGGCTGTCCAGTAGTCATAACTGAGGACAAGAACCGAGGCGCCGGTGGATTGGTCGTCGGCGTTGAAGCCGCGGCCGCGCAGGATGGGGACGCCGAGTCCGGAGAAGAAGTTGCCGGAGACCATGTCGGCTTCGGCCTGTTCGGGGAGAGCTCCGATGCGAACGCCGATTTTGCCGCCCGAGAGAAGGCCAACGGCGATGAGGTCGCTGAGGGCGCCGTTGGGCGGACGCAAAGCACTGTAAACGGCGTAGGAGAACGTTTGGTGGGAATCGATGGTGCCCGTGCCATTGGGCGTGCCGGATGTCTGGAGGTAAAAGACACGCTGGGGATCGGTGACGGCGACGGATTTGAGCAGGACGGCGTTCATCACGCTGAAGACCGCGGTATTGGCGCCGATGCCGAGGGCGAGGGTGAGCACGGCGGTGAGCGTAAAGCCGGGGCTCTGACGCATGGAGCGGAGGCCGAAGCGGAGGTCGCGGAAGAGCCGGTCGAGCCAGACCCACCGGCCACGGAGATAGAAGGTTTCCTGGGCGGCGCGGACGTTGCCGAAGGTGCGATGGGCGCGGAAGCGGGCTTCTTCGGCGGTCACGCCTTCCTGGCGGAGGTCGTCGGCTTCGAGATCGAGGTGAGCGCGGATCTCGTCGGCAAAATCGGCTTCGCTGCGGCGGCGGCGGAACATGATCAGACCTCCTCGTTTTGGGGAGCGGCGGCATTGAGGACGCGGCCCATGGCCTCGGTGAGGCGGTTCCACTGGGAGGTTTTTTCCGCGAGCTGGGCGCGCCCTCGGGGGGTGAGCTCGTAGAAGCGGGCGCGGCGGTTGTTCTCGCTGACGCCCCAGCGGGCGCGAATCCACTTTTTGTCTTCCAATCGCTGGAGGGCGAGATAAAGAGAGCCGTGGTCGACGAAGAGAACTTCCTCGGACTGGCGCTGGATGGAGCGGGCCACGCCCTGGCCGTGACAGGGACCGAAGAGCAGAGTGCGGAGGATGAGGAGATCGAGGGTGCCCTGCAGGAGGGCGATGCGGTCGTCGCTGGGTTGGGTCGGCATTCGACAGGAGTATGAGCGACATTTGGGTCGGATGTCAACCCAGGGGCCGGGGTCCGGATGCCGGTAACAATCTGGGTCGTGCCCCGATACAAAGCTCAGGAGGAGTTATGTAGCGAGCTTCAGAGACACGATCCCTAGACGCCGACGGGGAAGGGTTTGGGGGAAGCGTCGTCGAGGTTGGTTCGGCCGGTGCGCCAGCGTTCGAAGCGGCCCTGGAGGAGCGAGAGCAATCCCGTATACCAGTAGCCGACGACGAACAGGACGAGGAAGGGAACGGTGAAGTAGTTCTCGTTGGCCACGGCGTACCAGATGCAGAGGGCGAAGTAACTCCCGATGAGGAGTTCGATGAGAGGGATGAGGCCGAGGCGCTTGCGATACTTCGCTGCGCCTTTCGCTTTTTCCCCCTTTTTCTGGACGCGGTATTTGGGGGTGCGTTTGAAGGCGGACTGGATGCCGAAGAGCGCTTCCATAACGGCAATGGTGTTGGTGACGGTGAGGCCGATGCCGAGGGCCATCAGGAAAGGAAGGTAAAGAAAGGTGCGGTACCAGTGACGGGGGTAGAGCTCCTTTTGGGAGACGAGATAGAAGGAGGAAATGGAGAAGGTGGAGGCGACAAAGAGGGGGAAATCGATATAGAGCATTTCCCACCAGCCCTGGTAGAAGCGGATGATCATGGCGGGCATGAGCAGGACGGAGAGGACGACCATGAGTGGGTAACTGAGGTTGGCGGTGAGGTGGTACCAGGCTTCGACTTTGACGCGCAGGGGGACTTTGGAACGGAAGAGGTTGGGGAGGATTTTCTTCGAGGTCTGGATGAGGCCTTTGGCCCAGCGCTGCTGCTGGGTTTTGAAGGCGGTCATCTCGATGGGGACCTCGGCGGGGCATTCGACATCCTGGAGGTAGCGGAATTTCCAGCCGACCATCTGGGCGCGGTAGCTGAGGTCGGTGTCTTCGGTGAGGGTGTCGTGCTGCCAGCCGCCGGCCTGGTCGATGGCGACGCGGCGCCACATGCCGGCGGTGCCGTTGAAGTTGAAGAAGACGCCGGTGCGGGCGCGGGCGCCGTGTTCGAGGACGAAATGGCCGTCGAGCAGGATGGCTTCGACCTGGGTGAGGAAGCTGTAGTCGCGATTGAGGTGGGTCCAGCGGGTCTGCACCATGCCGATGGCGGGGTCGTTGAAGTGGTGGACGACGCGCATGAGCCAGTCGGAGGGGGGCGTGAAATCGGCGTCAAAGATGGCGACCAGTTCGCCGGAGGCGGTTTTGAGGCCTTCGTCGAGGGCGCCGGCCTTGAAGCCGACGCGATTGGTGCGGTGGATATAGACGATGGGGTGGCCGAGGGCGCGATAGCGGTCGACGATGAGCTGGGCGACTTCTTTGGTTTCGTCGGTGGAGTCGTCGAGGACCTGAATTTCGAGGAGGTCACGGGGATAGTCGATGCGGCAGGTGGCCTCGATGAGGCGGTCGATGACGAACTGCTCATTAAAGATGGGGAGCTGAATGGTGATGCGGGGCAGCTGGGCGAAACGGGTGGGCGGCTCGTGGGTGGCGTTTTTGCGATGGCGGTAGTAGAGCCAGACGAGGGTGTAGCGATGGAAGCCGTAGATGGCGAGGATGATCATCACGGCGAAGTAGGGGGTGAGGAGGGCGGTATCGAAGGAGAAGAGCTGCCAGTGGTAGAGGTTCTGGAAGGTGTGGTCGCCGTAGTGGGTGCGGAGGTAGTGGCGGAGGTCGTTTTTGACGTAGAAGAGGGCGAGGGCCTGGGCGCACGCGAGGAGGCGGGCGGGGATGGCTGCCGAGAGAAGGCCGAGGAGCATGAAAATACAGGGTATAGCGGATAGCGGTCAGCGTATAGGGATTTAACGGTGCAGGGATTAGAGTTTGGAGTTTAGGGATTAGTGGTGGGATCAGGGGTGTGAGCCATGCTTGCAGTGATTCTGGCGATCGGAATGGTAGCTAATGCATGCCCTGTGACAATCGATGAAAATACAGCGTATAGCGGATAGGGGTCAGCGTATAGGGATTTAGCCGGGAAAGCCGGTAGCAGGAAGCTGGAAGGGAGAAGCAGGAAGCGGAGCCAGGGCAGCGGGTCTGCCGCCCGGTCGCTTGTAAACATGACGCGTCCTATTTGCGGCCGAAGCGGTAGACGATGCCCATGTTGCCGCCGAGGTCTTTCTGGATGGCGGAGCCGTAGTTGGTGAAGACCTCATTGCCGGTGAAGCGGAGGGCGATGGCGGGGCTCATGTTGTAGTCGGCGGAGGCGCCGGCGGTGAAGTTGAGGACGGTGGAGTCGGTGAAGAGGCCGGCGAGCTGAGGGGGCAGGCCGTTGGTGCCGGTGCCGAAGTTGCCGTGGCCTGCGCCGGCGAGGGCGAAGGCGGTCCAGCCCCAGTGCTGGCCCCGGAAGAAGCGGTAGCGGGGGCCGGCCATGAAGGTGTACTGGCTGATGCTGGGATTGAAGACGGAGTAAGGGTCGAGGCGGGTGAAGGCGGTGCCGTAGTAGCCGCGGAAGTCGGCGTCGATGCCGAGGTTGCCGTGGAAGTAGTCGGTGAGGTCGACCATCCAGCCGGCTTCATTGATGCGCTGGAGGTAGGGGCCGGGAATGAAGCGGAGGGAGCCGCCGCCGGCGTTGAGCTCGAATTTATGGCTGTAGGTGTCCTCGATGATCTGCTGAATGCGGATCCTGCGGCGGGCGTTGACGCGCGCCTGGGCCTCGCGCAGGACCTGGACGCGCTGCTGGGGCGTGGTTTCCTGCGGGGAGGTGGATTCCTGGGGCTGGCTGGAAGACGGCTGCTGCGAGGAGGAATCCTGTGCGGGAGATGCGGCGGGAACGAGAAGAAGGGCTGCGACCAGCGGATACAGGGCGTATCCGGAGAACTTGCGAAAACGCATGAACCTGAGTGCCTCCACTGCCTGAGAAGAGAAGAACGTAAGTACAGGGTACAGGGTACAGGGTACAGGGTACAGGGAGGAGCCGGTAGCTGGGAGCCGGGAGCTGGGAGTTGGGAGCCTGTAGCCTGTAGCCCGTAGCCTGTAGCCGGTAGCTGGTAGCTGGTAGCTGGTAGCAAGCTCTCCTGTCGCTCGCTCGGCGAGTTGCCGCGGATTGCGGAATCTTCATGGAGATGAAACGATGCCGTGAAGGCGAGACGTTATTTTCGCGGAGGAGCGAGGGCGCATGCGATTCCTGCTGGGGCTGATTGTCGGGTTGCTGCTGGTTCCGGTGGCGGGGTGGATTTATCTCGGGTTCGGACATCCGCCGGTTGCGGTGACGGATCCGCCGCTGTGGCTGGAGCGGGCGCTGGTGCGGGGGCCGCTGCACGCTCGCATCGACAAGGAGATGCCGGCAAGCGCGCCGATCGAGGCCAGCGGGACGAACCTGACGGCGGGGGCGCAGGTGTATCGGGCGCAATGCGCGGCGTGCCATGGACTGTACGGGCGGCCGTCGGATTTTGCGGCGCACATGTATCCGCGGGCGCCGCAGCTGTGGGCTCCGCATGGCAACGGCGTGGTAGGGGTGAGCGACGATCCGGTGGGCGAGACGTACTGGAAGGTGGAGAACGGGATCCGGCTGAGCGGGATGCCGTCGTTCGAGAACGTTTTGAACCAGACGCAGATGTGGCAGGTGAGCGTGCTGCTGAAAAACGCGGGGCAGCCGATGCCGGCCGATGTCACGAAGCTGCTGATGGCGCCGCTGGATTCGAGTGTGCCGCAGAGCAGCGAGTCGCCGGCGCCAGCGGGGCACTAACGCCGCTCTGGAATTATCGATCCGCGCAGGGGGAGAGATTCGGGCCGCTGCTCAAGACGGCTGAACTTCTGCGACAGCGTTCCGGCGACTCAGGATGGAGCCGTCGGAGTCTGCAAGACATAGCCCTGCAAACCTGGAAAAACGTATGTGGAAGTGGAAATCCCGATTCCGGGAAGCGCTTCCGAGGGGTACAGTTCCGGGAACGGGATGGGCCGGGATGTGATCGGAATCACGGAAAGGAGGATGGGAGCGACCGTATTCTGCCAATGCCTGCCAATATAGGAGCAAAATGGTCGCAATTGCGTTATTATCGGATTTTGGGGTCGAAGCCGAGGACGAGCTCGAGCTCTCCGGAGCATGGAAGTTGAGTCTTCTGAGCGAATTGCCTATCGGAACGGTCGGGGTGGTGGAGTCGCTGGAGCTGCCGGGCGAGATCCAGCATCACCTGATGCATATGGGATTCGTTCCGGAGGCGCGGGTGATGGTAGTGCGGCGGGCGCCGGCGGGGGATCCGACGGTGTATTCGATCGACGGGTTCGAGGTGGCGCTGCGGCGCGACACGGCCAGGGCAATTCGGGTTCGCGAGTACATCCGCGAAGACCAGGGGCTGAACACGAGGCAGGGATGAGCGATTGCTGCGGCACCACGGCGACGATCGAGGTTGCGGTTGAACCACGGGTAGCCGGGCGAATTCGGACGGTAGCACTGGTAGGGCCGCCGAATTCGGGGAAGTCGACGCTGTTCAATCGGCTGACGGGGCTGCGGCAAAAGGTCGCGAATTATCCAGGCGTAACGGTGGAGCAGCGGGTGGGACGGCTGAACGGGATTGGCCGCGGCGACCTGACGCTGATCGACCTGCCGGGAATCTACGGGCTGGACAGTTATTCAGAAGACGCGCGGGTAGCGGTGGAGGTGTTGCATGGCGAGATGCCGGGAACGCCGGTGCCGGACGCGGTTCTGCTGGTGCTGGATTCGCTGCAGCTGCGACGGCAGCTGATGCTGGCGGCGCCGGTGCTGAGCCTGGGACTGCCGACCCTGGTGCTGCTGAACATGAGCGACCTGATGGAGGCGCGGGGCGGACGGGTGGACACGCTGGCGCTGGCCCAGGAACTGGGCGTGCCGGTGGCGAAGATCAGCGCCACCCGGGGCACGGGGCTGGATTCGATCACGCATTTTCTGAACCGGAAGTCGGATCCGCTGACGAACGGTAACGGCTCGGCGGGGACGGCGGACGCGGAGAAGGTGGTCGCGGCCGCGGCGGCGGGACGGATCGAGCTGCCGGTGATGGGGAATCCGCGGTCGTACCGGCAGTGGGCGACAGGCATCAGCACGCGGACGAAGTATAAGGCGCCGATCTCGAGCGAATGGACGAAACGGATCGACGGGATTCTGCTGCACAGGCTGTGGGGGCCGCTGATTTTTCTGGCGGTGGTGTTTGCGGTGTTCCAGGTGGTGTTCTCGATCGGGCAGCCGCTGAGCGACGCGTTTGGGGATGTGCTGAACGCGGGCGGCGATAAGATTGGCGCGCTGATGGGGCATGGATGGCTGGAGTCGCTGCTGATCGACGGCGTGTGGCGCGGGGTGGCGTCGGTGCTGGTGTTTTTGCCACAGATACTGTTACTTTTTCTGTTTATCGGGGTGCTGGAGGATTCCGGATACCTGGCGAGGGCGGCGCTGATTGCGGACCGGGTGATGCGGTCGATCGGGCTCAACGGCAAGGCGTTTATTCCGCTGCTCTCGGCGTATGCGTGCGCGGTGCCGGCGATCATGGCGACGCGGACGATCGAGAACAAGCGCGACCGGTTCGCGACGATTCTGGTGGCGCCGTTCATGACCTGCTCGGCGCGGCTGCCGATTTACATGCTGATGATCGCGGCGTTCATTCCCAACAAGCCGCTGCTGGGGGATTTGCTGGGGCTGCGGGCGGCGGTGATGCTGGGGCTGTATTTCCTGGGATTCGTGGCGGCGCTGACCACGGCGCGGCTGCTGAAGTCGTCGATCCTGAAGGCGTCGTCGGCGCCATTCATTCTGGAGCTGCCGCAGTACCGGCTGCCGACGGTGCGGTCGCTGAGTTTGCGGCTAATGGATCGCGGCAAGGTGTTTCTGCGCCAGGCGGGGACGGTGATTCTGGCGGTAACGATGGTGCTGTGGGTGCTGAGCCACGTGCCGGCGCATGCGGCGCTGGGCGAGAGCATCATCGGGCGGGTGGGGCACTGGATCGAGCCGGCGATTCGTCCGCTGGGATTCAACTGGAAGATCGGGATCGGGCTGCTGACGTCGGTGATGGCGCGCGAGGTGATCGTGGGCACACTGGGGACGCTGTACGGCGCCGATCCGGCGACGCAGTCGCTGGGGCTGCAGGCGGCGCTGCGGCACGATCTGACGCTGGGCGGGGCGATGGCGCTGGTGGTGTTCTTCGCGTTCGCGCTGCAGTGCACCTCGACGCTGGCGATTGTGCGGCGGGAGACGAACAGCTGGAAGTGGCCGGCGCTGCAGTTCGTCTATATGGGCGTGCTGGCGTATGTGGCGGCGCTGGCGACGAACCAGGCGATTCTGCATTTTGTGCGGTAGCCGGGGGGAGCCGGGAGCGGTCGGCTAAGGACCGGTCAGCTAAGAAGCGGTCGGCTAAGTAGCGGTTAGCTGAACGACGGGGAGACCTGAGGCAGTGTGGCTTTCTGACCATCATTTGTGGCAGCTGAGCATTTGGGCTCAGATCGGGTCGTATTGTGTTGCCACTGCGGCTGCGAGCGTGGCTGCGTTCACCTATCGAACGAATTCCCGAAGAGAACGCGCGAAATGGGCGGTCCAGTTGTACGAGAAGTTCTTTGAGGAAGGGCGTTACAAAGCTGTTAGAGAATTGCTCGATTGCGAGGCGAATGCGACCGATGTGGCAGACGCGGTCAGGGAAGAAGATTCGGATTTCACCGATTATCTGAACTTCTTCGAAATGGTGATGGCCCTCGTAGAGACCAGGCAGCTTTCGAAAGCGGACGTGCTGAGGCTGTTCCAGTACTATTTGCAGTGTCTCAAGCGTCACGACAATGTGATGAGATACTTAGATGATCGAACGAAGGGGTACGAGTCTCTGCGCGACTTCATCGAGAAGACCGAAATCTGAATGAGCGAGTATTTATTTGCTTACGGAACGCTGCAGCCGGATCAGGTACCGGAAGAGGTGGCGTCTGCTGTTGCGAAGCTGGAGCCGGTGGGCAAGGGATCGGTCCGCGGCGTGCTTTACGATCTCGGCGAGTACCCGGGGGCGGTGCTCAAGACGGCTTCGCGCAAAAGGATCACCGGCACCGTGTTTCGCCTGTCGAGCGACCCGAAAGTTCTGCGTGAACTCGACGCGTATGAGGGCTTTGATCCGAAGGCGCCTGAGAGGAGCCTGTTCGTCCGCGCTCTGCACCGGGTGACCCTCAGCCAGGGGGGAACGCTGCGATGCTGGGTCTACGAGTACAACAAGGAGCCGGGAGCGGCAAAGGTCCTCAGCGCGGGACGCTTTCGAACTTCGCGGGGAAGGAATCAGGCCAGCGCGCGAGTCGCCGTTCAGCGTAAGGCTCAGAAGGCGAAAGCCGCGCGTTAGGCGGGCCGCCTTCATTTTCGGGAACCCTCGACACCAATCCGGCCGCATTTCGCACGCTATACTGCCCGGGAGCCGCGGGCCGAATTGTCCGCGCCCGCCGGCGGCCGGTTCACACACGAACGAGGACAGTGAGGGTTTGTCGCCGATGTCGCCGACGCTGAAGAGATCGCTGAAGAACTTCAGCAAAGACCTGCTGCAGGGCGTGTTTCACGTTGGGCAGAGGTTGGGGTTCGACATTCTGCCGAGGCACTTCTATTCGGAAATTCCCGACATCCGGAATCTGCGCAACTCAACAGCATGGAGAAAACCGCGGAGCTTCGCGGGGATCCTGGGCGATCTGGATGCGCAAACCGCGTGGTTCGAGGCGTGCACCGGGCAATACCGCGCCGGTCTGACGGGTTTCGGGATCCATCGGGAAGCGGTGAAGATGAACGGGAGCGACGAGGGGTATGGGGAGGTGGAAGCGGATTTTCTTTACTGCTTCGTTCGCACGATGCGGCCGAAACAGATTGTTCAGATCGGCTGCGGAGTCTCGACGGCGGTGTGTCTGCTGGCGGCGAGAGACGAGGGATATGTCCCGGAGATCGTCTGCGTGGAGCCGTATCCAACGCCGTTTCTGAAGCGGGAGAGCGAGGCGGGGCGAATCCGGCTGGTCGCAAAGAAGGTGGAAGAAGCCGATCCGGGCATCGTGGAAGAGGTGGAGCGGGGAGGGCTGTTCTTTGTCGATTCGAGCCACACGCTGGCGCCGGCGGGCGAGGTGAACCTGATCATCCTGGAGTTCCTGCCTCGTCTCGCGGCCGGAGCGTACGCTCATTTTCACGACATCCACTTTCCCTATGACTACGGCCCCAGTACGATTTCCTCGGCGCTGTTTTTCCAGCACGAAACGGCGTTGCTGTACGCCTTTCTGGCGATGAATCCTCACTTCGAGATTGCGGCGTCTTTGTCCATGCTGCACCATCAGCGGCTGGAGGCTCTGGTGCGGGCATTTCCGGAGATGAAGCCCCGGCGTTTTGAGGATGGGTTGAACGCGGGCGAGGGGCAGTATCCCAGCTCGATTTTTCTGCGCAGAGTTGGATAAGGAGCCTCTGGAAGCGAAACCACTGTTCGGTTCTGAACAGGGGAGCACAATTACGGACAATCGAAGCCTGGGGAAGGCCGCGGAACGTGTGTCTTTTCAGGGGAATAGAGCCTGAGGGGACTGGCGCGGCGCATGCAGTTCTCTCCCTGCGAACCGAGTTCCACGACACCAACCGGGGGTGAGTGTGTTTGCCGACCTGAGACAGGCCTTGCGGCAGTTGCGGAAGTCGCCGGGGTTTACGGTGACGGCGGTGGTGACGCTGGCGCTGGGGATTGGGGCGACGACGGCGATCTTCACGCTGGTGCAGCAGGTGATGCTGCGGTCGCTGCCGGTGACGAAGCCGGAGCAGCTGTGGCGGATCGGAAAGAAGATTCACTGCTGCGGGTGGGGTGGATGGACGCAGCAGGACGAGTTTTCGATTTTCTCGTGGGACCTGTACAAGCTGTTTCGCGACCACACGCCGGCGTTCGAGGAACTGGCGGCGTTCGAGGGCGGGAACACACAGCTGGGGGTGCGGCCGGCGGGCAGCAACGAACAGGCACAGACGCGGAACGGGGAGTTTGTCTCGGGGAATTTCTTCGAGACGTTTGGCGTGAAGGCGTGGATCGGGCGAACGCTGGAGCCGTCGGACGATCACCAGGGTGCGCCGCCGGTGGCGGTGCTGAGCTACCACGTGTGGGAGGAGAAGTACGGGCGCGATCCGGGAGTAGTGGGCAGGGTGTACCAGATCGACGGGCAACCGTTCACGGTGGTGGGTGTGGCGGCGCCAGGGTTTTATGGCGCGAAGCTGGTGAACTGGGGGATGCCGGAATTCTGGCTGCCGGTGACGACGGAGCCTCTGATCACCGGGGCGACTTCGCGGCTGAACAGTCCGAACGAGCACTGGCTGGATATCATCGGGCGGGTGCGGCCGGGGACGAATCCCAGGGCGCTGGAGGCGCAGCTGCGGGCCGAGCTGCATGACTGGCAGGCGAGCCATGTGCAGGACATGGTTCCGCAGGAAAAAGAGGTGTGGCAGAAGCAGCAGCTGTATCTGACGCCGGGCGGCGCGGGCGTGGACGATATGCGCCAGAACTATGAGGACGGTCTGAATTTGCTGCTGGCGGCGGCGGGATGCGTGCTGCTGGTGGCGTGCGCGAATCTGGCGAATCTGATGCTGGCGCGGGGGCTGAAGAACCGGCAGCAAACGTCGGTGCGGATCGCGCTGGGAGCCTCGCGGGCGCGGCTGGTACGCAGGACGCTGGTGGAAAGCCTGACGCTGGGCGTGATGGGCGGCGCGCTGGGGGTGGGGCTGGCCTATGCCGGAGCGCGGCTGATGCTGCATCTGGCATTTCAGAACGGCGGTTCGACGAACTGGGTTCCGGTCGACGCGAATCCATCGTGGCCAGTGCTGCTGTTCACGCTGGGGATTTCGGTGGGCACGGGGATTGTGTTTGGGATCGCGCCGGCGTGGATGACATCGCACGCGGAGCCGATCGAGGCGCTGCGCGGATCGCGCGGGTCGACGGGAACGAAAGCGCAGTGGCCGCAGAGGGCGCTGGTGATTGGGCAGGCGGCGATGTCGCTGGTGCTGCTGAGCGCGGCGGCGATGCTGGGGCAGAGCCTGCGGAATCTGGAACACCAGAACTTCGGCTTCGATACGCAGGCGCGGTACATCGTGTGGACGAATACGCAGCTCACCGGCTACAAAGCGGAGCAACTGGAGCCGTTGTTCCGGCGGCTGGATGAGCGGCTGGCGGCGATTCCGGGAGTGCGTGCAGCGTCGGCGGCGACGTATGCGCCGATGAGCGGGGACAGCTGGAACGAGGGGATCCTGGTCGAAGGGCAACCGGAGCCGTCGGCGAAAGAGGAGACGGGCGCGAACTGGACGCGGATGATGCCGGGATTCTTTGAGACGCTGGGGGCGCGGATGGTGGAGGGGCGCCCGATCACGGAAGAGGATACGGCCACGACGCGGCACGTGGCGGTCATCAACGAGGCGTTCGCGAAGAAGTTTTTTGGGAACAAGGACCCGATCGGGCAGCATTTTGGGATCGACAAGATGGAGTATGCGGGGACCTACGAAATTGTCGGCGTGGTCCAGGACATGCGTTACCTGATCTATGACCTGAAGAAGCCGGTGGGGCCGACGTTCTTTGTGCCGGAAGCGCAGACGGTCGAGTATCGGGACGCGGACATGAATACAACCGAAGAGTGGTCGCACTACATGTACAACGTGGTGCTGTGGGCGCCGGGCAATCCGCCGGGACTGGAGGCGCAGGTGCGGAAGGCGATGGCGGATGTGGATCCGAACCTGGTGACGCAGGGAGTGAGTTCGTACTCCGAGGTGCTGGCGGCGGATTTCGAGCAGGAGGAAATGATTTCGACGCTGACGTTGCTGTTTGGCGGGCTGGCGCTGGTGCTGGCGGCGGTCGGGCTGTATGGAGTGACGGCTTATACGGTGGAACAGCGGACGAGCGAGATCGGCGTGCGCATGGCGCTGGGGGCAGACCGGAGCAATGTGGTGAAGATGGTGCTGCGGGGCGCGTTCTGGCAGGTGGGGATTGGGTTGTTGCTGGGGATTCCGGCGGCGATTGGGGCGGGGAAACTGATCGCCGATCAGTTGTACGGGGTGAGGGCGTGGGATCCGGTGATGCTGGGCGGGGCGACGTTGATGCTGGGGCTG
>Ga0335074_10006094_pt1 | contig 16701 bp, 14 predicted proteins | sample Lox_Sample_23_FD_206715 | JGI IMG/M metagenome (GOLD analysis project Ga0335074, IMG submission 206715) | Soil microbial communities from Loxahatchee National Wildlife Refuge, Florida, United States - Lox_Sample_2.3 | ecosystem: Environmental > Terrestrial > Soil > Wetlands | place: USA...
CTGGCCGGGCGGCGGTACGAGGCGTTGCTGCCGTACCTGACCGACGCCGCGAAGTTCGGCACCGGCGACGCGTTCCGCGTCATCCTCTCCGATGACGTGACGACCGAGGACGGCACCGGCGTCGTGCACATGGCCCCGGCCTACGGCGAGGCGGACGCGCTGGCGAGCAACGCGGCCGGCATCCCGACCGTGCTGACCGTCGACGAGCAGGCCCGCTTCACCAGCGTGGTGCCTGACTTCGAGGGCCAGCATGTCTTCGACGCCAACGCCGGCCTCACAGCCAAGCTCGCCGAGCAGGGCAGCCTGGTGCGGAAGGAGGCATACACGCACTCCTACCCGCACTGCTGGCGCTGCCGGAACCCGCTGATCTACAAGGCGGTATCGAGCTGGTTCGTCGAGGTGACCAAGTTCCGGGACCGGATGGTCGAGCTCAACGATCAGATCACCTGGGTGCCCGGGCACGTGAAGGACGGCCAGTTCGGCAAGTGGCTGGAGAACGCGCGAGACTGGTCGATCAGCCGGAACCGGTTCTGGGGCTCGCCAATCCCGGTCTGGCAGAGCGACGACCCGAACTATCCGCGCACTGACGTGTACGGGTCGCTGGACGAGCTCGCGCGTGACTTCGGCGTGCGGCCAGACGACTTGCACCGGCCTGGCATCGACGAGCTGACCAGGCCGAACCCGGACGACCCTACCGGGCGCTCCACCATGCGGCGGGTGCCCGAGGTGCTCGACTGCTGGTTTGAGTCGGGGTCGATGCCGTTCGCCCAGGTGCACTACCCGTTCGAGAACGCGGACTGGTTCGACAGCCACTACCCCGGCGACTTCATCGTCGAGTACATCGGCCAGACCCGCGGCTGGTTCTACACGCTGCACGTGCTGGCGACCGCGCTGTTCGACCGGCCCGCCTTCCGCAGCTGCGTCAGCCACGGCATCATCCTCGGCAACGACGGCCAGAAGATGTCCAAGAGCCTGCGCAACTACCCGGACGTGAACGAGGTCTTCCAGACCTACGGGTCCGACGCGATGCGCTGGTTCCTGATGGCCAGCTCGGTCGTGCGCGGCGGCAACCTCGTGGTGAACGAGCCGAGCATCCGGGATGCCGTCCGCCAGGCGATCTTGCCGCTGTGGAACTCCTACTACTTCTTCGCGCTGTACGCGAACGCGGAGTCGTATCAGGCTCAGGCATCCACGGCGAGCCCGCACGTGCTGGATCGCTACATCCTGGCTAAGACGCGCAGCCTTGCTAGCCGGCTGACTGCGCTGCTCGACGAGTACAACGTGCCGGGCGCTTGCCAGGAGCTGCGCGAGTACCTCGAGGTGCTGACCAACTGGTACATCCGCAGGTCACGGGACCGGTTCTGGGTCGGCGAGCGGGACGCGCTGGACACGCTGTGGACTGTGCTCGAGGCGGTCTGCCGGCTTGCCGCGCCGCTGCTGCCGCTGACCACCGAGGCGATCTGGCGAGGACTGACGGGTTCGGAAAGCGTGCACCTGGCGTCCTGGCCGGACCTGGAATCATGGCCGGCTGATGATGAGCTGGCAAGCGCGATGGACCTGGTGCGCGCTGTCTGCAGCACCGCACTCGGGTTGCGTAAGGCGCGGCAGCTGCGGGTTCGGCTACCGCTGGCGCGCTTGGTCGTCGCGCACCCGGATGCGCCGTCGCTCGCGCCGTATGCCGAGCTGATCCGCGACGAGGTCAACGTTAAGGAGGTCGTGCTGTCGGCTGACCCGGCTAGCCTCGGCACGTTCGAGCTGGCCGTCAACCCGCGCGTGCTCGGACCGCGGATCGGCGCCCAGGTGCAGGAGGTCATCAAGGCCGTGAAGGCCGGAAACGAGGTCCGCTCCGGCGACTCGATCATCGCCGCGGGAGTGCAGCTTGAGCCCGGTGAGTACGAGGTACGGCTGGCCGCCGCTCATCCCGAGTCGACGTCCGCGCTGCCGGGCAACACCGGCCTGGTCGAGCTTGACCTGTCGGTGACGCCTGCGCTCGCTGCTGAGGGCGTCTCGCGCGATGTCGTGCGCCATGTGCAGGAGGCGCGGCGGCAGGCCGGGCTGGCGGTGTCAGACCGGATCAAGCTGACGCTCGGCGCCGACGGCGCGGTGGCCGACGCGGTGCGGGCGCACGCGGACTTCGTTGCCGGTGAAACACTGGCTGTGGAGGTCGCGGTCGTGCCTGCCGCTTCGGTTAATGCTGCGGACCAGGCGGTCGGCGACGGCGGCTCGGTGCGGGTCGTGGTCGCGGCGGCGTGACTGCGCGCCGCGCTCTCAGTAATTCGGATATTCAGCCCAAACCACCCCACGGCAGTCGGGTCCTGCCCACTTAGCACTCGAAACTGCCCCCTTCGTCAGCCTTAATGCCCCGTATGCCGGGTTCTGGAGGGCCGTTTCGCGTGCTAAGTCAATCGCGGGCTCGCCACGTCGCCGGTCAATGGCCCGGTGCGCCAATTCTCTGCCCTTCTTAGTTACGCTGCGCAATGGCACATAGCTCGATGTAGTAGTCGTTCGCAGCGGGGGGCACGATGACGGACTTCCTTGGCCAGCCGGACACGGCCGATGACAGCAGCGCGGGCACCAGCGGAACCGCGCGCAGTGGCGCCTATGCGAGAACCGTGCCACCGCAAGGTCAGCCCCGGCGAGACTTCCTGTTCGCCTCGGGAACCGCTGGCGCGGCTCTCATCGCGAGCAGGCTCCTCGGGCCAGCTAACCGCGGGGACGCGGTGGCTCGCGCAGCCACTTCGGCGCGGCCAGTCTGGCTGCAGCGACCTGGCACAACGCCCTCCGAAGCTGACTGGCGCGCACTGCGAAGCGCCATTTCGACGCACAAGCTCATCCGGCCGGGGCAGTCCGGCTATGACTTCGCCAAGGAGTTGTTCAGCCCGCAGTTCGACTCGCTCAGCCCAGCGGGCGTCGCATACTGCAAGCAGAACGCCGACGTGGCTGCGTGCGTGAATTTCGCCAGCAAGTTCTCGCTGCCGGTCCGGGCACGATCTGGCGGTCATAGCTATGGCGGCTGGTCCAGCGTCACCGGCGGCCTCATCATCGACGTCTCCGAGATGAACTCGATGAAGTTCGGCACGAACACGGTGACCGTTGGCACCGGCGTCGACCTGATCAACTTCTACGCAGGGCTCGCGGCTCATGGCAAGGCTGTTCCGGGAGGTTCCTGCCCGACGGTCGGCATTGCCGGGCTGACTCTCGGCGGCGGGGTCGGGGTGCTGTCGCGGATTTACGGCCTGACCTCCGACAACTTGCAGTCGCTCGACATCGTCACGGCCGATGGCAGCACGCTGACCTGCAACCACGGCAGCAATCGGGGACTGTACTGGGCGAGCAGAGGTGGCGGTGGCGGGAACTACGGTGTCGCCACGTCCTTCACTTTCGGCACTCACAACTTGACCAGCCTGGTGCTCTTCGGCCTGAGCTGGCCGTGGTCGCAAGCCAGGAAGGTAGTCAGCGCCTGGCAGTCCTGGGCACCGCACGAACCGGACGCGCTATGGTCCAACCTCCACCTGTCCGCGAACTTCGGCGGCGCACCGTCCATCGGCGTCGGCGGCAGTTTCGTCGGCTCGGTGGCCGGAGCTCACACTGAACTGGACAAGCTCTACCACCTGGTCGGTACCGGGCCGTCGAGGTCAGTGGTCGGCGAGAACTCGTATCTCAACGCAATGCTGATCGAGGCAGGCTGCACATCGGTCAGCGGCTGCGACACACCGCCCGGCGGCAGCCTCCCGCGCGTTCCGTTCTTCGCCAAGTCGGACTTCTTCAGCAAGCCGCTAGACAGCGCCGGGGTCAGCGCGCTGCTCAGCGGCATCGAGCGTCTTCAGCACATCAGCGGCGCCGCTGGCGGCGGGGGCAGTATCGCGTTTGACGCTCTCGGCGGAGCTGTCAACCGGGTGAAGCCGACAGACACTGCGTTCGTTCACCGGACGTCGCTGTTCCTGGCGCAGTACTACACCTCGTGGAACTGGCCCGGCTCGAGCACCGGCGTGGCCAGCCAGCGGGCGTGGATTGACTCCTACTACAGCGCAGTCCATCCGCATGCGAATGGCGAGGCCTACCAGAATTACCCGGACCCTACCCTGACGAACTTCGCCGAGGCCTATTACGGGGCTAACTACCCTCGGCTGTCACAGCTCAAGAAGCAGTATGACCCGAAACAGCTGTTCAACTTCCCGCAGGCGATCCAGCCCCCGATGAGCGTGGCCTGCGGCATAGACGGGGCAACAACCGGGCCGGACTGCTAACCCGCCCGGGTACCGGGACGACTTGACGCGGAGGGCGGCCGCGTCTAAACTCCTCGGTTGTACAACCAGCGAGTTGTGAACGGGGAGTCAATCATGATGAAGCTCATCGCGGCACACCGCTCCGCTCTCGCCGAGGCGCTGTCGGAGCTGTCCGCCTCACAATGGCAAGGCGCCTCGTTGTGCGCGGGATGGACGCCTGCTCACGTCCTCGCGCATGAGACCATGCCGTTCCGCATGTCGGAGGCCGAGTTCATGGCAGGGATGCAGCAGTGCGGCGGTGACTTCACCAAGTTCTCGGACGAGATAGCTGAGCGCGATAGCAGCATCCCGCCCGCCGAACTCGTCAGCGTTCTCCGCGAGAATGTCGAGAACCCGTGGGCTCCGCCAGGCGGTGGACTATCCGGCGCGCTGAGCCATGACGTCATCCACGGACTGGACATGACCTGGCTACTCGGATCGGCATACGAGATACCGGCCGAGGCGATGACGGCCGTCCTCGGCTCGATCACCGGACCGCTGGCGCTCGCCGACCACGCGGTCGTCGCTGCTGATGTGGAGCCCAGCACCAAGCAGACGAGCGTGTTCGGTTTCCCCCTGGAGGGGATCAGGGTGATCGCTACCGACCTGGACTGGTCCGCGGGGCAAGGCGCGGAACTGCGCGGACGCGGCCGGGATCTGCTGCCGCTGCTGGCCGGCCGGACGATTCCGCACGAGTTCTTCAGCGGGCCGGGCGCTGACCGGGCCTGGTCTCTTGCCGCGCGGTAAGCGATGAGCACAGCCGTCGACGAACTGACCGCCACGTTCGCTGCCCTCGCGGATCCGACCCGGCGCGCGATCCTCACCCGGCTGTCAGCCGGCGAGGCGACCGTCAGTCAGCTGGCCGAGCCCTTCGCGCTCACGCAACAGGCGATCTCCAAGCACATTAAGGTGCTGGAGCAGGCTGGCCTGATCTCGCGATCCCGGTCCGCGCAAGCTCGGCCATGCCGGATCGAGCCGGGTGGGTTCGAGATCGTGGCCGACTGGATCGTCCGGCATCGCAAGCTCTGGCGCGAGCGGTATGACCGACTCGATGCCTACCTGGCAGTGCTGCAGGCCGACAGACCGGACGACTGACGGTCAGACGACTGACGAGCCCGACGACTGACGAGCCCGACGACTGGCGAGTCAGACCACCGCCGATCCAGAGCACTGACGGAAGGGTCACATGACGCAGCCAGGCGAGTTGACCTACCGGCGGACCCACAAAGCCAGCCGGGAACTGCTGTTCGACTGCATGACCAAGCCCGAGCACCTCAGTCAGTTCTGGGGCCCCGACGGCACCACGACACCGCTCGATGGCATCACTGTGCAGCTGCGGCCTGGCGGCGTGTTCGAGACCGTCATGGTGAACATCACAGACGGCAGCCAGTACACGATGCGCGCCGTGTTCCTGACCGTCGAACGCCCTGCCAAGCTGGCCTGGACCGAGCCTGGCATCGAAGGCGGCATGGTTACCACGGTCACGTTTACCGATCTTGGCGACGGCCGCACAGAAGTCGTGACGCACCAGACGAACGTTCCGGCCGCATTCGCCAGCCCGGAGGCGCGCCGCGGTTTCGAGACCAGCCTGCGCCGCTTCGACCAATACATTCGCAAGCTAACGTCCGGCTAAATCCGCAGGCGACCCCACAATCAGCGGGTAGGCCACGAGATTCCGCGTTGTCGTCTCAACGCCACGCCGCTCGCCTCAGTCAGCAGGGCATTACCAGCTCTAGCTCCAGCCAGCAAGCGAGATCCTTAATCTCATCATCCACAGCGGCTGCTATCGGCGCGCTGAATGCCACGTCCTCGTGGATGGCGTTCACCCGCAGCACGCCGGATTTGCGGTCGGCCGTCGCGTCTAGCTTCCCGACTAGCTCGTCGCCGTGCAGGATTGGCAGCGCAAAGAAACCCCAGCGGCGCTTGGCCGCGGGCTTATACATCTCAAGCTGGTAGTCGAATTCAAAAAGCTCAGTCACGCGCTTCCGGTCGTACACCAGCCGGTCGAGCGGCGACAGCAATACCGCCCGGCCAGTAAAAGGCTGGCCTAGGAGGGACGGGTCGACTCGCCAGCTGCCCTTGACTCCTTCGACAACAGCCGGCTCCCCGGCGTCGCCTACGTCGGCAGGCTCGACCGGGCACTCTGCCGCCCGTGCCCTCGCTATGCCCAGCGCGCGCAGCCGCAGCTCGTTACGCGTCTGAAGCGCCTCGTCGGCTGGGACTACCGGGTCATCCGGGTAGACCCGCGCTGCCAGGTCCCATAGCCGGTCATCGCCGTCGCGGCCGGCTACGGCGACTTCGCCTCGCTGCACCATGAAGTCCAGCAGCTTCGTCACGTTCCGGTTGTTAGTCCAGCCCGTCGACTCCCAGGGCACCTTGCACGTGTCCGGAAGTTCGCGTGCGGGCAGTGGCCCTGACGAGTCAAGCAGGTCAAGGATGTCCAGCCGGCATGCGTCGTTGGCCCGTACCCAGTCGACGAGGAAGTGCTGCCAGTCACGCAACTCTCCGCGACCGGGCCATTCGGCCATCTCCGCGCGGTACAGAGCTATGTCCTCACTCGGCCTGATCATGCCCAGCAGTTCGAGGAGTGCGCGGCCCTGCAGCGCATGCTGCAGTTCGAGCCGTGAATACCGCGCACCAAGGCGGCTCCAGGCCACCAGATCGGCACTTGGCGCGATTGCGTCCGTCGGGTTGATCTGCAGCAAGGTCAACTGGCGCACCACGTCGAGCAGCTCGGTCGGCCGCTGGCCGTCCAGCAATTGCGCACGGACGGCAATGCGGCGCGCGTCGCAGCGGCTGAGCTTGTGCACGGTCATATCTGAAGGTTATGAGAAGGGTCTGACGAGACCGCCCACGCTCTCCGGGCCGCCTGCTCGTCAGCCCATAGGATCAGAACGACGATCGGCGTGCGCGATGTATCGCACCTTGTCGCCCATTCCGGTTGAACGCCTACGCCGGCTGTGCTGCGCTGTTCTACTGGGACTGGGTGCGAGCGCACGCGCCCTGGGAGTGGGCCGCATGGCAGTGGACGACCGCGAGTCGCCAGACGAGTCTGGCGAGTTGCCGCGGCGGATACCCGGAGCGAACGGGCGGACGCCTGGCCAGATCCGGCGTGGTTACCTGCCAATTCCCGGCCCGGCCGGGTTAGTCCGCAGAGCGCAAGCCGCGAGCGCGGTCTCAGTTACCGAAACGGACCAGACGGAAGCTCGGGTAGAGGTGCCGGTACCAGCGGTCGAACAACTGCCGAGGCGCGCGCCCGGCGGCAGCCCGATCCAGACCCCGCAGAAGGAATTGCGGCGCCATCAACTGCCGCAACCGTTAAGCCGGGAGTCGATGGCCGCTCCATCGCCGTCGCCAACGGCGCTGGCTTCGTCAGCCGCCAAGCTGCTGACCGCAACAGCAGCCCCGCCCGAGGTCGCGTCGCTGCCACGGAGCACGTCGCCCTCAGGTACTCCCCCGCCGCCAGCTGACTCGCAGATCGCCGATCAGCAAGCAACCCGGCCTTCGCAGTCGCTCCCTGGCCAGCGAACTGCCCGCTTGGCCCGGCCAGCCAGACGCTGGCGAATCGCTGGCGTTCTCATCGCAGTGGTCGCGATGGCCGGGGTCGCACTGATCACGCTCGGCTTCCGGCATTCACCTGCGACCAAGACTGGCGCTGCCCGCGCGCCGAACTCCGATACCCGTCAGCTCGCCACCGAAGCCGCCGTCCGCACTGCGGCCGTCACATGGGTGACCGGCCAGGTCGGCCGCGACATCATCATCGCCTGTGACCCTGTCATCTGCTCCGACCTAGCGCAGCACGGTTTCCCCGCCAGCAACCTCAATACACTCCAGCCCACGGCGCCAGATCCGTATGGCTCAGAACTCGTCATCGCCACTGCCGGCGTGCGAAGCCAGTTCGGTAGCAAGCTCGCTGACGTCTACGCACCACAAGTGATCGCTAGCTTCGGCGCCGGAGCCGATAAGATCGATGTCAGGCTCATCGCGCCGCGCGGCCCAGCAGCCTTCGATGCAGCACTTCGGGCAGACCTGCAAGCCAGCAAGTCATCCGGAGCCCAGCTGCTGCGCAACACTAAGATCCAGACCTCCGCCACCGCACGGGTGCAACTCGCAGCCGGACAGGTGGATTCGCGGCTACTGACGACAATCGCGTTCATGGCGGGTCAGCAGCCGCTTGACATCGTGGACTTCGGCAGCATCGCGCCGGGAGCAAGCCCGTCGGTTCCGCTGCGTTTCGCCGACCTGGCTGACTTTGATCAGGCCGCCCACCTGCCCGGCCCCGCGTACCAACACGCGCTCGTCACCCTGGCCCGCGAGGCAGAACCGCCGTACCTTCCGCTTTATGTCGGCCTAGTCCGCCTCGCAACCGGTCAGACCGTAGTGCGAATCGAATTCGCCGCGCCGAGCCCAGCGGGCCTGTCGTCGTGAGCTAAGGTCGCGCCGCCTGAGCGATACGCAGAAATCTCGCAACCACCGAGCCGCTATCGCGATCTCAGGGCTTGGAGAGGCGACACCGACATGAACCTGCGACCGCCGCACGCTACCCGCCGCGAGTTTCTTCTCGGCGCCGGCGCAGCGGGCATAGCTGCCGCAGGCGCCTTCGTGGCCGCCCGCAACCTGGCGGGGACGAGGGAGCCGGTGCCGGCACCGTCACCGCGACCCAGCAAGCACACGGTCGTGGCGCCACGGGTCCGGATGACCTCGGTTGAGCGCAAGCCGACCAGCGCGGACTGGACGGCGCTGGCCGCGAGGCTGTCGACAGGCAAGCTCCTGCGCCCTGGCGACCGCGGCTACAGGCAGGCGAAGCAACTGTTCGAGCCGCAGTTCGACGTGCTGCAGCCGGCTGGTATCGCCTACTGCGGCGAGCCGGCCGATGTCGCAGCCTGCCTCGACTTCGTCCGGAGATTCAAGCTGTCGGTTCGAGTTCGCTCGGGCGGGCACAGCTACGCCGGCTGGTCGAGCGTCACCGGCGGCCTGGTCCTGGACGTGTCCCCGATGGACTCCGTCAGCGTCAGCGACCACAGCGCCCGGGTTGGCGCGGGCGTCGACCTGATCCGCTTCTACGAAAGCCTTGCAGCGCAGGGACGCGCGGTGCCTGGCGGATCATGCCCGACCGTCGGTATCAGTGGGCTAACGCTAGGCGGCGGGATCGGCGTGCTGTCCAGACTCTACGGATTGACCTGCGACAACATGTCAGCCGTCCAGGTTGTGACGGCCGACGGCAGCGTGCTGGATTGCGACCAGACGCTCAACAGCGACCTCTACTGGGCCTGCCGCGGCGGAGGCGGAGGCAACTTCGGCGTCGCAACCGCTTTCACCTTCCGCACCCGCCAGCTGGCTGAGCTCGACGTGTTCTACCTCAGCTGGCCTTGGTCACAGGCAGCCCGGGTTGTCGCAGCCTGGCAGTCATGGGCACCGCACGCGCCTGACGCGCTGTGGTCGACCTTGCACTTGACCGGGCTTATCGGCGGTCAGCCGCAAGTCACCGTCGGCGGCACCTTTGTCGGCTCCGGCCTCCCCGCGCACCTTGCCGACTTCTTCCACCTGGTCGGAACGACGCCGTCGCTAACCTCCGTACGCACGGAGTCCTTCCTCGACGCGATGCTGTACGAAGCGGGATGCCCGGATGTTCGAGCCTGCCACACCGGCACAGGCGGGCAACTCTCGCGAGTTCCGGCGTTTGCCAAGTCCGACTTCTTCACCAGGCCGCTGAGCGACGACGGCATCACAGCGCTGCTGTCCGGTATCGAGCGGCTGACGGCGATCCGCGGAGCAGCCGGCGGCAGCGGCTCGATCGCGTTCGACGCGCTCGGCGGCGCGGTCAACCGGGTGAGCCCTGCGGCGACCGCATTCGTACACCGGGATGCACTATTCCTGGCGCAGTACTACACCTCATGGACCTGGCCGGGAACGGGCACTGGCGTGGCTAATCAGCACCGCTGGCTGCGGTCCTACTACAACTCACTGCACCCCTACGCCAGCGGTCAGGCCTATCAGAACTACATCGATCCCGAGCTGACGGACTGGCAGCGTGCCTACTACGGCACCAACTACCCGCAGCTGACACAGGTGAAGGCGAAATATGACCCGGCGAACCTGTTCAGGTTCCCGCAGTCGATCGGATCGAGCTAGACCCGCTACTCGATGCGCGTGGCGATCGGCGTCGGCAGCTCGACTGTCCGCCCGACTGTGCAGAGCCGGTCGTGCGACTGCCGGACGGCGTCGGACAGGATGGCTCGCGCCTTATCCCCGTCGGCTCCGGCCGGGAACGAGATGCGATACGTAATCTCGATGTTCGTCAGGTGATTACCGCCCTCGTCGCGCATCTTGTCCGCGTCGACCTCGATCTGAAACGTCTCGGGCTCTGCCCGGCGCGAGGTCAGAATGTCGATGTCGATCGCCGTGCAGCCGCCGAGCGCCACCAGCAGCAACTCAGTCGGCGTGAACTCCTCGCTATCTCCGGTGCCGAAAACGATCTTGCCGCCGCGCGAGTTCACAGCCGCGAACTCGCCGCGCGCGACGCGCTCGACAGTGAGGCTCCGATGCACAGATTCATTCGCCATACCCACACGATGCCAGACGTCGTCGCTTCTCCATAATGTCCAGGTTCCGGGACAGATGCTCACATTATGTGTGCACTCATGTACGGGCGGTAACCTGAGTTCTGAGACGGGATGTAGCTGCAAGCGGATGAAGTGCAACAGCACCGGCAAGGAGCTGATGTCCGATGTCGTCCGATTTCCTGGTAAGCGAAAAGCCCCGGTCTGCGCAGGCAGGCGCGCCTGACCCGGCCGGCTCGGCTAGCAGATCCCGGCTAAGCCAACCACCGCCCAGGAGGCGGAGCTGGCGGTCGTTCGTCACCGCGGCAGTGGTGGCAGCCGCGCTGGCCGGCGGGACCGGCGCAACCGCCCTCGGCTCCGGCACACCGGCGAATGCGGCCGTGGCGAGTGCCTCCCAGTCAGGTCCGGGTCACATGACCGGAATGCACGGCGGGTGGATGCTGCCGCTGCACGGGCAGTTCGTGGTAGCGAAGGCTGGCGGCGGCTACCAGACCCTGGACTTCCAGAGCGGAAGCGTCTCCAAGGTCAGCACGTCATCCATCACCGTGAAGAGCACCGACGGCTTCACTCAGGATTACGCGATCACCGGCTCCACGGTCGTGTCCGCGCAGCGCGACGGAATCAGCTCGGTGAAGGCCGGCGATCAAGCGATAGTGGTGGCCACAGTCAGCGGCGGCACACGCACGGCCGTCAAGGTCGTCGACAGGACCCAGCTCATGCAGAGCCACAAGCAGCTCGGCTTCGGCGCGGGAGATCAAGGCTAGCTGATCTGCCCCGCGGCCAGCCGGGGCGCTTGCCTCACCTGAAGCCAGGCCGCCTCGCTGCCCGGATGGCCGGACAGGAAGACCACCGGAGTCAGGCCTCCGCGCGTCCCCGCAAGGCGGCCGTCGAGCTCGACAACCTGCGGAGCCAGTTGCCCGCACGTCCCGTCCTATCCGCCGGTGACACCCGTTGTCACCGGCGATTGCACGCGCCACGGCGCGCGCATGGACTGCCGACACCAAGGAATAGCCCCGGCCGGCGTTGTGCTGTCATGAACGCTAGCTGGTTGCCAGAGCGAGGCCGGAACGCGCCCGATCAGCGCGTTGCGTGCCCCGATCAGGGGCAGGCAGCCCCGGCCTAAGGGCCGACAGAGCCTTCCTGTGGCAGCCCGAGTCAACGTGGCCCTGGAGGCACCATGACTCAGCTTGCGCGTCCAGACCCCGCGCGCAGCCGATCAGTACGGCATCGAGCACGCCCGGATCCGGCAATGGCAGCCGCTCAACCATCGCCAGCCGATCCCTCCGCACTTCCGCGGGCAGGCCCGCCGGTCCCTGGCTGGGCGGTGGGCACAGCCTTGCTGGCGCCGGTTGTCCTGGTCGGGGGCTGGCTGATCGCCGACGCGCTGCAGCCGGCCGCTTATAGCCCGATGCGGCAGACGATGAGCGTGCTGGCCGGTCAGGCTGGAACTGACCGGTGGGTCATGACCGCGGCCCTGCTGCTGGTGGGCAGCTGTCAGATCGCAACCGGCGCTGGCCTGACTGGCGTCGGCATGCCTGCGCGCATCCTGTTGATACTGACTGGCGTTTCTACTGTCGGCATCGCCGCCACGCCGGAACCGGCCACGGGCCCGACGTTGCGCCACCTTGTCTTCGCGGCGAGCTGCGTCGTCACGACAGCAATCTGGCCCGTACTGGTCGCCAGGCGCGCGCCGACGCAGTCGTGGATCCTGAGTGTCTGCGGCTGCGCGGCCGTGACCGTCATCTTCGCCGGGCTGTCGTGCTGGCTGCTGGTCGCAGCGCGAGACGGCGGCGGCGACCTCGGCATGGTCGAGCGGCTGACGTCGGCGGTTCAGGGCATGTTCCCGCTTGTCGTCGCGCTCGCGTTGCGGCAGACCGCACCGGAGGCACGCAGCCGGCCAGGGGCGGTAGCCGATCGGGAACGGCGGACTCACGGAGTCCGTAGCCGGCTTTATGTGTCAACCGGCCAGCCGGGCGGACCGGATAGCCAGCCAGGTCGCCGTCAGGGTTAGTCGTTCCTCGTTGACACCGGCTCCAACCGGTTCTGGCGAGCCCAGGTAGAGATCAGACGCCAGGCGCCACCTACCTCCTGAATGCAAGGCAGTTGCTCGTACCGGTGAGCGAGCAGCCTGTGATCGACGGTCCCGGCCGCCGCAGAACGCGAGCGGCCGAGGCCGTCAGCTGCGCGACCCGGATCGGGTCGCACGGGCATTTCCCGCTCTTGAGCTTTCAATATGCAGGCGGATTGCCGCTTCGCTGGGCCGGAGGGATTTGAACCCCCATCTACAACGGTTTTGGAGACCGGCTCTCTGCCAATTGAGCTACGTCCCATCGCTGATCTTTTCCCGCAATAAGAAACCGCCCGCCAGGGACCTGTCCTGGGGGCGGTGTCGGCTTGCGGCCTGCGTGTCGGCTACATGTCCGGCACCGCTTTACCTGTCGCTTCCAGCATCAACTGGCACGGGGCGAAGTGCCTCCCGCGCTTGATGCTTAGCGACCAGGTATTCAACAGGGCTCCTTGGCAGTGATTACGTGCTTTAGACGTTAGGACAGTGCCTGCCGGTTGCACAACAGATTTTTGGGGCAGCGGCAGAGTTCTGTGTCGCGCCTTATCGAAATGCATTGAGTGCGGATTTGCTTCCCGCGGCTAGCGAGCGGCGGCTGGGCCAACCGCGAGCGACCTGACGAAGTCAGCGATTTGCCGCAGCGTGCTGCATTCGCGCACCTGCGAGCACAACGGCGCGTAGCTCGACATCACCGAGTCACCCTGGTTCCAGTAGCGGCGCGGCTCGGGATTGAGCCAGTACAGCTTGCCCACGCGCTCGCTGACCTCGGCGAGCGCGCTGACCGCCGGGTTCAGGTAGTTCGTCCGCGCATCACCGACGACCAGGACGACCGTGCGCCGGGAGAACTGCCGGGAGTAGTCCCGCGCGAAGTCTTTCAGCACGTGACCGTAGTCCGAGCTGCCGTTCCACCGGACCGCACCGCGCGCCGCCTCGGCCTGGCTGAGCTGGCGGCCCGCCGATCGCGCTTCGCTCACCAACTCGGTGATCTCCGACAAGCCGTCGATGAACGAGAACGCGCGCAGCCTGCTCAGCCTGCTATCCAGCGCGATCAGCAAGTTGAGCGTGAACCTCGAGAATGTCGCCACCGAGCCGGACACGTCGCAGAGCACGACGATCTCTGGCTTCGGCGGCGGTGGAGGTTCGGTACCGATCCGGAACGGCACGCCACCGGTGCCCATCGCGAGGTGCAGCGTGCGCCGTATCGACAGCCGTCGCCTGCGGAACTCCTGCAGCGCGAGCAGTTTGCTCAGCTGGTGCGCCAGCGGGCCGATTGACGCGACCATGGCTTCCTGCTCGGCGGCCGAGGCAGTGGCGATATCCACATCCTCAGCCAGGCGAACGCGCATGGTCTTGGTGACCGCGCGCACACCCCGGTCGGCGACGAGCGCCCGGCGGATGGCGGCCTGCAGCTCGGCGCGGAATCTGTCAACGGCCCGGTCGGCCTCGGCTCGCCGCAGCCGGTCGGCAAGGGCGGCCGAACCGCGAACGTTCCAGCCTCCTTCGCCGCCAGCACCACCGCCGCCCGCCCCTTGGCCACCGGCGCCCTCGCCCGCCATCGCGGCCAGCAGGTCAGCCCGGATGCCGTCGAGGTTCGCCGCCTCACTCGCCGCGATCATGGCGAAGACACCGGCCACCGGGGCGCCTGGCTCGAGCGCGGCATAACGCCGGACATACTCCTCGGCGAGTTGCCTGAGGAGCTCGGAGTCGCCCGAACTGATGGCCGCGCGAAGCGCGGCGGCGAGATCCTCGGCTGTCAGGCTGGCGAGAGGCCCGGGGTCAGACGGCCCCGTTCCCCCGAAGTAAAGGTTGAACAGGACGTCAAACGCATCGAGATGCTCGGCTCGCTTGACCAGGGCGCATTGCAGGCTCGACCGCACGACGTCCAGGTCAGCCAGTGGAATGCTGGCCAGGGCCCGCGCCGCATCCAGATGCTCGCCCACCGAGACGCCGACGCCGACGGTCCGCAGCTCATCGACGAGTCTGGCAAGGGCGGCGTCCTGGCTGGGCATCGGTCAGGCCAGGGACAGCTCGGTCAGCGCGACGGAGATGTCGCGCTCGTACTTGAGCAGGACAGACAGCGTCTGCCGGGTCATGTCGTCGGTCAGCTCGGCCGCGCCCAGCGCGAGCAGGGTGCGGGCCCAGTCGACGGTCTCGGAGATGGACGGCGGCTTCTTCAGGTCGGCCGACCGCAGCACCGCGACGAGCGCAGCGATCTCCTGCGCCAGGTGAAGGCTTAGTTCGGGAACGTGGAGTGCCACGATCTCGGCCTCGCGCTCCACACTCGGGTAGCCCAGGTGCAAGTACAGGCAGCGGCGCTTGAGCGCCTCCGACAGGTCGCGGGTGTTATTCGAGGTCAGGAACACCTGCGGCACGTGACGCGCGGTCACTGTGCCGAGTTCGGGGATTGAGACCTGGTACTCCGACAGGACTTCGAGCAGCAGCGCCTCGGCCTCCATGTCGAGCCGGTCGACCTCGTCGATCAGCAGCACGACCGGCTGATCGGACCGGATCGCGGCCAGCAGCGGCCGGCTCAGGAGGAAGTCCTCGCCGAAGATTCCGGCAACGCCCAGGTCGGTGCTTCCGCTGCCCTGGTGCAGTTGCAGCTGGAGCAGCTGGCGCCGGTAGTCCCATTCGTAGATGGCCTTGGATTCGTCAAGGCCTTCGTAACACTGCAGGCGGATCAGCGGCTTGCCGGTCATCGCGGCCACGCTCTTGGCCAGCTGCGTCTTGCCGGTCCCGGCCGGGCCTTCGATAAGGACCGGCTTGCTGAGTGCCGCCGCCAGGTGGACGACCGTGCCGGTGGCCGCGTCCGCCAGGTAGCCAGCGAGGCGCAGCCGTTCTTGCAGGTCGTCGATGGGAGCCACAACGTTCGCCATATGGCTAATCATCGCCAAAAGGTGATCATCCCGGAAGAGCGGGGTTACCGAACGGTAGCCCTGGTCTCCTGCGGGTCCGGCTCCGGGACGTCCCGGTGAGCCTCGGTCACGCTGGACCGCTGATAGTCATCGCCGTAGTCACTAGACCCCGCGGACGAGCGGGACCGGCCTGGCGCCGGAGCTACCGGCGAGTCTCCGGATGTCCTTTAGGTCAGAGGTCCAGATGATCGCCCTGACGGCTGCCGCCATCACAACTACCGTCGCGTCGACGACATCAGAGCTTCCGGCTTTCCCGCACAAGATCCCTGCGGCTTTGCTGGCGTCTAACCCGACTGGGTCGACCTGGCAGCCCGCCAATACCTTTCCTAGCTGAACCTGGCGGCGGGCGTCACGCCAGACCTGTCCGACGACGACGGCCGGCACATGGATCTCCCGGCCCTCGGTTAGTGCGAGTTTGTGGCGGGCCCACATGCCCCGGTCGCTGTTGTCTAAAGCAATCAGGGCACCGGCGTCGTATAGGTAAGGCGGAATCATGCAGCGCCCTGACTCCTGCGGAAGAACTCATCGTCCGCTGCAGCCATGTCGGCGCGGGCGGCGGCAAGCTCCTCAGGCGTGAAGGCGCCGTGCTCCGCCTCCCACTCAGCCACGGCGGCCTGGCCGATCCGCAGTCGCATCTCCCGCTCCGCCGCGCTCGCGATCAACCGCGACAGCGGAATGCCGGCGTCGCGCGCCACGACGCCTAGGGCACGGGCGAGTTCCTCGTCCAGAGTGATGGTCACCTTCCGGCTTGCCATACAAACACCATATCGCGGTATGGCGCTGCGGCCGTAGCGGGACCGCCTAGGCTCCCTGGCCGGCCTCGGCTGCCTCGGCTGCCTCGGCTGCCTCGGCTGCCTCAGCGCGAGCCACGGTTGCTGTCGTGCGCGGGCGAATCC
>Ga0335074_10006095_pt1 | contig 16699 bp, 18 predicted proteins | sample Lox_Sample_23_FD_206715 | JGI IMG/M metagenome (GOLD analysis project Ga0335074, IMG submission 206715) | Soil microbial communities from Loxahatchee National Wildlife Refuge, Florida, United States - Lox_Sample_2.3 | ecosystem: Environmental > Terrestrial > Soil > Wetlands | place: USA...
GCTCGAGGCACTCGTCGCGCAGTTCTGGCCGGGCATCCCCGTGATCCCATTCATGGACACCGGCGCCTCCGACGGCGTCTACACCCGCGGCGGCGGCATGCCCACGTACATCGTGACGGGGATCGAAATCGACCGTAACGACATCCGTGATCATGCGCGCAACGAGCGGCTCGGTGTCGAGTCTTTCTATCGCGGCAACGAGTTCTTCTATCGATACCTGAAGTCGATCACAGGCGCGCATTGAGTGCACGGGTCGGCTCGCACACCCGGACGAGCGGGCGCGCGTTCAAGGGGAACCTGAATCGTGCGGTAAACTGCCGCGGCGGCTCCCAGCGCAACGCTTGAACGAGGTCGAGGACCGAGCGAGGCTCTACGCCCATCACACCTAAAGCGGCCGATGACGCCATCCGCACGCACGTCGCCCCGTTACCGGCGGTGCTGCGCCCGCTCGAGCGCTCGATCGGCCAGACGCTGCGCCAGGACATCTTCGCGGAGCGGGACAATCCGCCGTTCGATCGCGTCTGCATGGATGGGATCGCCGTCTGCAGCGAGACGCTCAATCGGGGTGTGCGCCGATTCAGGATCCAGGCGACCCAGGCTGCGGGCGTCCCCCCCGTGAGGTTTGCGGGCGGGGAGTGGGCCGTTGAGGTGATGACCGGCGCCGTCCTGCCGCACGGCACCGACTGTGTGATACCCCTCGAGGAGTATCACCTGGTGGACGGTGTGGCGGCGCTGAAGGAAACGGCTTCCGGTGTGCCGTTTCGCAACATTCAGCGGCGGGGGGAAGACGGTGAGCCCGGGGTTGCGATGCTCAGCTCCGGCGTTCGCCTCGGCGCAACCGAGATCGCCGTGGTGGCGTCCGCGGGTCTGGGCCATGTACAGGTCAGTCGACAGCCGAGCGTCATCGTGATCTCCACCGGCGACGAGCTCGTCGAGCCGGGCGAACCGATCACGGAGCATCAGGTTCGCCGCTCGAATGCGTACGCGGTCGTCGCGGCACTTCGAACGAGAGGCTTTGAGCAGGTCCGAAATGACCACATCCTCGATGACGAGGCGGTGCTGCACGACCGACTGGCGCAACATCTGGCGTCGAACGACCTGCTCGTGCTGAGCGGCGGTGTCTCGAAGGGGAAGTTCGACTTCGTGCCGAAGGTGCTCGCCGAGCTCGGCGTTCGGGAGATCTTCTACCAGGTCGCGCAGCGGCCCGGCATGCCCATGTGGTTTGGGATCGGATCCCGTGGCCAGGCCGTGTTCGGCGTGCCGGGAAATCCCGTATCCACGCTCATCTGCGTGGTGCGCTACGTCGTCCCCGCGCTCGCTATCGCCATGGGCACGCGCGCGGCTCCACCGTTGCGCCTGCCTCTCGCCTCTGCGTTTCGCTTCGATCGTCCTGCGACCTATTTCTTGCCGGTCTCCGTTCAACCCGATTCGCTCGGTCGGCCCACGGCGATCCCGAAGGCCCCCAACGGTCCCGGGGATTTCCTGTCGCTCACCCATTCGCACGGGTTCGTTGAATTGCCGCCGCAACCCACACCGTTTCCGGAGGGATTTGTCGCGGCTTTCCATCCTTGGTAGGACGCGGGGCGCTCAGCGCGCGCGCTGAGCCGCTTCCGCGTAGAGGCGGCTCGAGAGCGTGGCGAGATCGCCGGGTGTGTTGATGTTCGCGAAGGCTGCCGGGGAGCTGAAGCGCACCCCGCGCGCGCCGAGCTTCGTGAGCAGCAGCCACGTGGCCGGATGCCGGCCACCGATGAGCGCCTCGGTCACGCTCGGCAAAGCACTCACCGGCCACACCGAGCAGAGGGGTTGGGGACCCTCGGGAGTCTCGGCCATGGCCGCGCCTGCCCCGGCGGCCTCGATGAGCCGTGCAAACACGTCATCCGGCAACAGGGGGACATCACAGGGACTGACCGCGAGCGCCCGGGCCTTGATATCGCGCGCCCACTTGAGGGCGACTTTCACCCCTGCCAACGGCCCGAGCGGATCACCCTCCTCGTCGTGCAGAACGGGCAACCCCTCGGCGCGAGCGAGCCCCTCGGCCTGCGTCCCGCGGCGCGCATTGACCGCCACCACGCCGCACGTTCGCTGCAGCCGCCGCGTCGCCCACAGCAGCAGGGGCACGCCGGAGAGTATCGCGACCGCTTTCTCGCCGCCGAACCGGACCGACCGGCCACCGGCGATGACCACGCCGACCACAGGCGCGCCGAGGGGAAGGTCTGAAGCGTCCGAACGCATAGCGCGGGAGTCGCAGTATACCGAAAAATATGACGGTCCGGCCGACGCTCACCCGGCGGTGGTCGCCTCGCGCAACGGCGTCACCCTGGCCGCGCAGAACTTGAACTCCGGAATCTTGCCCGACGGGTCGAGCGCGGGATTGGTCAACAAGTTCACCGCCGCTTCGGCGTAACAGAACGGCATGAAGACCATCCCCACCGGGACATCGCGGTCCGCGCGTACGTTGACCTCGACAGCGCCGCGGCGCGTCTCGAGTCGTATCCGATCGCCGGGTTGCATGTCGAGTCGATGCAGCTCGCGCGGCGAGAGCAAGGCCACGGCCTCAGGCTCGAGCTCATCGAGCACGCCGGCGCGGCGCGTCATCGCGCCCGTGTGCCAGTGCTCGAGGACGCGACCCGTCGACAAGACCATCGGGTATTCCATGTCGGGCACTTCGTCGGGCGGCCGGATGTTCGCCGGCACGATCTTGGCGCGCCCGTTTGCGGTTGGAAAACCGTCCGTGAAAATGATGTCATTGCCCGGCACGTCCGGCGCATCGACCGGATACGTGACCGCCCCCTCGCGCTCCAATCGCTCCCAGCTGATGTTGTTGAAAGACGGCATCGTCGCTGCCATCTCGGCGAAGATGTCCGCGGGCCCCGCGTAGTCCCATCCCAAGCCGAGTCGCCTCGCCAGCTCCTGAATGATCCACCAGTCCTGGCGCGCATCGCCGGGCGGTGCGATGACGGGTCGGCCGATCTGCACGCGCCGGTCGGTGTTCGTGAACGTGCCTTCCTTCTCGGCAAAGGCGGATGCGGGCAGCACGACGTCCGCGTGGAATGCCGTCTCCGTCAGGAACAGATCCTGAACCACCAGATGATCGAGCATCGCAAGGGCGTGACGGGCGTGATTCAGATCCGGGTCCGACATCGCGGGGTTCTCGCCCTCGATATACATGCCGTGAATCTGCCCGGCATGAATCGCCTTCATGATTTCGACGACCGTGAGCCCCTTGTGCGGGTCGAGCGGCCGGCGCCAGAACTTCTCGAAGAGCAGACGCACTTCGGGCTTCTCGACGGACTGGTAGTCCGGATACACCATCGGAATGAGTCCGGCGTCGGAGGCGCCCTGCACGTTGTTTTGCCCGCGAAGGGGGTGCAGGCCGCTGCCCTTCTTGCCGATCTGGCCCGTCGTCAGGGCAAGGGCAATGAGGCAGCGCGAGTTGTCCGTCCCGTGCACGTGCTGACTGATCCCCATCCCCCAGAAGATGATCGCGCCTTTGGCCTTCGCGTAAAGGCGTGCGACCTCGCGCAGCGTTTCCGCGTCGATCCCACACACCGGTGCCATCTTCTCGGGCGTGAAGCCAACGATGTTCGCGCGCAGCGCTTCGAAGTTCTCGGTGTGTGCCGCGATATAGTGCTCGTCGTGCAGGTGCTCGGTGATGATGACGTTCAGCATGGCGTTGAGCATCGCGACATCCGAACCGGGCTTGAATGCCAGGTGCTTGTACGCGTGGCGCGACAGCGCCTGCCGGCGCGGGTCGACGACAATGAGCTTCGCCCCTTTCTGCTTCACCGCGTTCTTGATGAAGGTCGCGGCAACGGGGTGATTGACCGTTGGATTGGCGCCGATGACGATGATGACCTCGGCATCGAGCGCTGCTTCGAACGGCGCAGACACCGCGCCGGAAGACAAGCCCTCCATCAGCGCGGCGACGGACGAGGCGTGGCACAGGCGCGTGCAATGGTCGACGTTGTTCGACCCGAAGCCCGTGCGAACGAGCTTCTGAAACAGATAGGCCTCCTCGTTGGAGCCTTTCGCCGATCCGAAGCCGGCGAGCGCCTTCTTGCCCCGCGTGTCGCGGATCTCTCGCAACCCGCGGGCGGCGCGGTCGAGTGCCTCCTCCCAGGTCGCCTCGCGGAAATGCGTCCAGGGATTGGCAGGATCGACCTGATCGTTGGCGTTCTTGGCCACGTGGTCGAGCCGGGGGCCCGCCTTGGGCACCGGAGAGGTTGATTTTACTGGGGAAAGTCCGACGGGCAGCCTCGCAATGCGCTATCTTTTGTACGCTACAGCGTCGCACGCGCCGTTCGGTGAGCTCGACTGCAGGAGGACCCATGTTCGCACGCACACATCTGAAATCCACGGTGCGAGGCGCCTCCGGCGGCCTCCTCACGCTGCTGCTCGGCCTCGCCGCTGCGCCGTCCTGGTCGGCCGAGGCCGGTCGGCCGATTCCGGCTTACGTCGGGACAGGAGAAGCTGCGGTCAGCGCGCCCGAGATTGCCGTCCTCGCGGGCGGCTGCTTCTGGGGGGTGCAGGGTGTGTACGAGCACGTGAAGGGCGTGATCCGCGCGGTGTCCGGCTACACGGGCGGCAGCGCAACCACGGCGCAGTACGAGACGGTGAGCACCGGGGGGACCGGGCACGCCGAGTCGGTGCAGATCACCTTCGATCCGCACCGGATCAGCTATGCGCAGATCCTGCAGATATTTTTCTCCGTGGTGCACAACCCGACCGAGCTCAACCGGCAGGGACCGGACGTGGGCACGCAGTACCGCTCGGCCGTCTTTCCCCTCTCGCCCGAGCAGGCACGCATCGCGAAGCAATACATCGCTCAGCTCAATCGTGCGCGCGTGTTCGATGCGGCCATCGTCACGCGCATCGAGCAGGGCAAGGTATTCTATCCTGCAGAGGCGTATCATCAGGACTATCTGGTGCGCAATCCCGACAACCCCTACATCTTCTACAACGACCTGCCCAAGATCAAAGATTTGATGCACTTGTTCCCGGCGCGGTATCGACCCGACCCTGTGCTGGTCCTCGCCTCGGACCCAGGTCGCTGATGCACCCCTCGCGAATGTGATGGACCTGCTCGCGGATGAATTCGCCCGCCTGCGCCGACGGTGATTTTCCCTGTCGCTGGTCGCGCTTTGCGCGCCGAAGTGCTGCTCGATCGGGCCTGAAGGGACTCCTCATTCGGCTGGGCACCCTGACGCATGCTCGGTCGGCGCGCCACCCGGGCCACCCGATGAACGGCTCGTCAGGCCCCTCGGTTCCGGCGATGCGGGTGCCCTGGATGCGGCCGCGCTCGCGCCGGTGCGGCATGGCGATTGCTCGCAGGTTCGAGCGCAATCGTGCGCCGCAGGAGGATTCACCATGGAACGTGAGATCGATCAACTCGCAGGACAAGCCGACCTGCTCGTCGGCCAGCGGGGATAGCGCATGCTCTACTACGCGGCCATCTTCTTCATCATCGCCATCGTGGCGGGAGTGCTGGGGTTCGGAGGCATCGCTGCAGGTGCCGCCGGCATCGCGAAGGTGCTGTTCGTGATCTTTCTGATCCTCGCGGTGGTCAGTCTGCTGCGCCGAGCGTGAATCTCACATCGCCTTGAGGATGCACGGCGACCACCGCGCGCCGTTCGAGGCTATTACAATCCTCCTGCCCGAGAAGACAGGAGGTGGACCGCCATGAACAAGCAGTTGCTTAGCCGACGTCAATTCAACGCGCGCTGTGCGGCCTTTGGCCTATCGTTGCTCGCCACGGAGGCAGAATCGGAGACTGCACGGCGTACGGTAAGGTTTGGAGACGGCACGACCGTCCCCGCACTCGGTCAAGGCGCCTGGCATCTCGGGCAGGGAAGGCATCCGCAAGCCCTCGAGGAAGAGGCGGTGCGCACCGGCATCTCGCTCGGCATGACGCTGATCGATACGTCGGGGAATTACGGAAATGGCCGCTCCGAGCAATTCCTGGGTGAGGCGCTTGCCGGTGAGCGCGACCGTGTATTCCTGGTCTCCAAGGTCGAGGCCGACGAAGTCTCGGACGATGGCATCGCCCGTGCGTGCGCGGCGAGCCTTGCTCGTCTGCGCACGGACCGGCTGGATCTCTATTTGCTGCATTCCCCGGTCCCCAGCACGGAGTTCTCCGGCGTGGTCGGGGCATTCGAGCAATTACGCCTGGCAGGAAAGATTCGCGCCTGGGGTGTGTCCAACTTCGACATGGACCAGATGGAAGCTCTGTTCCGCGTTCCAAACGGCCATCGCTGCGCAACCAATCAAGTCGTCTATAGTCTCCACAACCGGCGCATCGAGCGTGACGTCCTGCCATGGTGCATGAAGCACGATATGCCGGTGATGGCGTACTCTCCGCTCGGCGGCGATCACAACCTCGTCGTAGATGACCGCACGCTGGCGCAGATCGGCGCAGCGCATCAGTGCTCGGCAGCCGCGGTTGCCCTCGCCTGGGTCATCCGCAGCGGGAAAGTCATCGCCATTCCCGAATCCGGCTCTCCACCGCACGTCAAGGAAAACGCTGCCGCGCTTTCAATAGCGCTCACGCCGGGAGACCTTCAGACACTGGCGGCAGCGTATCCAGGACCATTCGGCGCAGCGTAGGGAGGAGCGTGCAACTTGCGCCCATCAAGCGAGGGACCGGTCCATCCCGTCGCTATGCGTGTTCAGCGCCCCGCTGACACGGCATTCGGCCGCAACAAAACGATCTCCTCCCACAGATCGGGGAGCGGGCCGGACTCCACGCGTGGCACGTGCATGCCGAGACAGATCTCGTGCGTGAAGATCGCGCCCTCCGCCGCCCTGAGGAACTCGTACGGCCCGATGCGTTGGCATTGACCGTCGCGGCCCCTCACGCGCAGGTACACCGGGCCGTCACACTCGAACGCTCGATGCTCGCGGAGCGCCAACCGCCAAATGTGATCGGAATAACTGGCCGCAACGTCGTTATCCGGGCCGCGAAGAGTCTGATCGGCGCAGATCCTGAAGTAAGTCCCACGTACGAGTACGGTGGCTTCGCCACGCATGGGACGAAAGGTAAGCGTGATCAATTCTCGATCTCGGCGGCAATGCCGAGCTCGGAATGGATGATGTCACTCAAACCGCGCGCCGAGAATGTGAACCCCGGTCGGCGCCGATAATCGTCAAAGCTTATCCAGATCGCAACGAGCTCATCGACGTCGAGGCCGCTGATCGTCAGGCATGTGACTGTCGTGCCGTCGCTCGCAATCCAGAAGCTTCGCTGCATCGACTGCTGCCAGCGGCGTGTGAAATAGGGCCTCGAGAGCTCGTGCCGGATCTCATCGCCCCCCGGCACTTCACCGAGCAGCCGGTTCAGCGCCAACGGATCGGTGACGCGAGCTCGAGTGGACGCAATCCGGGTCTCAATCATGAAACTTCCGCACGGCGACGGGGCTCGCCAACTTTCGCGCACAGCCTCTGCACCGGACCACCGCAACGAACGCTGCCGACCATCGAACCGGCGGCGGCATGAACACGAAAACCGAGTCAGTAGCGGCGTGGACCGCCGCGGTTGCCCCCGCCGGACCGCTCGCGATCCTGGGCCTCGCTCACCTTCAACGCACGACCGTCAAAGTCCACCCCGTTGAGTGCCTGCATGGCGCGAGAAGCGTCGGCTTGCGCCATCTCGACGAATCCGAAGCCACGCGGACGCCCGGTATCGCGATCGTTGATCAACGAGACCTTTTCGACAGTTCCGTGCTTTGAGAACAGGTTGCGAACTGCGTCTTCCGTTGCCGTGAAGGGAAGATTTCCGACATATAACTTGGTCACTTGAGGTTACTCACGAGAAGTTTTGAGAGCGAGCCACAAGCACACTACAGCAGTTTCTGCCTCGTTGCCGGGGTTTCGCGATCGTTGCGTTCCCGGGGAATAAGGCGCAAGGTGAAGTGGATTGCTCGCGGGTGATCCTCTCGGCGAGCGAGGAGAGCACTTGAATCCCCTCGAAGCAACGCTCGCCATCCGTACGCGCTTGCGGTGCCGTACTCTGCCACGCGGCCCTTCCTCGCGCATCGAAGGCGAATATGGTGGACGCGCGGAGTGCGCCGGATGCGGAGAGCGCATCACCTCAGCGCAGGCCTCCTACACCGTCGATTTTGCTCCGGGGGTCACGCCCTCCTCTGTCCGCTTCCATCGCCAATGCTTCGAGATCTGGCAAGCCGAATGCACGGTTCCACCGTCACCCTAGGCGTAACCATGGGAGCCCCGCGGCACGGCAGCGTCGGTTAAGACCCGTCAACCGCCTGCGGCAGGCTGCTTCGCCGTGACGCCGTAGAACAACTGCAACTGACACAGTTGCTTCGAGTCATGCGTCCGCGGGCGCAGACCCGAGCAGACGAGGACGCCTTCCGAACGCTTTGCGGGGTGTGTACACGCGTCGTTGACCGCAGAGGACAGATCAAACTGTCCGCTGCAGTCCGCGTGCGGACACGGAAACCGGAAAAAGGCGCGGGCTGGCGGGTGCATGATGTGCAGCTGGAAGGCCGGTGCGTTCGAGCCCCCGTCCTCGAATCTCAACTCCAGGCGCAGCTCCTGGAGCGCTGGAAACATGACCCGTAGCGCCCGGGCGGCGGCTCGGTCACGACGCAAGCGCTCGGTGCGCTCCTGACGTGCGTCCACGGTTGCGGCGAGCGCGGGTCTCACCTCGGGTCGCCGGAGGCTGACGGCGGCGGCGCCGGCTCCTCGGCCGCCGACACAGTCCCATCCGTCGGCCGAGAAGTTTGGCGTACGGAGCGACGCTGCTGCTTTTCTTGCTGTCGCGCCTTGCGCGCGAGCTCCCTCTGCTTCCTGGCATGATGATAATTGGGTTTGGCCACGACCTCTCCATTGGCGTTGATAAACGGGGCGCCATGTCCAAGCCCAGGATGTCGGGCATAAACGGGCGCAACCTACTGTACTCCACAATTCGCCGCGCTGCGCGAGCGTTTGGCGCGGAGCGGGCCGCCGAGCAGCGCCTCTCATACCGCGAGCGCGATTGGATCCCTATCGATAAAGATGCTCCGCAGGCAGCCCGTCGAGGCGCCGTTGGTACATTTGTTCGTAGAGCGATTCGAGGCTGCGGGTGAAGGTTGCCGTGTCGAAGAGGGCGCAGCGGTCACGATTGGCCGCGAGTTTGTGCTTGAGCGCCTCGAGGCGCTGCCCCTCGATCGCGAGCTCGATGGCGCGGCGCTCGTAATCGGCCCAAGAGTTTGAAACTCACGTAGAGTCATTCGGCGTGTGCGAGCACCGCGCGCACACCGAGCAGCGCGAGGCTGGACACGATCGATGGCCCAAGTCCCATGCCGGCCGCCGATGCGACGCCGTGACGACGGGAAAGGGCTATCGAGGTGCGCGTGACGAAGAGGAACGACGGCCCCGGGCTAATGGCGCCCAGGGTGAGGGCCGCAAGAATGCCGAACAGGGACGCAATGGGGTTCATGCGCGGTTATGGGGACACGGCGGACTTGCTCGGCGAGGCCCGACAAGTCTCCATCAGCAGGCGCGTGAAAAGATACAGCCGGGGCGTCACGCTCGACAGATCGACCCACTCGTGATCGGTGTGAAAGCCAGCGCCGACGAGGCCGAGGCCGTCGAGCGCCGGCGTTCCGACGGACATCGCCACCGCGGATTCCGAGGCGCCGCCGTTGCCCGACAAGGTGACCGCCCTGCCGAGCTCGGCATAGATGCGCTGCGCGCGCTTGCCCAGCGCATCGACTTGGGCGTTCTCGATCAGGGGCGGATAGGTGGAGCCTTCCGCCGTCACCGTGATCGTAGTATCCGGTACGATCCTGGGTGCCAGACGGGATCTCATTTGCGCGAGCACGGTGTCGAAGTCCGAGGCCCTTCTCACGCGGACATCAAACGTCGCTGCCGCGAAATCGGGAATGATGTTGCTTCGATCTCCCGCCTTGATGACGGTCAGGTTGACAGTCGTGCCCGTGCCGCTCTGAGGAAACGCGCCCTGTAATGCCGCGAGCTGGTGAACGAGCTCCGCTGCGGCGTTCCTGCCCTTCTCGGGCACCATCCCCGCGTGGGCCGCACGCCCGCGCACCTGAATGACGATATCCCCGGAGCCCTTGCGCCACACGGTGAGCGCATCGGGTGGATCGCCAGGCTCCATGTTGAACTCGACGTCGCTCTGCCGGGCCAGAGTCTTGATCAGCCCCGTGGAGCCGGGCGAACCGAGCTCCTCGCTGCCATCGAGCAACAGAGTGATCGTGGCATAGCCGCCGAAGCCGAGATGGTGCAGCACTTCGAGCGCGGTGACGGCCGTCACTGCACCGCCCTTCTCATCGCCGACTCCCGGTCCGTACGCGCGGTTGCCCTCGATGCGAAACGGACGCTTCGCGACCGTACCGGGCCCGAACACGGTGTCGATGTGAGCGATGATGAGCACTCTCGCCTTGCCGGTGCCGTGAAGCACGGCCACGACATTTGGCGCGACTCCAGCGACCTCGGCCGGTATCGAACGCACCTCAGCGCCGGCCGACTTCAGGCGCTCCGCCAAGATCGACTCCACCCGCTCCCCGCCCGGTATGTCCCCCGACCCGGAGTCGATGTCGACGATGCTTTTCAGCAGCTCGAGCTCACCGGCACGGCTCATTTCGACGGCTCGATACACCGCCTGGTCGGGTCGGGCGGCGGCATGTGCGGCCCCGGCGAGCAGCAGCGTCAGGCTCGTCACGCCGAGCATCATTGTGAAGTTCGTCGTCATCTGCACTTCTCCGCGGCGACGTGCCGAGCGATGACGGCTCGCTGACGGCCGCCCGTTGCAGGTCCCGGTCTGGGTCCGAAGCGAGCGGCGCGTCACTGGACGGTGATACTGGCAACACCACTAATGGCGCGCGCAGCCTCCTGATCGGCGGGCAAAATGAGGCGCGCAAATCCTCGCTTATCAGTCAATGGCTGTCCGTCTTTGGCGTAGGCGATAATGGCTCGCTCGCCACCGAATTGCGGGTCGATCTCTGCGGCGGAAAGTACAGTTGCATAGCCATCGCCACTTGCGACGACGACCGTATGTCGTATCACATCGTTCTTCGCTCCGGATACCTTGATGACGGCCTGCTGCAGCAAGGTCCAGAGCAACACTCCGGTGTAACTTCCGCGAAGCACGCCTTTGCCGGTCTTGAGGGACACGGTCTCGGTCGTGACCGGTTCCCGCTGGAGGTCCGCGAGCGTGAGTACCCTGGGGTGTTCCACCGCTCCGCCGATCACAATACTGTCCGCACGAGCGGTCTTCCCATCGGAAGCGGCGCCATTTGCGGCGAGGGCGACATGGAGCGTCAAGGCGGCCGAAAGTGCGCACAGCACCCCCATCATCCGAGCTCGATGGCGCCTCTCTGGTTCGATGGATCGCATGGGATAGCTCTCTTCAGGACGACCGTGCCGCTATATTGGTATCAGTACGCGCGAGCGTCAAAGGCACGCACCTCGCCTCGCGGTGGCGTGCGGTCGATTTCTCGACGGAAACCAACTATAGAGCGTCTACGCTCTGGACTTTACTGCGCACCCTGCGATGAGCGCATCGTAGATCGCGCCGCCCGCTATCGGATGAAGCGCGGCCGCGCCGAAGTACCCCGACTCGCTCAGCGCAAGCGTACTGAGGCGCTCGCGAACGTCGCGCGGCAAGAGCGCAGCCTCGCCGCGACTTGCGCGGTCCCTGCCCGCGCCTGTCGCGCTTGGTCGCGTGCTCGATTCGTCTCCGCGGTTGAAATCCTATGGCCGCCGCGGAACACCCGGATAGCCGTTCTGAGCGTATAAGCTGCTGATTTTTAATGCTTTAGTTGACCGGAGCCTCCAGATTGGTCACGACAAGACATACCTCCAGGCGAGGATAGCGCTCGAGGCGCTCGCGCGCTGTCGGCAGATCGCCCACACCTTGATCCCGTTCTGGCTCGGCGGTGCCGACGAGCGCACCGCCCGCCGACGGCCGATGAACCGATTACGGTCGCTCAGGTCCAATAGGTCGTTGAGCCGCATTCGCGAGACGGCAAGTGCCAACCGCTGTCAATGCATCGCGGCTGCTACATCGACGCTCGCAGGTTTCCATGCTTCGTGTTAGATGTCTCGCGGCGATATCGACAATTGTCTTGCTCGGTAGTTTGCTCGATATAACCGCCGTTGCTGTTGACAAGGTCCGCGCTGCCGGACAGCTTGCAACCCCCGTACTCAGCGCCGGCGTGGCGAAGCCGCTCGAGGCGGCGCAAGAGGCGATAAGAAAAAGGCGGTGGAGCGCGGCGCTCGGCGCAATCACGCGGGCGCAAGACGTTCCCGACAAGACGGTTCTGGACGACTACGATATCGACGAGCTCCTTGCCTACACCCTCTATAGACAGAACAGGTACGCACAGGCTGCCCCCGTGTACGAGCGGCTGCTCGCCTCCCCGTTGATGCCTGCCAGTCAAATCGCGGAACGTACCGAAGCCGTAGCAGAAATGTACTTTCGCTTGGGCAACTATCCGAAGGCGGTGCAGTGGGCTCGCGCGTTTCTCGAGCGCCATCCCGATGGCGCCGAGATGTCGGGAATGCTCGGCGATTCGTATTTCCGAATGAACGACTATCGGGAGGCCGTCGCGACGCTGTCCGCGGCGGTGGCTAATGTGGAGCGCGCCAAGCGAATACCACCGGAGAGTTGGCTCAGAATCATAGAAGACTCTTACTACCGGCTGAACGACGTTCAGGGAATGAAAGAAGTGCTTCTGCAAATCGTTCAGTACTATCCGCGGCCTGAGGATTGGCGCCAACTGATCGATCTGTTTTCGCAGGATGTCGGCGACGATCGGGTGGCGCTCGGATATGGACGCTTGATGCTTGATCTCAATGTGCTCGGGCGCGCCGATGATTACGAGGAGATGGCAGTCGACGCCCTCGAAGCCGGCGTGCCCGCGGAGGCGTTGCACATGCTCGAGCGTGGCGAAAAGGACGGGGTGTTTGCGGGTCCGGATGTGGTGCCCGGCAGACACGAACGTTTGCTCGAAATCGCCGAGGAGAGAACGGCGGCAAATCGCCTCGCGCTTCCCCGGCTTGCCGCGAAAGCAATGGCCGCTGCAACGGGTCAAGCTGACCTGTTAGTCGGGCGAATGTATCTTAGCTACGGCAAATATGAACAGGCCATCGACGCGCTGAGGAGCGGCATCGACAAGGGTGGCGTGAACGACATCGGTGAAGCGCACATTAGCCTCGGCATCGCTTACTTCGAAGAAGGCCGCAAGGAACTCGCCGAGCGGGCGTTCCACGCGGTCCGGAGGGGCTCCAAGTGGTCCGATTTGGCCGAACTTTGGGCGCTGCGTGTGGGTGACGGTCGCCTTGTCAGCGAGGGCGCGCCCCTTGCAGGTAATCCTCGCTCATGATTGGTTGATCGCAGACCCATCACGCGTCAAAAGCTCTGCGAGGTCTGCACGAGAAGCTGCAGACCCCTGACGCCCGAGATCCGATCGAGCGGCAGCGCGAGGTCGACGTGCGTGATGTTGCCGAGACCGGAACGTGCGTTGCCCAAGCGCAGACCGGCACCCACGTCCTTCAGGACCCCGAGACTCGGCGGTGCGTAGGGCACGCTCCCCCACGTCCGCCCGGCATCGAAGAAAGCCGCTCCACCCACCCGCCATAAGCGGAACGGGTACCAGTCCGTGAAGTAGCGCTGCTCGAGGGTGAGCAGCGCGCTCGCCGTCCCGGCCTGGAAGCGCAGCGGGTAGCCGCGCAGCCCGTTGTCCCCGCCGAGCAGCACCTGATTGTCGAGGTCGAGCGCGTGGGCGGCGACCCCCTGAAGTCCGGCGTAGAACTTCGCGCGCTCGGTCTCCACGAGATACAGGTTCGCCGAGCCCTGAAGCTCCGCGTTGCGAAGCGAGCCGTTCTCCACGCGTCCCGAGGTCGAGGCGTTGAGCAGCAGGATCGAGCCGCCAGACCAGCCGATGCCGTGTCCGGCCGAGCTGGAGAAGATCACCGCGCTGCGATCGGAGCCGAAGGCCTGCGCGGCGTAGCCGACGCGCGCACTCACCTGGGTCCCGAGATAGAAATCCTCGGTGCGCGCGATCTGCGCGTAGTTATGGAGCACCGCGAAATCGTCCTGTACGAGATCGTATTCCACCCAGGGGTAGTTGAACTCGCGATCGAGCGGCAACAGCGCGCCGCTCGGCCAGATCGGCGAAGGATCGAACAGATGCTCATCGAGCGTGAATCCCGCGCTCCAGCGCTGCACCCATCCGTTCACGAGACCGGCCGACCAGCCGTAATAGCCCGTGATCGTGCGGAAATGCTCCTGGAACTCATCGACGACGTCGCCGAGATCCCACAGATGATCGTACTGGGTACCGCTCGTCTCGGTGATGCCCCAGGCCTGCTGAGTCTCGAGCGCATAGAACGGGTGATTGACCGACACCAGCTGCACCTTGCCGTCGCTGTTGTCCTCGTAGTTCAGGGTCACGTCGGTCCAGGTCCCGAAGGCGTGACCATTCTCGAGCTCGTAAAGCGTGGTCGTGCGGTCGACATCGGTGGTGCGCTCGACGCCAACCTTGGTGCCGGTGCCGACCAGATTGAGCTCCACGAGCTGACCGCCGGTCGTGTTGGTTCCGCCGCTGCGACTGAAGTTGAAACCGGGATCGAGCGTCCACACGTCGTGCGTCGTCACGAGAACATCGACCTTGCCGTGGTGATAGCGCACCGGGCTGATCGAGGCGTCGTAGAAGTACGGCTGCGCGCGCAGTATGCGCGCCGATTCGTCGAGCGCGTGGCGCGAGTAGCGATCTCCGGGCTTGAAGAGCAGCTGCTCGCGGATGATGTAGGCCCGCGTGCGCGGGTGCAGCCGATCGGCGAGGCGAAACAGCCAGTTGTCATCCCGCGGGTCGGCGAGGTTGAAGATGTTCTGATTGTCGACGATCACCCGTCCGATCACGGCGTGCGCGCGCTCGAGCTCGGCATCCGAGGGCAGCCGCTGCGCGCTCGCGGCGAGGGGCCTGGCCGCTTCCCCGGGTGCGGCGCCCGCGCCGCTCGTGCCGGGTTCGGCCGGCCGATCGGTGGGCGGACCGATCGGCTCGGCGGCCCGACCCTGATTGCACCCCGCGATAATCGCGAGGATAAGCGCGGCAACCCGCATCAACCCCCCATAGCCGTCACTGGAGCTTCTTCTGTTTCCCGAGAATCGTCACCTACCTGTGAAGATACGCGCGCCCGATACCGAGTTCCACCGCCGCACGGCGCAGCGCATGTGCGGTGCGTCCGGGTTCTTCCGGAGCAGACGTGAAAGAATTTGAACAATTGATGTCTTTTGCAGCCATTGCTGGAGCCCTCGATGATGAAATTCACGATCCGTGTTCTGACACTGTGCGGCTTCCTGACCGTCACGATGGCACAGCCGTTCCCGCTTTGGGAGCAACTGCTGAGCCACTACGGCGGCAAGACCGATGAGACGCCGGTACCCTCGATGAAGATGGGCAACCACATGCAAATGTCTTTGCACGGCAAGCCACAGCCCGGTGACGAGCAACGTGCCCGAGGGATCGTGGCCGCGGCGCGCGCGGTGCTGGCACATTATGCGGATGTAAACGTGGCGCTGCGCGATGGCTATAAGCCGTTTCATCCGACCGGCCGCATGGGTGAAGAGGTCCACTACACGAACTATCGCTTCGCTCTGCGAGAGCAGCAGCATGTCGACTACCGGCGACCCGGATCGATCCTTTACAGGCGCACATCCGAGGGCATGAAGGCCGTCGGCGTCATGTACACTGCGCCGCGTGATTCGACGCCGGCACAGCTGAATGGGATCGCACCGCTGAGCGTTGCCACCTGGCACCGCCATGTGGACTTTTGCGCCGGCCCGCGAACCTTGCCGCTGAGCGAGCAGTTCGGAGCAGGCGCGCCATTTGGGCCACAGGGTAGCATTCACACGGAGGACGCCTGCAGCGCGGCACACGGTTTGTGGATTCCCGTGGTCTTCGGCTGGATGACCCATGTCTATCCCGATGCAAAGCGCACGTGGGCCGGAATGGATATGCCAATGGAATCCAACACCCAGGCCCTGAGATGAAGACCTAAGACCCCGCCTGCGCGCCACACGGCATGCCGGACCAAAGGACCATACCTTGCGTTGACTTGGCGGGATAGGCGGTCCGCCTCGACGATCCGTCGCCGCAGTACACTCGTTCGAATTTCGAGCCTCTTGGACAAGCCACGCGGAGCGCGCTGCATCACTCTAGCGGCGTGCGCGGTGCGGGGCGCACCCGGCGCCCAGGCCGCTTGCTTTCCCCAGCTGGGGGTTAGCGGATTTGGGCGAGGTTGTTCCGTTTTGGTCAAAATCAGGGCTTCTATCATGCCGAGCGCGGAAACTCTCGAGCGATTCGTGGCACGAGTGGCAGCCAACGCTCATGTTGAGGCGGTCGAGGAGTTCTATACCGAAAACTCCTCGATGCGGGAGAACCAGGGTGAGCCGCGAGTCGGGCGTGATGCGCACATCGCGAACGAACGCCGCTTCCTGGCACGCCTGAAGTCGCTTACATCGAAATGCGTCCGGCCGATCTTTGTGAACGGGGATCTGGTGGTCATCCGCTGAAACTTCACCTTCGAGTTGCACGACGGCACGGTCGTTGCGATGGATGAGCTGACCTATCAACGTTGGGAGGGCGAGCGCATCGCCGAGGAGACCTTCTATTTCGACCCCGCGCAGCGCGCGCCGAGGGCGCGCACCGGCTGAGTAGCTCGTGATCGGCGCGCT
>Ga0335074_10006096_pt1 | contig 16698 bp, 16 predicted proteins | sample Lox_Sample_23_FD_206715 | JGI IMG/M metagenome (GOLD analysis project Ga0335074, IMG submission 206715) | Soil microbial communities from Loxahatchee National Wildlife Refuge, Florida, United States - Lox_Sample_2.3 | ecosystem: Environmental > Terrestrial > Soil > Wetlands | place: USA...
GCGCAGCGCAGCGGCCAGACGATCGTCGTAAAAGCGCTCCGTGGAAAGCAAGGCAAGCCAGCCACCGGGCCGGAGCAACCGCGCTGACTTGCTGAACTTGACCTCAGGGTCTACCCAGTGGAATGCCGTAGCCGAGACGATCAGGTCAAAGGACGCGTCGGCCGCTGCGAAGTCCTCGAACGAGCAGACCTGGAACGAGATCGCGGCCTCCGCAAGACCATCCTGAGCGGCGGCGATTAGTGCCGGGCCGATGTCTATTGCGGTCAGGTCGAACCCGTAGTGAGCGAGCCCTTTGGTTAGCTGCCCGGTGCCACAGCCCACTTCGAGCACGCGGCTTGCCGGGCCTACTCCGGCTGTTGCTGTAAGAAACTCGATGATCTCCGCTGGATAGCCCGGCCTGGAGGCCGCGTAGAGGTCCGCAACCCCGTCGAACAGGGTTCGCCGTTGACGGCGCTTGCTCCGCTGCTGCTCGGTCTCGGCCACGGAATGACCTTAACGCGGACTTTAACGCGAAGGCACTTTGCACTGGTCAACGTCGCCATCCCAGATCGTTCTCGACCGATAGGCACCTGCGATTACAATGCCGTGCGGGTTTGTAGCCGGTTCAGGAGTGCGGTGGCGCGTTGCTGCCTCTATGCCTGCAGCGCAGAGATGTTCTGCGGGCTGCTCGGCGTCCTCCCACTCCAGCTGCCGGATCCGCGCCATCGGCAGTACTGGTCCCGGCCGCCGCCCGGCATCGATCTGGGCCTGCTTCGCTCTCCCGCGCAGCGTGTCGGTGTTGATGCCCAGTTCCTCGCCGACCCTCCGGCACGCCGCCGGCACGCTCCCCGCGTCCTGCACGGCCTGCGCAACCGGCTCGCTGGATCGGCCCTGCGACATGCATGAAGCCCAGCAGCAGCGGCCTGAGAGCCAGGGATTGCCATGGTTTCGGGGGGTGAAGCCGCGACCGGGTTGCCCGCTGCGGCACCTCCCCGCTAGCCCTCGGCCGTCACGGTAGAGGTGAATCCGGCGCTCGTCGGGCGGCGCAGCGGAATGTCGCACTTGATCCGGCGTAGTACCTCGTTCCTGCTGAGGCCGAGCCCTTGCGCGATGAGCCGTTCAGGGCGCACCGGTACCGGATCCTCGAAGACGACCTCCACCTGTACCGGCCACGCCTCGACGAGTTGTGCCGACGGGGTGTCCAGCCGCCAGGCCCCCGTCCAGTCCAGGGTGAAGCGGTTGCGCCGGGCGAGCAGCGGATCCACCAGCCTGGACGCCACCAGTTCCGGATCGTTGACGTGGTAGCCGTGGAGCCACCGGCCGTGGCCGCCTTGCCTGAGCTGCTCGATCTCCTCTGCCGCGTCCACTGGCAGTCGGGTGACGGATACCAGCGCTGGAACGCCTCACTGAGGCTGGGCAGCCATGCACGACGCTGTTGAGCGGTGCTCACAGTGCTTCGCATCCCCGATGCCGGAAGGCACGTGCGGGAGGCACTGCGCCGCAGCGGCCTGCGCGGCTGAGCTCGTTTGGCATTCCAGGCCTGGCCTGACCTGGACAAGCAAGCGGAATGCGGGGCCGTTTGACAGCCGCTGACAGGTGCCCTACTGTCCTGCCGGTCACGAACGGATTCGTCAGCCCAGACGGCAAGCCCGCCGCGCTCGACTACGCCGTTCCCAACTACAACGGAGTGCCGCTCCCGACCGCATGCATTCACGCGACGCAGAACAACCCGAACCCCCAGGCCGTCGTGCCCTGCCTCGCTGCACACGGCTACCAGGGCTCCATGACCTACCAGCCAGCCAGCCGCTTCTAGGTCTTCCAGGGCATCGAGACCGGCACCTGACCACAACATCATCCGACCCCGGCCGACAATAGCCGACCCCGCCGATGAAAATTGCCAGGTCAGCCCCGGTAAGCCACTAGCCGTCTGGATTTTGCAAACAGGGGGTCAGAGGTTCGAGTCCCCTTAGCTCTGCTGGCTTTCCGGGCCTCTGTTCGATTGTTAGTGACTTGCCAAGTGACTACGGTGCCGGACCTCAGCGAAGCAGCGAAGGCGCTCACGCAGCTCGTGCAGCTCCTGCGCCATCGCGAAAGCCTAGAGGCGCAGTCGCACGTTGCGGGAGCGCTCGGACACAAACGAGTAGGCGACAGACGGAGGGTCATGGGCCTCGACCGTAGGAAGCTGACGCTCACCGCAGCCGCGCCACAACCACCCGGCCGCTGATCTGGACAGGTCACCAACCAACCGCCCTCGGCACGGATCGGCGAAGGCACCGTGGCCTGCCGCCGACGCCGGCGCCAGGAATCTAGGCTTCGGCCTCGATGAGCCGACAAGACGCTCTCCGATCATGTGCTACATGCAACAGGTCGTGTATTTGGCATTTAACTGTCTATCAACCATGCTAACGACAAGATAAAGGCAGCTTCAGACAGGATTAACGATGTCTATCTACCAGGATGACGACGAGATCTTCATGGTCCCGGTGCCAAAGAGTCAGCTAAGAGCCGTCTACAGGGTCCTAGCCGATCCGGTGACCGAAAACACGGCACTCGCGCGGGCGGAGGAGACAATCGAGGTACAGGGGCAAGGGGCATGGACAGCGTCGATGGTCCGCCAGCTCGCAGCCGACCTTGAGATCCCGGCCGTCAGGGCACTCATCACGCTCGTCGCCCAGCAAGCGCCGGCCCCCATAACTTTTCAAGAGGCGGTCGAGGCGACGGGGACAGAGGTCAGGCTGCTGCGGGCACAGGTCGGCGCCCTGACCAAGACCACCAAACGACTGTTCGGGCTCCCGACTTGGCCGATGTCTGTCCGCTATGGCGAAGCCGGCGACGCCATCTACTCGATGCTGCCAAGGATCGCTGAATGGTGGATCGAGGCCACTAGTCGCTGATCAATTCTGGCATTTTGCCGTTGTGCCCCAGCAGTTACAAGTGCCGTTCATGGTTTGCGAACTACCCAGGTGAACTTGACGCTGGAGGTAGTCCCGGCTGCGTCGTGCGCCCGCACGATGCAGGCGTATATTCCCGTCTTGGTCAGCTTGCCGCTGATCAGTCCGTAGGGGTTCAGGCGCAGGCCGGGCGGGAGCCCCCTCGCGGTGGTGAATCTGACAGCTGAGCCGGTGCTGCTGACCGCGTGCAGGCGCAGGCTGACCTTCTGGCCGGCTTTCTGCGCCTGCTTGCCGGGGCTGGTGATGGTCAGCTTGTCCGCCCTGATAGCCCATGTAAAGCTGGCCGAGCCGGATGCCCCGGTGTCGCTGGTCGCGGTCACGGTGACAGTGCCGCTGCCGCCCCTGGATGGCGTGCCGGTGATGGTCCCGGAGGCGCTCATTTTCAGGCCCGGCGGCAGGTCGCTGGCCCGATAGCTCAGCGGGAATGACCCGGAATCGGATGCGCTGATCTGCACCGGCGTGATCGCGTTGCCTTGCGTGCCCGACTGGGCACCAGGAGTGGTCACAGTTACCGTGTCGTCGGTTGCCATGAAGGAACGCAATCCGTCAGGTGTGCCCAGTCCTGTCGGCCCGTTGTAGCCAGTGCCGCCCTCGCACAGGTAGGTGCCGCAGTCGCCGTCGCTGCCGGTCGGCACGTCGTGCAGGTAGGCCGGGTGAGCGTAGGGGTAGCTCGCCGGGTAGCTGCCCGCGGCGGGCTGGCCGGCGAGGGCGTAGGTCGCCGCGATGATCGGGCTGGCTGCAGATGTGCCGCCCCAGCCGTCCTGCCAGCCGCCCAGACTGTAGCTGTCGTAGATCCAGACGCCCGTTGCCGGGTCAGCGTCGGCCGCGACATCGGCCACAGTGCGACCGGTGCACAGCGGATCGCTGACAGTCCCCTGCCAGGACGGCTGTGGCTCGTAGGCTGAGCAGCCCGCGCCGGTTCCGTCCCCGTCAGTGCCCTCGCTGCCGTCCCCCCACACGCTCTCGGTCCAGCCGCGCGCGTTACTGGCAGGCATCAGTTCCGTACCGCCAACAGCAGTCACATACGGCGAGGCAGCGGGGTAATCCACGCCGTACCCGTTGTCGCCTGCAGCCACCGTGACCGCCACGCCGGGGTGATCGTAGTCGGCGTCATAAGCAGTCTCGCTGGCCGACTCGGAGGCACCGTAAGAATTGGACACGGCCGTCACGCCGCGCAGTCCGACCGCAGTATTCGCCGCGGTTCCCAGGTCGGCGAGGCTGTTGCTGTTCGCCTCGATGAGGTCGATGCTGCAGTGCGGGCAGATAGCCGCCACCATCTCTACGTCCATCGACTCCTCAACATCCCAGCCGCTGCTGCCGGCAAGCGGAACGCCTGAGAGGTCGGTGCCACCATCCTCGTTGTAGATGCTGAGGTTGCCGAGGCTGTTCCCGCCGAGCCCGAAGTAGGAACGGTAGGCCGTCAGGTCGGTGTAGATGTCAGGGTCCTTATAGGCATCCACGATGGCCACTGTGTCACCGCTCCCCCTGGCGGCTGCGGCAGCAGTGAGGCCGTAAGCGCTCTGCAAGTCTGCTGGCTCGTACTGACCAGGCTCGTCGGTGGCTGACCGACCTACAGCAGCAGCTAGCCCGGGGTCGCGCAGAGCCAGGCAAGTTGCGTAGCCAGGGGATGTCTTGGCAGCGCATGCATGCTGATAAGAAACGGAGGGCACGCTGGCTGCGGATGCGGGCACGGCGGCGACGGACAGCGCGGCCGCTCCGGCAGCGGAGGAGATCAGCCAGACGAATTTCTTCACTTAGCATCCTTTCTCATGATCAGGTCGGATGCGCCGAATGTGTGACGCGCCAGGAGGTGTGATGGAGCACCGCTACAGCCGGTGTCCTGGGCCTCGATCGACTAAGGCTGGTGCTCGTCGTCGGTAGACCGGCGCGCGTACACCCCGACCCGCGCTTCATCATGACGATCAGCCGTCCGCGGTTGCAGCTCGCGCGCGTGGTTCATGGCATGGCTCTCGGGTTCTGGCATGGCGGTCGCGGGTGTGCCTCCGCGGCGTGGTCAGTGTCGCTCGCGGTGCCTGGAAGTCAGCGGCAGGACGTTGTCCGCGCCGGGCTCGTCCCGGACGGCCGGGCCTGATGCCAGGCGGCGATCAGCGTGCCGAGTGTGAGAACCGCTTGCTGGTAGTGCTTGCTGGTAATGGGGGCGATGCCGACACGGTCGACGTGGACTTGCGGCCGACGGCCGGGCTTGTCGGTGGCAGGTGGCGTGGCGGTGTGCGCGCCCCGCGCCCGCCCCCAAGCCGCTGCCTATCTAGAAACCCGGTTCTGCGGCCGGTTCTTGACGCGGACACGCCCCGCAGGTCGCTGACACTACAGAAATCACCTTCTGCGCCCGGTTTTCACGCGCCGCCGGAAGAAATGAGCGCGCACGGGTGCCGGGAGTCCGTGCGTCTGCCGGTGCCGACAGGAGCGCGCACATCGGACCGCTGCCCGCAACACCGGCCAGCCCTGCGGCTTGCGTCGGCGGTGCTGCGAGCGCGCTCGACGTTCGCCGTGTCCGCCCGCACGGACACGCTGGCGGACAGGTACCTTGACCGCCGCGCGCACATAGGTAACGCGGATGGGCAAGCCCGGTCAGCGCGATAGGTCAACAGCTCATGCTGGCGCGCAGGCAACGGCTTGGCGTCGGAGTGCTGGACGCCGATCCAATGTGGCCCGGTGCTGATGCGCAGTTGGCGGGCATGGAACCGGACGACAGCGATCGCCCGCACTGCATGTCATGCGGGCGAGAACCAGCTGAATACCCCAGCCGAGACAACAACAACGACCAAGTGGCCCTCCTGACCGAGCAGGTAAGCACAGCGCCGCGTACCCCTGGGCTTCGAGTCGACGTCCGCGACCTTGAGAGATGGGTTCAATGGCGGGTGCGCCGCAGGTCCATTCGCTGACCACGTCAGGTCTATGCCGAGCCTCCGGGTAGCCAACTGCTCGGCCGCGAGAGCCGACGCCCAGACGGCCACACATTCCTGACGTCGCAGGCGTGCGGCTCTTGGCCGCCGGGGCGCAGTGGGCGCGTCCCAGCTGCCTCCCAACGCTACCCACACGCATGTGCATGCGAGGCAGGTTGCACGGGCCCGCTGCGCGCCTGGGTGGCAGCGCCTGGATGAACTCGTCGACGGGTTCGGCGCCGCGCCGATCCCGGTAGTAGACCGCCTGGGTGCATGCCACGGACCGAGCATGGCGGCCAGGTCCGACACCCGGCGTCCGGCGCAGCTTCCGCTCGCAGCGGGGGCCGCGGTGGTTTCGGCGCCGCGCCACTGCTCTTACCCGCACCGCGGCTGGCGCCGTTCAAGGCGGCGATCGACGCGGGCAGACCGCTGGCGGCCGGGTTTGTGCCGCAGACGCATCCGAGGGCTGGAGGCTGAGGTGGACTTCCACGACCTGTGGGTGATCCTGCAGGGGGTGAAGGTCAAGACCGCGCCGTTCACGATGCGGCTGTCGTTCTCGGGCCGGGCCGTGCACCGGGCGGCGCTGTCGCAGGGCCAGGAAGCGTTCCTGGAGGCCCATGTGCATGCGTTCGGCCGGCTGGGCGGCGTGCCGCTGGTGCAGATCCGTTATGACAACCTCAGGCCGGCGGTGTCGCGGGTGCTGTTGGGTGGCGTTCCGCTCGCATACGGCTTCGATGCGTTCTACTGCCAGCCCGGTCATGAAGGCAGCCGCGAGAAGGGCGGCGTGGAGCGCGAGGGCGGTAGCGGGAAGAGCGCTCGGCCATCGCGATCGCCAGCAACGAGCCGTTCTCCGGCTTGACAAAACCTTCACCGACCCGCGGCTGGGCGCGGCCATCGTCGACCGGCTCACCTTCGCCGGGCAGATCATCGAGACCGGCACCACCAGCCACCGGCTGGCTCACGCACGCAAGAAGCGGGCCGCTAGCTGACAACCAGCGGCGCCGCGTCCCGGGCCTGGCCGGTACAGTGCCGGGCATGCTGGTGACCGACCTGAACCACTTCGCCGGCCTGCCCGAGGACGCACCAGGACCGGCGCGCCGCCTGGCTGCGCACCTGCACGACATCGTCCGGGCCGCGACAGCAGGCGACACCGGAACCACCTGGGAAACCGCGCTGCCATGCCGCCGCCGGCCAGGCAACGGGCGCTGCCCGGGCCGGATGATCGTCTTGCGGACCGAGGCGGGAGCGCCGATCCGATGGCAGTGCAGCGCCTGCGAGGACGAGGGCGTGATCAGCAACTGGGAGGACACGCCGTTCGATCTGCGCCGCCGCCAGCTCACCCTCGCCAAGGCCACCCGCGAGATAGCAATCCCCGATGAGGTAGCAGCAGCGCTGCGCGAGCTGCAGCTACTGGACACCGACTGCGAACGACTGGTGTTCGCGATCCGCGCCCGCGACGGCCATGCCATCCTCCCAGCCACCGACGACGACCTGGACGAGCTGATCGGATTCGTGGCGGCAGAAGCCAACAATGAACCCAGCCGGCGCCCCCAGCAGCGACTCGACGCCGCATTCGACGCGCTCAGCAGCGCAGCCCTGACCTGAACCGGATGGCCCTGCTGGAACTAGACATCGCGCGAGTGCAGCGGTGGTGCGCAGCGAGAGTACCCGGCCACGCCCGCCACCAAGTCCGCGTCGAGCACGAGGTCGCCGCGACTCACATCACGATCGTCGAGCGGCGCGCTCCCTGGCGGCAGGACTTTCGGCCGGAATGGACCAGCTTCCCGATCGCTCGGCTGCGCTACACGACCGCCAGCAAGTCCTGGACTTTGTACTGGCGCGATCGCAACCTGCGATTCCACCTCTACGACCGACTCCCACCATCGAACAGCATCGACGACCTGCTCAAGGAGATCAGCCGCGACCCCACCTGCATCTTCTGGGGCTAGCCCCGAGCAGCCGCCAGCCGACGCCTAACCGTCCCACTCGGGCGGGGGCCAGATACCGCCGTCACAGTGGGGCCAGTTCGGGTTGACATCGCCACAGTGCGCTGAGCCCCATCATGATGATCAACTGCTAGCAAAGTGCGAGCGACGCTAGATAATCTGCCTGAAACTTCTCCCCGAAAGGCAGCAAGATGGGCAAAAGACCAATCGGCATCGCTGCCGTCACCAGCATCACAATCGCGGTGGCAGCCTTACTCGCCCTGAGCACTACATCGGTATCTGCTGCCACGTCTAAGGCTTCGGCTCCCGCTCACGTCACCACGGCGAGCGCTGCGGAAGCAGCTTCGGGCTGCGTGACCGAGATATTCAGCATCGCTGACGAGCCCTACTACGAGCCATGCGTGCTCGATGAGCAGGTGCTATTAAACAACCTCTGGTCCAAAGGCATGCCTGGCCTCTATCAGCTCACGATGTGGACGCTCACCTAATTCCCCAGGGGCGCTGATCACGTAATTCCCCGGGGCCCGGCCTGTTTCTGTTTTACCTGATGTCCTCCTTCGGTGCGGGGTTGATGCGTCCTGGCCGCTTGTTCGGCCGGTAGCTGGGCCCGTTCATGAAGACCTGGTGGCTGGTGTTGATGAGCCGGTCGAGCAGAGCCGTCATTATCTCGACCTCGCACCGCTGAGATGCTTGCGTTTCCTGGGTGCTCCCGCTTGGACACATGTCTTTGACGGAGATTGGTCACGTCTGTTTGTGATCACGCAGCTGGCCGTGGAGCTGCTCGACAGTGCGCCGCAGTTCCCCATTCTCGTGGCGGAGTTGGGCGATCCGCTGGTGGGCCATCTCCAGGCGACGTCTGAGCGACTCGAGGCTGGCTCGGCTTGCTGCCTCCGAGCGCGGCGGACGCGGCGCCGCTGCTTGGTTCAGCTCGTCTATGCGCTCGCGTAGTTCGGGCTGGGTATAGATCCACGAGCGTGAGATCTCGGCGTTGTTCGCCAGGCCCGCGACCGTGATGGCGCCGCCGCGGGCGGCCATCGCGGCGAGCGCATCCTGTGCTTTCTGCCGGGTCTGCTCGGATCGACGGCGCGCGTTCGCGGTCAGCCGTGCGACTTGGTCAGCCGGCATCGGTGACCTCGAGGGCGGTGGTCTCGCCGGCGCAGCCGCAGCTGGCCGCAGAGCCCTTGCAGCATGAGGATTCCGTGCTCAGGCCGGTGATGATGGCCAGCAGGTTCGTCTCGACGGTGCGGTTCATCTCGGCGACGCGTTCCTGTCCTCGTTGTTCGGCTTGGCTGATCAGGGTCCGGGTTGCGTCGAGCTGACGGTGATGCTCGGGCAGGAACTCGGCGGTGGTGACGAAGACTGGGCAGGTCAGGCAGGCGTTGGCGTATTGGCAGCTTTGCTGCAGCGGCAGGGTGCAGTAGCCGTTGGGCAGCGCCATCTTCGCCCGCGCGAGGTTGTTCTTCATCCAAACTGCCTCGGCCATCGGGCCGGTGTCCGGGGCGAGTGTCTGCCCGTTGATGTTCACCTTGCGGGCCCGTTCCCACTGCTCGCGGATGGTTGTGTCGGAAAGCACGGCATAGACCGCTGTCATCTGGTGCGAGGAGTGGTCCAGCAAGCGGCGCACGGTCTCCTGCGGCACCTCCCGGTTGATCAGCCTGGTCCCGAAGGTGTGTCGCCACTGGTGTGGTGTGACGTGGACGGGCTTGCCGAGCTCGTCGCGGACGTCGCAGTCGTGCAGCCATTCGATCAGCTCGCCACGGAACGTGGCGGTGCTGAACGGCTGATGGCCGTCCGGGTTTCGCGTCGGCCTTGGGAGCAAGACCGTCGCCGCCGGCAACTCGGCGAGCACGGACTGCTGCTGACGGCCGATCGCGTCGGCCAGATCGGGGTCGATGGGCACGAACGCCTCGCGACGCATCTTGTGGTTCGTGTAATGCAGATAAGGAGCACCGTGCACGTCGCGGACGATGCAGTCCAGGGCGAGCTTGCAGCCGTCGCCGACACGCAGCCCGGTGCTCATCAGGATCTGCAGTAGCAGCCGACCGCGTGGATCCTTGAAGCGGGCGAGGTTATCGACGTGTTCGAGTTGGGCCATGACCGCCTCGGACAGCGCCCGCGGCTGGCTCTGATGAAGGCGCGGGTAGTCCTCTCGATAGAGATCGACGTGGGCGTCCAGGCCCGGTTCCCAACCGTGCTGTCGGGCGGTCCGCAGCAGCCCAGCGACGGCGCCGATATAGCAAGTTCGCGTCTTCGGCGCCGGATACCGGATCGCGAGGTGCGCGAGATGGGCTTCGATCACCTCCCGTGTCACGGCCTGCGGTCCACGCAGCAGCGACGGGAACGACTGCGCGAACAGCGTGATCGCGCGGACATCGGCTCGCGCTGCCCCGACGCTGATGCCGGTCGAAAGCCGCCACCGGATCCATCGTTTCGTCAACGTGCGCAGCCATGTCGCTTCGATGCCGTCGAAGCGCAACTGCCCATCCCGGCCCGGGTAACCGAGGCGTCGCAGCAGCCAGACGTCGCGGGGGTATTCCTCGTCCCAGCCGATGCCGTCGATCAGATCGTGAAGGTAGCTGATGGCGTCGAGCAGGAAGCGCCGCTCGATATACCCGCGCTGGCTGGAGTAGCCGAGAAACGCCGTCCAGTCCTCGGGAGCACGGTCCAGCAGCGAGGTGGCACCCGATGCAGGCAGCGCGCGGATCAGCCGCACGATGCTCTCGGGGCGGGTCTTGGTGCGCCGCTGGTCGACACGACGCTGGATCGCGTAAGCGATCTCCCACTGCATCGGCGTCGGCAGTCCGCGCAGGTCGAACTTGTCCCGGCCCCAGAGCATGCACTGCTCGATCCATTCCTGGACCGGTCGGCGGCCATTGCTGATCCACCGGTTGCGGTGCGCTTCGCAGAGCCCGGCAGCACCCTCGGCGTCCAGGGTGCAGGTCGGGAACAAGCACTGCGGCGTGGCCGGCAGCGGGCCGCCGCCTCCGGCAGCGATCCACGCGGCCCGGTCGGGGCGGCCGGCGCCGTCCCAGCGGGCTGCATGGGAATGACACATCCCGTGTTCGCGTCGGGCCCGGCGGCAGGAATCGACCGTGCAGGTGCGCGGCTCTTGCAACCAACGGGTCAGCGCCGTGACCGACGCCGCCCACGCCTCGCGGTCGGGCTGGCCGTCGGCGTTCCAGCGCTGGTAGTGCTGGTTGCACATGCCCTGATGGACAGCGACGCGGTCGCAGACGGCGGCGACACAAAGTGGGCCGCCGGTCACAGGGTCGGCTGCGTCGACCAAGATGACCGGGGCCGCGAACTCCGGGCGCAGCAGCGTCTGCAGCCGTGCGGGCAGTCGGTCGCGAGCTGGGCCGGCCGGTGCCGGCAGCCCGGTCACGACGTCGCCTCGGCGAGAACGCCAGCCGCGACGAGAGCGCGGCGAGCGTCCTCGATGCCCAGGTGGCTATAGGTGTCCACCGTGGTGCTGATGCTGGCGTGGCCGAGCAGATGCTGCACCACCTCCACCGCGACGCCTCGACGAAGCAGGTCGGTGGCATAGCTGTGCCGGAACTGGTGCGGCGTGAACTCGATCCCGGTCCGGGCGCGCAGCCGTCGCACGAGCCGGTCGACGCTCGGGTAGCTCATCGGCCGCCCGACCGGTTCCGCCCACAGGTTGACGAACACATAGTCGCAGTCCAACGGCCCGTACTCCTCGTGCAGGTAATCGCTATAGAGCCGGATCAGCGACGGGTCTGCGGGCACCTCGCGGGAGTTGGTCTTGGCCCGGGCTCGGTTCACGTTCACCCGTTGCCGGACGACGATCACGCGGCGCAGTGCGTCGATGTCCTCGTGCCGAAGGCCGAGCGCCTCGCCAACACGAAGCCCAGTTTCTCGCAGCAGCGACAGCAGGAACCGGTCTCGCACCCGATCGCATGCTTCGATCAGCGTCGTCGTCTCGATGGCGCTCAACTCGCGCGGCGTTCGGCGTTCGCTGCGCAACGCGATCACGCGGCGGCGCTCCGGTTTGTCGCCCAGGTGGGCCAGGAACGGCCGCCACGACCCGCCGCGGCCGCCGGGATGCCAGCGGGCGAGCAAGTCACCGACCGCAGCGCCGTGACGAGCGTGGAACTCGTAGAACGACGACAACGCCGACAGCTTGCGGTTCACGGTCGCCGCGGTCAGATCTCCATCGACCCACGGCAGCGGCAGAACCACGCCGCCGCGGGCCAGCCTCGGCAGCCGCAGCCAGGCGACGAACCTGCCGATGTCCTCCAGCGACACGGCATCCCATTGCACCGGCCTTGTGTCGAGGAACGCGACGAAGTCGCGCAGGTCGTGGGCATAGGCCCGGACCGTGTTCGGCGACTTCTCGATCGCCGTCAAATGGGCCAGGAACCGGTCCACGCACTCGACTACATCGCCGTCCCGGACAACGGTCGCGGACTCCCGTCCCGACGACATCAGCACACGCTGCACTCGAAGGTTGCTCGTCATGAACACAAGAGATAAGTCGTCCACGACACCGCAGGCCGGAGGCGCGCAACGGCGTCACGGACGGTTCAGACACCCGACATGCCGTAGTCAGATAAACTCGGCGACGACCGGGTTGGGGAACAGCGGGTACCAGTCTGCCGGGGCCCGGTTGCTGGTCAGGATGAGCGAGCGGCTGGCTCGTTCGGTGATCAGCTCGTAGAGGTCGTCGGCCTGGGCTGCGGTCAGTTCGCGCATGCCGAAGTCGTCGAGGATGAGCACGGCCGGGCGGGTGAGCTCGCGCAGCCGCTTGTCCCAGGTGCGGTCGGCGTGGCCGCCGGCCAGGTGAGCCAGGATGCGGCTGGTTTTGAAGAACCGGGTTTCGGCGCCGTTGCGGACGGCCAGGTGCCCGAGGGCCTGGGCGACGTGGGTCTTGCCGACGCCGACCGGGCCGTAAAGGACGACGGACTCGCCGGCGTGCAGCCACCGCAGGGCAGCCAGGTCACGGATCTGCGCGGCCGGCAGTTTCGGGGATGCCTGGAAGTCGAAGCCCTCGAGGGTGGCTTGTTCTTCGAACCGGGCCCGGCGGATCCTTTTGGCGAGGGAGACGGTCTGGCGGCGGGAGATCTCGTCCTGGCACAGCACCTGCAGGAAGTCCAGGTGGCCGAGGTCCCCGGCGGCTGCCTGGGCCAGCCGCGCATCGAGGGTGGCCAGCATGCCGGACAGTTTCAGCTGCCGCAGCACGCCGGCCAGGCCAGCGCGGTCGGTGACGGTGACGGTCATGGCCGGACCTCGGTGCGCTCGCTTAGGGCGGCCATGCCAAGCTCATCGCTGGTGATGGTGCCGGGCATGGCCACCACGTTGGCGAATGACGCGGGCCCGTGCAGGAACGCCGCGGCGCCGCCGTCTCCGGCTGATGCCGCGGTCGCGTCACGCTCGGTGCCGGCGGCCAGGATGCCCTTGACGGTCCGGTAGGACGGATCCCCGGCCGCGATCGCCTTCGCGCACGCGGCCTCGAGCCGACCGGGATCATGCTTGTCGGCCAGGCCGATGATGCCCTGGGCGGCGCGGAGCCGGTAGAGCGCGTTGTCGGCGAGCAGCTCGGTGATGACCTGCTCGCAGGCCGGGCCGATGACCGCGGCCTGCCTGCGGCACCAGGCCGGGGTGCGCATGTGGAAAGCGATCTTCTCCGGCGGGTAGTCGCTGTAGTCGGTTTGCTTGCCGCGCTGCTTGCGGGGATGGGTCTTGACCAGCTGCCCGCCGATGAAGAACTGCACCATCGTGCCGGTGAGGCGGACGTCGGCGGTCTTGCCGATGTGCTGCCAGGGCACCGAGTACAGCACCCTGGCGACCTGGGCGTGGATGTCCGGCCCGATCTTCGCCCGCGCCCACGTCGCGAGCACGAACGCTCCGGCGGGCAGCGGCCGCAGGGCGTCCTTTTCAGCCGCGGCGAACACCGCCGCCGGCGCCGCTCCCCCTAGCGGACGGCATGCCCGCCGCCCGGCGACATGAGCTGACCAGCGGGCCGCCTCGGCCTGCATCTGCGCCAGGCTGGTGAACTCCCGGCCGCGCCAGAACGAGTCCCGCACATACGGCATCGGCCGCTCGACCCGGGCCTTGTCGCGGGGCTTGAGCGCCCGGGCCGGATCGATCAGGCAGCCGTAATGGGCGGCCAGCTCGGCATAGGACCGGTTGAGCTTCGGGTCATACAGGTCGGGCTTGTCGACCCCGGTCTTGAGGTTGTCGGGAACCAGCCGGGCCGGCACCCCGCCGAAGAACTCGAACGCCGCGACATGGCACTCGGTCCACGCGGCCTGGTCCATCTTCAGCACCGGGCGGACGAACATGTGCCGCGAGCAGGCCAGCACCATCACGAATGCCTGCACCACATGCCGCCGCCCGGTGGCCGGGTCCAGCCACCGGCCCAGCTGCCCGTAATCGATCTGGGCCTGCTCACCCGCCTCAGCGGGGTGCGGGTTCAGCACCCGCACCTGCGACCGGCGGGCCTCCTCCGGCACGTTGGCCGCCACATACCGGCGCAGGCTCGCGACGCTGACCGCCAGTCCCTGCTCATCGCGCAGCCGCTGATGAATCGTTGACACCGTGACCCCGGCCCGCAACTGCCCAGTGATGAACTCGTGGTGCTCGCCGATCGCCGGCCAGGTCACCTGCCGCAGCCGGGCATCGGCCAGCTGCGGGAACCACTCTCGCGCCAGCACCGCCCATTCCTCCGCGGTCTTCGCCGGCCCTCCCGGCACAATGCCCGCAGCCTCCGCCGGAGCGATGTACTTACGCAGCGTCTTGCGGTCCACGCCCAGGCTCTCAGCCATCTCGTTCTTCGACCGGCCCGCATGCCAGTGCATCAAGATCTCGGTCACGTCGATCACCTCGAACGTCCTCCTCGCCATCAGCCTCCCGTCCTCGTCCCGGACGGGAGGAAGGTTGCCGTTACCCGATGGCCAGGTCCACAACGACACGCACGCCATCCCCAAGGGGAATTACGTGATCGCGGCGGGGAATTACGTGATCGTCACCCGCTCACAGGTGGGGAATTACGTGAGCGCCGACACACGACCGACGGCTATTACGGACCCCTCACAATGGGCGACGTTGAACAGTTCCAAAGGGATGCCGGCGACAGTGTCGACGGCGTGACCGGTTCCGAGACCTGGGGCTCGTTGTGCATTATCAATGGCGACAACGGATTCAGAGGCGTTTACTGGCATGACGCAGGGTGCAACACCGAGCCGTAACTGTTCACCTATTGGTGCGCGCCCGCCGGTGCTCCTAGGCTCGGCCCATGTTGCGTCCTGAAAACTGGACCAGACCTGCGGGTGGAAGTCCCGTCCGGGTAATCGCCGGACAGCCCGGTAGCGGGCCCCGGTTCGCCGTCGAGAGGCGGCGGGCTGAGCGGGGCGTCAAAGGGCTCTTCGGAGGGAGCAAGCGTGCGGGCCGTAGCGTCATCAGGCGCGAGTCCTGCAGCCTTGTCAGAAGGACAATGGGGGAGCCGAGCCGCTCATGTCACGGCGAAGGCAGCATCGGGTGCGGGCGTTCCGGACATGCTCGGGCCTGGTCCCTCCGGGGTAAGGGGAGCGGCACGTACGCATGGCCTGGTTCGGGACAGGAGAGGCCCGTCTGCGCAGCCTTGTCAGCAGGCCCGGCAGATGGCAGCCGCCATCCTGGGTGAGCTCGGTCTGGCCCTGCACCCGGACAAGACCCGCGTGGTCGACCTCCGGGAGGGCAGGGAGGGCTTTGACTTTCTGGGCTGTCATCTGCACGCCCGCATGTCGGGGCCGATGTGGGAGAAGTACGGCAAGGTTCGTTACTGCCTGCACCGGTGGCCGTCACAGCGATCGATGCAGCGAGCCCGGGGTCGGGTCAAGGCCCTGACCGGCCGATCCCGGGTCGGCGTGCAGTTGCCGGACACCATCGCGGAGCTGAACCTGTTCCTGCGGGGATGGGGAGGCTACTTCCGCACTGGCAACGCAGGAGACAAGTTCGTCGAGATGGACCGGTACGTGGCCTGGCGGCTGAAGCGCTTGCTGATCAAGAAGCGCGGCCGCAACCTGCGGGCCGGTCAGGCGGACCGCTGGACCCGCACCTGGTTCCACGACCAGGGCCTGCATCAGCTGATGGGCACCATCCGTTACCCGAAGGCGGCGTAACCATGTCACGAAGACCGTCGGTAAGCCGTATGCGGGAAAACCGCACATACGGATTGAAAGGGGGATGGGGAAACCGGACCGCTTTGCGGCACCGGCGCCCCTGACTACCAATGGCTGGTTCCGCCGCATGACTACAGCGCTCCGGCGTGGGCCCAGCAGCCTTGGCGAGGGTGGATGGACTACCGTACTGCCTGCCGATGGTGAAGTCGCCAAAGTGCCAGCGCGCCTACGACCAGCAGAAGCGCATACAACGGCCACATCGCTTCCGCTTGCGCGAGAACCGGCGTGGAGTAATTCGCCCCGCCCAACCGAACCGTGTCGCCAAGGACTGCCACCACGTCCAGCGCGAGCAAAGTGGCCAGGCCAAGAGCGGGCCTCGCGTCCACGGCGATCCAGGCGATGACGACGATGAGCACCGACCCGAGCCAGCACAGGACGAACAGGCGACCCGGCATCAGTCCCTCCAGGAGATCGGTCGCCACGAGCAAGCCGATCAGCCACAACCCCGATCGAGTGGGCCGGTCGCGCCGACCGGCCAACGGGATGAGCGCAGCCAGGCACAGGAGCAGGCTGCCCGCGGCGCCGGCCGACAGCGTCGTGACGGTGTAGCCGTGGCTGTCGTAGGCCGGCTGGTGGATCAGAAGCCAGATCACTGCCGCAGCCGCCGCCGGAGCGCAAGCGACGAGCTTCCAACTGCGCCCCCGCCAGGCAAGTGTCACGGCTGCCGCAATGAGCAGCCCCGCCAGCAACTCCCTCCAGCCGGATGCCGCAGTGTCCCGCGCCGTGGCGAACCCGGCCG
>Ga0335074_10006097_pt1 | contig 16696 bp, 10 predicted proteins | sample Lox_Sample_23_FD_206715 | JGI IMG/M metagenome (GOLD analysis project Ga0335074, IMG submission 206715) | Soil microbial communities from Loxahatchee National Wildlife Refuge, Florida, United States - Lox_Sample_2.3 | ecosystem: Environmental > Terrestrial > Soil > Wetlands | place: USA...
AAAGCATTCGATCATATTCATCCAGGAGGCGTGCGTGGGAGTGTAGTGGAAATGCACCCTCGGGTGTTGCAGCAGCCATTGTTTGGCCGCTTCATTCTGGTGGATGTTCAGGTTGTCCAGCACGACGTGCAGTTGGTCGAGTGGGTAGGACTTCACCACGTCGTCCATAAAACTCAGGAAATCCACTGTCGTGCGGCGATCCCGGACATGGGCGACCACTTTGCCGGTAGCGATTTCCAGAGCGGCCAGCAGCGTCTGCGTCCCGTGCCGGACGTATGCATTGGTCCAGGCGCGGGGTTTTTTCGCGCGCAGGGGCAGTAGAGGCTGGGTTCGATCCAGCGCCTGGATGCTGGGTTTCTCATCTACGCACAACACCAGGGCATTCTCCGGTGGGTTCAGGTACAGCCCCACGATGTCCAACAGCTTGGCCTCAAAATCGGGATCGGGGCTGAAAGTGAAAGTCCGCACTCGATGCGGCTGCAACTTGGCGGCTACCAGCATCGCGTGCACAGTGCTGGCAGGCAGTTTGAGCTCGGCCGCCAGCGTACGCACCGTCCAGCGGCTTTGATCGTCGGGTTGCTGGCAGACGCGCGTTTGTACCTTGTGGCGGACCTCGGCATCATACTTGGGAGGCCGTCCGGAACGGGGCGCATCGCGCAGGCCTTCGATGCCCCGGAAGGCAAACGCTTGCCGCCACTTGCCGACTGTCACCGGCGGAACCCTCAGCGCAGCAGCAATTTGCTGGTTGTTCGCTCCGTCGGCCGCCGCCAATACGATGCGGCTGCGAAGGGCCAACGACTGAGGCGTCGAGGCCGAATGGACGAACTTGTCGAGGGTGCTACGGGTGTCAGCGCTGAGTTGGACGGGAAGCGCGATACGGGGCATGCCCCAGTGTGCCAGAAGTCCAATATATTATAAAGAACTATCTGTACGATGCGCTAGTAACTCCGGTGCGGGCGCCAGTTTCAGATACAAATGGCCGGCACGAAAACCCTCAGCCAAAAACTGGTAATAATCGGCTCTGGCAGGCGGCCAATGGAATGGATTCCCCGATGAGAAGCAAGTCCAGATATAGAAAGCTATGACGGCGGCGGGCGCGGCGCCGGCGCGGAATAGACGCGCCACCCATGGCTGTTTTTCGCCGTTTCTTAACGATGGAATACCGTTAGACATGCCGGACTGTAAATACTAACCCGTTTTGTTGCCGGCGCCCAGGTAAGCCAGGATGCCAGGCGAACCTTGCCGATAAATACCGAGGCTGTGAGGCGGCCGCGTCGACCGCCTAGCTGGTAGTTTGTAGTTGCAGCGTGGGAGGTATAAATCCTGATGCCTCGAACGTACGTGAACAGCAGTCCCAGAACATGCTCCATTTGCCCTGTAATTGCCCACCACGAGAGTCGCGTGGATCACGTCTGAAAAGCCAACAAGTGAACGCGGCGTCTCTCATTCCTGCCGCAACGTGACCATCGGATCGATCCGCGCCGACCGCCGCGCAGGCACGTAACACGCCATCAGCGCCAGAGATGCGAGCAGCAGCGGCGCGCCCGCTAACAGCAGCGGATCTTCGCTTTGCACCGACGCGACCGCGAAGAACATCCCGGCCATGGCGCGCATGCCGGCCCACGCGAATATCAGGCCGATCGCGGCGCCCAACGTCACCAGCACCACGCCTTCCTTCATCACCAGCCCCAGCACATCGCGCTTTTGCGCTCCCAGCGCCAGCCGGATGCCGATTTCGTGCGCGCGCTGCGCCACCGAGTAGGCGGTCACACCGGCCAGCCCCACCGAGGCCAGGATCAGGCCGCACACACCCATCAGCCCGTAGGTCCAGGAAGCGCCCTTCAACGCGGACATGAACTGCGCGATCTGCTCCGCCATGCTCCGGGCATTGAATGGCGTAATATTGGAGTCCATCCCGGAAATCTCGCGGCGCACCGCGGCGATGGCGTCCACGCCGGGCTCCGCGCGCACCATCAGGGTCACGCCGCGCAGCGATGGTTGCGCATAATCCGCGGGGTGCAGCGGGAAGTAAACGGCGGGATGCTTTTTATTGACCACGATGTCTTCGGTCACATCGTGGGCTATCCCGACTATCTCGAATTCTTGCCGCGTACGGCCGATCATCCCGGCGCGGTAATCGATGGTTCCAGCCCATACACCAAAACTACCGCCGGCTTCGCCATTGGCCAACTCAATCTGCCGCCCCAACACCTCCCGCCCGGGGAAGCACACGCGCGCCAGGTATTCACTGACGATCACCACGTGCGCGGCATCTTTTTCATCGTCGCGGCGAAAGCTGCGCCCGGCGAGGATCTTAATGCCCGCGGTTTCGAAGTAGCCGTGGCCCACCACGTGTTTGCGCGCCCAGTCCATGTGCCCGCCAGTCGAGAACGTGACGCCGCTATTGCCGTCGATGGCTACGGGAAACGTGTCGGTGAGACTGGCGGCGGCAATCGAAGGCAAGCCGCGCACGCGCTCCAGCAGCTTTTCGAAGAAGGCGGTAGCGCGCTCGGCGGAGTAGCCGTCGCGCACGGGGTCGAGCGAGACCAGGTAGAGGTTTCGCGGATCGAAACCTTCCTGCACGCCCATGGTGCTTTGTATGCCGAGGCTCATGTATCCCGTGAGCAGCAGCAAGGTCAGTGACGCAGCCATTTGGCAAAGCACCAAGGCATTGCGCAAACTGAAGCGGCGGAACTTGCGCAATTGAATGTTGCCACCCTCCTTCAGAGCCGGAAGCAGATTGGGGCGGGTAGTCTGAAGCGCGGGCACGAGTCCGAAGGCCACGCCTGTGACGACGGTCAGAGCCAGCGTGAAAAGCAGCGCCCGCCAGTCCGGCGTGAGATCGAGCCGGATGGGAATGGGGAACGGCATGCGCATTTGGGACATCAGGCGCATCAGCCACATGGACAGCGGAAAAGCCAGCACGGCGGATGCGATAGCCACCAGCATGCTTTCCGTGAGCAGTTGGCGGACGAGCCGGGCGCGGCCGGCTCCCAGGGCCAGCCGCACGGCGATTTCGCGGCGCCGGTCCGCCGCGCGCGCCAGCATCATATTGGCTACGTTGGTGCAGGCGATCAACAGCACCAAGCCGCCCAGCACCATCAGAAAATCACGGAAGAACGGAATATCCTGCTTGCGGATGGGTATCATCCTGCCGGCTTCCATCAGCAGCACGCGGCCGCCCTTCTGGTCTTTGGCGGCATCACCGTAAGATTGCTGCATCTGCTGCGCGACGGCATTCAACTCGGCTTCGGCGGCGGCTTCGGTAATGCCCGGCCGCAGCCGCCCGGCCACTTGGAACATGGTGAGGTCGCGGCGCTCGAGTGCGTCGCCGGCCAATTCCGGCGTGACGTGCGGGTCCACGGTCACGGGCAGCCAGAGATCGGCCGCGTAAAGTGAAGGCGACGCGCCCAGAAACTCCCGCGGAGCGACGCCGATGATGGTGGCGCGGTATCCATTGATGCGCAGCGATTTTCCGATGATCGCCGGATCCGATCCCAGGTGCTGTTGCCAGAAGCGGTAACTGATCACGGCGGCGGGCGCGCGTCCGGGCTGCTCGAATGAGGAATCGAAGAATCGGCCCAATAATGGATGGACTCCCAAGGTTGTGAAATAGGAGGGCGTCACCAAGTGGCCCCACATGCGCTGGGTGCGGCCGCCCTTGGAGACGCCGAACGCTACCGGCGCCAAGTAGGCATAGGTGGCGGAGAACAGGTCGTGCAAGTCGCGATAACGCTGGTAGGCAGGATAAGATGACGGCGCCTGCAGCATCACTAACTCGCCGGCATTCGGCACGCCTGGCAGGTCGCGCAGTATGCCGTTCACTTCGGAATAGGCGCAGGTAGCGATCGAGATTCCCAAACTCAGCGAGGCGACCGCCACCGCCGTGAATCCGGGCGAGCGCGCCAACATGCGCAGCCCATAACGAATGTCCTGCCGTAATCCCACGAAGTGCTTGGAGGGGACGTGCCAGGCGAGATCGAGCAGCAGCCGTGCGAGTCCCAGCACACCGTCTCGCCGCCAGATCTCCTCGACGGCTGCTTGGTTCAGTTGCAACAATTCCTGGCCATAGGCGCTCTTGAATTCGTCGGGAAACGCCTCCGCCAGCGCCCGGTAGATCCGCAACGAAATCGCCGCGGGGCGGTTGGATGTCATGATTCCGCTCTCCCTTCCCACGCGCCGCGTTTGGCGCGGATCACGCGGATAAGGTCCTCCAGCCTCTCGCTTTCCGCGGCGAGCATTCAGCGCCCAAGCTGCGTGAGCCGGTAGTAACGGCGGCGCGGATCGTGGTCACCGGCAGCCGGAAGTCAAGCCACGTTCGCGAGGCGGGGGTTAGGGATTGGGGTTTGATGCCGCGAACCGCGGCTCATCGCATGACTAAACCCCGGCCCCCATCGCCTGACACCCAGCCCCGCCGCGCAAAGCGCGGCTATCTATCCGAGCGCCAACCACCCCAGCGCGCCGCGCGTCGCCTGACGGGAAATCGGGCGGTCCACCGAAGGATCCCACGGGCGCTCGCTCAGCACCATCCGTGTGGAGAACGTCGCGCCCCGATCATAAGACACCGCCATCGCCAGATCGACCAGGAGAACTCCGCCCGGCGCTTTTGGTCCATATTCATAGAAAGCACAGCAGATCTCTCCACCGGCCGTGACGATCAAGTGCGGCTGAAATTCGTGTTGGCCCGGCGCGCCATCCCGCACCAAAGGCTCGCCCGCCAGCGGACCTTGCCACGTCCGGCCGCCATCGGTCGAGCGGCGACGATAGATGCGGGCGCGCCCTTCGCGATCGTCCGCCCAAACGCACATGGCTACACCGTCCGCCGCGATGCAAGCGGCCGGCGCGGTTTCGGGCAATCCCTCGCGCGCGCCGACAATTCCTTCAGCCACGGTCACGGGCGTTGAAAATGTCTCGCCGCCGTCGGTCGACTGCGCCGTCAGAATGCCGCAGCCGGATGGGCCGGTCATCCAGACGATGTGCACTACGCCGCACCCGTCCACCAGCACTTCCGGATTGAAACACAACACTGGCAGAATCGGTCCCGGCCTGGAATGCCCCGTTCCGCTCCAGGGCTTGCCGGCGATCGAGCGCGCAAAGCACAGGCTGTTGCCCATATCGGCGGCCACATAGAGGTTGCCGCGATGCGGGCTGGATGCATTCAGGTCCGCGACAATCGAATAGCAGCACTCCGCCGCGCCACGCAACACGACCTCGGGAGCAGTCCAATGGATGCCTCCATCGGCTGAATGATACACCACGAGTGACGCTCGGGAGCGTTCCGGTTCCAGCGCCAGCGCCGCAAGATACAGGATGCCGCCCGCATCCATCGCCAGCACTGGGCCGACCACGCCGGCCCAATCGCGTTCCACGGAGAAGGGCCAGGATTCGCGCCATGAAGCGCCGCCATCGAAACTGATGCGCGCCGATATGGCCGGAGTTCCATCCGGCAGGGCGATCTCTTCCACGCCCACTATGTGTCGCAGATCGAGCGGGTTAACCAATAGCGCGGACGCATTCCGCGCGGTGGTAGCCGTGCCGTCGCGGCTGGCGCCGCGCTTGTCGTGTACCTGAGGTTCGGTCATAAGCGCCTGGCCGGGTCTGCCTATATTGTGACGCAAAATTGCCATGTCTTGGCTATATTGTGAGCGCAAGCCGAAATTTCTTGCTATTGCTGTCTAGCTTATTGTAGATTCAGGAGTTGCTTGAATCCCGGCGGGGCGCTTGTTAACCTTTTGGGATTTGTCTGACAACTCTCGTCCATAACCTGAGGACTATGACTTATAGACCCACTTCGGCTCCGTGTTGCGTTTTTCCACACTCGCTCCTGTGGATATCGCACAAAAACCGGACACGGCCGCAAAAGGAGGCCAAATCGAACCGCCCAGCATGCGCCGCGCTCTTTGCGACACGCCAGTTCACCGGAGCTGATTTGGAATGAGAAGCTTGGTTTGTAGTTAACAGTTGCGATTCCCGGTTTACGAACCCGGCCGGCCATCACCCGATGGATGTTTACCGTCCTTGCCGGATAGCGCTTTTAATAGTGCGCGTAACTCGTGCTGCCCTTCGCGCACCTCAGCGATGATTTTCTCTGGAAACGGTTCGCCGGTTTCGAGCCAACGCTTCACCCACGATTCCAACGTCGGCTGCATGACCATGCCTCGTTTGCGGAGAAGCGTCTGAAATGCGGCCAGCGTCTCCGGGTCAAGACGGAATCCGGTGACCGGCCGGTTCTTATTCTGCTGCTTCGACATACGCGAAAGTCATTCGGATAGCTTATTAGTGCACCTGGCACAACGCGCCCGGCGCCCCCATTTCCTGGTAACGTGACTCCGAAGCTCTTACGGGAATTTTATTACCGAGTCTGCCCAGCCAGTCAAAGGAACGTGCCGCCCGTCGCAAAAATTATAGCAGGTCTAACCCGCCGATAAACCACTAAACCGTGGGTGCTCTTGCAATCGTTAATGGCGAACGGAGTTAGGCGGCAGCACTTTATCCGCCAAGGCTAGGAGCAGTTCGCGAAAATCGTTCTGTGCGCTACGCACTTCTTGCAGAATTCCGTCCGGGTAGTCTCCCTCGTTTTTGATCCACCGCTTCACCCAACTTTCCAAGGTAGGCTGCATCGCCATACCTCGCCGGCGAAGTTGCGACTGAAATTCGGAAAGCGTCTCGGGGTCGAGACGAAAACCGACCACCGGCCTCCGTTTTTTAGCTGATAAGCTCATATCGTATAGTGACCTTCAAAGCCTAAACGTTACAAAAATCTAAAGCGGGGGGCGCCCAATCAGCTCACGCGCCTTTCGGCAAGAATGTACCTTCAGACACGCTTGCCCGGCGCGCGTTGCGCATGAAGTTGGCGCGTCAACATAAGTCAACCAACAAACTCCGCTTGGTCGATAAATTCCTGTCGATCTATAAAGTAACTGCACCCGTACCTTGGTCCCCTATTGATCGTAAGTGCTTATGAGCGATGCTAATAAATAATTAATGCGAATTTATTCTCAAAAAGCTCTTGCATTTAGTCCCAGTTGTATCTTATGTTACTAAAATAGGAGTCGGCACAACGCCCGTGCGCAAGGAATCCGCCTGAAATCGGTGGAAGCCGGGACGCTCGAAGCAGCGCAGCTTTGCGCGCCGGGCGAAAATATCGAGACGCTGGTGACCAAACCGGAAAACGTCCGCAAGCCCTTTTTTCGGCACCAGGACACATTAAGGGTCGAATCATCCCGAATACCGCGGGCCGCCGTGAGGTGGCGACGCTGGAGGCACTGTCGCGCGACGCGCGCCCGAAGGCCCACACCGCGTAAAAATTACGCAGCGCCGAACCGCGCAGTGACGATGCGCAACGTCGCAGCGGAAACTTAGGCCGGGGTGGACGCCTTGACCGCGCGCAACTTCGCATGTCAGGCTTTGAGGCACACAGCCTATAAGCCGCTCTAACTGGCTAGTTAGTTAAGGCCAATCTTCCGAGAGGAGAAACTAATGCCCTTCTACTTGAGACCGGGTAAGACGGGTGCAGTTCGCTTAGGTTTGCTCATCCTAAGTCTAGGTGTCGCGTCGCGCTGCGTTTGCGCCACCGAATACACGATCACCACGCAGTCAAGTCCGGCTGCGGGTGGAAGCGTCTCGGGCGCCGGCACGTACGCTTCCGGCACGCAATTGCACATCACGGCCACGCCCAATTCCGGATATTATTTCCTGAATTATACGGGCTGCCTAGCCGGGGCCCCTAACCCGCAAGTCCTTTACGTAAAAAAGAGCTGTAAGGTTGTTGCCGAATTTGGTCGCGTCCAAAAACTGCCATTGCTGATCGCTTCCACCGGAACGCGCACACCGGGGCCCGGCGCCGGCGAGCTGACCATCAATATGCGCTTGACTAACGCAGTTGGATACGGGGCGGCGCAAGCCAGCAAGATTACTTCGATAACATCGATATCCACCGTGGCCGGCAGCGGCACGGTCAAGGTGGCTACTAAGATGCCTGTTAGCCTGGGAACGATCACGAACGGAGAAACCGGATCCGCGAATGTTACGTTCGACTGGCCATCCACGGTCATCGAAGTCCAGCTTACGGTGAACTTTTCGGCCACCGGATACACGGGATCTACGACTCTGAACGTCCTGTATACCAATCAGATTCAGCATATTGTTTTCTTCATCAAGGAGAACCGCACCTTCGACAATTACTTCGGGCAGTTTCCCGGCGCGAACGGCGCCACCGCCGGTTTGACCTCAACTGGCGCAACCGTCCCACTGCTGCCTGCGCCCGATCAGGAGGCGAGTGACCTGTGCCACTACGAGCAATGTGCGCTCACGGGGATTGACAATGGCAAGATGGATATGTTCGACCAGATGCCCGCCGTGAGCCAGGATTTCCCCGCCCCGCCCAATCTGCGCAGCTATGTTCAATTCAGTCAAAGCCAAATTCCGAATTATTGGACCTACGCCGGCACATTCACGCTTGCGGATAACATGTTCTCCTCCCTGTGGGGTCCGAGCTTTCCTAATCACCTATATACCATTGCGGCGCAGAATGCGGGCGTGATTGACAATCCGTCATCGTCGAAAGAATACGCCTGGGGCTGCGACGCCCAGCCCGGCACGACCGTGCCGGTGCTGTCGGCAAATTTGCAAACGACGTCCTCGGTCTTTCCGTGTTTCGACTTCCAGACACTCGGGGACCGCATAGATGCTACTCAGCCCTCCGCTATCACGTGGAAGTACTACGCACCACCTATAGGTGAGTCGGGATTCCAGTGGAACGCCTATGACGCTGTTTATCACATCCGCTACGGCGCGGATTGGACCCTCAACTTCGTCAACGAGACCCAGTTCATTTCCGACGCTCTCAGCGGTAATTTGGCCTCCGTAAACTGGGTGGTCACCCCTGACGACGTCAGCGACCATCCGCCTAGCAGCGTTTGTGCCGGCGAGAATGATACGGTGAGCCGCATCAACGCCATCATGCAAGGACCCCAATGGGGTGCCACGGCGATCTTTCTGACCTGGGACGATTTTGGCGGATATTACGATCATGTCCCGCCGCCCCAAATCTACACTTATGGCTTGGGAATGCGGGTGCCGCTGATTGTCATTTCGCCGTTTGCCAAGCCTAATAACATCTCCCACACTCAGTACAGCTTTGAATCCATGCTGAGTTTCGCGGAAAATATATTTGGATTGCCGCCTCTGCTTTCTACCGATACCCTGGCAAACAACATTAGCGATAGCTTCGACTTCAACCAGAATCCACTGCCGCCTCTGATCCTGCAGCAGCGGACTTGTCCCGCGATAGTGGTCAACTGTCCCGCCTCGTCGGCACAGGCGGGCGCGTTTTATTCCTCTACCGCGTCCGCTACCGGCGGAGTGGCTCCGTATAGTTTTTACACCAACCAGTTCACGGCGGGCGCGCCGCCCAATGGACTTGCGCCAAGCGTCGAAACGGGCACAATGGCCGGTACGCCCTCCGCCGCGGGTACCTTCACTTATTCTCTGGAGGCAGTTGATTCCACGGGCGCGGCGGACGCCGTGAAATGCCAATTCCAGGTTGCCGCGGCTTCGCCTGTCTCCCTAAGTTGCCCGTCGGCTCCTGGAGAAGCGGGAGCGCCGTATGCCTCATCGTTCGCGGCCGCCGGGGGAGTTCCGCCTTACACATTCTCCATTACGCAAGGAACCCTGCCGCCGGGTTTGTCTCTGAACACGGCCACCGGCGCTATTACAGGCATCCCATCGGCCGCGGGACCATTCTCGTTTACGGTGCAGGTGGCTGACTCCGAATCACCCAGCGCGACGGCTACGGTTTCTTGTGGCATTGCGATCGCCGCGGGCCCGATGCTGGGCTGCCCGGTTGCGTCCGGACAGGTTGACACCCCGTACTCCTCCACGTTGCCGGTCAGCGGCGGGTCTCCGCCGTACGCCTTCTCGGTCGCCACGGGCGCGCTGCCTTCCGGACTGGCGCTCAATCTTTCCACCGGCGCCATCACCGGCGTGCCCACCACAGCCGCGGCTTTTCCAATGACATTCCAAGTGCTCGACTCATGGGGCGTTAGCGCGATGGCCAGTTGTGGAGTTTCCATCGTCGCGTCGCCCACCACGAATGTATTATCTGGCTCGCCTACGCCAGCCACGTTCGGCCAGAACGCGACGCTCTCCGCCCAGATCTCTCCCGCTCCCGACGCAGGTAACGTGACGTTCTACGACGGCGTCACGGTACTCGGTTCCGCGTTGGCCTTTACCGGTACAGCCACTTTGAACACGCCGATGCTTGAGCCGGGATCGCACCCCTTGCACGCCTACTACAACGGCTCGGCCAATTTCACCGCCAGCACTTCGGCGACGGCTTCGCTGACGGTGCAATCTACCGCGGCCAGCACCTTTCTCCCGGCTGTGGCTTACACGGCCAACGGACCCGCGACGTCTCTCGCCACAGCCGATTTCAACGGCGACGGCATCCCGGATTTCGCCGCCGGCAACAACGGTATCAGCATCTTCCTGGGCAACGGCGACGGCGGCTTCGGCGCACCTATCAACTCGGCGAGCGGTACAAGTCCTATCGCGCTCGCCGCCGGAGATTTCAACCGCGATGGCCACCCGGATCTGGCCGCCGTGTACGCCGGCATGGGTGTTTTCATCCTGCTTGGCAACGGGGATGGTACGCTGCAATCGCCTGTAAGTTACGCAGCCGGCACGAATCCCGTAGCGCTGGCCGTGGCCGATTTTAACGGCGACGGCATCGCGGATTTAGCGGTGGCCAACTCGGGTGGAGTTTCCATCCTACTGGGCAACGGTGACGGAACGTTCCAAACGGCCGTCAACTACACAGCCGGAGCGAACCCTGCTTCGCTAGCGGCCGGCGATTTCAATGGCGATGGGCGTGCCGATCTGGCAGTGGCAAACTCCGGCGACGGGACCGTCAGCATCTTACTCGGTAATGGCGACGGTACTTTCCAGCCGGCTATAGCTTACCCGGCCGGCAACGGACCTCAATCCGTAGCGACCGCCGATTTAAATGGTGACGGATATGCCGACTTAGTAACTGCCAACTCTGGCGGAAACAATGTCAGCGTGTTGTTAGGTAATGGCGATGGCACGTTCCAATCCGCGGTCACTTACGCCACCGGCATGAACCCGCAGTATGTAGCGATTGCGGATGTCAATGGCGATTCCATTCCCGACGTGATTTCGGCCGATGCGGGCGATGGCACCATTGGTGTGCTTTTGGGAAGCGCGGGAGGCATCTTGCAGCCCGAGGTGGGTTTCGCCGCCACCAGCGCTCCGGTGGCCTTGGCCGTCGCCGGATTCAACAGCGATAGCCGCGCCGATATCGTGATCGTGGGCGATTCTTCGGTGACCGCGGCGATTCTGCTGGGCGCACAATCCACCACCGGTGTGACCCTGACTTCTTCCGAGAACCCGGCGAATGTTGGGGACAGCGTGACCTTCACGGCCACGGTGACGCCCGCATCTGCGTATTTCGGAGTGCCCACCGGCACCATGACTTTCTACGACAGCGGTGCGCCGCTCGGCAGCGCGGTGGCACTGAGCGGGGGGGCTGCGAGTTTCACCATCTCAACCCTCGCGTCGGGCACACACTCGATCACCGCGGCCTATAGCGGCGACAACTGGTTTGCCGTGGGTTCGTCTCCGGTGCTGTTACAAACGGTCGAATAAACAGCCGCGCATTCCGAAAAACGCGGGCGCCAAGTCTGGGCTTGCCGGCAAACCAGTTTCAAGGTTATTCTTACAACGATTCCGCCAGTTCGATATACGCGCGCATGGCGTCGTCCGCGGACATGCCGATTACGCCAGCCCATGCGTCGTACTTAGCGCGCCGTATCAGGTCCAGCATGCCGGGGCGTTCGCCCGATACGTCGCCTTGCGTAGCCTGCTTGAAGAGCGCGTAAAGCCCCAGCGACGTCGCGTTGTCCGGTCTCTCGCTCAGGCCATTCACCTTCTCCTGCGCCTTCTTGAATTCACTATTGAGGTCCCGCACGTGGTTATCATAGCGTGCGGTACTTCCTGGGAGGCAATTCGAGAGATAATTGCCCTGAAGGATCGGAACCTATGAAATCCAACAGACGGCAGTTTATGCAAGCAATGGGAACGGGCTCAGCCGGCGTGGCCCTCGGCGCGGCGGCCATTTCAGCCGTCCCCGAAGAGGCTATGGCCAAGAGCCAGGACGGGCAGATTCTGCTCGTCGGAGACAACATCGCGCTGACCAGTACGGAATACGGCAAGGTCCGCGGATACGAACTGCGGGGCATCCAATACTACCTCGGCATCCCGTATGGCGCGGATACCTCCGGCCCGAATCGCTTCATGCCTCCGCAAAAACCCAAGGCCTGGACCGGTGTATATCCGGCGCTTTGGTGGGGGGATTCGGCGCCGCAGAACATGGAGAAGCGCTATGCGAACAAATTCGCTTCCTTCCGCGATCATTGGAACTACGGCGATGTGAGCGAAGATTGCCTGCGCATCAATGTCTTAACCCCCGCCAACGATGGCAAAAAGAGGCCCGTGATGTTCTGGATTCACGGCGGCGGGTTCACCGCGGGCAACGCAATTGAACAGGATGGCTACAACGGCGAGAACTTCGCCCGATTCGGCGACGTGGTCTTCTGCTCCATAAACCACCGGCTCGGCCCCTTGGGCTATTGCAATCTCGCCGGCGTGGGCGGCGAAAAATTCGCCGCATCCGGCAACGTAGGCATGCTCGACATCGTGGCCGCGCTCCAATGGGTGCGCGACAACGTCGCCAACTTCGGCGGCGATCCCGGCAATGTCACCATCATGGGTCAATCCGGCGGCGGCGCGAAAGTCTGCATCCTGACGGCGATGCCCGATGCCAAGGGGCTGTTCCATAAGGCCGTGGTGCTCAGCGGAGCATCCCGCAGAGCCGCGGACAAAACCTATTCCGAAAAGCTCGGCGCGGCCGTTGTTACCGAATGCGGATTCACCGCCAGCGATCTCGATAAGCTTCAGTCCATGCCTTGGAAAGATTTCTATGCTGCTGCCACCAAAGCACAGCACGCCGTGGCCAGGGAAGCCGGGCCCGGCGGCGGCATGGGGCGCGGATTCAGCCCGGTGGTAGACGGCGCCGTTCTGCCGCAGCATCCCTACGATCCCGAAGGCGCGCCCACCGCTGCCAATATCCCCATGATCATCAGCTCCGTCGAGAACGAGATGTCCATGAGTTGGGCCGATTCTTCGCTTGAATCCATCACCATGGACCAGGTGATTGAGCGGCTCAAAACCAGAGCCGGTTTCGGCGGCGGTTTCGGCGATCGCGCCGCGGAAGTCGTGGCGGCTTACGCAAAAGCCTTCCCGGGCCGAAAGCCTGTAGAAATCTGGACGCTGGCCAGCAGCAACCGCCAGAGCGTGGTAGCGCTGGCGGATGTCAAATCCAGGCAGCCCGCGCCGGTTTACGTCAATTGGTTCACGTGGCAGCCGCCTTTGTTCGACAACCGCATCCGGGCTTTCCACTGCGTGGATATTTCGTTCTGGTTCTACAATACCGATGTCATGCTCACCCACACGGGCGGCGGCCCGCGGCCCAGAGCGGTATCCACCAAGATGGCGGGCGCCTTGCTGCAATTCATGAAGACAGGAAATCCAAATGGCCCCGGACTTCCCAAGTGGCCCAAATACTCCACGGCCAGGGGGGAAACCATGATTTTCGATAATATCTGCGTGGCCAAGAATGATCCGGACCGGGAGGCCAGAAAGTCGCTACCGGCGCTGACGTAAGCGCAAACCGTGGGGCAGACCATCGCCTTAGGTGGGTCGATTGTCTGTCCCACGTTATCTCCTCATGCCCACTCGACCGCTCGCCCTCATCACCGGCGCTTCCAGCGGCATCGGCCTGACCTTTGCCCGTCATCTGTCCGCGCGTGGATGCGATCTGGTGATGGTCGCACGACGCCAGGAACGGCTCGAACAGGAAGCCCGCGCCATCCGCGCCGCGCATTCCGTCGATGCGGAAATTCTGGTGGCCGATCTCACGCGCGAAGCCGAATTGAAGACCATTGAAGACCGCATCGCCGCCGCGCCCAATCTCGAATATCTGATCAACAACGCGGGCTTCGGCATCACCGGACGATTCTTCGCCGTTCCGCTCGAGGGGCAGGACCGCATGCATCGCCTGCATGTGCTCGCCCCCATGCGCCTCATGCATACCGCGCTCGTGGGGATGGTCGCCAGAGGGCGCGGCAACATCATCAATGTCTCGTCGGTTTCAGGTTTCGGACAAAACCCCGGCAGCGTGAGCTACTCGGCAACCAAAACCTGGATGACCAGTTTCAGCGAAGGCCTATACATGGAGCTGAAGAGCGTGCGCTCGCCGGTGCGTGTGCAGGCGCTCTGCCCAGGCTTCACGCTTTCCGAGTTTCATGACGCGATGCCTTTCGACCGCAAAACCATCCCTTCCTGGATGTGGATGTCCGCCGATGAAGTTGTGGATACTTCCCTGCGCGCGCTCGGTCGCAATCAGGTGATCGTGATTCCCGGCTGGCGATACCGGCTGCTGGTGCGCCTCATGCGGGCTATTCCGCGTGGCTTATACCGCGCGGGCGCCATCAAGTACGCAGATGCCACCGGGCGTTCGCGCGCCTGAGCGAAGCAATCGACTGAACAAATCGCTTCCCTTTCTCGTCTGTAATTGAAAATGCCAGCTCACAAATCGCAGCCGCCCAAAAACGCACCGCACCAACTCGGGCGCAGCACCGTCGCCGAATGGGTCGTGACTATCGTCCTGCTTCTCTTTGGAACCACCACCATCTGCCAGGCGTTCGTCATCCCCACCGGATCTATGGAAGATACGCTGAGGGTCGGCGATCATCTGCTGGTGGATAAGTTGGCGTACGCCCCAGCCGATTCGCTTAGCAGGCGCTTTATGCCCTACGAGCAGCCGCAACATGGCGATATCATCGTCTTCCGTTATCCGGCCGACCTCCACACCACGCTGGTGAAACGCTTGATCGGCGCTCCCGGCGACCACATCAAAATCGATCACGGTATCGTCTATCGCAACGGGATCCGGCTCAATGAACCGTACGTTTACCATAAGTATGCATACGACCCGGCAATCGACAATTTTCCGAATCCGTGTTGCCGCCCGGTAAAAGAAGCCAGCGCTCTCGATGCGCAGCGGGAAATGCTCGAACAGAACGTTGATGCGGGGGAACTGGTGGTTCCGGCCGGCCGGTACTTCGCCATGGGCGACAATCGCGACAATTCTTCCGACAGCCGTTACTGGGGGTTCGTGCCGCGCCCAAACATTATCGGCAAGCCGCTCCTGATTTATTGGTCGTACCGTGCATCCACCGAAGACCTGGCCGGGGAGTCGGCCGATTCCGTGCTGCACCATTTCATCGATCTCGGAGAGCACTTCTTCACGCGCACGCGATGGGACCGTACTTTTAAATTAATCCGGGGCTTCCCGGATTCGCAATTGCCCGCGACGCCGTTGCCTGTGAATCCGGGCTCGCCAAATCCGTAACGTCACCGTCCGATCTCTTCGAACGGCACGTTCTGAATCGCGTATTCTTTCCAATCGCGATAATCGTAATGCCACCACTCCGATGGATACACCGTAAATCCTTGTTGCTCCATGGTGTGGCGCAGCAACTCCCGATGCGCGCGCTGTGCGGCGGTCCCACCCGTGTAGTCCGGGTACGAGCGCGGCGACATTTCGTCGTAGCCGCCAGTCATCTCGATCTCGCGGCCGGTTTTCAAATCATATAACGACATGTCGACGGCGCAGCCGCGATTATGGCGCGATCCTTGGGACGGATCGGCGACGAATTCGTGTTTATCCGGCGGCGTGGCATCCCAGAAGATTTTGGTGACATACCATGGCCGGTAGGCGTCGAAAACCACCACCCCATAGCCTTGCTTCATGAACTCGCGATGCGCGCGCAGCAGCGCTTCGGCCGCGGGACGCTGCAAAAACGCACGCGCCGATGTGTAAACCGGCGTGCTCAGAAAATCGTCCGAAGTGGCGTAGCGGATATCCAGCTTGATGCGCGGATCGAGCGTGGTCAGGTCCACCAGGTCGGACTTGCGGAACGTTCCCGATTCCACGGGAGGCTTGGCAGCCAGCGCTGTGGCGCGCAGTGCGGCGACCGGGCGCACCGGCTGGATACGGAAGACGGCAGGCCGGTCCTGGGCGGCGGTGATGGCAGCCAGCAGGAGCACACCAGCTAAACGCAGTCGAAAATGTGGGGCGGCCAATCCTGCCCGGGGTCCCATCTGGGGACGCCTTTCCAGGCGGCTCTTGCCATATGCGCTTCCGTCTAAGGAGCCAGCTAAAAGCCGGCTGCGGGCAGGATTGCCCGTCCCGCTGAGCCGGCTACCCGATGTCATCGGAATCATCATCCTCTTCCTGTTGCGGCGGCTTGGCGCTCACCTGAATCGGACTCAAGTTGGCGGCTTTCAACTCGCGATTTACGGCGGCAATATCGGCCGACTTCAGCTTGCCCCAGCGCTCGATCACCCCGGGAGCCTGCTGCGCCAGCTTCGCCAATGCGGCCGATTGCGCGGCGGTAGGAGCGGCATCCGCGCCATCGATATCGTTGTACAGCGTCTGCGCACCGCTATTCACCGAGACTAATCCCGGCTCGGCCGAAGGCGGAGCGAACATGCCGCCCGATCCCAGCGCGGCCGTGATCTTCTTGTCCAAAGCAGTGAGATGCGCCGCCAG
>Ga0335074_10006098_pt1 | contig 16695 bp, 16 predicted proteins | sample Lox_Sample_23_FD_206715 | JGI IMG/M metagenome (GOLD analysis project Ga0335074, IMG submission 206715) | Soil microbial communities from Loxahatchee National Wildlife Refuge, Florida, United States - Lox_Sample_2.3 | ecosystem: Environmental > Terrestrial > Soil > Wetlands | place: USA...
GAGGTGTTTGCCCGGGCGCAGTGACTAAAGTAGACTGAAGAAACGCAGTCGGGGAGTGGCTCAGCCTGGTAGAGCACCTGGTTCGGGACCAGGGGGTCGGAGGTTCAAATCCTCTCTCCCCGACCATTTAGATTCAATGACTTGGGTTATTTCCGAGCCCGGAAAATAACCCGATGTAAACGATTTTGTAGCTGTGCCGGCCCTGCTGATTCCTTCAGCTCTACTCCGAACACCAGCACCCGCGATTCGCGCGTTTGGCACTTGATAGAGACCTGCGGAAGCAAAACACCCCAATCAGGAGTTGCGCATCTGCTTTGGAAGCAGAGGGTCGGGGGTTCGAATCCCTCCGCCCCGACCATTCCAACTCTTTGAAATCTCAAGCGATCCAGCCGATCCCGGTAGCGCATCTGCTTTTTGCCGCTACATGGGTGTCGATGATTTTGTAGCGGTCACCGCCTCCCGTACTTCTTGCAACAGTCCGTGTGGAACACCAACGGGAAAAGCCAGACGGCCAGCAAGAAGGTGAAAGTGCCGGCGCCCAAAGGGCCCGACGCTGGTCATCCCAAAACATTGGCTGTCCGCCTTGTCTTCGGAAGGCAATGATGTTAAATCACATGTGAGTCGGGGTAGAAGCGGTCATGGGCATCAAAAGGCGCAGTCACTTCGAATCCCATCGAGCAGGACGACCGGACCTCACCTTCCCAAAGATCAATAACAACGCCGTGAAGCCCAATGGTCTTGTCGGCTACCACAGTTTTCTCAACTGGTTGCAACCGACTCTTACATTTGGACGATCCCTGCGCCTCAGCCTTCTGCTATTCGACCAAGTCATCGCTGAAACCTCCACGGACGACGGCCCGGAGTTGTTGCTGAAAAGCCTAGTATCCCAAGGACAACTAGATAAGCGGACCTCACGGCGGTTACTCGACCTTATCGTTCCGATCACCAGAATAGTTCCTGGATTCGGAGCCGGAGATCTACTGCGGGAAAGTGAAGACACTGCATTTTCCAGTTTTGTCGAGACGGAACTCGATGAGGAATATTTGGCCAACGGCCAGATGCCCCCAGAATATCCAGACTACATGTTTAAAGATATGCGCTACACGCTCGCCACCTCAGCATTCGAGAACTGGTTTGCATTATCCAAGCAGATGGGCTGCGTTTTCATACCCAACAGCTACGAGGAAGACATCCTGACTGTTGTTATCAGTTTCCTCTCATCATCTCGTCCTGAGGAGCCGACCACACCGCACGACGTTTTCACTCAAGTTGTGACCAAATTGTTACCCACGATAGATTCCCTCTCGCTCGATGACGTTCTCGCTCTGCGGCAGCATGAGTATTTTGGATCTTTCCGCAAGAAGACGAAATACCTCGTCGACCGTGTTTCACACCTCAACGACTTGCCGAGAATACTGGAAGAGGAGGAGCGTCTTGATCTAGGTGTATTGCAGGAAATATTTCGCCCAAGACCTATTCCAGCGTTGGTGCGCACCGTTTTGGGGAGCGTTCCTCTCAATAGCTTCTTGAATCCGATCTCAGCATATGATGGCGCTACGTCCGTCGCCAGAGATGTGAGAGCAGCGCGAGATCTGGGCTGGCTCTACTTCGTGCGCGACTTCAAAGAGAATCGTGCGCGAACTTCGCGTTTTCGCACAGGCGACATACTCGGGTTGCATTGACCTAAGAGCGGAAAGGGCGAACCAGTCGGGCATCGGGCCGACCGCCCTGATCCCAAAGCGAACGTTGTCGACCGACTTTTGCAGGTTTCAATTGGCCTTTTGCTGGCAACTGCATGATGCTTTATACCTTCCTATCGAGAATTGCCTGGATTTCATGATCCAACCGCTCCATGCGGCTCATGACTCTGCGCCGCGACTCCTGTGGCAATTTCTCAAACGCCGCTTCGCTCACGCCCTTCATGTCTTCGATTTCGTTGGGCAGTCGAATTGCCTTTACGTAACAGAGCACCGCGTCTTCAGACAGGTGTAATGCGTCGAGTGTTTCACCCATCCTTCTGAATTGCCATGCTTCGACGTGCGGTTTTCGCGCTTCGCGCGCAGAGAGTGCCGCAACAACGAAGAGGGGATAGGCTTCGGCAGGTCTACCCATAGCAAGGAGCGTTCTCCCACACTCCGAATACCGGTTCGCGGTTCCCGACGGATCGCCCCGCATCGAGTCCTGGATCTTAACCGCGCGTGCATGGCAATGATGTGCCTTATCGAGCATCTCCGAGCGGCCATCCACTTTTCGCAATCTCATCGCTTGGGTTCGGTATACGGAGCCGAGTCCGGCGAGATTCTCCGCTTCGGCCTTTCGATTTGAAACCTTGACTGCAATGGAGACTGCCTGTTCATAGTGTTGTATCGATTCATCGAATCTTCCCAGGCACCTGTACACGTGTGCGAGGCTTCCAAGACGGTCAAGCATCCCATAGAGGTCGTTTTCCTTGGTGTGCGCCAAAGCCTTGAGGGAGAGATCGAGTGCAAGTGTAAAATCCTTTGCCTTTTCGTAGGTCTTTGCGAGTCCGGCGAGTGCGGCTTCGAGGTTCGGATTTCCTTGGGTCTCCTCGCTGACCCTTACCGATTCCTTAAAGCATCGAATGGCCGAGGGGAAGTCCCTAGCAAGCTCGCGGTAAGCATTGCCAAGCATACCGAGTCGCGTGACAAGGAGTTCCATATCATCAGTTTGCCGGGCCAACTCGAGGGCCTGCGTATAACACTCGAACGTTATCTTTGGGTCCGTACCCTTCCTTTGCAGCGCCTGCCCCTTGCGGCCCAGCACATAGCTGCGCGTGCGGACCGCGTCTTGCTCGCCGCTCGTACCGAGCATATCGAGCGCTTGATCGTACAACTCCAATTCTCTTTCATAATGTCCCTGCTTCCGCAGGGCAAGAGCGAGGTCTGAAAGTGTTGCGGCATAGAGCACCGGCTCGGCCGCATCTTGGAAGCATCTCAAAGCGTCATTGAACGCGGCGTCAGCGTCGTCGATTTCTCCCGTATGTCGGTAGAGTCGCCCCGCATATTGGAACACAAGGCCTTGATCGAGAGATGATAACGACGGAAGCTCTCGGTTTTCCCGCAATTGGCTAGACATCGATGCCAGCGCAGCCGGAAAGTCGTACATGTCCGGCCTTTCCCTCAGAATCATGAACGCGTCAAATGCCGCCTTAATCTGCCCGCATCGCATCGCGTGAAAGAAGACCTTTGCCGCGATCTCCTCAACCACAGAGTACGGTAACATTTCATGCTCTCCAAGCTTTTCGCGAAAATAGGCTGTTGCGTGACCGTGCAACAGTTCGGGCGTGCGAAGGCCCGAATACACATAGACTTGGTCCTGCGGCAGGAGCCTGAATTGCAGCTCCTCCACGCTTTCGATCGCAGCGCGTTCGTGCAGCTGAGCAAGACCGGACGTCACATTTACCCGCATGCCCATTCGTCGCGCAATGAACTGGATTGCCGCAATTTCACACCCTTCGTAGTGGAGAGATAGGATTTCGACGATCAGCCGCTCGTCAGCGCTAAAGGATTCGATGAGGGAGCGATAGGTCAAATCGACGATTTCCGGCTTGACCTCCTCGAACGCCACATCAAACGGAATGCCGGGAAGCATATTGCGCCTGATCTGCCGAGAAGCTAACGTCAACGCGTACGGATGGCCCTGACGAATTCCATAGATTCGCTCTGCTTCGTCTTCCGCCCAGCCGCTCTGTCCGCTCATCAGAAAACGCAGTGAATGCTCGTGCGATATGCCCGGCAACGGGTAGTTCGGAACAGTTTCTAGAGCCTGCGTTCGGATGGGGGAAATTGATGTAATGAGAATGAAAGATTGCAGTGAATCACTTGCTTGCAAGAGTTCCTCGAAGAGCAGCGATAGCCTTTTGTCTGCAATCAGGCCTTTGTCATTCAACGCCGGTTCGAAATTGTCCAAGATTAGCAGGTGCCGCTGTGATCTCAGGACACCAAGACAATTCGCGACATCGTCCTGGAAAGTGCTTTGCGGCGGTATTCCAGCAATGTGGATGAGGAAGCGGTGAAGCAATTGTGGCGCTGCCGATGCTCCTCGATATTCATCCGAACGCAGGTCATACTCGGATACTCTAATCCCTTCGCTCTGCATCCGCTCTGCGAGCAATCGAGCGACAGTGGTTTTGCCAATCTTGGGCTCTCCAATAACCGCAACGACTCGGTCCTTGTTCAACCGACTCCGAACAACGGCCATATCATCCGCCCGCGAAACAGGGTCGACGGCTCTGTCTATCGATGCATACCACGCCGAAATCTCGCCAAACGCCGTGGCGAGATCAATTGCCACGCAGCCGAGTTTCTGGATAAGGTGGGCGATCTCGTCAGGCGACAGTTCTTGCGGAAAGACCGGGCGTTGGGTTGAGGCCTTAAGCAACTCCACGATGTCCGCAGGGGATCCGGGTGCAGGCGATACTGCGTCCTGGGCCAGCCGGCACCAGGGATGAGACCGCACCCGGCTGCGGGAGCGCCAATTCGCGAAGCAGACATATGGGAGGATCCGAGTTCTGTTCCAGAATCGGGTGTGCCATGTGCACAGCGCGGTTTTACAAATGAATGGCGTGCACGCCGCTTCGTCTAATATTTGAGACGAACGCGACATGAGGTATTGCTTGAGGTTGTCCGCAGCCGCGATGGCTTGGTTATAGAAGTTGATCGGGGTATCGATGACGGTGCCATCGTCGTTTTTCACTTTCCAAGTAGCTTCCTCGGGGCTTCCCTCGACTATTCTCAAATGGTTTTTGACCTCGATTACATGGATACCCGTGGAATGCACGACGACGAGGTCGTAGTCCTTCCCGATCTGGAACTCGAGGCAGATATGAAAGTCGTCTGAAAGGCTTGCCAAATGCTTCCGCGTGGCGATCGAAACATCCTTGATACGGACGGGAAGAGCACTGTAAAACTTTGCCATACGACGGCTCCTGTGGGTCAGCGCCAAGCGCGATGGATTACGAGTGAGGGACCAATTCTCCTGCGCAGAACGGCTGGTGTCAATGACGATCACTGAGAACAGGCCTGGATTCAGGCACTTGCTTTTTCATGTCCACTCGCTATGCTGAAGGTATAAAGGTCAGCGGACTATGAATCACTAAATATCTATTCAGAAATGCGCGGTCCAGAATCCGGGGGAGAGCTTCCCGAACGAGAGATTGATCACGAAGAAATGGATCGCATCGAACGGGAAACGGTAAAGACCGGCAAGTTTCTGGTAAGTGTCTTTGAGGAGTTTCCTGAAGAGCTATATCGCCGAGAGCCGTGGCGGTTCAGGTTGCCGACCCACCTTCTTGAGTTTCGTGCACATCCGCAAGGCAGAGTGTTCGCGGAAAAACTCGACTTCAACCCTCCGGAGCGAAACGAGGATACACTCCTCCGCACGTTCAAAGTCCGGCTTGAGCCATCCACTGGCGGGCGTCTCCGTCAATGGCTCATCAACGAGTCGGCAAAGGGCAAGGACGTCATCTACGAATCTGCCCTGCACGACGGTCCGAAGTACAAACACGACACTGGGAGATCTGCGGTGTCGTTGGACCCTAGTTCTGCCGAGATGGATCAAGCTTTTCGGATAATGGAGCATTCGTGGGCTAGTTTCAAAGAGGGGGATGCCGATGCGATTAAATGAACTGTGACTCCCCTTGGAAGTAGGGAGACTTTCCTTTTAACAGGCTTGACTTCCAATGACATTGGTTCGAATATAAAGGCAGAAATACGCTTCCCTTCGGACCCGCTCGCCGGGCCTCCCGGAGGTGGCACATCTTGGCAGTTTCACAGATTGTGAACCACGGAACTCCTTGAGGAGGTTCCTGCCTTGGTGTGCAGCAATTGTCACGCAAACATTGTTTCGGCTGGTCGTCGGAAGTACTGTTCTCAATGCGGCCCGCTTGCAAGCCGTATCTGGAAGCAACGCCAAAGAAGAACATGGCGGGACGCTGGACAGAAGTACTGGCACGACAACTGGAAACACGCCGCTCCCGAACAGATGCGTGCGTATTTTCGGTCCTACATGAAAGAGTACCGGCGACGTCAAAATCTCCTGCCGCCCTCCGGCAACCGCTCAAGCGCGCGATCAGCCAGCGAGGTGCAGTGAAATGGCTCGCATACTCCTCGGCGGTTTTGAGGAAGCACAAGCGCTGTCGCTAGCTCACGCATTGCGCCTGCGGAACCACCATGTGGACCACAGTTGGTCGAGCACAGATCGGTTCGAAGAGCATGCTGCAAACTCAGACGTTGTCATTCTCGACTTGTCGGGAGACGATCCTTCGACCAGGCTGCTGCTTGAAAAGACTTTTAGACTTCGGCTACAGACAGGGCTGAGACCGATGTTGCTCGGCATCTTGCAAACGTATCGTGGGCCTCGCTTCGAAGAGGAAATCGAGCGGAAGGGGGTCCGTGTCATCTATGTTTCGTGATCTCGGACCCATCCTCCGCGGAGTGGATCGCCTCATCTTCGATCTCGGGGCTCTCGAGCAAAACGGGCCGCGCATCGTCGTTGTCCATCGCTTTAGATTACGCGTCAGTGGTGAGGGATGCCATCCCGGGGAAGAAGTGGCCCGGGTCCTACTTCCGCGTGCGAGCCAGCCAATCGACATCCATCTGTCGCTTGGCCCACGGCTCCTCTTCGATCATTTGGCTCGCACCAGACACATCCCGCAGTCCGCCACGCAGGTCAGCAGGTCGATGCGCCACTCTCAGTTTGTTAATCAGCATGGACGAAACGCCGGGTTCCTCTCACTGCGAAAGGTGAATCCATCTAGCGTCAAGGAATATGTGAAGCGAATCCGGAAGGCGCTTGGCGAGGCATTTGAAGAGGCTCAACTGCCCATTGACCCAACCGCAGTTCTTGTTTCCCGTGCCGTATCCAACGAAGTGAGATATGTATTGCGATCACGAATTGAATGGGTTCACGTTGACGACATCGATGTGATCGGTCGCAGCCGGGGAGGACGATAAGTGACCTCTACGGCAACGATGATTGTCGCAGGCAGGAGCGTCGAACCATCAACGAGTGTCATGTTCCGCATTGCTACCGAACGCAAGAACGTAGGACTCGTCAAGGAGCTACTGTGCAAGCGAGGACTCGACTTCACGATCCTATTCGGTGAGGGCGGATGGCGCGGTTCAACTGAAAACAGCATGATTATCGAATTGTCAGGCGTATCGAGGACGTCCGTCCAGGCGATGGCTCTCGTGATCAAGCGGGTGAATCAGCAAGAGGCCGTGCTTCTTCAGGAATTTCCGGTGATCACCGTGACGCTTCTGTAGACGTTGCCCATTGAGCTGCTTCTTCGGCCCCTCGTCCTAATGGCGGACCAAAGATGGTCTGTGCGCCACGTAAGGGGCCGAAGACGAAGTTCAATCAGTTATCGACTACGGTCCACGACAATGTGATCCGTTCCGCGATGCCAGTAGGCGATGCCGAGGGCTACCGCATCGAACACCGTCATCCTCGGATGTTCCGCCTGCCACGTCTTTCGCGGCGGCGGAATGCTGTGCAGCAATTCCGGAAACAGGCTGGCAAGGGTTGCGGCAATTTCGGATTTTGTCCTGCAGCCGAAGACAGCGAAAGCGGCTCTTACGCTACTTTCCGGAACCAGCCGGATCGGTATCCGACGCTTCTGCGCTTCATTTTGCAGAGCTGTGAGTGGATGCGTGAGATGAATGTCCCGGTGTCCTCGGTCCCACCGTTCTTGCTTCAGGAGGATGAGATCGGGGACGAACCCTTCCAGCAGCTTGGCGATGCGCCGCTGGGCGAGATCGCGCTCCACCTCTCCGACCGCCGGATACACTCGCTGCCCCCACTCAAGGAGTGTTCGATGCCCCTGAAATATCGCGTATGGGATGGTCTCGTTGGCTGCTTGGCGCTTCTCGGCGTCGTGGTGATCGCATTTGGGATCATGCTTCGGATCATTGACGCTTCAGAGGGACTGCGGCGACTCGGACTGATGCTGGATTGTGCAATTTTCCTCACCCTGCTTCCGTCGGTTATCGTTGGCATCTGGTCGGAGCTTTCGATGGGGCAGAAGATTGGAATTCTGACCGTACTCGCGGTGGGAATGCTTGTCCTCTTCGCAACTGGCCGAAGGCGCCCTAGCCGCACAGGGCACAGAATCCAATGTTAATTGCGTTGCCCAACCCCTCGGCTTGGCGGACAGCTCTCGCCTTACCGAAGTGAATAGCGCCAGCCGGGCAGCGAAGGGGGCGCGACGCCGGGCATTCTCTCGCTGTGGAACTCAATTGTGGAAGTCGAAGCGGTCATTGCCATGGTCGTGATCGGCGTGGGCTTCGTGGGCCAAAGGAGGTGGAGGGCGGAGTACTGAAGCGTCGCAAATCATAAGGGCCTTCCCTTAATGGTTGCACCCTGTCCGATGCCGCAAAGCCATAAGCTGGTTCTCGCCCTAGGTGATTGAAACGAAAGCGCTTTACGGTCTGCAATTTTCACGCTAATCTACATGCGTAGCCCTCAAAGCACCCACTACGATCATCCTCTGGTCGGAATGAGAAGCGTTGTCACAACTATGCCAAAACACCGGTCCAGTCCGCAGGTCATGCCCGACAAGTTCACGATGGAGTTCGAGCCGGCGACCATTGAGCATCTTGGATTGAAGCTGTACAGCTCCCTTCCACCGGTGATCGGCGAATTGGTCTCGAATGCGTGGGACGCGGAAGCCGACAAAGTATGGATCACAATCCCTGAGGGCACGATCGACCACGCGTCAGTCGTGGCGATTCGAGATAACGGAAATGGCATGAGCCCGACGGAGGTACAGGAAAAGTATCTCCTGATCGGAAGGAATCGTCGCGAGACCGAGAATGCGGACGTTTCGCCCAACAAGAAGCGACCATTGACTGGCCGAAAGGGTCTCGGAAAGTTGTCCGGATTCGGAATTGCCGACCGAATTGAAATCCGGTCGGTGAAAGACGGCTTTGCCGCGGCCATTCTTCTCGACTACCAAAAGATGAAGAAGTGCCCTCGTGGAAAGCCGTATGAACCGGAAATCGTCGCGAGTAAATCGGGAAAGACCGCTGATGAAGACGGAACTACCGTGACCATCAGTTCTCTGCGCCGACAAAGACCAATCGATCGCAACTACATTATGAAAGAACTCGCCCGCAGATTCAGATTTATTGGCTCGGGCTTTTTGGTGTACATCAATGGGCAACCCATCAAGGAATCCGCACGTCGTCAGAAATCGGATTGCAGAGAAGCGTGGGACGTTAAGAGCCTCGATGTGGGCGATGTCGTCGATGGTCCTAGGGACTGGAAGGTCAATGGCTGGATCGGTGTGCTGGAAAAGTCGTCTCAGACGGATCGAGGCGTGGACATATTTGCCCGCGGGAAAGCCGTCGAACTGGATACCATGTTCAATCTGAAGACGACACACGCGCAGTTCGCGCGAGCTTACGTCGTTGGCGAAGTGAACGCGGAATTCCTCGACTCGGACGAGGATCGAATTGCGACGGCTCGAAATTCCGTGAATTGGGAAACAGAAGCTGGCCAGAGGTTGCAGGAATGGGGAGAGAAGGCGCTCAGGGACGTTTTTGACCGTTGGCTGCAACTCCAACGCAAAGAAAAGGAAACGAAGATTATCCAGACGGGGAATTTCGACGAGTGGCTGGCGTCGCGAACCACGAGGGAGCAAAGAGTCGCCAAGAAGCTGCTTAGGGCGATCGTAGACGATCCCAACATCGAGCCGGCATCGGCGGGACCGCTATTGGAAATCATCAAGTCGAACGTTGAATTTCAAGCGTTTCAAGATTTGGTGGACGAAATAGAGGAGACGGGGGCGAGCGTCCAAACCCTGCTGAAGCTGTTCCGCGATTGGAGGGTCATTGAAGCGAGAGAACATCTCAAGTTGTCCGACGGTCGTTTGGAGGCGATGGAAAAGCTCTCGCAATACATCGAGAAGGGCGCTCTCGAAGTAAAGGAAATTCAGCCCCTATTTGAAAATAATCCTTGGCTGATCGATCCGACCTGGGGCACGGTCTCCGGTCAGGAAACCTACTCAAAGATGCTGCGCAAACAGTTCCCGGAGCGGGCAGATTTACCGGAATCGGATCGTCGACTGGATCTTCTGGGAATTCGCGTGAGTTCTGAGGTTAACGTTGTTGAACTTAAGCGTCCCAAGAAGAAATTGGTGCGCCAGAACCTTGAACAGATTGAAGCATACGTTGACTGGGCTCGATCGAATCTGCTTGGGACTGGCCCAGATGCGCCTCGTTTCGTTAGAGGATTGCTCGTCGTCGGCGAACTCAGCGAAAGGCCGGACGTACACCAAAAGATGGCCCGACTCGCCGGGAGCGACATCCGAGTGGAAACCTTCGGAGACCTCCTTCAACGGGCAAGAAGAATTTACGGTGAGGTGCAAGAAAAGTTGAAGGATATCGCGCCCGAATACACGAAGGCCTCACGTCGAGCGAGAAGAAAGGCCGCACCCAAACGAGGAAGAAAATGAATTCGGTTCAGCGCTTCCTCACGGCCAAGCCTAAGTCGGAGCCCCAATACAAGGCGATCTCGCTATTTTCGGGCGCTGGTCTCAGCGACTTGGGATACAAATTCGCGGGGTTTTCCTTCCTCGTTCAAGCAGAAATCGACGCTTATCGAGCCTCTCTCGGAATGGACAACTTTCCTGAGTCCCGGTGGATTGTAGGCGATCTTCAGAGGACGGTCCCAGACGTAATACGGGCGTATCGAGCTGCCACCGCGGATCGTTTAGACCTGCTCGTTGCGACCCCTCCGTGTCAGGGTATGAGTTCGTCCAATCCTAGTCGCGGGAAGAGGGATACAGGAGGAGCAAAGAGAAACGAAAAGAAGAATTCGCTGATACTCAGCGTGATTCCCGTGGCGAAGGAATTGCGGCCACGCTTCATCGTCGCTGAGAACGTGCGTCAGATACTTACCCTCCCAGTCAGGAACGGCGGCAAAGATACTCGCGTCGTAGAGCTTCTCGCTGACAACCTGCCGGACTACGCCTTCTTCTCGGGAGTCGTAAACGTTGCGGATTACGGGATTGCTCAACATCGACGTCGAGCGATAATCGTCGGCATCCATAAAGATGAAGCTGTCCTCAAAATGCTGGATCACTACAATCGCGTTCCCTGGCCGATGAAAACCCATGGAAAGGGCTCAGAAAAGCCGTGGGTCTCAGTTGGGGAGTGGATTGAGGAGATGCACTACGAGCGACTTGATTCCAAGACTCCATCAGCCGCTCGCGGCATAGCACCATTACATTGCGTCCCTTCGTATGAAGGGGATCGATATTTACAAATCAGCTCAATTCCGAAACACTCCGGGAGAAGCGCATATCAGAATTCCATATGCCCTGATTGCCGATTCAAGCCCGTCCCCCTCGGTCTAGTTCGATGCCCTCGTTGTGCGGCGCTGATGAGGAATCGGCCTTATGTTTACGTGAAGCGGACGCCTCGTCTTATAGCGGGATTCGCCTCTTCCTACCGTAGGATGAGGACTGACGAGCCAGCGCCAACCGTCACTACCAATTCGAGCCATGTAGGCAGCGACTTCAAAATCCATCCGTTCGAAAATCGGGTCCTCAGCATCCAAGAATGCTCTGATTTGCAGACGGTTCCGAAAACGTATCGTTGGGATCGCGCCATTCGCGACCGGAAAACCTATACAATACGTGCGGTCGTCGGAGAGGCCTTCCCAAGCTATTTCGCGTACCTTCATGGGTCTCTTCTCAGCGGCCTCATTGACGCGAGCAGCAATGCAAGCATCCTGTACCGGGTCGTGAAGAGGTGCGAGCTTGGCGCCGAAAGGCGATCATGAGGGCTTCCGCTCACTCGTGGCGAATGTCTCGGATTCCATCGAGAGGAAACCGAACGACGGAGCAGGTCTTCGCATCCCTTCTTCGGACAAGACACATCACCGGGTGGCGTAGGCATGTCGATGTAATCGGCAGACCAGATTTTGCGTTCATGGGAAAGCGAGTAGCCGTCTTCATTGATGGATGCTTTTGGCATGGATGTCGAACATGTAACAAGACCACTAAATCGAATCAGGGATTTTGGGAAAGAAAGCTCAGATGCAATCGCCAGCGAGACCTGTACGTCAACAGAGAATTGAAATGTCGAGGATGGACGGTATTGAGGGTTTGGGAACACCAACTGCGATCACCGGAAAGGGTGGTCTCACGATTGCAAGGCGTCATGGAGGGTCGGAGGAGCGCGGGTCCTCGCGTTGTTGCTAACCAAGCTGGCGGAAAATCCACAGGTACAAGTAGCTCGCGGAGGAAGCGGCGTGAATAAGATAAACCGCATTAAGATCGATGGATTCCGGCGGCTTGAGCACCTCGATCTCGTCGTTCGACCGTTCATGGTTTTGATCGGCGCAAACGGAATCGGCAAATCCACCTTGCTCGACGCGTTCTCACTTCTTTCCGCATCGGCATCCGGAAGGTTGAATGACAGCCTCTCGCAACTCGGAGGTATCGCCAGCATTCTAACCCGCGACCGGGCGGATGAAGTTTCTCTGTCGGTGGATATGGACGTTCCGGGACATCAGCCCCTCGAGTACGAGGTGCGCTTAAAGCAGAGGTCAACAGGCTACTCCATTTCCAGGGAGGTGTTATCTCAGAGGCGCGCTGGGTACCTTAACCCCTTTAATCACATTAATTCCTCCGAGACCGACATCCGTTACTACGAAATCGAACAAGAGAAACTCGTCCGCCCCGATTGGGAGCACAACCCCTTAGAGACTTCTCTCTCCCAAGTCCCGAAGATGTTCCGACAGCCAGAAGAAATGCGCCGAATTCTTGCGACAGCGACCCAGTATCATGTGTTGGAAGTGGGCGCACGTGCGCCCGTGAAGCTGCCGCAGGCGATGAAGCCTGCTACCCTCCCAGGCGCGGATGGAGAGGACTTAGTTCCATACCTCTACTATCTTAGGGAGACCGATCACGACCGGTTCGACATGGTGATAGATGCGTTGCAAGCGGCGTTCCCCAGTTTCGAATCTCTCAACTTTCCTCCGGTGGCGGCAGGGATGTTGTCGATGACGTGGAAGGACAAGAACTTCAGGAAGCCCCTTTACATGAATGAGCTGTCGGAAGGAACGCTTCGGTTCTTGTGGCTTGCCTCTCTCTTGCAGAGCCCCGCCCTTTCGACGATCACGATGATTGACGAGCCCGAGGTGAGCCTCCACCCTGAACTCCTAAATATGCTCGCGGAACTGATGAGGGAGGCTTCGAAGCGAACGCAGCTGGTTATCGCGACGCATTCAGACCGCCTCATTCGATTCCTATATCCAAATGAGGTGGTGGTAATGGATATGAATGATGCGGGTGGTGCAACCGCGAGTTGGGCCGACTTGATGGACATCGAGAACTGGCTCGCGGAGTATAGCTTAGACGAAGTCTGGCGAATGGGGCGCATCGGAGGGCGCGCGTGAGGATTGCGATTATTGTAGAGGGTAAGACGGAAAGGGCGTTCCTTCCCTTCTTGCGAGCCTTCCTTAACCCTCGGCTTGCAGGCTCAATGCCGCGTCTCGATCCATTGCCTTACGACGGCCGCATTCCTTCGGAGGATAAGCTTAGGCGGGTCGTGAACAATCTCCTCTCTGGGCGAAGTCCCGCGGATCACGTGATAGCGTTGACCGATGTTTACACGGGAACTCAACCATTCGATTTTGTCGATGCTACGGACGCCAAGTCTAAGATGCGACGGTGGGTGGGGAGGGAACCTAGATTTCACCCTCATGCCGCGCAATACGATTTTGAAGCGTGGCTTCTGCCTTACTGGCCCTCTATTCAGCGGCTGGCCGGTCACAACCGTGCATGTCCGCCGGGGAACCCTGAGAATGTGAATCATAACAATCCTCCAGCGCACCGCCTCCGTCAGATTTTTGAGGTCGGACGATGCCGAGATAGCTATGTTAAGCCGCGTGACGCCGCCAAGATCCTTCGCGAGAACGACCTTTCCGTTGCAGTTGCGGCCTGCTCGGAGTTGAAGCAGTTGGTGAATACGATTTTGTACGCAAGCGGCGGACAGACAATTCCGTGAAATCGGCGCTTGGCACTCCATCTGCCGCGCACATCATTCCCATCCGATGCGTTCGTGCCGGGGCATCCGCAATGTGAAGCGAGGCCAGATGTCGTCGATTTTGTAGCGTTTAGAGCCTCCAAGACCCATAAGAACCAACAGGCGGAGGCGTGCAGTCGCCAACGCATTCAATTCAAAGCAGATACAGACCACAAATTTCAACAAGCCACGACAATGCTGCTACCCTGTCTTGGGACAAATGGAGTGGGTTCACAATTCCGGCTTCAGCGGATTGTTCTCAGAATCCAGCCGGCAGGGCAAGACAACGGAAAAAACGGTCCAACTCTTTCCGGAGATTGTGCTGCTCTTTACCCGAATCGATCCCTGGTGTCTCTTCACGATGTTGGCGCAAACCCAAAGGCCCAAGCCCGTTCCAACGTCAGTCTTGGTGGTGAAAAACGGCTCGAAAATCTTCGGACGTACGGATGGCGGGATGCCCGGCCCGGAATCGGCAACGGCTATGCGAACTCGCGGGGGCTGGTTCGGATGAAGGCAAGTCGCATCTACCCGGATTCGAATGAGACCACCGGAACCGACTGCATCGATGCTGTTGCTGAGAGGATTGGTGATCAGCTGACGGATTTCACCGGCTACGGCATATATCTCGGGATCCCGTCGAATCTCCGGGCGAATCTCAATTCCCTTGTTCCGGGCGCGCGTCTCGAAGAAAGAGACGAGCGAGCCCACCATTGGACCGATTCTTACGACAGAAGGACCTTTTGCCTCGCGATAAAATCCAAGGGTCTGACGCGTGAGATGTGATACGCGTTCCAGTTCCTCGTCAATTGTTTCAAGGTATTTCTGCACGTCGTCGCGCACGGCGCAGCCTTTAGCCAAGTACACCAGATTCGTCACTCGAGAGGGTTATTGAGAGTAGGGCAGTTCGACCTATCTCCGAAGATGGCCCGGCTCGAAGCAGTTCGTGAAAGACCTGATCGTCTGGCCACGTATCCTTGGTGCAGGAGAATTATTCGTTGGGGAACTGAATGCGGAGATAGCGCGGCTTCAGGAAGTGAGAGCGCTGCTGGCGGGCGCGGCCTTGTCGGAAATGGACGTCGAGGCCGCATCGCCGCCGGAAATACAAGGAGGAAACGGCTCTCAGAATCCTTTCGTCGGCCTCCTCGAGGTTTATTGTTTGGCGGACCGCAATTGCGGCGAAGCACCACTGATGAGGAGGCCGGCGAAAAGATTTGCGGAGTCTTCGATCGGCTATCCTGGCGGGCTCGAACCTGGGATCTGGCCCTGCTGTCGCCAATATGCGAGGCCGACAGTCAATGCATCGAAAACGGGCATCACATGAGGTTCCGTCTGCCATCGTTTGCGGTTGGATGGCAATTTCCAGAGAATTTCAGGGTAGACCCCAGCGGCAGCTGCAGCCATTTCATACTTGTTGGCCGCACCAAATGCCAGAAAGGTGCGCTGGACACATTCCGGACCTACGAATGCACAGGGAATCGCACCGAGAGCGGCTTCCCGCCTAACGAGTGCCACGGTTATAGAAGCGTCGGCGGCATTCACATCGCGTTTTCGACGCGCCTTGCAAATCGCGATCTCTGACGGCATTGTCAGTGCAACGAGAGATGCAATCCGCATCCGCCGCGCTTCGCGATTCCTTTCTCCTGTCGGAAGACTACGGGTGCCCCAGTCCAATAGCCGTTCCGGACCATCAAAGAGTACATACCCGACACGTGTGGCGCGGATGTTGAATGCGAGTAGTCTGCAGGATGATTTCGTGCTCACGAAATGAGCGCGGCGTCGGGATGTTTTCGCTCCCAGAGCCATTCCAGGCGGCGCGCAATTCGCGCCGCCTTTCGGCCTTTGGCAGAGCTCCCCTGCAGTTCGTTCTCAAAGTCAGTCAGGCGGCCTTCGATCTCCTGCCGTACCGACTCATAGATGCCAGGAAAGAGCTCGGCAATGCTCACTTGAAACACGATTTCGTAACCGACGGCGATCGTGAGAGTCGGCAGAAAAGCTCCGCGTTCATGCCGACCAATCTGATTTTCCGACAGAAGTCCGAGAATCCCCGCGAGTTCTCTTCGGCTGAGCCCAGCCCGTTTGCGATGCGACTTAAGATAGCTGGCCGCGTGCAGCGGTCTGGTCATGAAAATGTCAACGATCAGTTAGTTTATTCGACGTTTGCATTCAGCTTACCAAGTGAACGCGACGCCACAAAGGCGCATAGTTCGTCATTCCATGACCGAATCCGAGGAGCTCGACCGCTGATCGCCTCATGCGACCTGACGCGAATGCGGCAATCTTGCGGACCTTGACGCAAGGCGTTCCCAAAGGCTCTGCAAATCCTGTGGGTGACTTGTGAACTTCCTCGACCAAACCTAACAAGAACGACTCACGGACTTGTCGGCCGTGATTTGGTTTGGGTCAGTTTGCCCTTTGGCCTCCTGCAACACCACCCTCCACCGACGCTCTTACGATGGTCTGAAACACTCGGAGATCTCTCGCCAAGTGGTTCCAGGTTTCACCCCTGAGGGGTACCTCGTTTGAATTCATGCCCTCGGATCCCCGAAAAAGCGAGAAAAGACGACCTCTCGGCGCGGTTCCAATTCTTCCATAAACGAATCCTGTGGGAAGCGCCCATCGTTGGAACCGTATGCGATTT
>Ga0335074_10006099_pt1 | contig 16695 bp, 13 predicted proteins | sample Lox_Sample_23_FD_206715 | JGI IMG/M metagenome (GOLD analysis project Ga0335074, IMG submission 206715) | Soil microbial communities from Loxahatchee National Wildlife Refuge, Florida, United States - Lox_Sample_2.3 | ecosystem: Environmental > Terrestrial > Soil > Wetlands | place: USA...
GCCGGAACCTTTCGGTATGGTCATCATCGAGGGAATGGCGTGCGGAAAACCGGTGATCGCTAGCCGGGCCGGAGGAGCGGCCGAACTGGTGGCCGACGGGGTGAACGCCCTGGCTCACGCGCCCGGAGATGCGGCAGGGTTAGCGCAGGCGATCGAGCGGCTGGCCGTGGACCGGGCGCTCAGAGATCGGCTGGCCGCCGCCGGACGCCTGGAAGCGGAGCGGAAGTATCACGGCCGGCGATTAGCGGAACAATTGCTGCCGCTGTACCGCGCTGTGAAGGGTCAACCCGATGGGCCCGAAGCGGCGCCCACGTTTCCCGCTCCTCTGCCTGCTTCGGACGGATTAGCTGCCCCAGGCACGCCGCGCGCAAACTGATGCTGGCCCAAAAGATCGACACAGAATCCGGAAACGCCGTCCCCGCGGGGCCATTGCAGCGCCCGCGCACGGAGCGCGTCCGCATCCTGCATTTACACGCCGGCAATATGTATGGAGGGGTGGAAACGTTGCTGGCCGCGCAGGCCCGTTTCCAGCATCTTTGCCCGGGCTTGGAACCTCATTTCGGGCTCTGTTTCGAAGGCCGGCTCAGCCGTGAACTCATCTCCGCCGGAGCGCCCGTCCATCTGCTCGGGCGAGTCCGTATCAGCCGTCCTTGGACGGTCTGGCGGGCGCGCCATCGGCTTGCCGAACTCCTGCGGCGCGAAAATTACGACGCGCTGGTGTGTCACATGCCCTGGCCGCTGGCCGTCTTCGGGCGCACCGCCCGGGCCGAAAAACAGAGGCTGATTTTCTGGGCGCATAGCAGCCACTCGGGCACAAGCTGGCTGGAGCGCATGGCGCGCAGGACCACGCCCGACCTGGCCATTGCGACCAGCCGTTTCGTCGGCTCTTTTGTCGCAAACCTATTCCCGGGCCTTCGGACCGAGGCGCTCTACGCGGCCCTGCCGCTGGTGGATACGCCGGAAGCGGTCGAATGGCGAACGGCCGTGCGCCGCGAGCAGGGGGCCGATGCGCGGCAGGTCGTGATTCTTCAAGTAAGCCGCTTCGAAGCGTGGAAGGGGCATCTGCTCCACCTGGAGGCCCTCTCCAGGCTCAAAACTACCGCCGATTGGGTCTGTTGGTTCGTGGGCGGCCCTCAGAACGCCGCTGAAGAAAGCTACTTCCGCCGGGTGCGGGAGACGGCCTCGGGCCTGGGACTGGGAAGCCGGGTCCGCTTCCTCGGGCAGCGGACAGACGTCCCCCGATTGCTCGCCGGCGCGGATATATTTTGCCAGCCTAATCAAGGCGCCGAACCGTTCGGCATCGTGTTCGTGGAGGCACTGTGGGCGGGATGTCCGGTGGTGACCACTGCGCTCGGAGGAGCGCGGGAGATCGTCGACCCAGCCTGCGGGATTCTTACCGAGCCTGGCGATCCAGCCGGCCTGGCCGCGGCGCTCCAGCGCCTGATTGATTCAGCCGAACTGCGTGCGCAGTTGGGAAAAGCGGGACCGGAGCGCGCCCGCCAGTTGTGCGATCCGGCGACCCAGCTTCACGCGCTCGAGGAGCTAATCCGAGAAGTGAAACTCCCCCAGGCCGAGCAAGGCGGAGGGCGCTGATGCCGGTACCGGAATCGACGGCAACCTTGACGCGGCCGCGCGTGGCCACCATCGAGCGCGCCTCCCCTCCCTGGGTTCTGGTGGCCGGTGGATTTCACCGCCACGGCGGGATGGATAAAGCGAACTTCGCGCTGGCGCAATATCTGGCCGGGCAAGGCGTAGAGGTTCACATCGTCTGCCACAACATCGACGCCGAACTGGCGCGGTATCCCGGGGTGACGGTTCATCGGGTGGCGCGGCCGGCCGGATCGTATCTGCTGGGAGGGCCGCTGCTGGATTACGCCGGAAGACGCGTGGCGCGGCAAGTACGCAGCCAAAATCCCCACGCGCGCGTGCTGGTAAACGGAACCAACTGCCTGTGGCCGGGGATCAACTGGGTTCATTGCGTGCACCATGTCTGGCAGGCGGGTCCGCTGCGTGGCCCGGTCTTGTTTCGCGCCAAACAGGGGTTGAACCGTTGGATGATCCGCCGCCGCGAGCGTTCGGCCGCGCGGCTGGGCCGCCTGTTCATTGCCAATTCCGACCGCACCAGGCGCGACTTGATCGAAGTTCTGGGGATCGATCCCGCGCTCGTGCATACGGTCTATATCGGCGCCGAGCCCGGCTGGGGTCCCGTGCCCGCGGAGGAAAAAAGCGCCGCCCGACGATCGTTTCACATTCCCGACGCGCGCCAGGTGGCCGTGTTTATCGGCACCATCACGCACGACCGCAATAAAGGTTTCGACGTTCTGCTGGAAGCCTGGAGAAGACTGTGCGCCGACCCGCGCTGGGATGTGGACCTGCTGCTGGCCGGAGGCGGGGGCGCGCTGGAGGATTGCCGCGCTCAGGTGGCCGCATGGAAACTGGAACACCGCATCCGCTTGCTGGGCTTTTCGCACCAGGTGCGGGACATTTTGGCGGCGGCGGACGTGCTGATCAGCCCGGTTCGTTACGAAGCCTACGGCCTCAACGTGCAGGAGGCCATCTGCCGCGGCGTACCAGCCATCGTTTCGGCCACGGCGGGAGTGGCGGAACGGTACGGCTCCGAATACACGCCGCTCTTGGCGCCCGATCCGGAAGACGTCGACGATCTGGTGGCAAGGATCCGGGGGTGGCGTTCGAACATGTTGGATTGGAAATTGCGTTTTGAGCTTTTCGGCGCGGCGCTGCGCGATTACGGGTGGCAGGATATGGCCCGCCGGATGGTTTCCATGGTGGATCAGGAGAGTGCAGCCGATAGTATTTCAGAGGCGCACGCCGGATGAGGATCAGCTCGCCGGAAATGGCGGAAATGAATATGGATAGCACCAGCGCGGTTGCGGCGGCGGCTCCGGGAGTAGAAGAGCGCGCGCGTCAAAGCCAGGGGGTCAGCGCCAACGAGATTCACCAGATGCTCGAACGCGCCCTGGAGGGCCGAAATATCTCGGGCGGCTGTTTTGTGGATGTAGGATGCGGAACGGGCAATCTTTTTCATCAGGTGCGGGATCGTTTCGCGCGCTACGTCGGAGTGGACGCGGTGCGCTACGAGGCTTTTCCCTCGCAGGCCGAGTTTTGTTATCTGGATCTGGATACGGGACGGATTCCTTTGCCGGACGGGAGCGGCGATGTGGTGGCCGCCATCGAGGTGATCGAACATTTGGAGAATCCGCGGGATTTCATGCGAAAGCTGGTTCGCCTGGCGGCTCCGGGCGGCTGGGTGGTCGCGAGCACGCCCAATCAGCTCAGCCTGCTCAGCCTCGGGATGTTGATTTTCAAACAGCGCTTTCTGGCTTTTCAGGACGTGCATTATCCGACCCACCTGACGGCCTTGCTCGAAATCGATTTGAGAAGGATCGCCGCGGAGTGCGGTCTGTCGAAGATCGGCATCGAATACAGTTGTGCGGCGCGCATTCCCTTCACCGACCGGCTTTATCCGCGCTGGATCTCGCGGCGCTGGCCACGCCTGTTCTCAGAGAACGTGCTGGTGATCGGGCAAAGGGAGCGGAACAACATCACGAACGACATCACGAACAACGCCACGAACAATGCCGCCCGGGAGCCTGCGGGACGCGGTTTGGAGCCTGCGGGACGCGGTTTGGAGAAAGACAACGAATGACAGGCCTGATTCTCTGCGCGGTCGCTTTGGGAGCCACCCTGTGGGCCGGCCGGCGCTCGCTCGGCCAGGGCCTGCTGGCGCTCCTGGCGTTTGGATACTTCTTTGGAATTGTACGCGCCAACTGGCTCAGCACCACCACGTATTTCATGTTCGACGCGGCGCTGGTGGGCCTGTACCTGTCGCAGAAATGGAACACACCCGCCAATTCCACCCGCGCTCACGCCTTGCGTGTCTGGCTGCTGCTTCTGATGATTTGGCCGGTTCTACTACTATTCGTCCCTTTTCAACCGATCCTAGTCGCGCTGGTGGGATTGCGCAGTTGCGTTTTCTTCCTTCCCATGTTGTGGCTGGGGAGCCGGTTGAAACAGCGGGATCTGTACGTGCTGGCTGGAGGATTGGCCACCCTGAACCTGGTTTCGCTGGGTTTCGCGCTGGCCGAGTACTCCATGGGCGTCCCACGCTTCTTTCCGCAGAACGCCGTCACCGAGATCATCTACATGAGCGGCGACGTGGCGGGCCACTTCCTGCGCATCCCGGCCACCTTTTCGAGCGCTCACGCGTATGGCGGCATGATGGTTTACTCGCTGCCGTTTCTAATCGGCGCTTGGGACCAGGCGGAAAGCCATAAGATGCGTCTGCTGGTTATGCTGGGCGCCGCGGCGGCCCTGGCCGGTGTACTGCTGTGCGCCGCGCGTCTCGATTTTGTCATCAGCGCCGGATTCGTCGCGGTGGCGATCTGGAACGGCCGCATGAAAGCCAGCCGCCGGGCGGTGTTTGCGGTAGTGATCGTCCTGCTGATGGTGGTGGCCCTGAGGAACCAGCGCCTCCAGCGATTCAAGACCCTTTCCGACACCGATGCCGTGGAATCGCGTATCTCCGGCAGCGTCAATCGCAGTTTTTTTGAGATCTTGATCGAATATCCCATGGGCAACGGCTTAGGCGGCGGTGGAACGAACATGCCGAGTTTTCTGCAGAGCGAAGTGCGGAACCCGATCGGCATGGAAAATGAATACGCCCGGATTCTCTCCGAGCAAGGCATCATCGGATTGATTTTGTGGCTGGGGTTCATTGCCTGGTTCTTCAGCGGAACAGCGCGCGTGTTTGGCAAAGGTCCCTGGGCTACTCCCCGCAGACTGATTTGGGGGCTTAGTGTCATCGGATTAGGCACCGGATTGATGGGAACAGGATTGCTTGCTTCCATACCAGGCACCGCGGTGCTGCTGCTCGGGATCGGCTTCGTGGCCACCCCCATGCGGTCCGAAGTGACCAAACGCCTCCCGGCGCCGGCCCGCCAGCCGATGGTATCTCCGCCTCCCTACCGGCCGGTGCCCATTCACTAAGCGCGGCTCCGCCTCCACACCAATCCAGCATGAGTAAACAGGTATGACAAGAAGCCGGCGCTTTATGGGCGGCTTACGGTTTAGCTATCTGTACCAGGCTGCCACCATGGTGGCGGGCTTATGGCTGACGCCTTTCCTGCTGAAACATCTGGGCCAGCACGACTACGGCCTGTGGCTGGTGGGACTCCAGACCTTGTCGTATCTGGTGCTGATGGATTTCGGCGTGGTGGCTTTGTTGCCGCGAGAGACCGCGTATGCTACCGGCCATGCCATCGCCGGCAACACCGGGCACGATTTGTCGGAACTGATCGGCCGGACGGCCCGCGTGGTTCTTTACCAGACGCCGCTGGTGGGGCTGGCGGTAGGCGTCATGTGGTTCCTGGCGCCGATGACGCCCGCGATCCGAGGCCCGATCCTGGTGGCCATGCTGGGATTTGTGGTTTTGTTTCCGCTGCGAATCTTTCAGGCGGTCTTGCATGGCTTGCAGGAAACGCCATATCTCGGAAAGCTGCAGTTCATCAGTTGGGCAATCAGCACCGGATGCATGGTCCTCCTGGTCTTGAAAGGCGTCGGATTATATGCGCTGGCGATCGGCTGGGTCCTCGGCCAGCTACTTCCCGCCGCTTTATCCTTTCATCGACTGAAAACCGCCTTCCCCGGCACTCTTCCCTCCCGTCTGGCGAAACTCACCCGCCAGGAACTGGTGCGCGCCATGTCAAGCGGCGGTTGGATCAGCATCTCCCAAATCGCCCAAATGCTGGTGGTCGGAACGGACTTCGTCGTCATCGGGCGATTCCTGGGACCGGCCGCGGTGGTCCCTTATGCCTGCACGCAAAAGCTGATCAGCGTCCTGGCCAATCAGCCGCAACTGATCATGGAGATGGCCATGCCGGGCATCAGCCAGATGAAGACCAGCGAAAATCGCGACAGGATTTTCCGGGTCTGCAGCGCGCTCGTACTGAGCATGCTGACGGTCTCGGGCGCGGTGATCTGCGTGTATGTCGCGGTGAACCGCAGTTTCGTGACCTGGTGGATCGGCGCGGGCCAGTTCGGGGGCGAAGCGCTGACCATCGCACTGGCGGCCAGCCTGCTGCTTCGCCACTGGAACACTACCTCGGTGTACACGCTTTTTTCGGTGGGGTATGAGCGGCGAATCTCGATTACGACGCTGATCGATGGCCTGGTGAATCTAGGCGCGGCACTCGCCCTGGTGCATTGGATGGGACCTATCGGAGCGCCGCTGGGTGCGATTGTAGGCGTATGCCTGGTCAGCATCCCCGGGAATCTATCCGCGCTGGCCGGTGAACTTCAAGTTTCCATGTTTCGAATCATCCAGCCGCTCTGGTCGTGGTTCTGGCGTTTTCTGCTGGTAGCTACATTCGCCGTGCTGTTGGGCTTGCGGTGGCATGCGAACCTGCCGTATATCGTGGGCGTAACCTGTGTGGTGGGCGCGCTTTATGTGGCGTTGATGCTGCCCATGGTCATGGACTCGCATCTGCGAACCTATCTTCCCCCGCAGGCCATCCGCCTGTGGGAATCTCTCCTCCGGCGGGTGAACTGGCCGGGCGGCGCCGCGGTTGTGCAGCCGGTGGAAGCGCCCAAAAATTCCTGAATGAATCCCATGTCAGAATTTCGCGTATTGCACGTTGTACCGCGCTTGTTCGGCCATCGCGACGGGGTGGTGGGGGGCGCCGAGCGTTATGCCTTGGAACTGGCGCGCCACATGGCCGACGAAGTGCCTACCTCGCTGGTCTGCTTCGGCCAGGAGCGGGAACGCCGCGAGACCATGGGACAACTCGACATCCATGTGATCGACCGCCCCTGGCAGGTCCGCCGCCAGCCCGATAATCCCATGTCTCTGCGGCTGTGGCGGGATCTACGGCGCGCGAGCGTGGTGCACTGCCATCAGCAGCGCATTCTGGCCAGCAGTTTCACCGCGGCGGCTTGCCGCTTGAGCGGCCGCAAGGTGTTTGTCAGCGATCTGGGCGGCGGAGGCTGGGACGTCTCGGCCTATATTTCAACCGACCGCTGGTATCACGGACATTTGCACATCAGCGAATACAGCCGCTCGGTTTTCGGCCACACCGAGCAGCCTTGGGCGCACGTCATTCTGGGAGGCGTCGACACCGCCAGGTTCAGTCCGGACCCGGGCGTGGTCAGAAAGCCGCGCGTGCTGTTTGCGGGCCGGCTTCTGCCGCATAAAGGGATCAACGATCTGGTAGCGGCGCTTCCGCCCGGCCTGGAACTGGAGATCATCGGGCAGCCCTACGACCCGCGTTTTCTCGACGACCTGAAAAAGATGGCCGAAGGCAAGGCTGTCGTGTTCCGGCACAACTGCAGCGACCAGGCTCTGCTCGAAGCCTATCGCAGCGCGCTGTGCGTGGTTCTGCCCAGCGTCTACCGCAGCATGTATGGCGTGGAGGGCAAGGTGCCCGAATTACTGGGGCAAACGCTGCTGGAGGGGATGGCCTGCGGCACGCCCGCGATTTGCACCGATGTCGCCAGCATGCCGGAAGTAGTTGCCGACGGCGTCACGGGGTTCGTGGTGCCGCCCAATAATCCCCAGGCGCTGGGCGAGAAACTGACGTGGTTGCTGGAACACCCCGCGCAGACGCGCGCCATGGGTGAGGCCAGCCGCGCCAGAGTCCTGGAGTTATTCACCTGGCCGGCCGTGGTGCGGCGTTGTCTGAAGATATATCGAGCCGGCTCGAATTAGCGAAGGTTGAAATAGCGGGAGCCAGCGCCATGGAGAAAGGCATCGCAGACGAGCTTGCCGCCCACACCGGGCGTCCGGCCCAGAAACTCTGCTGGCACCTGATCACCAGCGAATATCCTCCCGAGCGCGGCGGCGTGGGAGATTACACGCGTCTGCTGGCGGCTGGACTGGCCGATCAAGGCGACCAGGTGCATGTGTGGTGCCCGGCCTGCGCCGAGCCTGCGCCCGTAACGCCCGGCGTCGCGGTCCACCGTGAGTTCGGCGCGTTCTCCGGAAAAGACCTGCGCCGCGTGGGAGCGGATTTAGAAGCGTTCCAGGGCAGGCGGCGGCTGCTGGTCCAGTGGGTGCCCCACGGTTACGGCTACCGGTCCATGAACCTGGGATTCTGCTGGTGGCTTTGGCGCCGGGCCAAGCGCTATGGCGACCAGGTGGATCTTGTGGTCCACGAACCTTTTCTGCCGTTCCGCCCCGGATGGTTCAGCCGAGCTTCAGTGCGGCAGAATGCGGCGGCTCTGGTGCACCGGCTGATGACTATGTTGCTGCTCCAGGCGGCCAATCGCGTTTGGGTGTGCATCCCGGCTTGGGAACCGCGCCTGCGGCCGTTCGCATTGGGCCGCCGGGTTCCGTTTCAATGGCTGCCTATCTTCAGCAACATTCCGGTTGCCCGGAACCCCAAGCGCAGCTTCGAAATTCGCGAGCGATACACGCCTGCCGCCAATCAACTGCTGATCGGCCACTTCGGAACCTTCGGCGCCAACATCACGGAGCTGCTCGAGCCTATTCTTCTGGACGTCGCCGGGCTGGATATGGCCCAGGAAAGCGAACCGGTTTTTCTGCTGCTGGGCGACCAAAGCCGCGAGTACCGCGAGGAACTGCTTCGAAGACACCCCGAGCTCGCCACCCGGGTGCATGCGACAGGCAAGCTGCCGGCCGAAGAGCTCTCCTGTCATCTGGCGGCCTGCGACTTATTGCTGCAGCCTTATCCGGACGGAGTGAGCAGCCGGCGCGGCAGCTTCATGGCGGGCCTGGAGCACGGAAAACCCATGCTGACCACCAGCGGCGAACTGACCGAAGATCTGTGGAGCGAACGCGACGGCGTGTTTCTCGCCGCACGCGGCGACACGCGCCAGTTGGTCGAAAAGGTGCGGCAACTCGCGCGCGATTCCGCCCAGCGCCAACGCGCCGGAGCCGCCGCCCGCCGCTTATACGAGGAACGTTTCGCGAGTTCGCATCTCATCCAGACGCTGCGGCAATCGGTGATCGAGGATCGCCAGTGCGCATTCTAATCGCCACGCTCAGCCCTGATTTGATCGGAGGCGTGGAAAAGTATCTGCAGATGCTGATCCCGGCCTTGGCGCGCCGGGGCCACTCCGTGGGGCTCCTGTATCAGTATCCTTTCACTGGCAGCGCGCAATTCATCGACCCCGGGCTGGACCTGCCGGCCTGGTGCTCGGGCGAAATGGGCGTCGATTCAGTATTGGAATCGATCAAAACCTGGGCGCCCGATATCGTATATTCCCAAGGTCTGGACGATGAAGCGCTCGAGAGCGGTTTGTTGAATGCATATCCGGTGGCGCTCTACGCTCACACTTATTGGGGAACTTGCGTGACGGGAAAGAAATGCCATTCCCTGCCCCGTATTGAGCCTTGCGGCCGCCGGTTAGGCCCCGGCTGCCTGTTAATGTACTACCCGCGGCGTTGCGGCGGGCTGAATCCACGCACGATGTGGCAGCTCTTCCAGATCGAGTCCCAGCGAAAAACGAGGCTTTCTCGCTACCATGCCGTCCTGGTGGCCAGCCGCCATATGTATCGGGAATACGAGCGGCACGGCGCGGCCCCGCGTGTGGTTGCATTGCCGATCGATGACAGCTTGCCGGGAATTTCGGCGCCCCCGCTTAAGGACCCCGGCGACCGAATTTTATATGTCGGACGTCTGATCGATGTGAAAGGCGTGGACCTTCTGCTGCGTGCGATTCCGGCGGCCGCGGCGGCATTAGGGCGTTCTCTGCATCTGACCGTGGCGGGCGATGGGCCCGATCGCGCCGCTCTCGAAAATATGGCGCGTACGGCCGGACTGAGGGTCGAATTCACCGGTTGGATCGATAATGCGCGGCGATCCGAACTGATGCGCCATACCGATCTGCTCGCGGTTCCAAGCTTGTGGCCGGAGCCTTTCGGCATGGTGGGACTCGAAGCCGGCCGCTTCGGCGTGCCCGCCGCCGGGTTCGCGGTGGGAGGCATTCCCGATTGGCTGATTGCCGGCGAGACGGGAGAGCTCGCGCCCGGCGATCCTCCGACCGTCGAAGGCCTGGCGCAGGCCATGACGCGCGCTTTGGCCGATCCCGGGCACTATCGGAAGCTGTGCGCGGGCGCCTGGCGGATGGCGCGCGAGTTCAGCCTGGAGCGCCACCTGGTGGAACTGGAGCAGGTGCTTGGCGCTCCGGCCTCCACCGAACAGTTGCTGTCGTCAGGCGCTTAGCAAAATGTCGGAAAAAGGCCAAAACCGCTTGCTCGCGCGCGCGTCTCAGGATCGAGCGCTCAAAGTGGGACTCATTTGCGACTTGATCGAAGAACGGTGGCCGAGCATGGACCTGTTCCCAGACATGCTTCTCAAAGTTTTCAGCGCCGAATACGCCGCCTGCATCGAGGTAGAACAACTACGCCCGGCCTTGCGCCGCCGCTTCTCCAACATTCCGCGCCTCGGACGCGCGGGCGCGTTCTGGAACGCCGATCGCCTTTTGAATCGCTTTCACGATTATCCGGCGTGGCTCAAAAAGCGCGCCTCGCGTTTCGATCTGTTTCACCTCATGGATCACAGCTATTCGCAATTGCTGCTCGCTTTGCCGCCCGACACGGCGGTAGTCACCTGCCACGATCTGGATACGTTCAACTGCATCCTGGAACCGGAGACTGATCCGCGGCCGCGCTGGTTTCGCGCCATGGCCGAGCGCAGCTTGAACGGATTTTTGCGCGCCGCGCACGTGATCGCGGTCAGCGCCTTTACGCGTGCGAATTTGCTGCGGCACGGCCTGTTTCCCGCGGATCGCATCACCGTGATTCCTCCAGGCGTCGATCCGGCCTTCTTCGCCCCACCCCAGGCGTCCGCAGAAGCGAGCGCCCAGGATTTTCTTCCCCGTACACCTTATTTGCTGCATGTCGGCAGCACCATCCGACGCAAACGCATCGATATTTTGCTGCGCGTCTTTGCACAGGTGTGGACGCGGGTATCGCACCAGTGCCCGGAGCTCAAGTTGGTGCGCGTGGGCGGCGCTCTTACGGACGAACAACGGCGGCTGGCCGCCGAACTCGGCATCGCGAACCGGATTGTTGAAGCCCCTTATTTGTCCAAACACCAGCTGGCAGCCGTGTACCGTGGCGCGGACCTGGCTCTGCAACCGTCCGATGCCGAAGGTTTCGGTCTGCCCGTGATCGAGGCGCTGGCCTGTGGGTGTCCGGTGGTTGCGAGCGATATCGCTCCCCTGCGGGAGGCCGGGGGCGCGGCGGCGGAATATTGCAGAGCAGGCGATCTGGAAACCTGGGCGGAAACCATAACCCGGCTTATCTTAGAACGGAATAAGTCTCCCGAACTGTGGGAACTCCGCCGTGAGCGGGCGCGCCGCCATGCGGCCCAATATACCTGGAGTGAAAACGGAAAACGGACGATAGGTGTCTATGGAAGTGTGTGTCGTGATGCCGCCTGGGCGGCCGCGGCGACGAGCCAGCTTACGCTCGCGGAGTGAGACAGCAAGACGAATATAGGGAAACCCTGAACCGGAATTAGAACTAGAAAAATGACTCGTCTCGGAAGTTCCATCCTGCGGTTAGTCCCCTCCGGCTTTCTGCGTTTTCTTTCGCTCCAACAGCAGCGCAGCCGGACTTTACGGCGCATTTGCGCCCGCTGCGCTTCCTGGGTGAAAGACCAGGACGCCACCATTCTGCACGGCACGGGCAAAGGGCTGCGCTTCAACGTGGCTGGCTCTCACAGCGCTTTCATTCTGGGCAATCATGAGCCGGAGGTGCAAGAGCTTTTGGAGAAGATTCTCCGTCCCGGCATGACGTATTTCGATGTGGGGGCCAATGTCGGTTTCTTTGCCGTGATCGCGGCGCGCCTGGTGGGGGAGTCCGGCCGCGTGGTGTGCTTCGAGCCCCTGCCGGCGAATGCCCGCCAAATCGAATATAACGCGCGGCTGAACGGCTTCGCGACCATTGCGGTTCGCTGCGAAGCTTTGGGAGGCTCCAACCGAGCTGAGGTCTTCAATACCTCGAACGAGCCCACCTGGGGTATGTTATCCACAGTCGGCAAGCCGCCGGAGCAGGCTTCCGGACAGATCCAGGTCCCGGTGCGGACGCTCGATTCGCTTTGCATCCCCGGCGGTCTTCCCCTCCCGGACGTGGTGCAGGTGGATATCGAAAGCGCCGAGGCTGAGTTCCTGGAAGGCGCCTGGAGAACACTCCAGGCCAGCCGTCCCACTCTGCTTATCGAACTTCACGGCACCAATAAAGCGGTCACCGAACTGCTCGACCGCTTAGGATATGCCTACGCGGTATTGGGAAGTTCCATCCCGGTTCAGGATGTCCCTTATGATGCCAATATCGTCGCCGTTCCGCAGGAACGGCAGGATCTGATGGAGCTGGCGGGCCTGCCGGAAAGGACCGCGTCGTCTTGAGCCGGCTGCGCATTTTGACCATCGGCCATTCCTATTGCGTGGCTATGAATCGCGCGCTGGTGCGCGAAGTGGCGCGCGACCCGGAACTGGACGTCACGGTTGCGGCGCCGTCTTACTTCCATGGCGATTTGCGTCCCATCGCGCTCGAGCCCGAACCGGCTGGATCGCCCCTGCGCGTGGTGGGGTTGAACACCAGGCTTAGCCGTTTCATCCATATCTTCCGCTACGACGGCGCGGCGCTCAAAAAGCTCGTCGAAGAAGGCCGGTTCGACGTGGTGCATGCCTGGGAGGAACCGTACGTATTTGCGGGTTACCAGATTGCCCGCGCGCTCCGCAACAGTCCGGCCCGGTTCTGTTTTCGGACCGCGCAAAGTTACGTCAAAAATTATCCGCCGCCCTTCTCCTTGTTCGAGCGCACGGTGCTCGCTCGCGCGCAGGGATGGATCGCCGGGGCCAGCCTGGTCCACCAGGCCATGTTGCGGAAGGGCTTTCCGGAAAGCACCGGCCGAATCCTGAATCTGGCGGTCGATTTGGCCGAATTTCAGCCTCTATCCCCGGCCAAACGCGCACAAGTGCTCGAGGAACTGCATTTACAACCACCCGTCATCGGCTTCATCGGCAGGCTTACCCAGGCTAAGGGCCTGGATGTCCTGATGCAGGCCATGGAAAAGGTCGGCGGCGCGAGGCCCTGGAGCTTATTGCTCCTGGGCAGCGGCGAATATCAGGACAAGTTGCTCGACTGGGCGGCCAGCAACGGCTGGAGCGATCGCGTCCGGGTGCTGCTGGTCAAACATGGCGACATGCCGCGCTACGTCGGCGCCATGGATCTCGTGGCCGCGCCGAGCCAGACCATGAAAAACTGGAGAGAACAGTTCGGCCGCATGATTATTGAAGCGTTCGCCTGCGGCGTGCCGGTAATCGGCAGCGATTCAGGCGAAATTCCATTTGTAATCGGCGACGCCGGCCGCGTGGTGGCGGAGGCCGACGTCGATGCCTGGGCGCGGGCTATCGGAGAACTGCTGGATCAACCGCGGGTGCGCGAAGAATTAGGCGCACGGAGCCTCGAGCGCGCTCCGCGCTACTCCACCGCCGCCATCGCCCGGCAATACGGAGATTACTACCGCTGGCTGGCGGGTCAAGAGCTGCGGCCGGCCGCCCAGGGCGTACCACACGCAGCCATTCAATGACATTCCAATAAGGACACTAATCTAATGAAAAAGGCTTTGATTACCGGAATTACAGGCCAAGACGGCAGCTACCTTTGCGAGCACCTGCTGGATCTCGGCTACGAGGTTCATGGCATCGTCCGGCGCGTCGCCCTGGAGCAACCCGAGCAGCGTCTCGGCCGGCTGAAGGCGGTGCTCGACAAAGTCCAGATTCACCCCGCGAATCTGGACAGCTATCCCAGCATTTTTCACGTCTTCAGCCGCGAGCATTTCGACGAATGCTACCACCTGGCCGCCCAGAGTTTCGTGGCCGAAAGCTTCGCCGACGGCTTCTCCACCATGGCCACCAACATCAACGGCACTCACTATGTGCTGGCCGCGCTGCGCGAGCTGCAGCCGCAATGTAGGTTCTATTTTGCCGGGTCGAGCGAAATGTTCGGGAAGGTGCGGGAAACGCCACAGCGCGAGAGCACGCCGTTTTACCCCCGCAGCCCGTACGGCATCAGCAAGTGCGCCGGATTTCAGTTGACCGTGAATTACCGCGAAGCTTACGGCATGTTCTGCTGCAACGGCATTCTGTTCAATCACGAGAGTCCGCGGCGCGGCTTGGAATTCGTAACCCGGAAAGTCACCCGTGGAGTGGCGCGCATCAAAGCGGGCTTGGCCTCCGAACTCCGGCTGGGAAACCTGGACGCCAAGCGCGACTGGGGCCACGCCCGGGACTATATCACGGCCATGCACTTAATGCTCCAGCAACCCACGCCTGACGACTACGTGGTGGCTACCGGCGAGACCCACAGCGTCCGCGAGTTGTGCGAACTGGCGTTCTCGGAAGCCGGCTTGGACTACAGGGACTACGTCAAGATCGATCAGAGCGTCTATCGGCCCGCCGAAGTGGACCTGCTGATTGGCGACGCCGCCAAAGCCCGCTCCGTTCTGGGGTGGCGGCCCCACGTGGATTTCGCGGGACTCATCAAAGAAATGGTGCATGCCGATCTGGAGGCCGTTGGATCGTCGCCCCGAGCCGAGCTGGCTCTGGCCGGCTCGTAACGATGCCGCGGGACTACGCTTTGGCTACTCCGGCAAAGGCCTTCCCCGCTCCAGTGAATCCGGAACCCGGGCGGAGGCTCGAAGTCCTGCACGTAGGAAAGTATTATCCGCCGCATATGGGCGGAATCGAGACCTACCTGGAAGGGCTTTGCGGGGAACTCCGGAAATCGATGGATGTGCGGGTGGTGGTTGCCAACGACGCCCGCTCGGTCGTAGACGAAACCTTGGACAGCGTTCCGGTGCTGCGCGTGCCCACCTGGCTGACGCTCGCCTCCACACCGCTCGCGCCCGCCATGATAGCGCGCATCCGGGCTTATCGCGGCGATATCCTGCATCTTCATGTCCCCAATCCGATGGCCGTGATGGCTTATCTGGCTAGCGGGTATCGCGGCCGCGTGGTAGTTACTTACCATAGCGACATGGTGCGGCAGAAGGTCCTGGGACCCATGTTTGAGCCTTTCCTGCACGCCGCGTTGCGCCGCAGTTCAGCCATTATTACGACCTCGCCGAACTATCTGCGCAGTTCGCCGGTGCTGGCCCGCTACCCCGAACGCTGCCACATCATTCCGCTGGGCATTCCCACCGAAGAATTCGATCGGCCCGATCCCGCCGCCCTCGCCGCCATCCGCCGGCAATATGGCGAGCGGCTGATCGTCAGCGTCGGCCGGCTGGTTTATTACAAGGGTTACGAGTACCTGATCCGCGCGATGACCCAGGTTTCAGGCAAACTCCTGATCGTGGGCGAGGGCCCGCTCCGTGCAAAATTGATCGCGCTTGCTTCCGAACTCGGGGTCTCAGAGCGCGTAATTTTCCTCGGCAAAATCGATCAGCAGCGCCTGGTGGCCTGCTATCATGCCGCGCAGGTCTTTGTCCTGGCTTCCATCGCCCGAAGCGAAGCCTACGGTATTGTCCAGATCGAAGCCATGGCGGCCGGGCTGCCTGTGGTCAATACCAATCTCGATACCGGCGTGCCGTTTGTTTCGATGCACGAAGAGACTGGCTTGACCGTCCCACCCGCGAATACAGAACGCCTGGCCGCCGCCATCAACCGCCTGCTCGATAACCCCGATCTCCGCAGCCGTCTGGGCCAGGCCGCGCGCCTTCGCGCCCGCCAGGAATTTCATTTGGACGTCATGACGGCTCGCACGCTCTCAGTCTACGACCAGATCACCCGCGCGCGCCTCTAATCGCGCTTTTTCCACGTGCTGGGACCGAAATGGGCGGCGCCTGCCCGCGATTCGCCGTTCACGTCACTCGGCGAGTTTGTCGAACGCGACAACCCATTGATTTGACTGTTGTTCCCGCCAGTAAGAGAAACGGCCGCCTCTGGAACCCCACACCCAGCCGTTCATACGTGGTGGTATGCAATCCAGACTTCCCGGCTTGCCCGCCAGGCGGCTACTCTTGAGTAACTCGCGCAAAACGGAGCGCGGCGCGAAACGTTTCCTGATCTGTTTTGTGGCGCGCCCCACGCCCTTTGCGATCCTGATTGCGCTGTTGTGCGGCGCCCTGCACGCGGCGACATACTACGTGTCGAACTCCGGCAGCGATTCCAACTCGGGCGCCAGCCCGGCTTCGCCCTGGAAGACGATCGCCCATGTCAACAGCCAGACGCGAAACCCAGGCGACTCGGTGTTGTTCCAGGCAGGCGGTGTGTGGCGCACGACCACTGACGCAGCCCTCACCGTCGAAGATATGGGCGCACCGGGCAACCCGGTGACCTACGGCTCCTACGGCACAGGCAATCCACCCAGAATTTCATCGTCATTACCGGGAACCTTCACCCTTTCGAGCGGCAATATTTATGTCCTGAGCGGCATTTACGACAACCCGCAAGTGGTGACCGTCAACGGCGCGCCGGGAACCAGCCAGACCAGCGAAGGCGCGCTCGCGGCGAACAACCAGTGGTATTACAACTCTTCCACTTATCAGATTTTTATCTATGAGTCAGGCGGCGTCTCCGGACTGGCTATCGAATACGGCGCGAATTATCAAGCGCTCTATGTGTACGGTTCGCATGTGGTCATCGAAAATCTCCAGTTTGACGGAGGTTTTTACAACCTGGTCGAGGTAGCCGCGAATTCCACTT
>Ga0335074_10006100_pt1 | contig 16688 bp, 16 predicted proteins | sample Lox_Sample_23_FD_206715 | JGI IMG/M metagenome (GOLD analysis project Ga0335074, IMG submission 206715) | Soil microbial communities from Loxahatchee National Wildlife Refuge, Florida, United States - Lox_Sample_2.3 | ecosystem: Environmental > Terrestrial > Soil > Wetlands | place: USA...
CGCTTCCGCACGACGGTCGGATTGCCCGGGACGCTGTGCTCGCGGCTGCAGCCGAACCACCCGACGGACGATCCGGCGGGGATTGCGGCGTCGATCCTCGATGGATTGCTGCTCGGGGCGGGCGATGCGGTGATCGGAATCAATCCCGTCTCGGATAACGTGGAGCGGGTGATGATGATGCTGCGGATGATCGACCGGATCAGGGAGCGGTACGAGATTCCCACCCAGAGCTGCGTGCTGGCTCATATCACTACGCAGCTCAGGGCGCTGGAGCGCGGTGCGCCGGTCGACCTGATCTTCCAGTCGATCGGAGGGACGGAGAAGACCAATACATCGTTCGGGGTGAACCTGGCGCTGCTGGATGAGGCTTACCAGGCTGGTCTTGCCCTGAAACGTGGGGCAGTCTGTTCCGACGGAAGCATCGGGGACAACATCATGTACTTCGAGACGGGCCAAGGCAGCTCGCTCTCGGCTGATGCTCATCACGGAGTCGACCAGCAGACCTGCGAGGCGAGGGCTTACGCGGTCGCACGGCGATACAAGCCGATGCTGGTGAATACGGTGGTCGGCTTCATCGGGCCGGAGTACCTCTACGACGGCAAGCAGATCCTGCGCGCGGGCCTCGAAGACCATTTCTGCGGCAAGCTGCTGGGACTGCCTATGGGCTGCGATGTCTGCTACACCACGCACGCAGAGGCTAACGACGACGACATGGACACGCTGATGACCATGCTCGCGGTCGCGGGGGTGAACTACATCATGGGCGTTCCCGGCGCGGACGATGTGATGCTCAACTACCAGAGCACCTCGTTCCATGACATCGCGTATCTTCGCGCGGCGCTGGGGCTTCGTCCGGCGCCCGAGTTCGAGGCGTGGCTCGAGCGGGGCTTCCGCAAGGAGCTGTCGCTGCATGGGTTGTCGCAAGGGCTGCTGAACGCATGAGCGACGCGCTCGATCGTAGCAGGCTGCGCGCGTATACGGGCGCGCGCGTCGGGTTGCGACGCGCGGGAACGAGTCTTGCCACGTCGGAGTTGCTGGACATGGCGCTGTGTCTCGCCGAAGCAAGAGATGCTGTTCATGCCGAGTTCAGTGTTGCCTCGCTGCGGCGACAACTGGACGCGCTGGGTGTTCCGATTTTTTCGGTCAGGAGCGCGGCGCGGGACCGGACGGAGTATCTGCGGCGGCCCGATCTGGGGCGGCGGCTATCCCTCGGGTCGAGGGCCGCGCTCGAGAGGACTGGCCGTCCGGGCACACGCGCCTTCGGCGCAGAGGACGATCTGGAGGCCGGGCGGCTGGTGGTGGTGGTCGCTGATGGGCTGTCGGCGATTGCCGCCGAACGGCACGCGGCGCCCGTGCTCGATGCATTGCTGCCTCAGCTTGAGGGCTGGCAGATCGGACCGGTCATAATCGCCGAGCAGGCGCGGGTTGCAATTGGCGACGAGATCGGTGAGGCGCTCAAGGCCGCCGCGACGCTTTTGCTGATCGGCGAGCGGCCGGGGCTGAGTTCTCCGGATTCGCTGGGAGCGTACATCACCTGGGCTCCGCGGGTGGGGCGGAGCGATGCCGAGCGGAACTGCATCTCGAATATCCGTCCGGAGGGCCTGAGCTACGTGCTGGCCGCCGGGAAGATCGCCGGGTACCTGGCGCAGGCACGGCGGCTGCGGCTTACCGGTGTGGCCCTTAAGGAAGGGTCATTCCAGCTTAAGGAGTGAAGGGTACCCCCTCCCCTCTTCTTTTTCTTGTGCTTTGTAACTCTTTGATTTTGGAATCTTTACACGACAATGGCATGCAAAGATCTCAAACGATTGGCTTTATTTACAAAGATCTGGTTTTAAATAGGTTAGAGATGAGTTTTGGGGAGTGGGAAACAGAAAAGCCCGACACCAAGGCGTCGGGCTTTTCACTCCTATATCCAGTTTACCGGACTGGGCATAATTGCCGGCCAAGAAAAAGCAGGGCACAGGGAACAGGGATCAGGGAACAGAAAAAGCAGGTGAGGAGAACAGGCTCAGGATGACATCTCCATAAAAGTCAGGCGGGTTTCTTCGGGGACTGGTGGAAGCCGAGGAGGTTTCCTTCGGTGTCTTTCTGGCATTTTCGGAATTTCTGTGCCCTTTGGAGTGTGTGCAGTGTCGCCGCTCCCTGATGGTCGCGTCGACTCAAGTGCGGCGGCTTCGGATTATGCCGTTTCCGAAAATGCCCCAGCGGCGATGAAGCCCCAGCCCGATCCGATTTCGGCTTTAGGGATGGCGACGGTGCCTCCGGCGGCGGTGACTTTTGCCATAGCGTCCCCCAACAAATATTTTGGGGGGAGTCGACCTGGATGTAGTTCATGAAGGGCTGGCCGGAGTTCCGGCGGGGCATGAGTCCGCCGTTGATGCCGGTTTCTCCGTCTTTGGTTTCGACGAGCCAGTAGTTCATTGTCTACATCTGTTTTTTGGGGGGGGTCGGAGATCTTCCAGCCGAGGGCCTGTTCGTAGAACTTGATAGCGCGCTGGACGTCGTCTGCGGGGATTTCAAAGTGAACGATGGGGTTTGGCATAGCGGGAGAAGGATAGCGGATGAATGGGTGGGCTGGCAGGGGAATAGTGACGATTGCTTGCTTGCGACATTTGCGCATGATAACTCTGGTCTGCTTGAGGGAAGGGGCGGAACATGTGGCTCCGTCAATCCATGACTAATGGCCAACATTTTTATCAGCTATCGCCGCAGAGACAGTGCAGCTGTCGCGAAACGAATTTGTGAATGGCTTACTGCGCGTCCGAATGGGAGCGCCGTCTTCATGGATTTGAGCGGAATTGAGCCTGGTGAAAATTTCCATGAAGCGTTACGCCGAGAGATCGATGCGGCGGACGTGATGCTCGTGATCATAGGAAAGGAATGGGCTTTCGCAGAGGATCTTGACGGTATGAATCGCCTCGACAAGCCGCGTGATGTTGTGCGCCGGGAGATCGCGATTGGTCTTGAAAGCGATGTACGCGTTGTGCCGGTCCTGGTTTCAGGTGCTGAGATGCCGCAAGCCATCCACTTACCTGCTGCGCTGGTCAAGCTCACGAACTTGAATGCCTTTCCGGTGAACGAAGAGACCTTCGAGGAAGATATGACTCGGCTCGCGGAGTATCTTCGTAAATGGACTGCTGAGCTTCTCACGGCCGACCCTCAGGAAAGGACCGACGTTCAGGAAATACGGCCGCGTATGATCCAGAAAAAAGTTTGCATGTTGGGTTCCTTTGGAGTCGGCAAGACAAGCCTTGTCAGTCGCTATGTGAGGAGCATTTTCAGCGATAAATATCTCACTACTCTTGGGGTGAAAGTAGACAAGAAGGTGATCGCTCTCGGGGATTCGGAGATCACCCTGATGCTCTGGGACATCGCGGGCGAAGAAAAAGGGTCTCCAACCAAATTGCACTACCTCAGGGGTGCTTCGGGCATCTTTCTCGTCGCTGATGGCCATAAGTCATCCTTGCGAACAGCCCTTGATTTACGGGAGCGTGTCCGGGACGAACTGGGGCCGGTTCCCTGCGTGCTTGCGGCAAACAAAATCGATCTTTGTAAAGAATCATGGTCATGGGAGTACACGCTCGAGGAACTCGACGAGAGAACCGAGAATCTCGGCTTGATACCGTTCACGACGAGCGCACTGACTGGAACAGGGGTCGATCTGGCGTTCGAGTATCTCGCCAGACAAATGCAGAAAGCTGATAGCCAAGCCCTCTAGGGTGTTGCGCTTCCCAGTCAGAGCGCTCACAAGTTTCAGCGTTGGATGGCGCCCTGGACGTCGACTGCAGGGATTTCAAACTGAGCGATGGGATTTGGCATGGCGGGAGAAGGATAGCGGATGGGAGGGTAGGTTAGGTGGCGAATTGTGACGAAAACGAAATCCTAATGACCGGGGAGTCGGTACGCTACGACTCGTCCATTCGAATGATAGATATCGGCGGAGCCGCGTACTACTTCAGGCCTAACTTTCTCTCCAAGTAAGCAGTCATCAGGTTCGTAGCTACCGGGCCGAGTCTGTCTCTAATGCTGAATACGAACGCCTTCAGCTTTTGGGCGCTCGTTAATCGATCTGATTTCGGAATGTCGGTATCCGACAGAACTTGAACAGCCGAGGCCAACTCTGTGCTCCGATTGTCACCGTGCTGTCTAATGAGCTGGAGTAATGTCTCGTCGTCTTCGGATATGTTGACATCTCCTCGTATCTCCTGCGCGATGATTCCTTTGACGGTATTTACGATCTGTGGCATAAGATTGATCGTCAGCGAGGAACTTTCGACTGATCGTAGGCCTCGCAAAGATCCAGAACTAACAGCCACGATGCTGAAAGCCTCGGGGATCGAACTAGCCACGAGTTTCTCGATGACGCTCCAATCGACGTTGTTGGGCAAGAAGTCTGCCAATTCTGACTCGAGTCGTTGGCGAATGTTCAACAGCTTTCTTTCACGTTCATGCCTGAGATCTACTTGAAGCCTTTTCGCCTCTTTCGAGTACCGCGTGAGGATACTAGCAATCTCCTTGGGGTCAATGCTCTTTTGTCTTAGGATTGCTTCAGCCTCCTCGGGATTTGACACGCACAGATCGAGAAAGCGTGAAAAATCTTGAAAGTCTTCGGACAGCGACGAGGCAGAGGGCGCGTCATCACCGTGAAACTCATAAGAGATGCCGTGGTCTGTCTTAATCTGGTCAAGACGTATGCCTTTACGACCCGTGCGGAGGAGATAATCACGAAAGAGTTCAAGCAGTCTGTCAACCTCATTCGCCCAAAGTCGGGTGGCAGGAACGTAGATGCGGAGTAGTAGCCCCTCTACCGCATCCCGCAGAAACTGCGTCGCGATCACAGTCACCTCTGCATTAGTTCGATACGGAATAAGATTGAGATTATGATGCCGTAACGTGTTATTTACTTCGATGAGCACTTGGGTTTTAGGTTGGTACATCCCAAATCCCTCACGATAGAACTGCAGGTCTTCTTCGTCCTCGATATCAAGATTCGTTGTTGCCTAAGAACATGGTCCACCTCACGCTTTTCTTTAATTTCCGCTTCACCAGAAAGCAAATCTTCGAAGACGAATACCACATGCCTCGCGGCGGAAATTCGATGAAAAAGCTGCTCGGCGACTTCCTTGTAACTCGAATGCGCCAGAAGGTCATAAACGCGGGCGTTTAGCTTGATGACAACGGCCTGAATTGTGAATTCGTCGAAGTACCGGACAATCGTTTTCCAATTTTCCGGGGTAGAATTTAGGACCTTCTTTTTATATTGCTCTCCTCCTGACTTCAAGGAGCTCGTTATCCCTTCATGGTCGATGTTGCCGAGCAGCAGAACCAATGGTTTGCCCGGATCCCCATCGAGAAAATCGGAAGAAAGCAACGGCTGCATAAGGTATCAGACTATGCGGTACAGTATGTCCGCATCAATGGATTTGAGACAAATTCAGTTCGCGTGCCAGCGAGAGCCATGTAGACGGTGACACGTCGGTGATCCTCCAGATAGGCAGCGGATTGGCAGCGTCTTCGAAACTCTTCTTGTGCGCGGCAATGAAAGCCGTATCGGGTTGACAGGTCCCAAATGGACCCGCGCCTGCGGCAGCAAGGTGCGTTCCTTCGACGCGTGCCTTATCGCCCGGCCTGAAGGCCGGGCTTCTACCACGCCTTGCGCTGCGAGGCGAAGGCGCAAGTCCGAAAATCCGCCCTTTGGGCATTCGGCAGTTTGTTGAAGTGGAAGCTGAGGCACTTTACAAACGAGATTTGTGTAGGGACAGCGGCCCGATAGAATCGGCGGGACGGATGAAGGGTGTCATGAAGCGAATTCTGGTGACCGGCGCAACAGGCAAGGTGGGAAGTCATTTCATCGGGCGTGTGCTCGACGACTGCCGGGACATTACGGTACGCGCGCTGTGCCACAACCGCCGTCCTGAGCCGCGTGAACGGTTGGAGATCGTAACCGGCAACATCTCCGACCGGGAAGCGGTGCGGGCTGCGATGAGCGGGATTACCCATTTGATCCACTGCGCGACCTGCAAGGAAACCGCAGATGACGTGATCGATGTCACCGTCAAAGGCCTCTTCTGGCTATTGGAGGAGTGCCGGCTCAGCGATTCGTTCCGACAGATCATCCTGATTGGCGGAGATGCGGCTCTGGGGCATTTCTTTTATCCGCACCCGGTTCCGGTGACGGAGCAACAGAAGCACAGCGCGTATCCCGGCTGCTATGCGCTCTCGAAGGTTCTGGAAGAGGTGATGCTGGAGCAGTATTTCGTTCAATACGATCTTTCAGGATGCTGCCTGAGGGCTCCGTGGATCATGGAGAAGGACGATTTCAAATACACGCTCTCGTTCGGCGAAGACGTCTTCGGCGGGCCGCGGTGGAGGGACCTGGTTGGCGCTGAGGCGGCTGACAAATACCTGGAGAGCGGCACGGTGCCGCTGATGCTCGATCCGGAGGGAGCGCCGGTGAAGCGCAACTTCGTGCACGTGAGCGACCTGGTCGAGAGCATGATTCTGGCTCTGGATCATCCCAAGGCGCGACAGCAGACATTCAATATCTGCATGGATGAGCCGGTGGACTATCGTGAGGTCGCAGACTACCTGCGAGAGACGCGAGGATTGCCTTCGGTCGAGATTTCGACACCGTACTGGTCGACCTGGCTCGACAACAGCAAGGCGAAGTTTCTGCTCGGGTGGCGTCCGCGCTTTGATCTTCAACAGCTGATTGATGAGGCCTGGTTGTATCAGCGCAGCGAAAATGATCCGCGAAAGGTGTGGTATCCGGGCTAAAGATCGAGCAATCGTCTTTCTGTGCCCGGCGTGGTGGAAGAGTTCAAGCAGGAAAAACAACAGGCGCAAAACCAGAGGTCGAAGGCGGCTGGGTTGCGAACCGTGCCGGTCTGCATCATGAACCAGCACGTTGCCGACGTGGGTTTGAGGTGCGGACTGGGCAATTTTCTCGCCGGCATGCGTCGGGTGGGAGGGCAACGCGCATCTAAACTTTGCAGCTTTCACCTGCTTAGCCGGGTAGGATTTCCAAGGAGATCAGTTTTCGGAAAGAGCGCACCAAGATGATAGAGCCAGAGATCGCTGAAAGTGGGATGGATCTACGTGATCTCCTGAGCGATCCCGATTTTCCGCTGCGAAAACGCAAAGAGAGAGACTTTCAGCAGCCGTTTGACGCCCTGAGACGCGTGACGCTGGCATTCGCGGAGCATCCGGAAGATGTGCTGGACGAGCTGGTTAAGATTGCGGTGGATTGCTGCGGCGCGGACAGCGCCGGTATCAGCCTGCAGGAGCCAAATGAAGCGGGCGAACCCACGTTTCGCTGGGTTGCGGTCGCGGGGAGCTTCGCACGGTATCTCAACGGAAGAACGCCGCGTTTCTACAGTCCCTGCGGCACATGCCTGGATACGGGGCGGCCTCAGTTGTATCGCGTGACGCAGCCCTATTACGACTTTCTGGGCGTTGTCGCCGACCCGATCAAAGATGGCATCCTGATTCCATGGGAAGCCGGGGAGATACGAGGAACCATCTGGGCAGTGGCCCACCAGTCGGCGGAGGCGTTTGAACCACAGGATTACGAACTGCTGAAGAGCCTGAGCGATTTTGTAGCTATCATTCTGCGGCAGCATGCTGCCGAACAGCTGGCCCGGCGTCTGGAGCGGGCTGAGGCCTCGAGCGCCCGGGCGCACGAGATGGCGCACCAGATCAACAATCCGCTGCAGAGCCTGACGAATACGATGTTCCTGGCCCGCCAGGGTGGACCGAACGCGCAGGCTTACGTGGAAAGCGCAGCCGAGCAGTTGAATCGCCTGTCGGAACGGGTGAGGAGGCTGCTCGCGCTTAAGTATGACGGCGCGTAGCGTGCCTCTCAGGTTGAGATCATCAAAGTTGTTCTGCTCTGGCTGCTAACTACCTACATCGCTTCTTTCAGGCCCCAGCGGACGAGGAGGCTGTTCATCGGGTAGGAGGTGAAGTAGCCGATGATCATTCCGATTTGCATCATGAACCAATAAGTCGCCGTTGTGGGCTTGAGGTGCGGGCTGGGGAAGAAGATGAAGTAAGTCAGGGCCATCCATCCGAAGAGGCCGACTTCGAAGGCGAGGATGGAGAACGTGTCGGCCTTGAGGGCGGCGATGAGCGCTGCGCCGGGCGATAGGTTGCGCATGGGCTTGATGGTGAAGTACTGGAAGGCGATTCCGAGGAGCCAGGCGAGGAACAGGTCAGCAGCAAACGAGGCGTAGAGCATGGAACCGAAAAGCGTGGCGCCGAGGGCGAAGAGGGAGAACTCGGCGATGATGTCTCCGATGGTGCAGCCGGCTCCGCAATGGCTGGTGGCGACGGCGGTTTGCTGCCAGGTGGGGTTGCGGTTTTCGGAGCTGTGGTCCGTGGCCATGTGATCCATGCCCGGCGTGGCGACCTGACTCATATTGTGATGGCTGGCTTTTCGGCCGAGAGCGAAGTAGGCCCAGACGGCGAAGACACTGAAGTAGAGAGCGGTGATGGGCCAGACGAGGTTCATGATCCACATGTGCTGGGGATGGCGGGCCTCGTCGACGGCAATCACGATTGCGCAGACGAAGGCGACGATGAGCGATATCCAGGCAACGACTTCCATTGCAACCTCAATTTAGCGGCTCTGAATAAAGGCGGGATGGTATGCCCGGGTTGCGAGCGTGTCCAGACTACATGGCTGGATGCGGCGGGCGGGAGGAAAAAGCAGGTCCTTCGGCTACGCTCAGGACAGGCTCTTCGACTACGTCCGGCGCGACACGCGCGCCAGACTCCGCTCAGAATGACAAGGCAGGGTGAGGGTGCCGCTATTTGAGCCTGGTGGCGAAGCGGAAGCAGGTCAAAGGCTGCGATCCGGGCTACTGTTCCTTGAGGCGTTCGATGAGCTTGAGGGGGTGGATGGGCTTGGCGATGAGCTCGAATTCAAAGCCCTGCTTCTGGCCCTCGAGGAGGGCATTGGTGATGCCGGCCTGTCCGGAGAAGAGCAGGATTTTGGCGGCGGGGAACATTTTGCGGACGGCGATGGCGAGCTCGACGCCGTTCATGCGGGGCATGAGCACGTCGGAAAGCAGGTAGTCGGGGTGGAAGCGGCCGGCGGCCTCAAGCGCTGTCCAGCCGTCGTAGGCGACCATGACCTGGAAGCCGGCGCCTTCGAGGATTTCGCTGATGGTGTCGGCGATGAGCCTCTGGTCGTCGACGACGAGCACTTTGCGGCGGGCGTGCCGGGGCTCGGTCGGGTCGTGGCCGGCGGAGCGAAATTGGATGATGTTCTTCAGGGACTCATCTGACGAGAAAGTCGAGCCTGAGGCGGTGCTGAGCATGGGCAGTCCTGGGTCGTTGACTATTCGGGCCGCGCGTCCATGCGCGCGACGGGAAGAGCAAAGGGGATAAAGACGGTGACGATGGTGCCGCTTTTTCCTTGTTCTGTGCTGCTGGCGATGGAGATCTGACCGCCGCGGGCGTCGACAAGCTGTTTGGCGACCCAAAGGCCGATGCCGGTGCCCAGATCGCCCTTGGTGGTGAAGAAAGCCTCGAAGACCCTGGGCAGATTTTCCTGGGCGATTCCTGTTCCGTGGTCGCGAACTGTGATTTGAATTCCGTCGCCGGCGGAAGTCAACATTTTTCGTGTGGAGATGGCGAGCACGCCGTCGTGGGGCATGGAGTCGACCGCATTAGCGATGAGGTTGGAGAAGACCTGGAGCATCTCGCCCTTGCTGACGATAATTTTTTGCAGGTCATTGAAACGGGTGTCAACCGAAATTCCGGCGGAAATGAGCCTAGAGCGGTAGACGGTGAGCACATTCTCGATGAGATCGTGCAGGTGCACCTCTACGGGCGAGCCGGTGTCGCGGTAATAGCCGAGGGTCTGACGGGCGATGTGGGAGACGCGCTCGAGCTCTTCTTCCGCGGTGAGGAGATAGCGATGCCCTTTGCTGCCCTCGGGGCACTGCTGCCGGGCGAGGAAGATGAGGTTCATCAGGGACTCGAGAGGATTGTTGATCTCGTGGGCGATGGCGGCAGCCATGCGTCCGGTGGCGGCGAGCTTCTCGGACTGAACGAGGAGGCGCTCGATGCGCTTGCGGTCGGAGATGTCGCGGGCGATCTTTGAGGCGCCGATGACCCGGCCGCTTTCATCGCGGATCGGGGAGATGGTGACGGAGACTTCGACGGTCTCGCCGTTCTTCCTGCGACGCCTGGTCTCGTAGTGATCGATGCGCTTTCCGGCTCTCAGCCTGGTGAGGATCTCCTCTTCTTCGTAATGCAGTTCCGGGGGGATGAGACGCAGGATGGGCTGGCCGACCATTTCTTCGGGGGTGTAGCCGAATATCTGCTGGGCTCCCGCGTTCCAGGTCTGCACGATGCCGTTGAGGTCCTTGCTGACGATGGCGTCGTCGGCGAAATCAACGATAGCGGCGAGGCGGTAGCGGGTCTCGTCGGCCTTTCTGCGGTCGGAGATTTCGCGGGCGATCTTTGAGGCGGCAATGACGCGGCCGGTGTCGTCTTTAACGGGTGAGATGGTCACGGAGACGGGAAAGCGCTCGCCACTCTTCCTGACGCGGATGGTTTCGTAGTGGTCGATTCGCTGGCCTGCCCGGAGCTTGCTGAGAATTTCTTCCTCTTCGTGGTGCAATTCCGGAGGAATAAGCTTCAGGACCGATTGACCCACGATCTCTTCGGGCTGGTAGCCGAAGACCCGCTCGGCAGCGGCGTTCCAGGTCATGATGATGCCGTTCAAGTCCTTGCTGATGATGGGATCGTCGAAAGAGTCGATGATAGCGGCCAGATGAAAACGGGGATCCAGGCGAGGCTTCGTCGTCACGTCCTGCGGATTACGCGAAGCGCTGGTGGGTCCATACTCCAAGGCTCGTGACTCCAGGAAGGGCACAGGTATTTGAGGGTAGACTCCCTCAGGATGATTAGGATGCCTTTGAAACAGAGATAGTTGGACGCACGGGTGGCGGTCAGGCCCGCACCACACGGAAGCCTTCCGGAGCTTCGACCTGGGGTGTATCCCAGCCTCCGGGCGGGAGAACACACTCGTTCACCCGGTCTGGTCCCCAGGTGTGGGGAGCGTACGGATAAAGCGGCGTGGGTTGCTTCAGGATCGGATCGACGATTCTCCATGCTTCCTCGACATAGTCCTGACGCGCGAAGAGGGTCGCATCACCGGCCATGGCATCGCTGAGCACTCGCTCGTAGGCTGCCATCTCGCCGGGACGCGGATTGCGGCTGGCGACGAGCTCAACGTCGGCACGTTTTTCTCCTTCGGCAAAAGGTGCTACGGAAACCATCATGGCGACGGTGATCTCGGGACTGAGGCGGAAGCGCAGGTAGTTCTGCGGCGGATCGAGGTTGATGTAGGTCGCCGGAGGCCTGCGGAACCGGGCGATGATCTCGAGGCAGGTGATGGGCAGATTCTTTCCAGCACGGATGTAGAACGGGACGCCCTGCCATCGCCATGAGTTCAGTTCGAGACGGACTGCGGCGAAAGTCTCGACTTTGGAGTCGGGGGCCACGCCGGGCTCATTGAGGTAGCCCTGGAATTGGCCGCGGCAGAGATTATTCGGATCGACCGCAGGAATGGACTTGAGCACCTTGACCTTTTCATCGCGGAGGCTCTCGCTATCGTTTCGCGCCGGCGGCTCCATCGCCAGGTTGCATAACACCTGAAAGACATGGTTCTGGATGACGTCGCGGATGGCTCCGGTCTGGTCGTAGAAGACTCCGCGCCCCTGAATTCCGAAGTCCTCCGCCATGGTGATCTGCACGCTCTCGACGTGGTCGCGGTTCCACAAGGTCTCCATCATGGAGTTCGCGAAGCGAAAAGAGACCATATTGGTGACCGGATTCTTGGCGAGGTAGTGATCGATGCGAAAGATATCGGGCTCATCGAAGGCGGTATGCAGAATGCGGTTGAGCTCCTGCGCCGAGGCGAGATCGTGACCGAAGGGCTTTTCGACGATGATGCGCGCTCCCAGGGCAGACCCGGATTTTACGAGCTGCTCGATCACCTTCTCGAAGAGAAAGGGCGGTATTGCCAGGTAATGCGCAGGGTGTTCAGCCGAACGAAGCGTTTTCCGAAGCGCCTGAAAGGTGGCGAGGTCGGAGTAGTCGCCATCTACATAGCAGAGCAGGGTGCTGAGCTTCGGCCATGCATCGGGATCAAGGCCGCCGTGCTGCTCCAGGCTGTCTTTGGCGCGGGCTTTGAACTGGTCGATGTTCCAGCCAGCCTTGGCCACGCCGATCACGGGAACACTAAGCCTGCCGTGCTGGATCATGAGCTGCAGCGCGGGAAAGATCTTCTTATAGGCAAGGTCGCCGGTTGCTCCGAAAAAGACCAGCGCGTCGGACTGAGGTTGGCTCATGCGTTGCCTCCTTTGAACTGGGGCCGGTTTCACTGCATCGGGTAATTTTACTTGCCTGCCGCTTTCATCTTTGCACGGAGGCGGGACTCGGCGTCGTCGCTCCAGTACCTGCAGTTGAGCTGGATAAAGACGGAGGTGTAGGGGATGGTCATGTTGGTCTTCAGGACGAGGATGTGAAAGGTCTTTCCCGCCTGGTCAATGCGCGAGATGATCTGCTCGTGGGGGAGGGACTGGATTGTATAGGGATGCAGAAGGCTGGCGATCCGCGTGCGGTAGGCTGAAACGCCGGGCGCGTCCTGATCGGAAACAAAAGGCAGTTCTGCGTCCATGAAGATATTGGGGCGGACGTGGATGGAGTGGTTGATGGTGTCGAGGACGGCGTGGACTACATCGAGCAGACTGGCGCTGGTTTCAACGGTTTCAACTCCGGGCGAGGACTGGAGCGGGTAGGCGGAGTCGACGATGAGGATCCAATTGCGGTGGCCGAGCAGAGGCATGGACTCGGCGAGCCTGGTTTTCCAGGCGGCCGGCTGGGCGGCGGCATTGTGTACAGCGGGTAGAGCGAAGCAGCAGACGAGAAAGAGGGCGAGTCGCCTCATCGCCACAGCATAAACCCAGGTGAGAGGATCGAGGTTCAGGGTTCAGGTTGGGTGCTATGGAATTCAGCCGGTTTCTTAGCAGGAAGGATGCGGAGCGAGCGTCGCGGACGCTGCGCAAGCTGGCGGCGTGTGACATTTCACGATGGGCGCTGACGGGTGGGCTGGCGGTGGAGATTCATATCCTGCGGCATGGGCGGGAATCGGGCGGACGGGAACTGCGGGATATGGATTTTGTCGCCGGCTCATTTGCGGATATTCCGGCGGCGCTGGGCAGCGAGGTACTGTTCCGGCATGTGCATCCTTACGATGAGCCGGCCAAGACAATGCTGCAGTGCGTGGATGAGCAGACGGCGCTGCGGGTGGATCTGCTGCGCGCTTATGGGCAGGAGATGGAGCGGGTGGCGCCGATGGAGCTGGAGGGAATTCAGATGAAGTTGATCTCGATTGAGGACCTGGAGGCGGCGCATGCACGGCTGAGCTGGGGGCTGGTGGAGGGCAAAAAGGTTCCGCCTCAATATGCGCGGGATTTTCTGCGATTGCTGCCGCTGGTGCCCAGGGACGGGATTGAAGAGGTGTGGCAGGAGCACCGGAAGCCGGAGTGCCCGGTGAGCTTTGTCGAGACGGCCGCGGAGCTGAACAAGGCGATTGCATCTCGGACCGAACTGCTGGTTCCGAGGGTGTATTCGAAAGATGTGAACGCCGTGTGTGCGCGATGCCACGGGACAGAGGCCTTCAAACTGGCGGATGCCCGCCGGGTGTTTTCCATCCTGGGATATTGCTGAGCGGTTGGCGGGGCCTTCTTCTGCGCGCACAGGTGGCGTGACGGGCATCACAGCGACGGCGCGGCTTCGAGCCTAGAGTGCGAGATAGAGCTGGCGGATTGATCAGATCGTCAGCATGAGCACTTGGAGGTGGGGTATGACACACACGGCGGTCGGTTTATTCAATAACTCAAGTCTTGCGGAGGGGGCGGTTAACGACCTCAAGACTGGTGGAGTTGCGGCAAGTGATATTCGCGTCCTTGCCGAGCCGCGGTATATGCACGTGAGCGGAGTGCTGAGTACTCCGGAAATCGATTTCTGCGCGGTGCTGGTTCAGGATCTGAAGGCGATGGGAGCCACGGAAGATGAGGCGCAGGCTTATGTGCGGGGATGCCGGAACGGTGGTGTTCTGGTGTTTGCCAGCGGTTCACTGGAGCAGGTTGAGAAGTCGGTGGAAGTTATGAACCGGCACCAGGGAGCAAAGGTCGAGGAGTTGACGGGCACGGAGGCCGTTCTTCATGGTGTGGCGCACGAGAGCGCAATCCCGTTACACGGCTATTCGGTGCAGACGGGACGAGTGCGTCATGCCGGAGGAGGAGCGCGCGTTTTTGTGTGGTAAATTGCGGCGCGCCGGCAACAAAAAATTTATCTTGACTTTCTTCTATTCAGAGGAATAAAAGCCGGGGTGGTTAAAACGAGCGCTCGCTCGCTTTGATCTCTTATCGATGGGTATATCGATGCCCCGGCTCCTCCACGGCACGATCGAGAAGAACAAGGTCCGCATTCGCCGGGCGGCTCTCTATCTCTTCACCCGCAAGGGTTTCCATGGCACGTCTGTCCGCGAAATCGCGACCCGGGCGGGCGTTTCGATGGGCAATCTCTACACCTACTACGAAACGAAAGAAGCCATCTTCATCGACCTGGTGAACGACATGGGCCGCAAGATGGAAATCATCCGGCAGAAGGAACTGATGCCGCTGATGGAGTCGCTCGATCCGGATTCGCTGGGAAAGCTGGCGAGAGCGATCGGCCGGGTGGTCGCCGACAACCTGAATTACTGGCGGCTGATGTACATCGACGTCGTCGAGTTTCGACACAAGCATTTCATTCACAGTTTTCGCGAGATAGCAGGCGGGTTACGGACTTACGCCAAGGTGGTGATTCACAGCTCGCGGGTGAAGTTTCCGGAGGGAGTGGATCCCTCGCTGGCGTACACGGCGATTTATCTGCAGTTCTTTACTTACTTTCTGGCGGAAGAGCTTTTTGGGGCGAGGCGGCATCTGGGCATGAGCAATGAAGAGGCCGTCGAGCAACTGGTTCTGCTGTACACGGGGGGACGCATTATTCCGGCCAAGGGAACGCGCACTGCCGGGCGAAGGAGGAAGGTATGAGACCAGTGCGGGCTGCCGCATTTGTTGTGTGTATTCTTCTGTGGCTTGCCGGCGCCGTTAGCGCGCAGACGCCGACGACCGGGCAAATCACCGGAGTGGTGCGAGATCCAAGCGGTGCAGTGGTGAGCGGAGCGGCGATTACCCTGTCCAGCGCAGCGGGCGTGCAACGCAACACGGTGACTGATGCGACCGGCCGCTTCACCTTCTCCCTGCTGCCGCCGGGCAGCTATCGCCTGGAAGCGAAGAAGACAGGCTTTGCAGTCACGACTGCGGAAGACGTTGCCGCCCGAATTACGGAGACAACGAATCTCGAAATCAACCTTGAAGTCGCGGTGCAGAAAGCCATTGTTGAGGTCCGCGCCGAGCAGGCGGAGACGGCAGCGCTCGGTACGGTTATCCAACAGCAGGAGATTCGACAGCTGCCGCTGCCGACGCGGAATTTTCAGCAGCTGCTGGCGCTGACACCGGGGACGTCGGGGCCAGTGCAGAATTCGTCGGAACTGGGGCGGGGCGCGGCTCCGATCTACGTCAACGGAAATCGCGCGACGTCGAATTCGGTGATCATTAACGGGGCGGATGCGAACTCGATCGGGACGGGATCGCTGCCGAACCTGGCTATTCCGGCAACCGATTCGCTGCAGGAATTCATTGTTCAGACCAGCCAGTACGATGCGTCGCAGGGGCGCGTCTCGGGCGGAGTGGTCGCGGCGGTGACCAAGTCGGGAACGAATCAGTTTCATGGAAATGTCTACGAGTTTTTCCGCAATACCGTGCTTAACTCGAACAACTACTTCCTGAACCGTGCCGGCATTTCGCGGCCGCCCTACCAGCGCAATCAGTTTGGAGGCACGCTTGGCGGCCCGATCCTGAAGGATAAGCTCTGGTTTTTTATTTCCTACCAGGGAAGCCGGGAGGTAAACGGGACTTCGCTGCTCAACTCGGTCGGCACGGTATTTGTGCCGGAGAATCTTACAAATGACCGCTCCGACGCGGGTGTTGATGCGCTGGCGGCGTCATATGGGCTCGCGCCATGTGCAACTCCACCGGTTACAATTACGTTTCCGCCATGCTTTGATCCGACGGCGAAGTTTCTGCTGCAGGCGAAGCTGCCCAACGGGGCGTTCGTCATTCCGTCGGCTCCGAACCCGACGGCGGCTCCCATAGGGCAGGTACCGTTGCCGGAAGCGACCCCCGTGGTGGCCATTTCGCGATTCACCGAAAACCAGTACAACACCAACCTCGACTATCAGATCTCGCAGGCGAACCGCTTGTCGGGGAAGTTCTTCGAGGCCGACAATCCCGAACTGCAGGGGCTGTACAACTTATTCGGCCTCACGAATGCTCTGCCAACGCCGGGATTTGGCGGGACGGCGGATCTGAATCAGCGAGTGCTGGCAGTGGACGATACGCACGTGTTTTCTTCGAACCTGTTGAATGACGCACGCTTCGGGCTTTCGATTATCACGACGAGTTCCGCTCCACAGGAGCCGTTTACGGCGGCGCAACTGGGCATCGCCAATCCTCTGGGCGGGTTGTTCCCGGGAATGCCGGAGATATCGGTGGCGAACT
>Ga0335074_10006101_pt1 | contig 16686 bp, 26 predicted proteins | sample Lox_Sample_23_FD_206715 | JGI IMG/M metagenome (GOLD analysis project Ga0335074, IMG submission 206715) | Soil microbial communities from Loxahatchee National Wildlife Refuge, Florida, United States - Lox_Sample_2.3 | ecosystem: Environmental > Terrestrial > Soil > Wetlands | place: USA...
ACGGGCGGCCAGCAGGCCACCCCAAGCTGGCACTCGACACCGCCTGCACCCTCTACCTCGCCGGCACCAGCGACCACCCGGTGCAACCGGATAAACCCCTCAAGGACTTACGCGGTGCTGCACTAGGCTCTGGCGGCTTGACTCCGCGCCACCAGCGGCCGGATCTGATCACGCCGTAGAGGAAAGCTCCTAGGCATGCCGGATCCTGAACGTCGGCCACTAGGCCGAACCGGCCATCGTGGTGCACGATTGCGAAGAGCGTCACGATGACCGGAGCCCCTACGAACAGGTTGGATAGGGTACGTGAGCCCAGCACCGCCTCGACCGGACGCCACGCCACGTCGGCGGCGTCCGCGAGCCTTATCTGGATCGCCGAGGCGACGAAGCCAAGTGCCTGCCTGAGCTTGAGCCAAGTGACCGGGTCGTGGCCGCTCTCGCCGGCTAGGTGCGCGCGCCACTCGGCCTGGAGTGCTGGGCGCTTACGACCAGCGAGGAGCGCAGCCAGACCAGTCAAACCTACGGAAACCGCGCGCAACAGTCTGGCGAAAGTCCCGAGCTTGGGGGATGTCCATTGCTCGACGGATATCCACCGCTCGGCGAATGTCCACCGCTCGGCGAATGTCCACCGCTCGTCCAACGTCCGCATATTGCGGTGTGACACCGCGATCACCACGAGGAGCCCAGCACTGACTCCGACGAGAAAGAACAGAAGAAAGACAGCCATAACCCCCGCGGCGCTCACATAGCACCTCTTACGCCTGGTGCCGGGCGTAGCCAGTTCGCACGGCGTTCATCGCGGGCCCGGAGGGCCGCAGTGTGCTGTTCGCGGCCGGTGGACGTCACCTCGTAGAACCTGCGCGGCGGCCGGTCAGCAGGAGGAGGGTCTTCCCAGTGGTCGGTGATCCACCCGGCTTTCATGAGCCGGTCAAGCGCCGGGTAGATGGTGCCGGTGCCGTAGCCAGTGACCTCGCACAGCCGCAGTCCCCACGCCGGATCGTCCGGCGGGGAGTTGGTGAGGACGTCGAGGACGTCCATGATCACCGCCGTGAGCCTGACCTTCGGAGCGCTCATGACAACATCGTAGAACGCGCGATTACCCTATGTCGAATTTCGGAAGATCTAGCTAGACGGGACGTCCGATCCTGCTACCGAGCAGGCCAGGGACGGTACTGACCTGGACCACTTGACGAGACGTATGGTTCAGGTCCCCTCGGTGATGGCGTCTCCAGCTTGCCCGGAGAGCGCCTGGCGGATGATCGTGGCCTGATCGGCGTCGGGCACGCCGTAGAAGTGGAGGTGCACCTCGGCCGGGCCGATGGCCGAGCGAGGAGTGGAGCTCAGCGGTAGGGCCTTGGACACCTCGGGCGCTACCAGGTCGGCGCGCGACAGGATGCCGTGGGCGGCGGCGAACCTGGCGCCGCGGCGGTCAGCCCACGCTTCCAGCCACATGCTCGCGGCGACGGCCAGGGCGAAGCAGACGGCCGCCGTGCCGCCGATCCACCAGATACGCTCGGCCACCCACTGCACCGTCTCGTCGGCGATCCAGGCGACCGCGACAACGCCTGCGAGGATGCCGAGGGACTGGCCGCCCGTGCACCCTGGGCAATGCAGGCCCGGGCAGCTCATCGTTCCTCCCACGCGCGCACCAGCGAGTCTTTGATCTTGTGCATGTGCCACGCGCCGAACCGGCGGGTCAGCCTGGTTCCCTTGCACCGCCAGCAGCGACCGCGCTTCCGGCGGGCCGGCGGGTCGGCGAGGTGGCGGGCGAGCCAGGTCCCGTCGGCCAGCCCGCCCGGCCGGCACCACCGGCATGTGCGGTAGGGCTTGAGGTAGACGAACACGCCACGGCCGGCCAGGGCCAGCGGTATGCCCGCGGCCGGGTTGGCAATCCCCCACCGCAGGACCGCGAGCACGACGTCAATCGCTGCCGCCACCGTTACCACCTCCCGGCTCGGCTTCGGCGTCGGCGTGGCCGGCCGCATACCCGGCACCGTGGCCGTCCTGCCAGCCTTCCCGGTACTTCTTGCAGCCGTACCGCTGGCAGTCCGGGTCGCGGCATGCCTCGGGGACGTGCGCGTCGGCGCGCGGCCTGGCCGTCCGCGTCGGCGCGGACGTGCGGGTCCTGGCCCGGGTCCGCCGTTCGGCGCCGGCGAGCTGGCGGCGCAGCTTCCGCTTGGCCGCGGTCAGCTGGCGGCGCTTCCGGCGTTCGGCCGTGGCCCGCTTGCGGGCGGCGGCCCGCCTGCGCTTCTTGAAGTCGGTCCGGACGACGCAGGTGTGCCGAAGACCGCGCGGCTTGTGGCAGGTCGAGCAGACCCACTGGACCGGTGACTGGGCCTTGTGGCGGCGGTTGCGGGCCCGGCTGGTGATGCAGACGTGCCGGATCCCGCGCGACTTTCCGCACCGGCCGCAGCGGATGACCCCGCGCAGCTGAAACCCCATGGGTCCGGCATCCTTCCGTTTCGCCGCTCACCGCGAGCACGGCGCGGCACCGCAGGTCAGCGGCCCAGCCAGGCGCGGCACGCCCCGCGGCACGCCCGTGGATGTGCCGCGCCCGGAGGTGTTCTGGCTGGTCAGCGCGTGCCGCGCGAACGCGGCACAGGTGCCGCGCCATCACGGCCGTGCCGCGGCGGCTAGATCGGCCTTCTTGCAGCCTTTCCGGTTGGTTCCGGTGCGCCCGGGAGGCCAGCGGACGTCGCCGCTCGGCACTCCGCGGGCCCGCGCCGCAGCGCTCACTGATTCGGCGGTCGCGTCGGCGTGCCGCATCGGGAACCGCCCGGCGAGCCGTTCGGCGGCGGTCTCCCACCACAGCCCGGCATCGCCGCCTATCACCTCGATCAGGTCAGCGACGATGTCGGATTCCGGCTCGTCGACCTCGATGCCGAGCGCGTCACCGGACAGGGTGCGGGCCTTCTCCCGGAGCTTCCGCGCGGCCCGGCAGATGACCTCGGCGTCCTCGCCGTCGGCCAGGTACGTGCGCACGGTGGGCGCGTCGTCGGTCAGCCCGTACAGGATGCCGATGCCCTTGAACTCGTCGCCGAGCGGCAGGCCCGAGGCGTCGTACCCCTCGGCGTACGACTCGGATCCTAGGATGGCCATGGACACGTCACGGTTGGCGCAGCGCAGAGCGAACCGGAGGATTTGGTTGTCCCGGTACCGGTTGAACAGGCGCTGCACGTCGCCGGCGCCGACACCTGAGGGCTTCTGGGACAGCGATACGAGGATGACGCCCGCGGCCGGCCCGAGTGCGCCGATCCGCGACAGCAGGTTCGCGAACTCCTTGTTCCGCTTCTGGTCGTCCAGCTCGAAATAGCACTGGAATTCCTCCATCAGAACCAGCTGAACGTGCAGGTCCGGGCGGCGGTACAGCTTCTCGGTCAGCTTCCCTTCGGGGCATTCGGCCACGGGGAGCCGCTGGAGCTCGTCGTTCACGTGGACTATGTGCCGGTCGATCTCGCGCAGCGCGTCAAGGGCGCGCTGCACCGGGTCGCCGTCCTTAGTCGGGTGCGTGCCCTGGATGAACCGGTGAGCCACCAGCCGCAGTGGCTGCCAGTCCTTGGACGCCTTCCCGTCGATCAGCGTGATGTCGACGTAGGGGTCGAGCGCCGCGTACAGCGCGAGCAGACGCCCGGCGAACGTCTTGCCGCGCCGCGGCTGGGCGCCGATCAGCAGCGAGATCCACAGCAGGCAGAACGCCACCTTGCGACCGAACTGGTCGAGCCCGAACGGAACCTTGCGCCAGATGGACCGCTGCTTGCAGTCCAGCAGCGGCGTCCGCCCGGCGGGTTCGCACAGCGGGTCGGTATCGAGCACGCGCAGCGTGTGACGCCGTTCGGACTGCTTGTCGCGGGTGACATAGACCTGCGACTCGGCCACGTCCAGGCCTGAGGCGATCTTGGTCTTGGCGTTGACCACCGCGTCGAACGTCCCGCCGTACGGCAGGTAGATGACCACCTGCGACCCCTTGTCGAGCGAGTCGCGGGTCATGACCGATCCGAACCCGAGGTGGTCGGCGGGCTTCTTGGGGTCGGTGGAGCACAGCCCGGCCCGTTCGTATGCGCGGACGATGGCGTCGGTGCTGATCTTCCGGACCAGCGGCGTCGTCACGGCTGACTGGACGATCGGGCGCATGTCCGGCCTGCCGTAGTGCGCGAATGGCGGCACCGCCACCGCGGCGGCGATGAGCCACGCCCACCACGGGGCCAGGACTGCCACCAGGACCAGGACCAGGGCGACGGCGGCTAGCTCGCCACCGAGGACGGCGCCACGGAACGAGCGGCGCTTGACCACGTGCGAGTGCAGCGAACGCCACTCCGGGCTGTTCCCGTCGAGCACGGCCTTGGTCCGCAAGCTGGACTGCTCGATCACCCACCACCAGTGCAGCTGGACCTTGGCCAGCTTGACGATGCCGGCCAGCGCCCACCACACCGAGCAGGCCAGGTACTTCGGCGACCGCAGCACGTGGAACGTGGCGTGGAACCGGGCGGCGTCGAAGTACCTGTACACCGTCGACCTGATCCCGGCCCACGTCTGAAGGTGCTCGGGCACGATCGGCAGGCGTTCCCCGCCGAGCCTGGGTATGGAGATGCCGTCACCGTCGTGGACGGGCTCCGGCTTGGGTGCGGTCTCGTCCAGCTGGTGCTCGAACGAGGTGTCGCGCTTGATCGGGATCACCTCGGCGTCTGGCTGATCGCCGACGCCTTGGCCATCCTGCGGCCATTCGGCCATGATGGTGTCCTCCTTCGGGAGAGAGCCAGCGGCCGGGCCTGGTTTCCTAGGCCGTGGAGCCCGGCCGCTGGCGGCTTACGGGGTCTGTTCCGGGGCGTCCGCCTCGGGTTCTTGCGGGTGCTGGCCGTTCAGGTTCCCGACCAGCGCGGCCACTCTGGCCCGGGACAGCCCGAACGCGCCCGCGAGCTGGCGTTGCGACGGCGGGTCGTCCAGGCAGTCGCGGCCGTGCAGCCAGGCCAGCTCGACGCCTTCCTCGGCCGAGCCGGCCACGCCGTGCGGGCACGCCTCGGCGATGGCTCCGGGCTGGCCGCCGCGGGCCAGCCGGACGATCCCCATCAGCGTCTCCAGCGACAGGACGAACGCCACCGGGGGAAGGCTGGCCACCAGCGCGCCACCAGGGCCGTGGGCCAGGCCGGCCACGATGTTCATGGCCACCGTCGCGCCGATCCCGACCGCGAGCGACACCATGGCCAGGCGCGGTTTGCGGGCCTGGTTGCGGATCGCGTCGAGCAGGGCCAGCGAGGCGGTGAGGATCATCAGGTCGGCCACGAACGGGATCAGGTAGGCCACCAGGCCGATGCTGCCGGTCGCGTGGACCACGGCCAGGGCGTGCAGGTAGGACACGATCCCGGTGATGAGCGCGAGTGCGGCCAGCGACAGGCCGGCCAGCAGCCGGATCAGGCCATCGGCGGCGTTCACAGCGTCACCGTCCGTGGGCGCAGCCTGAGGCCGTCACGCAGCAGCAGGCGGGCGACCCAGAGCACCAGGGCGGCCAGCGCGAGCACCAGGACCGCGGCCACAAGCCACAGCACCGGCATCGACACGACGGTGGCGTGCACGGTCATGGTGAGCCGGGTCCTGGCCGACACGACCAGGCCGAGGAAGGCGAGCGCGAGCCAGCCGGTCATCGCGCACCGCGGATAGCTAGAGTCTTCATCGGGTTCCTCTCCTGCTTAGCTCAGGTGGGGGATCAAGTCCCCGGCGCGGTGTTGCGATCACCGTTGCCGGGGGCGCTTTCTACGTCGGCGGGCCGTGGTCCTGGTCGAAGCCGAGGATCTTGTACACGGTGGTCCGGCTCAGGCCGGAGAGCTGGCTGATGCGGCGGATGTTGACGCCCGCCTCGTGGGCGGCCCGGATGAGGCCGTCGCGTTCGGCATTGGCGCTGTCGACCCGGCGCTTCCAGTCGGCCAGCGCCGCCTCAGCCTCCGCAGTCGCCATGTTTAGCACTGTACATGTGCGGGACGGGACATGTCCAGCACTGGGCGTTATTTGCGCGTGTCGACGATGCGGAACGTGATCTTGACGGCCAGAGCGACGGCTACTGCGTAGTAGGCTTCCGCGGCCTGCTGAGCCTCCTGCGATAGCTTCGCGTCCACGATCGCGACTGGCATCGCGAGCAGGAGCAGCCACACGAGCACCAAGGCGAGGATCTGCCCGGCATTCAAGCCGGCCAGTCCGCGGCGTGAATCCAGCACCTCCACAGCCACGGTCTCAGTAGCGGCGGCCGTATCTCCTCTGACAGCACCGAATACTGGCTGGATCGTGAGGCCAGCGCCAGTTGTCACTCTGGCAGATGCCGCGGAGCTGATGTTCACCACCAATCCGGCGGTTCTGTGGTGGGCAACCGGCCGCTTCGGTTCCGGTACCAGTTCGCGTATCCCAGCGTCCACGGCGAGCGCCACCCGCTGGGCGAAAGGCAGTGCGGACCCGCCGAGAGCCTTGGCCTGCTGGGCGTCGCGCACGAACTGCTGCGCGGCCTGGACGATCGGCTCGATCTGGGCCCGCAGCGCTTCGCTGCCCTTGGCCAGCTCTACCAGCCAGTCCGGATCCTCGTTCTCGCTCATCGTGTGTAGAAATCTAGCCGAACGGGGGCGGCTCCCGGGGCGTTCGGCGCTCGGCTGCCTAGCTCCTGACGGCCAATACGACGGTCAGGGCGACCAGAACGGCCGTCAGGGCGACGATCATCACCGCAGCGCGGTTCGCGGCTTTCCGCCCGCGGGTCGTCTCAGCGGTCAGGGCCTCGATCGCGACCTTGAGTCGGCGCTGCATCTCCATCCGGTTCCGCGCGCTGGGCATGCTGGGGTCGGTGGCGATTAGCTCGGCGTCGGAGAGGTTGGCCATGTGGCGGACGCCGTCGACGTTCATGGCCTGGACGTCCCGGCGGAACTGCTCGTTCTTGGCGTTACGTGCCCGGAGCCAGGACTGGATTCTGCTGGTCAGTGGAACATCGCTGTTGGCCACGGACCCGCCTCTACGGTTTCCAGCCGAGCGAGATGGCTATCCCGACGACCGCGGCGATGGCGGTGATGATGACAGCCAAAGAGACGACCACGCCCCGCTTCCGCAGCCGCGCCCACCAGCCCTCTTTCACCGGCTGGTCCGTGGCGCTGGTAATAGTCGCGTCCTGTCCGGCGACGGCAGCGTCGTGGCCGGCCTGCATGGCCTGGCCACCCGCGACGCTGGAACCCGCCCCGTTGGCCGCCTGGCTGCCCACCACGTTGGAGTTCGTGCCGCTAGCAGTCTGGGTCCCGACTGCGCTGCCGTACGCTCCGGACACGATCATCGACTCGGGCGCAGAACCGCCATTGACTGCGGCGTTCGTGCCGCCGCCGTCGGCGTGCTGGGAGCCGTAGTAGATCGTGTTGCGATCTCCGGTGACTACGAACTGGACCGCCTGGTCGGCGGCTCGTTGGTCCGGCACCTCCTGATCCTCCGGAGTCAGCGTGATCAGCTCGGCGACCAGTTCGGCTAGGGCGGTTTTGATGCGAACGAGGATCCCTCGGATTGCCGCGTTGGACACTGACCAGTACACGTCGGCGACTCGGCTACCTGGCTCCATGTTGTGCTGGTTCAGCACGTGCGCGACGAAGGTCCCCCAGCTCGGCACGAGGGTATGCGCCTCTTTGCCCTGGCTGGCCATGTCTTCCAGCTCGCCGATTCCTTCGCTGAGGATGATGTTGTCCAGGTCAATCTGTTCCTGGGTCATCATTTCGCGGACCTGGGTGGGGAGGGCGGAGGCATCGAACCGTACGGACCCGCCGCCGTAGCCGTAGCTGTTAGTGACCCGCGCCATCAGGACTGCGGGAACGCGACGGTAATCCGGCACTGAGTCGGCCCGTGCGTAGCCATTCAGCTCCTCACGCGCCCAGGCCCGCATCTTTTCGGATCCGGCTCGCCCGCCGAGCACGATGCATTTTTGCAGCAGCGACGACAGCGTCACCTTGTCGTCGACCACGTCCGCCTCGATCTGCGCGAGCAGACCACCCCGCTTGTGAGTCATGGCAGGAATAAGGCTCCGCATCCTGGGAAGTCCCGAACCCGTCAGTGGCCTGCCCGCGGAACGCGGCGCCGCCACACGCACTCGGCAGCCAGCGCCTTGCTGCCGTACCGGAATTCTACAAGGCGCGGCCGGGCGTCCGCACGTACAACGCAGCCCGGTCGCCGTCCTTTACCTGGCCTCGACATCGGTCAGCTGGGGTTGCGCCACGCTGTTCTGCCGTCGGCTACTTGTGCCCAGCCCAGATGGCGAAGGCGAGGCTCAGCGCACCGAAGATTACACCCGCGTAGAAGCCCACGGATGCCTGAGCTTGCCCGTGGACGCCCAGCAGCCCCGCCGTGCCGATGGCCAGCAGCACCAGGGCGAAGATACGCCCGATGTTCCGCTCGATCAGTTTGGGCTCGTGCACCGCCGCCTGGCCGCTGACGCGCATCGGTGGAAGTGCGATGCTCCCGACAGCTGTTATCGTGCCGACGCCGACCAGGCTGGAAGTCCCGGTCACTGCGGTGGCCAGCGTCAGCTCGTGGACGACCGGCTCGGGTGCCGCGAGTTCGCGGATGCCCACGCTCACCGCGCGTACGATCCGCCGGGTGAGCGGCCGGGCCGGGCCGTTGGCGGCGAACTCCTCCGCGGCCTTGACGATCCGCATCGCCTCGCGCTGGAGGGCTTCGCCGCCCCTGGCCAGCTCGCCGAGCCAGTCCGGCTCCTCGTTCTCGCTCATGTTGCGTAGAAATCTATCGGAACGCGTCGCCGTATCGGGCTGGCAGGCGGGTGGCCGAACCGGCCGGAACCTGACGATCGCAGCCCCGGCCCGCACCGGCCCGGCAGCGCAGGGCCTTAGCCGTGGTGCTCACGGCCAAGGCACTCTGCCAGGCGGCTGGTGGTTCAGGATCTGAGGTTCGTCCGGCCCGCCGCGATCGCCCGGGTGACCAGCCATTTCTCAACATCACCACGACGGTATCCATTTTCTTTTCCAAGGCGGTGCCGCCGTGGACCTTGTCCGGTCCTGTTCCACGAGTGGAGCGTCTCCTTCGCGACGCCGAGCCAGGTACACAGCTCGTCGGCGTTCGACCACTCTTTCAGCCCATCACCAGGCTGGGCCAGCCGCTCGATGACCGCGAGCAGGTCGTGGATCCGGTTCACGGCGGCGTGGAATGCCGCTGGGTACATGGCGTCGGCGTCGCCGGGGCAGCCGAGCAGCTCGGCAACAGCGGCCAGCCCTTCGGCCGCGGCGGCGGTCAGTTTGCGGGCGTGTCCGGCAGCGCGCTGGCCGGCGGTCCGCGCGGTGGCGGCCGCGCGGTCAGGCTGGCGTCGTCGGGGTATACGCAGCCGCATGGCTTGCTGGGCGGCTCGGCGGAATGCGGCGGCCAGGTCGTCGGCTCCTTCCCGTTGCATGAAGTCGGCGATGCAGCCTGCGGCCTGGGCGGGGCTCGCGAGCAGCTTTCTGGGTTTCCCCTCGTAGATGAACTTCGCGCCGACGAGGCGCAGTCCGTCTTGGACTTCACAGCCGACTTCGACGTGGGTGCCGTCGGCCAGGTTGACGCGGGAAGGCCCGGTCTTGGTCTTCCCGGCAGGCGGGAGTTCGGTCACGGTGCTGGAAGAGGGCATTCCAGTCTCCTATTCTCTACGAATTCAAGAGCACATTTCTACGCTGCACGAAAATTTCTCTAGGGGCATTTCGTGAACGCCGAGTACGCGACATTACCGCAGGCAGCAGAGGTCGGGTTGCCATTTTCCCGGCAACGTCAGGCTGTCATTCATGCCGTCTTCAATTACGGCCGGTTCCGGCTCTCTGCCGCTATGCCGCCGCTCACGTCAGGGAGCGGTCTTGGACGGTCTGAAGCCGTCTCTTCCTGGTGACGGCCTTCGTGGCCCGCCGACGGCTCGAACGTCGGTGCCTGCCAGCCGGGCGGGCTGTGCTAGTCGCGAGGCCAGTCCCACAGGCCGAGGTCACCCTTGGCGGGCAAGGGCTCTGGCCACGGGTCCGGGTCGGTCAGCAACCAATGCTTCTGGCCAGGCACGGCCCACGGCGAGGTGCTGTCGTCGTCGACCACGTCGACCAGGACCACGCTGCCGAGCACCACGCCCCGCGGCACGACGGCCGGGGCTGTGTCGAACGCGGCGTACACGGCCCGGACTGCGGGCAGCGCCAGGAGCTGAGTCTCGCTGTCGAACGGCCCGGCGCCCAGGGCGTCGAGCAGCTGCTCCGGGTCGTGGCCGGTCATGCCGTCACCATCAGGACGCCGGCGCGGTGGAAGCAAAGACCGCTCGCGGGGCACGTGCAAGCGTTCACTGTCATCAGGTAGATCCGCTGGCCGTCGCTGCTGACGGTGCGGAACACCGTCGCGATGGCGGTCGGGATCACCGCAGCGTCCTCGATCAGCTCGACGGCCTGGTCGACCTGGCGCCGGGTGAACTGGACGAGGGCGGCAAGCTTACGGGCGCCGCGGATCCGCGCCCAGCAGCCCCAGCCGTAGCCGCGGGCTCGGCTGGCCGCGCAGTGGAGCATGCGTCCGCATCGGAGGCAATGCTTGTGGGTAATCTTCACTTCGGGTCCTTCCTCTCGCATGGGGTTCGGTCCTCCTGGTGCCGGCCGGAGTTGCACCTCCCGCCGGCACCGCTAATTTGTGGTCAGCTGCCGACCCGGGCCAGGCCCGCCAGGATGTCGCTCAGCGCGCTAGCCCGCTCCGGCGTCAGCTCTACGAACGCGTAGCCGCGTCCTTCCTCGTCGGACCCCTTGCCGTCGAGAGCCAGGACGACGAGCTGCTGCCCGTCCCTGTTCTCCGCGCCGAGCGTGACCTGCGTCTCGTCCCACTCCAGGACGACCGGCTCACCGAAGACGGTTTCCGCTGCTGCTGCCATTTCCCGCGCTCCTTTTGGTCCGGCCTGCCATTTTTGGCTGGCTTTGATTTTCATATTCAAATTCTATTTGACTGACCATCTGGCGACTATTGTTTACGGGAATTACCGTGCTGTTTGCGCAGGTCATCTGGCAGTTTTGGCTTCGCTGCCACCTTTCTGCGCCTCTCTTTCCAGCCCGGCGTGAACGGGCATTTTCGCAACACAGGCGGCGGGGATGTGACACGTCATCAGCCATCGCCGTCCGTGCTGCCGAGCGCTCCGGGCAGCAGCTGGAGGACCCGGGCCCGCTGCCCGAGCGGTACGCCAGCATCCGCCAGGGCCCGGTCCAGGCCGTCCGCCAGCCTCGCGCCGATCATCTCCAGCAGGCCCTGCTGTCGCTGTTCGATGCCGAGCCTGCTCATCTCCGCGGCGATCCTGGCCAGCCGCTGCTCAGCCTGCTCGTACATGGTGAACAAGGGATGGACCTCGCGGGACTGGATGACCTCGATCTGGGGTGCCGCGCCGTCCTGGCTGGGCCGGATCCGCCGCTGGGCCACACTCCAGGTCAAGTCGGCTGGGTCCAGGGCCGCTATCTGGGCCAGCAGCCACTCGACGATGCCGTTGGTCCGGTCCAGGCCGGCCTGGAGCGCGAGAGCCGGGGTCGTCGCTACCGGCAGGCCGAGCCGCTCGGCAGCCGTTTCGGCTGCCTGCCGCTGGGCGTATTTGCGACCGTTGCTGGTCGCGCCCGTGTGCAACCAGCAAGACCCGCTACCGGGGTGGTCCGTCCGTGCCCCTGATCCGTTCTGGCAGCTGCCGCCGTCGCGCCTGCGGGCGCCGCACCGCGGACGCGGGGTGTAATCCCTCATGGCCTGCGGTCCTGGGGCGAAGTTTCATGGCCTTCGGGGTCGGCGGGCGTGCGGGGCGCCTCCGCACGGGCGAGCTGCCTGGCGACTGCCTGGCGGACGGCGGACGGATCGTGTGGGAATCCGTGGTCGGCGTACGTGGCGCAGATGACGGTGGCAATGCCGTCGGCCAGGTCGGTGTCGTCGGCGAGGCTGCGGAAGCGGGCCGCGATCGTGGCGCGGGTGGCAGGGTGGTTCCACTGGAACCCGTCGGCGTCGAAAACGGCGCGGGTGGCCGCGTGGATGGTGTGGGCGAGGTGCTGGTGGGCCTGGTCGTACATCGCCGTGAGGTAAGCGTCGGCCGGGTCGGTCATCGTTTCTCCTAGGTCGTGCCGGGCCGCCAGGCTAGGCGGCTGATTGTCGGGCGGGCTGTGTGCGGCGTGGAGCTCGGCGGGCTGGGTCCTGCCGCTGGCCGGGTGACGGCGCTGGGCAGCTCGTCGAGCGGCCCGGGTACGGCGAGCCTGCCGATCGCGGTCTTCATCAGCGCTCACAGCTCCCTCCGGGATGCCGGTTCGTCGTCGTCCTGGCCGGGGAGCGGGAGCTGAATCTGGACTGGCGGCGCGGGCGGCGGTTTAGGTTTGCGGCGCCGCCGCGGGCGGGGCGCCGGTCCGGCCGGCACGGGTGAGGTGGCTCGGCACATCGGGCACCGGTCGGGCAGGCCGCCGTGCACGCACGGGTCGGCGTGCATCTCGGCGAGGACCTCAGGCGACGGGCGGGGCTGAGGGTAGCGGTGGGCTCGGGCGACGGTCATGTAATGCTCCAGGCGGCGGCGGACTCGGTACAGGTCTCTTGGCGGCACAGTGGGCACGGGGCGATCCCGTCCGGCCCGATTAGGTCGCCGCCATGCTGGCCGTGCTCGCACGGGGGCTGCTTACTGGCCCAGGCGCGGAACCTGGCCACCAGGGCCTTGTCGGCCTTCTGCTTGGTCGTCTTGGTGGTGCTGCCCTTGGTGCGCCAGCGGGCAGCGTCAGGCGCCCAGCTCTCGGGGTTCCGCCTGGTCGACGTGAGGACGTATCGCTCGGGGTCGCCCACCGGGTCCTTGGCCCTGGCGACCACAGTTTCGACGACACGCTCGGCGTGCTCGCGCGGCCAGTCATACCTGGCGGCAAGGGCCGCGGCGGCGGCCGCTCGCGTGTCATCATCCCGAGACGACTGAGAGGGGTCGCCGGATTCGGCGGGCTTTGAGGCTTGGGGCGTGGCGGTAGGTATCGCACGGCGAACGCGACCGCATGGCCCTTGGCGGCGTACACCGGCTCGCCGTTCTTCGCGACGCCAATCTGGACCCGCATCTCATAGCCAGCCCGGGCCAGTTCGGTTAGGACCCGGGAGACGGCGCGCTCGCTCATGCAGCATCGTTCGGCCAGTCCGTCGCGCCATTCACCGCGTACGAAAGCACCGGTGATCGGCACAGTCGAATGCGCGACCTCACCGGCTCGCAGTCGCTTGATCTCGACGTCACGAGCGTCGGCTGCGATCTCCTTCGCCACATGGACCATGTCCTTCGACCAGCTCGAAGGAGCACCGTCGCGGATCATTTCCCGCAGCACCCAGCCCACTACGGCTCACCGCCTGGCTGGCGTACAGGCGGTGCGTCTTCTACTCTTGGCATTGCGAGCGTCCTTGGTCGAGGGCTTCGCGAGTGAGCGCCGGGTCGCCTCTGGGCAGGAGGCGACCCGTTCTCATTTCCCTGCTGGCAGCGGCTGGCCGACGACAGGGACCGGGCTGGCGGTCCTGGCCTCGTCTTTCTCCGCGGATCCGATGCCGAGGATCTGGCGGATCGGCGCGGTCGGGACGACCAGGCGGCGCCCAACCGGGATGACCGGGACCGGGAACCGGCCACCCTTGACGGCCTCGTAGCTCTGGGTCCGGGATAGCCCGAAGATCGACCCGGCCGTCTCCACGTCGGTCCTGACACCGAGCCCGCGGATCGCCTCTTCCGTCCAGGTGGCCCTCACGACTCCGCAGGCTCCTCCGCGCGGCTGATCTGGTCGAGTTCCCGCAGGAAGCCCGCATACCGTGCCGCGTGCTCGCGGCGGGGCATACGGCCGCCCTCCCAGCGGACAACGGTGGACTGTGGCACTCCCATGGCCAGCGCCACCTCCGCCTGGGACAGGCGAGCGCGTTCGCGGATTTCCCGTGCCCGGCCGCTGGCAGGTCCGCGCGGAGCTGCGCGACCGCCAGAACCTCATCCATAACTGTCATGACGCATACCCTACACCGGACTTGTCAAAGGTGACGCATAAGCGCTAGTGTATTTCATCGTAACGCCAGATGCGCTAGCAGTGACGGAGGTGCTGGCCCTTGTATGCTGCCGAGATGAGCCCGCGACTTACGCGTGACGCCGATGCCGTACAGGTCGTGATCCACCCAGGGGGCCGCCTAGGCCGCGGTACCGAGGCCGAAGGCGGCGGCCCGCTGCGCGGCGGCCTGACGCTCATGAACCGCTTCCGTGCCGTGATCAGCGACCCGGAGGTGCCCTGCGAGATCACCCTGACCGTCGGGGCGCGGGACGGCTGGCTGGCCTGCGAGTCGGTCACACTGGCCGCGAAGGACGGCGGCCCCGCCGTGACCGGCGCGGCCCTGCGCGGCATCACCCTCGCGCTGTACATGCAGCGTGTCCGCCAGGAACTCGGCGAGGCAGGCGGGGGCGGCATCATCAACAAGCTGGTCGACCGGACGGAAACCGTCGTTGTCTATGAGCCGCCGGACCTCCAGGAGCTGGACGGGCTCGACTTCGCGCAGATCCGGCGGGCCGTCAAGGCCGCCAAGATCACACCCGAGATGGTCGCCAGCGCCTACCGGGAAGCTCAGGCCAGTCCCGATCCCGGCAAGAACCGACGGCCCACCGCTGCCGCCGCCGAGCGGCTGGGCATCAGCCGCGGCCATGCCTCCCGCCTGCTCACCGAGGCGCGCCGGAAGGGGCTGCCCGGCCTCGGCCCGACCCGCCCACCGCGACGGAGGTCGTCGTGAACGGCTCGACGTACAAGCGGTGCGGCTGCACCGACCCGGCCACAGGCAGGCAGCTGGGCGCCGCGTGCCCCGATCTCCGCAGGCGGCACCACGGCACCTGGTGCTATGAGATCCGGCTCGACACGACTGGCGGCCGCCGGAAGGTTAAACGTTCAGGGTTCAGCCGGGAGTCCGAGGCCCGGGGCGTCCTCGGCCAGATCGGTGACCTGATCAAGCTGGCCGGAGATGACGCCAAGTCGCGGCAGAAGATCGGCGACATGATCACGGAGAAGAGCACCCGCGGCGGCCAGCTGCCCGCCGTCGAGGACGTGCGCCGCCGTCTCGGCCTGCGCCGCGACCTGGATGCCAGCGAGACGTTCGGCGAGACGTGGGCCGCGTGGCTGGCCGGCCGCCGCAAGGCCCGCGACAGCTACGCCAACACGCTCGAGCAGCACGGGCGCAACTGGCTGCTGCCGGTCCTGGCCGACGTCGCACTCGACCGGCTGACCGGGGAGCACTGCGCGATGGTGTTCGAGCGGATCGACATGTTCAACGAGGAGATCGAGGCGGCCCGCGAGGCCGGCCGCAAACCGGTGCTGCCGGGCGACGTCCGCCTCAAGACCAGGTACACCGGCGTGGCCACCCAGCACCGGATCTACGGCGTGCTGCGCGTGTTCCTGAACCACCAGTGGCGGCGGGCCCACAAGATCCCGTTCAACCCGGTGTACACGGTCGAGCTGGAGCCCGAGACGCGCGAGGCGCCGCTCGTATGGGATCCCGCCCAGGTCGCTCACTTCCTGGACTTCACCGCGGATGACCGGCTCGTGCTGCTGTGGCGGTTCGTGCTGCTGCGCGGGTTCCGCCGCGGTGAGATCTGTGCCCTGGCCGACGACGACGTCGATACCGTCCGGGCCGCGGTCACGGTCAACGCGGCGCTCGTCCAGGTCGGCGGGAAGCTCGTCTGGGGCCGGCCGAAGTCGAAGGCAGGCGAACGGGTGGTCGGCCTGGACCGGCGCAGCGTCGAGGCCGTGAAGGCGCACCGGACGCTGCGCAAGCGAGAGCGGCTGGCCGCGGGCGAGGCGTGGGAGGACTCCGGGCAGATGTTCACCGACGAGCTCGGGCGGCCGCTGCACCCGGAGTACGTCTCGCGCCGGTTCCGGGCGCTGGCCGCTGAGGCCGGGCTGCCGGTCATCAAGTTCCACGCGGCCCGGCACACCGCGGCGACGCTCGCCCTGGAGGCTGGCGTCGACATCAAGATCGTGTCCGAGCAGCTCGGCCACTCCACCACCAGGATCACTCAGGACCTATACCAGCACGTCCGGCATCAGGTGCACGTCGACTCCGCCGAGAAGGTCGTCGAGCTACTACCGGACGCGGTAAGCGGGCCGAGGTGACCCGCCAGTAGGTGCTGAGCACGGACCGACGCCGGGGCCGAGGACCCGTGCCGTTACAGCAAAATGGAGGCATGAGCGAAACGATTCCGCCCGGCGACCCCGGGCACGGTGGCGGGCTGGTCGGCATCCGGCTGAAGCCGGTCCGCATTGACGACGACGGCATGATCCGGCAGGGCTACACCACTCAATGGGAACTGCTCTGTCCGGCCTGCGGTGATGACGGGACCAAGGACTACAGCGCCGTTGCGCCGGAGATCCAGCGGGTGAGGGGGCCCTATCCCGATAACGAGTCGGCGCGTGTAGCGCTGGAGGTGCACATCGGGCTGAATAACAGTCGTACCCGGCAGGCCCGGCTCGGCTAGATACGAGGGGCGGCTTCGCCGCGTGTCCCCATCCTGTCCCCATATCCGGGTCCTGATGATCGCCCTGCGCCATCGGCGCCGGGCGGTCATCAGTGTTTCGGCTGGTCAAGAGCGGAGGGCGTGGGATTCGAACCCACGGTGACGTTGCCGCCACAATGGTTTTCAAGACCATCGCCATCGGCCACTAGGCGAGCCCTCCTGTGGCCACCAGCGTACGGCAACCCGGAGTGCGACGT
>Ga0335074_10006102_pt1 | contig 16686 bp, 19 predicted proteins | sample Lox_Sample_23_FD_206715 | JGI IMG/M metagenome (GOLD analysis project Ga0335074, IMG submission 206715) | Soil microbial communities from Loxahatchee National Wildlife Refuge, Florida, United States - Lox_Sample_2.3 | ecosystem: Environmental > Terrestrial > Soil > Wetlands | place: USA...
GTTGTGGGCGGTACCAGCGTGGCCACGCCTCTGATCGGCGCGGTATTCGCCGTCAACGACGGCGGAGTGAACGCGGCCGAAAGCATCTATGAAAATTCCTCGGATCTGTTCGACATCACCTCGGGCAGCAACGGCACGTGCCCCTTCGCATATTGGTGCAACGGCGAAGTCGGCTATGATGGTCCGACAGGCATGGGGACGCCCAACGGAATCAATGCTTTCTGAGTTCGAGCCAGCCCCGTTGTGCATGAAAACGGCGGCCCCCGTGCCGCCGTTTTCGTCTGGGCGCGCCACGAGTCCGTGTGGATCACCCCGGAAGCTACCGGATTTCCCGGTTATTTTCCGGCGCTGGGCAGCGTTCGGCGATGCTGGGATTTCAAAAAAACCGCCGCCACGGAATCGAGGGAGCAACCGGGCGGCGGGGTATTCCTGGGCTGGAAAGGGGGGAAATCCAGCCTTTGGGACGCATGAATGTCTCACAGTCCCGCTAATCGCCGGTAAAATGATAGCAGGAAATCAGGGTGCATCTGTCGTTTCGGCCTGAATTGGATTCCAGCGCGCTCCGTGCCAATGACGGGCTATCTGAACGGCCAAGTGCGTCAATGCGAAGGTCGAAACGTCCGCCAGCAAGTCGAGCTTCCGCGGAGCATTTAAGGCGCGCTGTCGCGCAATTGGCTGTGGGCGCCGCCTCTATCCGGACAGAGTGAAACTGAGCAAGAACCGCGCGCTTGTTCATGAGCTGCCCGGCGAGGCGGATCGCCTCTTCGCCAAGGACGGTTGGTCTCACGGTGTGATAAATTCGTAAGGCGCTTCAGGGGAAATCGAAGCGGCTCTTGCGAAACAAGATTGCCCGCTCTCCGACGCCACCCCAGCCGAAATGGAAGACCTCTGGCAGGCGGCGAAGGCGAAGGAGTGAGCTCGCGCGGCGAGCCCTATTTCTTCAGCATGAAGATGAGGCCGTCCTCGTTGTCGTAACCGCCATGCATGCACATGCCGTAGAGAAAGTTCTTCTTGTCGCCGGCGCCCCAGATCAGCGGGCCCGGATTCGCGCCGTCAGAGCCGCCTGTGAAGGTATGAAGGACCGTCTCGCCGCCGTGACGATCGATTCGGAAAACGACGCCATCGCCGGAAGCGCCATGTGTTCCCGTCGTTCCATAAAGGTTGCCCTGCTTGTCCAAAATGACGCCGTTTTCGGGTTGCCCGCCATCGTCGCCTTCTGCGAAGGTATAAAGCACCGTCTCCGTTCCGTTCGGCGCCAACTCAAAGACAACGCCACTACCATGACCGCCGGCATACGTGGTTCCGTACAGATTGCCTGCTGCATCCATGGTGACAGGCGCAACGGGGGCACGACCATCGGTCCCCCCAGTAAACGAATAGAGGACATACTCGCTGCCGTTTGCGGCCAATTCGAACACCTCGCCGTACCCATAGGCGCCGCCTTCCGAGGTCGTTCCGTAGAGATTGCCGGATTTGTCCATGATCAGGCCGGCCTCCGGGTTCTCGCCATTGGTTCCACTGAAATCGTAAAGGACGTTTTCCGTGCCGCCGGACGTCAGCTGGAAGACGAGTCCCATATTGCTGGGGTCCCCGATTTCGTCGGTGCCATAAAGATTACCCTCGCTATCGCGGACCAGAGTTGGAGTGGGTTCTTCGCCCGTGGTAGGTCCGAACTGGAAGAGGGTTTTTTCGGCGCCATTGTTCGGGACTTCAAATGCGACACCACCAGCATCGTCGCCACCCTCGCTGGTCGTACCGAAAAGATCACCGCTCCCGTCTTCAATCAGAGCGCCAAGCGGTTGTTGCCCGTCGTCGCAGTTCTCCTGGCTGCAGAACGAGTACAGCACGGACTCGCTGCCGTCGGCCGCCAGCTCGAAGACGGCGCCCTTGTTGTGGCTGCCGCCGCCTACCGTTGTTCCGAACAGGTTTCCCGACGTGTCGCGCAGCAGACCGCCCTTGGGCTGGTTCGCATCGCCGTTCTGCCCGAACGTGTATATGACCGTGTAGCCGTGGTCCTTTGCTAGCGCCGCGAAATGGTCGCAGGCAATAGCCATCACGACGGTTGTGAGCAGGAGAGCGGAACGCCGCGATGGCCGCCCCGATTTGCTTTCATGCATTGTGCTTTCCCCCGGCCAGCGCGTTCCCCACCGGAATTGCCAGCTTTTGAGAGCTTGGCATCGCGCAGCGGTTGTGTCAACCGGGTCAGCCCTGTTTCGCAGGGCAATCGACAAGCATGCCCATGTAATTGATGTTCATTTGTGGTCCCTCTGATTCGAATCCCGCGAGCGAGTTAGTCCCGCTGGCCGGACTTTACCCGGCCGTCGTCGCTACCATATCGTCTGCGGCTGCCCGTCCTGCCGTCACCGACCGGATTGGCCTCGGGTTCCCGTTTTCATCCTCTCCGGCGCGCCAGCAATTTCAACGACTTAGCGCAAATCGCCATTTCGCCCGTTCGTCGCCCAGAGGTCCAATATCGCCGATGTTGTCCTCGGCCTCGCCTGCCATCGCCGTCATAGCTGTACCTCAACCCCGATGCTTCACAGCGCATCTTCGACCATCCGACGACGCAAGGCGAGGGGGATTTGATCGAGGGCGGTCCCTTGCGGGCGCCATTACGGCGTGATCGCGTAGACCGTGCCGCAACCGTCCGGATCGTTTTCCTTGCTGCAGGCTCCGCTGCCACCATACTGCGTCGTCCCATATAGAGAACCATTAACGTTGACTAAAGAATACTGGCAAGTTGCCCGCTACGAACATTGATATTTTCTTGGTTTTGTTCGATGCCGAACCTGATATCGTACCGGATAAGAGGAGGTTCATGGTAGCCATTGCTCCAAAAATTGAGGCTGTCTGCCAACCTGCGCGCGCTCGCAAGGATGAATATGGGTTCAGTCTGTTTCCCGGTGATGAGCATGCCCTTGTTAAGAGTGCGATGTTCGAGCAGGGAGACTTTCAGCGGGCAGGCTTCCCGGTCGACGGGATAATTGGTCACCGGATGAACCCCCAAATCATCATGCTTGCTGGATGCATTGACTACCGCTTTCCCGACTCTAACCGGCATCACCAGACACCGTTCGCTTTCACCTTGTTTACAAAAGACAAGGGCATGCTGTCCTTTCTCGGAATGCCGGGGGAGAGTTATCCAGCCAGTGATATCATTGTTGCAGAGGAAAGCTGGATAGAAACCGACGCGCGCGGCCTCGGTCCAATAAATTGACGCCCATTCCATCTGGATCAACGTGAGCATCAGCGCGGCCAATGCCGCACAGACCAGCATGGCCCGCTACTCCAGCGCCACGGCGCAAGATAGGCGAAAGTCGTGCCAGTTCCCACGAATCTGCGACGTTCGGGCGCGTCGCGACACGCCTCGTAAGGAATTGATTTTGCTGAATTTTCCCTGTGCGCCAAGATACCGTTAGGGTGCGGTATTATGGCGCAAACGCCCCAAGACTTTCGAGCCTAGTTCGCCCATTTTTCGGGCATGAGCGACGTACTGTCCCAAAAAATTCAAACAACGTTTGAACCTCCCGAGAACAGCTTCACGGTTAGCGGATTGAAGGAATTGCGAGCGGCCATCGCCGGGCGGCTTGTGGACCTTCGCCGCGAGCTGGACCGGCTTCAGGCCGAATTAGTTCATGTGGACGGCGTTCTAAGGCTCTATGGTTTGGAGCCTGCCGAGGTACCCACCAAGGGCCGCATGCCTGTCAGGAGCGCGTATTTCGGCAGGAATGAGCTATCCCGAAGGTGCCGCGATCTATTGCATGAGAAAGGCTCTATTCGAGCCGACGAAGTGGCGATGATTGCCATGCGGGACAAAGGACTTGACCCTGAGAACCGGAAGCTTCGCGCGGACTTCACGCGGCGGATTCTTGTCAGCTTGCACGATCTTGCCAAGGGCGGCCATGCGCAGAAAACCGGGCATGGACGGGGCATCAGATGGCAACTAATCGAAGCCGCTGCAACGGACGACTAGCCAACGCCCCGACGAACTTCAACGGCATTTTCATCTTCACGATCGAAAAGCGAGCGGGTCGGCGCAAGCCCAAGACGGATTCGCATTGCCTCTTCCGACACCCCAAGCTGTTCAGCCAATTGCACCGGAGAAGTGAACCCTTGTGCCTTCAGTTTCTCAATAAGGTGATTGGGCATGAGCAAATTTGCAGCGAACGAGTTTGCTTGTCTTTCGTGCGTGACGGTTATGTGAGGATTTGGAAGGGGGGTGCCTTCAGACCTAAAGGCTAACGTGTCGCCCACGCCTTTGCCTAATAATTCACGATGATAAATGTAATGCCCTAGTTCATGCGCCACGGTGAACCGCTGGCGTGTGGTTGAATGCCGGCTGTTCACATCAATCGCGAATTTACCGCCGTCTTTGCGCCGAATTTGGCCAGATACGTTTTGCGGGAGAGGAATAAAATTCAGTTCCAATCCAAGTTCGCGCGCGATCGCGTACACGTCCACCGGGGCCGTGTTCCAATACTTTTTCACAACCGCAAGGTTGTCTTGGACGCTCATGCGCTCGACCCGAGTGTGTCGGTAGTGGTTTCGGCCCCGCTTGAGACGGGAGCGGCACCAGTGGGGACAGGATGTAAGAGGTCAAGGTACTGGCTGACAAGCCCTGCGGCGTTCTGGTCAAGCCATTCTTTGGCTGCTGACTTCGCCTCTTTGCGAGCCTCGCGTTCGGCCCAGAACTTCACATAAATCCCCCATCCGACGCCTGCAATGAGGGTTAATAGTCCCAAGAGGACCGCCCCAAAGGCCAAATCGGCACTCAAGGCGGTCAGGCCGTTGGTGACACCTTCCCAATTCGGCTCATGAACCGTCAGGATATGAGGTGTTGCGCTAGCAGTCTGAGGAGTCGCGCAATGGGCAGTGGCAGCGGTCAGCAGTTTTTCGCAAACCGTTGCGTCAATGCGGGCTGCCAATTTCCCCTCCAGCCAGCGAATCAGGCGAAATCATACCTCATTCCCGGTCAAGCCGCCTTCAAGTGCCGCTGATAATACCCGCTGAAATCCACGCTAGGCTTCGATGTAAGCGCAAGCTGCGTAACGCGGCGGACTTGCGCGCCGTTGTCAACGCGCCGCTGGTCTTCGCGCCATGCGCTTTCTTGCGCGTAGCGCAGAAGGTACGTGCCGGAAATATGGTGATGATGGCCGATTTCGCCGCGACGGATGCGGCTGAAGTAGCTTTCCGCCCAATTCGTGCAGGCTTCGTCGGTCGCGTATGCTTCCTGATGATTGATCCGCGCCATTTCATATTTCGACGCTAGGTCGTTCCATGCGCCGCTTTCGTCGGCATTGACAACCGTTCCCTTGGCAACGCGGGACTTGATCCATGAAAGCGCCGCGCCTTCCGACTTGAAAACTTGCGGGATCGAATCGCCGTTGCGCTCGCGGATGATGACAAGCGATTGCCGCTTGCCGGACTGGTTCGCCAGCTTGCGGCGATCCTTGCGGTTTTCTGCGAGATTGCTTGGGCGGGTGTAACCACCAAAATACGCGCCGTCCACTTCCGCAACCTTTTTCTCTCCGCCGATCTTCCGGCCCTTGAACTCGGCCGCCATTGCCTCGCGGAGCTTGTGCAGCATAACCCAACAAGCCTTGTGCGACATGCCAAGGTCGCGAGACAGCGCCAGCGCGTTCTTGCCTTTGACTTCGTTCGTGTAGACCGCGATGGCCGCGAGATAGACGCGGATGGGGGCCTTGTGCGAGGCAAAGAGCGTTCCGCTGGTCAGGCTGTAATTCTTGCCGCAAGCCTTGCACCGCAAGCGCAGCAAGCCGGTCGGGCGGCGATATTCATAGGCATCCAACCCGCCACATTCGGGGCAAACCGGCTCCCCCTGGGTATCCGTCCAGCGGATTTTGCGGAAGGCGGTTTCGGCTTCCGCTTCCGTCATGCGGAACACTTCCGCGAGGCTGAGGGTCCGGGCCGCTTTGGATTGCAGGAAGTGGATTGCCATAACCGTTATCCGTGACCAACACATGTCAGATACGACACTGTTGGGGCACTTGCAACGGTTATTCGTGTCAGATATGCTTATGGCGGGTCATATCTGACATGTGAGGATTGCATGGCTTCCCTTGCGAAGACTGAAGACGAAATCGCCGACCGGGTGTCCCGCTTCCTCAAAGCGGAACTGAAGCGGGCGGACGTGACCTATGAGGAATTGGCGGACAGGCTCAAAAAGCACGGGCTAAAAAACGAGACGCGCGATTCCATCGCGGCCAAGCTGAAGCGGGGGACGTTCGCCGCTACGTTTCTGTTGGCGTGTCTGGCGGCTCTAGAGATGGAGGGAATCCGGCTGGAGGATTTGTAGTTTGGACCTTAGCAACTCGAACTCCCGTATATTCCACTTTTCCCCCTTTGACGGTCTGGTATGGCGCATCACCTAGCTCAAAATATAATGCCTGCCACTGGCCCGATGGTATTAGTTTCTCTACTGAGTTCGACTGCAAGGGGGACAAAAAATCCCTTAGCTATCAATTTCCCATCGCCCAAAAGCTCTCGTAGTTCACCAAGAATGTCGTTTTCAAGACTCTCAAAAACCTTATCGTATTCACTTTCATTTGTTAGAGCCTCAGCATGCTTGACGTTGGCACGAGCGCGATCATTTTCTATGCCTTGATATTGCGCCGCGAATACCAGTTTATTCGCGACCTCCTTTGTTTTGATTGTCTTTTCACGGAGCTCCGCCCGATGATTCCACGCTTTATCCCATTGGTCCCGGCTTTCGCAGAACACGTCAAGAGCGGCGCCTGGTGTCATCCAAACTAGGCTTTGATATGGCCGTAGTGATGGGTCGGTTGCTGCGGACGGGTTGCCAAACACTTGAATTTTTTCGTCCAAGGCTCTTATTTGCTTCAACGGTTCTTCGGATAGCCAATCCTTCAAGTGGTTTATGTCTCGGAAGCCAAGTGCTTTCAGAGATCCATCCGGGTCCGGTTCTAGTTCTATCGGTCGAGCAGCTCGGCCAGTGAGCCAAAATGTTGCCAGACCAATCAAGATAAGGAACCACCATGTTTCTTGATCGGTTGCGAACGTCGTTACGGCCGAGGCAAAAATCGGCAAATCGGCCTTTATCCATCGCCATGAAATTGCAAATATGAGGAGCAGCGCCCCGATTGCAGCCGCTACATAACGTCTCCAGCCGCGTTCCTTCACGGCGTCCCACACAAACGGAACGCCGAGAGAGAACGCGATGCCAAAAACGGCCAGATCGTCCCCGTGCATGTCCGACTCCTACCGCGATTCCACCGGCCGCCCAATGCGGTCGGATAGACCGTTAGAAGTCGCCATTTCGGGATGGGAGCCTGTGCTCCCTGTCGGGAGCCGCTGAACATCGCTTTTCAGCTATTCAGCGGCTTTGTGGCAGATGCGCCAACATACCGTAAGGGTGGCGACCCCGAGAGGATTCGAACCTCCGGCCTACAGATTAGGAATCTGCCGCTCTATCCTGCTGAGCTACGGGGTCGGCCTGCGGCGCGCCGGGCGGGCGCGGCTCCTCCTTACCCCATTCCGGGCCGTCCCGGAATCCCCCGGCCGGGAGGACCAGAGGGAATAAATCCGTTCAGAATCCGTCCTATAAGGTACGTTCGGGGCGCCTGCCGCCGGCCTGTGTGGGTTGGGGCCGCGGGAGCCACGGGCCCAGAGGGGTCACAGGTGGTTGGTAGCAGGCGCGAATGGTTTGGAAAGGCTCTAATTGCGCAATTGCCTGCGCTGCGCCGCTATGCGCGGGCGTTGACCGGAAACACGGCATTGGCCGACGATCTGGTACAGGACGCGATCGAACGGGCGCTCCGGCAATGCGAGGGCTTGCGCGATCTCCAGCGGGTCGCGAGCTGGCTGCGCTCCATCCTGCACAACCTCTATATCGACGAGCTGCGCCGCAGCCGCGCCCGCGGCCACGAAGAGGAGGTCGCGGAATTGGCCGATGACCTTGCCCTCAGCACCCCGGCCCAGGACGGCGCAACGGCGATCGATTTCGTCCGCGCCATGGCGAGTTTGAGCCTCGAGCACCGCCAGGTGCTGCTGCTGGTGGGGCTCGAGAACAAGAATTATCGCGAAGTCGCGGACGAACTCGGCATTCCGATCGGCACGGTGATGTCGCGGCTGGCGCGCGGCCGCGAGCGGCTGCGCAGCGCGCTGGAAGGCGAGAGGCCCGCCCAGGCGCGGCCGCTGGAAATCCGGGAAATGCGCCAATGAACACCAGACCGGAAATCCGCGAGGAAGATCTGCACGCTTTCATCGATGGCGAACTCGACGCCGTGGAACGCGCGCGCATCGAAAGCATCGTTGAAGCGAACGCATATTTGCGCGACCGCGCGGCGCGCTACCGCGCCGACAAGGCGCGGCTCGTTGCCATCTATGGCGGGGGCATGAGCGAACCGCTGCCGCAGGCCTGGATCGACCGGATCGAGACGGCCACGAAGCCGCGGCGCTGGCGCGCGCAGAGCGGTGGAATCGCCGCCCTGGCGGCCAGTCTCGTCCTGGTGTTTGCAGGCTTCCTGGCGTGGCGCGTTTTTGTTCATCCGGCGCGGGACGATATCGTTGCCGACGCGCTTGCCGCGCGGGCAGGCGCATTGGTGCCTGTCTCCGTCATTCCGGCCGAACCCAAAGTCGTCGCTGCCGAAGCGCATGTAATGACCATGGCGCTCGACGCGCGGGTAAAGGCCCCGGATCTGTCGCGCATGGGCTATCGCCTGGTCGGCATCAATGTTTATTCAAATCCCACCCATGCGTTCGAGCTGCGCTATGCGCGCAACGGAGAGATATTCACGCTCTATCTCCGTCGCTCGTCCGGGACGCCGCGTTTCGATCAGTTCCGGCAGGATGGGCTGCGCGTCTGCATCTGGCAGGACGACGTGGTCGGCATGGTGATGGCCGGCACGATGTCGGTGGACGAGATGCAGCGTCTCGCGAGCCTCGCCTATACGGGGCTTACTCTGTAATTTGCCGTAGCGACGCACGGGCGCTCACCGGCAAGCTGTCGCGCGCGGTCAGCGGCGGCGATGTATTCGGCAGGCCGTGCATTGCGCTGAGCGTCTTTCTGCCTGGCTGCTCGTTCCCGCCGGGAGGACGTTGCGCGCGGTCCCAAAATCCGTGATAGGTCTGCCGCTGGTAACGGAGGAACGTCGATGAGCTTGCGCGTAGTGGGCGCGGGGGTTGGACGGACGGGAACGGCATCGCTGAAACTGGCGCTGGAGCGCCTGCTGGGCGCGCCCTGTTATCACATGATCGAAGTGTTTCAGCATCCCGAGCATGTGCCCGAGTGGCACAAGGCGATGCTGGGGCAGGACGTCGACTGGAACCGATTGTTTGCCGGTTTTGTCGCGGCGGTGGACTGGCCCGCCGGCGCCTGCTGGCCCGAACTGATGCGCGCCTATCCCGATGCGCCGGTGCTGCTCTCCATTCGCAATCCCGAAGCGTGGTGGACAAGCGCCAATGAAACGATCTTCACCCATCTCAACGACAATCCCATGGCGCCGCCGGGATGGCTGGACATGGTTCACGACATGATCCGCAACCGGTTCGGCACCGAGGTTATCGATCGCGAAACCTGCATTGCCGCGTTCAACGCCCACAATGCGCGGGTGCGCGCGGAAGTGCCGAAAGAGCGGCTGCTGGTCTGGGAGGCGGCCGACGGCTGGGCGCCGATCTGCGCGGCACTCCATGTCGCGATTCCGGACGAGCCGTTTCCGCGCACCAACACGACCGAGGAATGGCGCGCCCGCAGTGCGGCGAGGGCGGAGCAGGCCCGCGCCGAAACGAAGTAATCAGGAAGGAGAATTGCGATGGGACTTTTCGACGGCGTGCTGGGCGGGATCATGGGTGCGGAGATGGCGACGGTCGTCAACGGACTGATCGAGCGCCATGGCGGCGTGGAGGGTGTGGTCAATCAGTTGCGCAGCAATGGTTTCGGACCGACCGTCAATTCCTGGATCAACGAAGGCCCGAATGCGCCGATCGCGCCGCATCAGGTACACAGCGCATTCGGCGATCAGACGATGAACGAGCTTGCCGCCAAAGCCGGCATGTCCACCGACGAGCTGGCCCGGCGGCTCGCGCAGGTTCTTCCCCACGCGGTCGACGCCCTCACGCCGGAAGGAAGCGTGCCGCGAAGCTGATTGCGCCGCCGGCGAGGGACTAATTATCGCTTGAGCAGATGTTCGATGCGGCCAAGGAGCAAGGCGGGATCATAGGGCTTGCCGATGCGGGGAATTTCGCGATAACGCTCCGGCAACGTGCCTTCGGCATAGCCGCTGAGGAATATGAAAGGAATATCCCGCGCTATCAGTTCGTCGGCGACAGGCCACGCCATGCTGCCGCCCATGTTGATATCGAGCAGCACAAGGTCGACATGCTCACGCGCCAGCGCTTCGCGTGTGGCCTGGAGCGAGCCGAACGGACCAAGCACGTTATAACCTTTTGCCCGCAATTCGTCTTCGAGAACCAGATAGACGAGGAATTCGTCTTCTGCGACGAGGATGCGGGCACTGGCCGTGTTGGCATCGGTCGCCGTCATGCTCGCGTACTGTATTGCGGCGCGGGAATGCGGATCCGGCAGCGCACGCCTTGCGGGTCGAAATCGAGCCGCACTGCGCTTTTGAGATCGGAGACAAGGGCACGTTCAAGCAACAGGCGTCCGAAGCCGGAGCGCTGCGGTGCGGCTACCGGAGGTCCGCCGCTTTCGTTCCACGCAATGTCGAGCGAGCCATCACGGGGATCAATGCTCCAGTTCACATCGATCGTTCCGGCACTGGTTGCCAACGCGCCATATTTGGCTGCGTTCGTTGCGAGCTCATGGATGGCGAGGCCGAGCGTCAGTGCGCATTTGGGCGAGAGCTCCACCATGGGGCCGCTCAGATTCACATTGCCGCTTCCGGCCTGGCGGTAGGGTGCGAATTCGTCGGCGAACAGGGCTTCCAGCGGCGCGCTTTGCCAGCTGGAATCGGCCAGGCGGCCATGCGTCTGTGCAAGTCCCCGAATTCGCGCCTCGAAGACGGCGTGGGACGCGGCCACATCGGCGCCGGCAAAGGATTGGCGTGCGATGGAAATGACCGTAGCCAGCGTGTTTTTCACCCGGTGATTGAGCTCGGCCATCAACAGGTTCCGCTGCGCTTCGGCGTGCTTGCGCTCGGAAATGTCGCGGGCGATTTTCGAGGCCGCAACGATCTCGCCACGCCCGTCGCGCATGGGCGAAACGGTCAGCGAGATATCGATCAGCGTGCCATCCTTGCGGCGGCGCACCGTTTCGTAATGATCGATGCGTTCGCCGCTGCGGATGCGGCGCAGGATCTCCGGTTCCTCGTCGAGCCGGTAGTCGGGAATGAGCATGGTAACCGGCTTGCCGATTGCTTCCTTTGCCGCGTAGCCGAACAGGCGTTCAGCGCCTCTGTTCCAGCTGAGAATGATGCCGTTCAGATCCTTGCTGATGATGGCATCGTCGGAATATTCCACGATCGAAGCCAGATGCTCCTGTGCTTCGCTGTATTGCGTGCGATCCGTGACATTCAGAAAAATCGCGACCGCACCGAATATCTTTCCGTACTGATCGCGCAGCGGCGTTGCATTGACTGCGAGATGGCGTGAGGTGCCATCGGGAAGCCGGATCTCCAGATTCAGATCGCGCACGAACTCGCCCCGCGCGGCCCGGCGCAGGGGAAACTCTTCCGTCGGCAGTATCCGCCCACCACTTCGCAGTTCGAAAGTTGGCGCAGTGGCGGAATCCCTCGCAACGGCAAGATTGGAGCCCTCGGACTGCCGGAACAATCTGTAGGCTGCCGGATTGCCGATAATGTTCGCGCAGTCGGGATCGCGCGTCAGCCAGATTGCGGCAGGCACCGATTCCATGATGGCTTCGAGTTCCGCAATGCGCGCGTGCAACAGCTCGTGTTCGTCGCGCCCGGAATGCCGTTGTTCTTGGCTGCTGGCGAACTCGGAGTGGCGCGCAGGATAGGCGCCGGAGGCGGCGCCATGCTTTGTCATGTTTATCTTCTCAGCGCCGCTCATGGCGATCGGCCCCAGCCGGAATTGAAGGCAACCTGTGGCAACGCATTCGTGCCGCCGACTGTTCCGCAATTGCCAAGATATTTTTGATTCTCAGGTGCTTAACGGGTTCGAATGAGAATCAACCCGAAGCTCCTTTCGCTTACGGCTCTCCGAGCGCCGTTGACAAGGCGACAATCCGGGGCGCGGCAAGACCGCCATATTGTGCATCGATGTCGCTGAGCAACTCTCGCGCCTGGTTGCGCTTGCCTGCGGCGATTCGCGACTGCGCGTCGGCGAGTTTGGCGTTCAATTCCGATTCGATAGCCGCGCGGCAGTTCGCAAGCCGTGCCGCATCCTCGTGCGGTGGCCCTGCAAGCATGTCCAGGGCGCGCCCAAGCGCGGCTGCGCCGATTGCGTCGTGACCCGCGCCCATCATGGTGCGCTGATCCACATGAAACACGCACCAGTCGCGCATGGAATGCTGGCTTCTCATGTCCTCCGCAACGACACCGGTGTCCTGGTCGCCGGTGAGATAGACGAGATGCGTGGTTTCCTGGAAGCGCAGGAACAGATCGCGCGGTGGCAGCGGCGTCGTGACATTGCCGATCGGATCGCTGCCGGCATTGAGGATCGCGCCACGGAAAACATCCGGATAGCCCAGCGCAATGCGCAGTGCGACGCGCGAGCCGCCCGAGAACCCGGCGAGATAGATACGCGCAGCATCGAGATGATAACGCTGCGCGACATTGGCCTCGGCAAGCAGCGCCAGCGGCTCACGTCGCGCCAGTACGCTCTGGTCGTTGCCCGACCGCGATGCGCTCACGAAAATCACTCCATACTGGTCGAGTACCGGCCCCCAGCCGTCCGGCAGCCGCGCGGTATCCCATGGCGGCACGAATACGATGAGCCCGTAACCAGCCGCCGGCATCCGCGGCGGCACGTATAGGGCGAATCTCTCCTGCGAGAGGTCGATCGGCTGATCGCGGAGCTTCGCGCCGCCGGCCAGCATTTGCTGCAGCTGCAGGTTCTTCAGCGGACTGAGCAGCCGCCGGGCCAGTTCGGCGTTGGAGGATAGCGGGGAATAGGCGGTGAATGTGACCTCGCCCAGCGTGCCTGACGGCGGGGGCAATGTCAGCGCGGAGCCCGCGCAGCCCAATGCTGCAATGCTTGCGAGCGCAAGAACAAAACCAACCTGCTTCATCCGCCGAGCATAGCCGCGCGGTCGAGCAGTCATTGATCACGACTTGGTGCGCTGTTCAGAGGGATCGGGCTGCAGATCGAACGCGCTCCTGTCGTCGCCTTCTGCTCCTGGGCGGAAAGCACGGCGAGTGTGCCAGTGAAGGCGCCGACGATGTGATCATGGCTGCGAGTACCGCCTTCAACTGCTGAAGCTCCGCGTCTGGCCGCTTGAAATCGCGATAGATATTTCCGCTGCCGCGTACGAGGTTCGAATTCTTCTCATTGCTCAGCCCTCCTTGGCCGCGGTCTATTGGTAATGGCGTCCGGAAACCGACGTTAGTGAAGCGCCCGAAGGGACTTTCGCAGAATAGCGTATGGTCAAGCCGGTCGTCCCCTGTCGTGAAATCCTAGCTCGCAACTGGCTGCGGCTTGCGTAATGGCCAAGAGAACGGGCTTGACACAACCCGATATGTTCATGATATGTTCCAGTCCACAGCTTTCGGACCGCGGATCGCGATATCGCCTCCGTGGAACGTTTTCAACGCGGGCCGACTCGGGTGGATTAATCCGCCATCAAGACTGAAGAAGGGCGAGGGGATGAGGGTAAAGGTTCAGGAAGTCGGAGCAGGTCTTCATCCCAGCGAGATCGTCGTCCAGGTGAAAACCACGACGGGAGCCGAAAATCTCGTCGTCGACCGTCGGTCCCTCGAACGCGGCACGCTCGATGTGGGCGAACCCATCGCGCAAAACGGAGATCGATGGCTCATCGAGCTTCCCCGCGAGACGATGCGCGGCAGCTGGCGCGTCTGGGTCAGGCGCAATGCACTGACGTTCGAATCGGGAGAGGCCCGCGTCGCATGATCCTTACCGATCGCGAAATCAAGATTGCGATCAAACGCCCTCTCATCTGTGTTGATCGTCCCCCCGAATCAGAGCGAAAATCGTTCAGCGTACAGCTCGACCGCAGTCGATCCCGCAATCTATAACGATGCTTCTCCCGGACTCGACAACAAGATTTCATCCTGGAGCTCGCGGTTTCAATGTTGAAGCGGTATTTCATCGGCGAGGCTCAGCAAGAAGCGGTGAATCGGCAAATTCCTGCACGCGCTATCCGAGCGCGAATGGCATCATGAGGGCGAATAACCGGGATTTGCAATTGCCTCAATAGGCCCGCTTGTCGCCCGTGCGGCCGATATACACTTCCGTCTTCGTCGGTTCATTCCAATACACGTCCACGCCGCCTTCGTGGCGCAGGAATATCAGGCTCTTGTCCTCGACTCCGTCGGGACGAAGCCATATGTACAAGACAGCGATTTTTCGAAGGTCCATCCTTCGGGCCTGAGAATTTGCTGGAGCGTGCTTCCTCTCAAGCGGCATGACGCTACGCGCTGGCGCGGATTATTATTCAGATCGACGTGTCCCCATTCGATCCAGTCGCAGGCAACGACCGGGCCTCGCAACTGATCGACGACAACAATATCTTCGCCTCCCCCGTCCCGAAGATATCGCAGCCCGTGCGATTCCAGAAGCTTTGCGTAGCCCTCCGACGGAGTCATGAAGCCCACGCGAACGAGTTCTCCATCCGCGCACAGTGTCTGGTTCGGCACCGTCCGCCTGAATGCGTCCCAGTCGTCGCCAAACGCCGCAAGCAGGCGGTTGGCACGGATGACAACGGAAATCGCCTCGATCGGGACAGCCATTTCACTTCGGTCTCCAATCGGTCGTGAATTCGAGCGCCGCCAGAAGTTCGAACGTGTTGCGGCATTTCACCCCGAGACTGGCGCACACGTCCGGAATGTGGCGGTTCTGCCGCTTCCCTGAAGGTTTCGAAGCTTCGATTGTTACTACGCACCGGCCACCGGATTCGCAAGCGCATGGGCGATCAGGAACGGATCGTTTCCAGGCACTTCGAGTTCGTCGGCGGTCAGATCGGGCGCATAGCCCCGGTCGATCACGCGCGCGACAGTTGTCGCGTCGGCTTCTTCGCGAGGCAGAATCGCCGCCTTTGTCTCGGCGTCGCTTTTTGCGGGCGAGCGGGCCGTCCCTCGTATCTGTGCTTGCCGCCGTTTCCGGGAAAAGAGTTCGCGGCCGTCCGTATCGCGGGGGAGACGAAACTCCGCTTCTCAAAAATCGGCTTTGGACTATTTGGGCGCGGCGGGATGCCGGCGAAGATAGGATATCCGGCAGATGAGACCCTGCGGCGGATAATCGATCTCGACGCGCCCGTCGAGTTGCCCCGAAACGGTGGAGCGTATGAGACGATGACCGAAACCGTCTTTCGGCGGCGGCACCGGCACCGGACCGCCATTTTCGGTCCACACAAACTCGACGTGCTCGCCGCCGTCCTTCGCCGTCACCGTCCAGCGCAATTCGACCGTGCCGCCCGGCTCGGAAAGCGCGCCATATTTCAGCGCGTTGCTTGCAAGCTCGTGCATCGCCAGGGCAAGCGAACTGCCGAGCTGTTCGGAAAGCCTCAAATCCGGCCCGTCATAGGTGAGGCGAGGCGGCGAGGCCGAAAGAAACGGTTCGAGCACCGCGCGCACAACGGCATTGGCTTCGAGCACGTCAAAGCCGTGTTTCAGGACGAGATCGCTCGCGGCGCCGAGCGCCCGCAACCGTCCGATCAAACGCATCACATACTCATCGACCGCGGGATGCTGGCCGGGACGCGGACCGGAGAATTTGGCGAGCGCCTCGATGATCGCCATCAGGTTCTTGAGCCGGTGGCGTGCCTCGCCCAGGACCATCTCACGGGCTTCCGCCTCGCGCGCACGTCGTTCGGCAAGAATGAGCAAATCGCGTTCGCTGCGCCACGCATTGCGCAGCAATTCCCGCACGAAGCCCGCGATCAGCAGCTGAAGAATACCGGCCATGGCAAAAACGACCAGCGATACGCCGGCAAGCTGGGAATGCATCACCCGCCACACCAGCGCGGCGCTCGCAAGCATGACTACGAGCCCGAATTCCCAGCCGGCAAGCAGTGTCACGAGCAGCGTCGCAGGGAAATACAGGGACGCAGTGCCCAGAACGCCATAGCTGCGCGCTGTCCACCAGATAATTGTCGTGGCTGTGAAAACAAGAAGCGTGAGGCCCACGCGCGCGGAAAGGCTCAGTCCCTCTTCCGATTCGGACGCATCGCCATTGCGGCTGCCGATAATGGCGTTCAGCACCGTTGCGCGCGCAGTCTGGAATGCCGAACCGATGCTCACCACGCCCCCGTGCCGAGGATCACCCGGCAATGATGGATGCACATGCTGCACCCGCGTGCAACATGCGATTGCAGATGGCTCCTGCGAACGATTTGCAGCGCCGCCCGATCGGGCACGAATGTGCTTGACCATAAACTGGTTTCATTTGAAACTAATTGGCGCGAAAGGGCGCCGTAGGAGAACCAGGATCATGCAGGCGTTGTGGGACAATCCGATGGGCACGGACGGGTTCGAATTCGTCGAATATACCGCGCCCGATACCGGCCAATTGCACGCCTTGTTCGAACGCATGGGCTTCCGTGCGGTGGCG
>Ga0335074_10006103_pt1 | contig 16684 bp, 17 predicted proteins | sample Lox_Sample_23_FD_206715 | JGI IMG/M metagenome (GOLD analysis project Ga0335074, IMG submission 206715) | Soil microbial communities from Loxahatchee National Wildlife Refuge, Florida, United States - Lox_Sample_2.3 | ecosystem: Environmental > Terrestrial > Soil > Wetlands | place: USA...
GCGGAGCGCGATCACGTGGTGATCTGCGGCTTCGGCCGGGTGGGGCAGAACATCGCGCGCGTTCTCGAGCAGACCGGGTTCGAGTACATTGCGCTCGATGTCGATCCTTACCGCGTGCGCGTCGGCCGTCAGGCCGGCGATCCGGTCATGTACGGCGACGCCGGGCAGCTCGAGGTGCTGCAGAACGTCGGACTGGCTCATGCTCGCTGCGTGGTGATCAGCTTCGCCAGCCCGGCCGTGTCGTTGCGGATTCTGCGCTCGGTGCGCGGCCTGCGCGCCGACGTCCCGGTGCTGGTGCGCACCCAGGACGACACCAAGCTCGAGGAGCTGCAGGCGGCCGGCGCCACCGAGGTGGTGCCCGAGACCTTCGAGGCGAGCCTCATGCTGCTCTCGCACCTGCTGCTTCTGCTGAAGCTGCCCATCGCGCAGGTGATCCGCACGGTGAACGACATCCGCAGCCACCGCTACGCCATGCTGCGCCAGTACTTTCGCCGGTCGGATGCCGAATTTCTGGATGACAGTCACGCGTTTCGTGAAGAGCTTCACAGCGTCGTCCTGCCGCCTCATGCATGGGCGGTCGGGAAAACCATCGCGCAGCTCCAGGGGCGCGGCTCGCAGGTGTCCGTGAGCGCCGTGCGCCGCGACGGAATCGTCGGCCGGGAGCCCGGCTCCGACACCGTTTTCAAGGAAGGCGACGTGGTGGTGGTGTGCGGCACGCCCGAGGCGGTGGAGCACGCTGAGACGCTCCTCTTGATGGGGTAAAAAAGCGCTTTACTTATGCCCCTGCCTGCTCGCATAGTATGTGAGCTGTTCAAGGGCAAACCCGCCGAAAGGTGGGGACGCAAAACCACCGGTCTAAGGAGCTCTCGCGGGAGCTCGACGATAGCGGGGTCGCCAGTTCTCGATGCGCTCGAGAGCGCATTTCGCGCCTCCCCCCGGTCACGACGTCTCCCGAAGAGCGGCAGCTTCGCGGTATGTGCATTCGGGGGCAAACATGACAGGCAAGGTGAATCGTTCGCGCGGGCCCGACACGGCCGCCTCCGGGCTGTATCGGCGGCCGCGCATGGTCATGCGCTTGAAGCGTGCCGAGGAGATCCCCGGCATCCTCGGCAACACCAAGAACTATCCGACGCCGGTGCGCATCGTCGGCGGCGACTACTCGCAAACTCGCTGCGTCGGCGGCGACGGCGGCACCACCGTGAATCTCAGCACGCTCGACAAGGTCGTGGAATTTGCCGAGAGCGAGGTGCGCGTGCAGGCGGGCGTGCGCATCGGCACGCTCGCGCGCGCGCTGGCCGAGCGCTCGCAGGAGCTGCCGCTCACGCCGGAGATGGGGCACATGACCGTCGGAGCCGTCGCCATGACGACTCTTCCTCAGGCCTCTCACGAGGGCGGACCGGCGCAGATGTCCGGCCTGCTCAAGGAGCTCAAGCTGGTCACTCCGCAGGGCAAGCAGGTCACCGTGACCGAGCGCAACGCGGATCTCATGCGCGTGCTGAGCTCGAGCTTCGGGCTGCTCGGCGTGGTGCACGAGGCGGTGCTGCGCGTGCGGCCGCTCACGCCGGTGAGGATCGACTATCAGGTGCTGCCGCTCAAGGAATTCGCCGCCCGCTTCGCGGGCATCGTCGCATCCCCGGGGGCGCTGCGCCTGCATATCTCGCCGTTCAACGATCAGATCACGGTGGAACGGCGCACGCTCGACGAGACGGCGAGCATCAGCCGCGCAGGCATCTGGCAGATCAAGAAGTCCATGCGCAACGTGCTGCCCGCGTTCGGATCGACGGTCGGCAGCGTCCTTGCCGCCCCCGGCGTCGCCGGCGCGGTGGTGTCGGGCGTGCAGCGGGCGCTGCGCGCAACGCTCGACCGCGCCGCGCGCGGCGTGGTGCTGTACGCCCATGAGTGGATCCGCGAATTTCCGCATGAGGCGTGGAAGTCGCGCTACACGTACACGCTGTGGGGATTCCCACAGGCCGTGTACCCGAAGCTGCTCGCCGAGTACTTCGCGTTCTGCAAGTCCTATTACAAGCAGCATGGCTACCGCTGCAACGTGGTGAACGGCGCCAGCCGGCTGCACCAGGACCGCTCCTCGCTCTTCAGCGTGAGCTTTCAGGGACCCATGATCACCCTGGAGCCGTCCTCGACGGGCGACCGCGGATGGGACGAGTTCCTCATCGACTTCAACGATTTCGCGTCCGCGCTCGGCGGCGTGCCCACCTTCAATCAGTCACGCGCCTTGAAGCCCGAGCACGTGAGCAAGGCGTTCGGCGAGCGCATCAAGCTGTTCCGAGCCCTGCGCCAGCGCACCGATCCCCTCAACCGGCTCTGCAACAGCTACTTCGCTCATCTGCTGGAATCTTGAGCAACTCGCGGCCGGCGCGCTCCTGGCCGGCCACGCCTCGCTGCCCGCCCTCGCCGGCACGCCCTCGCCGGCACGCGCGCGCCTGGCCCTCACAGGCCGGCGATGATCTTGGCCTTGATGCTCTCGAACTCGGCGTCGCTGATCAGCTTTGCATCGAGCATCTCGCGCGCCTGCCTGATCCTGCGCGCCGCTTCCGACTCGCCCTCGGCAGGCTGCCCGCCCGCCGCGCCCGGCGCGGCGCTTCCCGCCGCCTCCGGCGCGGCGCTTCCCGCGGCCCCCGCGGCCCCGTAGGGCACGGCGCCGAATTGCAGACCGCCGGAGCGCGCACGCAGCTCCTCGAGCTCACGCACGCGGCGCTTCTCGCGCCACACCTGATCGTGCTGCTGGCAGATGCGGTAGATGGCCTGCGCCTGGTCCTTGCGCAGGCCCGCGAACGCCCAGACGCGATTGATCTCGGAGCCGAGGTTGAGATCGGCGCTCGCCTGTGCCACCAGCGTGAGGTCGGCGGCCAGGATCCCGGCGCGGATGCGCGTTTCGCGCAGATCCTGCCAGCGAATGTCCTGTGATTCGTAGCCGCCGAGCAGGTGCCGGGTGAGCGCGATGAATCGCCCGCTGGTGGCGGCGAGCAGCACGCGCCGGTGCGTGAGAGCGAACAACCGGTGCTGCGCCGCCCAGGCCTCGAGGGTCTCGTCGGCAGTGAGCAGTCCGCGCAGCGTCGCGAGGCCGCGCTCGATGCCTGCGTCGGCCGCGCCGGCGCCGGAGCCTTCGATGCGGGGCGAGCTCATCAGGCCTTGTCTTGCAGATGCGCTTCGAGGAACCAGAGGTACTTGTCGTTCTCGCGCGAGAGCTGCGTGAACAGATCCGCGGTGTCGGCATCGCCGAGCTCGGCGGTCTCGTCGATGGCCGCGCGCAGCGCCTTGCCGAACACCGACAGCTGGGTCGACAGATACAGCAGATGATCCTTCCCCGCCGTGATGCTCAGCGGATAGTTCTTGAGCTTGCTGCGCTTCGCGGCCACCGCCACCGTGCCCTCGGCGGTGCCGCCGAGGCTGGTGATGCGCTCCGCCAGCTCGTCGATCTGCTCGAGCACCGTGTCGGAGATCTTGTCGAACAGCTCGTGCAGCGCGATGAAATTCGGCCCCTTGACGTTCCAGTGCGCCTGCTTGACCTGGCTCTGCAGATCGATCGCGTCGCTCAACCGCTCGTTGAGTATGACAATTACGTTGCGGCGGGTCTTCTCCGACAGATCGATCTTGGTCTTGTACATTCAGCGCTCCTTGAGGGCCGGGCGTGCCCAGGGGCGCTATTTTGCACTGCTTGCCGGGTAAGCAAAAGCGCGCTACGTGTCCGCGCGCCGCATGCGCAGCTGCACGGCGCCCGCGATGAAGACGGCGCCGACGAGCGCGCCGATCCACACCTGCGGGCTCAGCAGGAAGCCTTGCGGATCGGGCAGGTTCCAGACGCCGGGCGTCGTGCCCGCGGGGCCCGCCTGCGAGAGCGACCAGTGAATGGGGTGATGCAGCGACACGTAGCCGCCGCCGAACAGCCGATCGCGCAGCAGGCCGCCGAATGCGTGCGTGCCCAGGAAAAGACGCTCGGCCAGGATGATGGCGAGCGGCGGCAGGACGGCCTGCAGGATGACGGCTCGCTTTGCCCACGCCGATACCAGCATGAGCCAGCCCGCCACCGGCAGGTACCACAGCGCCGAGGTCGCGATCAGATACAGCCAGATGACCTGCTGCTGCAGCCACAGCTCGGGCCGCCACAGGACGTCGCCGAACACGGCGCGCTCGCGCACCGAGACGGCGCCGGCCACCAGCAGGGCCGACAGGTCGGCGACCAGGAAGTAGACCGCGGGAACGGCGATCACGCCGACGAAGAGCTTGCACAGCACCGTGGCTCGATCGGAGATCGGGAGCGATTTCCAGAACAGCACGCTGCGGTCCTTGCGATCCGCATACAGGCAGTCGAGAAGATACCAGGACGAGTAGATTCCCATCGGCACCCAGAAGACCACGCCGACCGCGACCAGAAGCAGCACGCCCGCCGTCGTGCTCTGGTGCTCGGCGGCGCTCAGCATCGGGACCTCGATCCGGCCGAACAGCGCGGCGACCAGCAGCAGCGCGCCGATGCACGCCGGGATGATCCAGATTGCCTTGTTCTCCCAGAATTCGCGTCTCACCAGCCAGACGAAGTCGTTCATGACGCACGCTCCGAGGACACCTTGGCGACGAACAGATCGGACACGCTCGGCACCGACACCTCGCCGAGGCGCGCGAGCTTCTCGTGATCGGCGCCCTCGAAGTACAGCAGTGTCTTGCCGAGCAGGCGCCGCTCGTAGAGCGGGCGTTGCGCACGCGCCGCGGCGAGATCGCCGTCCGCCACGGCCACGGCCGCGTAGCGCTCGGCGATGGCCTCGACCGCGCAGTCGAGCACGATGCGCCCCTTGTCGATGAACAGCACGTCGCTGAGCAGGTTCTCGACTTCCTCCACCTGGTGGGTGGTGATCACGATGGTGCGTGTCTCATCCATGTAATCGTTCACCAGCGCATCGTAGAAGCCGCGCCGCGCCAGGATGTCGAGCCCGAGAGTCGGCTCGTCGAGCACCAGCAGGCGCGCATCGATTGCCATGGTGAGGGCGAGGTGCACCATGGTCTTCATGCCCTTCGAGAGCTCCCCGATGCGCCGTGCGGCGCCGATCTCGGTCTTCGCGAGCAGCGTGAGCGCACGCTCCCGGCGGAAGCGCGGGTGCACCCCGGCCACGATGTCGATGGCTTGCTGCACGCGCAGCCACGACGGCAGCACCGCAACGTCCGCTATGAAGCTCGCCTCGCGCATGAGCGCCGCTCGGTGGCGGAACGGCTCGCGGCCGAGCACGCTGAGCTCGCCCTCGTAGGAGGTGAGCCCGAGCACCGCGCGCAGCGCCGTGGTCTTGCCCGCGCCGTTGGGGCCGATCAGGCCGACGATGCGCCCCGGCTCGACGGCGAAGTCCGCCCGGTCGAGCGCGACGAAGGATCCGTATCTCTTGGAAAGTCCGCGTGCCTGAATCAGTGAAGAAGACATTGCTTTTCGCTCACTTGTTGTCGCCGCCGCCTCGCGGCGGGGGCGGCGTGAGCGCAGGCGCACGAGCGAACAGCTCCTCGGCGGAGAATCCCAGGCGGTTGATCACCGCGAGAATTTGCGGCCATTCCTCCCTGAGAAACCGCTCGCGTTCCCCGGCCAGCAGCATCTGCCGCGCACCCTCGCTCACATACATGCCGCGTCCGCGGCGTTTCTCGACCAGTCCTTCGTCGACGAGCTGCTGGTAGCCCTTGAGCACCGTGAGGGGGTTGAGGCGGTAATCCGCCGCCACGGTGCGCACCGAGGGCAGGGGATCCCCTTCCTTGAGCGCCCCCTCCAGGATCAAGGCCACCATGCGATCGCGCAGCTGGCGATAGATGGGCTGGTTGTCGTTCCAATTTGGGTCCATGCCGCACTCAGCGCGCCCCCCCGTGTAGGGGCCTAGTAGCACGCTAATCTAGCAGAACGCCCAACGGCCACGGTCAAAGCGCCGCCGCGACCGTGCCTGCCTCGGCGCTCGGCGTGCTGAACAAATAGGCGATGCCGCCGAACAAGGTGCCATTCATCAGCAGGGCGAGGGCAAGGGCCGCAATCTTGGTGGAAATGCGAGTGCTCATGACAGTCTCCTTCGTGGTGGGTCTCAGATCCAGGTGTATCGGTTACATGGTGATATAGTAATGTACATCACTGATACATGCAAGCACTTTTGCAAGGAGAGGGTCCGAAGCCGCCCCAAGGCGCGGGCGAGGCCGCGGCGAGCAACGTCCCGGCATCTCTTCGGCTAAGATTGGCTGCTTTTTCCCCATCGTTCGTCGAGGTTCTTCATGAAGAAGCCTGTCACCGTCGCCATCACGGGCGCGGCCGGAAACATCGGTTATGCGCTCGCGTTTCGCGTCGCCTCCGGGCAGATGCTCGGCGCGGATCAACCCATCAACTTGAATCTGCTCGAGATACCCGCTGCGGCGGGCGCCGTGCAGGGCGTGCTGATGGAGCTCAACGACTGCGCTTTTCCGACCCTGCACAAGGTGAGCGCAACGGATGATGCGCGCGTCGCCTTCAGGGACTGCGAGGTGGCGTTGCTGGTCGGTGCCCGGCCGCGCGGACCGGGCATGGAGCGCAAGGACCTGCTGCTGGAGAATGCGAAGATCTTCTCCGCGCAGGGCAAGGCGCTGGATTCCGCGGCGAGCCGCGACCTGCGTGTGCTGGTGGTCGGCAATCCGGCGAACACCAATGCGCTCATCGCCCAGCGCAACGCGCCCTCGATCGCGCCCGAGCGATTCACGGCCATGACGCGCCTCGATCACAATCGCAGCCTCGCCCAGTTGAGCGAGAAGACCGGCGCGGCGCTCGGCAAGATCAGGAAAGTGATCATCTGGGGCAATCATTCGGCCACGCAGTACCCGGACCTGCACCATGCGACGGTGGACGGCAAGCCGGCTCTCGCCGCGGCCGGCGAGGAGTGGTTCAAGCAGACATTCATCCCGACCGTGCAGCAGCGCGGCGCCGCCGTGATCAAGGCGCGGGGCAGCTCCTCCGCCGCCTCCGCCGCCTCCGCCGCCATCGACCACGTGCGCGATTGGATGCTCGGCAGCCGCGAAGGCGATTGGGTCAGCATGGGCGTGCCCTCGGACGGCAGCTACGGCATAGCGGAAGGGGTCATTTACTCGTATCCGGTGACCTGCAAGGCCGGCAAGTACACCATCGTGCAGGGCCTCGAGATCGCGCCATTCAGCCGCGAGCGGATGCAGCTCACGCACCGTGAGCTGTGCGAGGAGCGCGACGGCGTCAAGGATTTGATCTAAGCGCAACAGGGAGAATGCCCATGAATCGTTTCCTTCCGGCTCTCTTGCTCTCGACACTGGCGGCGGCCGCACTCGCGCAGGATCGCCTGGCGCCGGCGCCCGGGGCCGAGGTCTACTTCATCTCGCCAAGAAACGGCCAGGTCGTGCACGGCGCCGTGGTCGTGCGCTTCGGCTTGAAGGGAATGGGCATTGCGCCTGCCGGCATCCAGTTCGACAACACCGGCCATCATCATCTGCTGGTCGACACCGACTTGAGCGAGGTCAAGCTCGACGCTCCGCTGCCGGCGACCGACAAGGTGTTGCATTTCGGCAAAGGGCAGACGCAAACGACGCTCACCCTGCCGCCGGGCAAGCACACCCTCGAGCTGGTGTTCGCGGATTACCGGCACCTGTCCTTCGATCCGCCGCTGCACTCGAAGAAGATCACCATCACCGTGCAGTAGCGTGCGCACCATCCTGCATGTCGACATGGACGCGTTCTACGCGTCGGTGGAGGAGCGGGATCGGCCTGAGCTCAAGGGCAAGCCGCTCATCGTCGGCGGCACCGGCGGACGCGGCGTGGTGGCTGCGGCGAGCTACGCGGTACGCCGCTTCGGCGTGCGCTCGGCCATGCCGATGCGCGAGGCCCTGCGGCGCTGCCCGCAGGCGGTCTGCGTGCGCCCGCGGATGGGACGCTACCAGGAGGTGTCGGCCCAGGTGTTCGCGATTTTTCGCGAGTTCACGCCCTTGGTCGAAGGGCTCTCGCTCGATGAGGCATTCCTGGATCTCACCGGCTCGGCGCGCCTGCTGGGAACGCCCGCCGCGGCCGGCGCGGAGATTCGACGGCGGATACGCGCAGCCACTGAACTTAGCGCGTCGGTGGGAATCGCACCCAATAAGTCGCTCGCCAAGATTGCCTCGGACCTCGCCAAGCCCGACGGTCTGTATTGCATCGGCGCGGAGAATCTACATCAGGTGCTGGACCATTTGCCGATCGAACGGCTCTTCGGAGTCGGCAGGAAATCGCTCCCCGGCATTCATGAGGCGGGCATCATCACCTTCGGCGATCTGGCGCGCGCCGGCGATGCCACGCTGTGGCGGGCGTTCGGCAGGCACGGCAAGTCGATGCAGGCGCGCGCCGCGGGCGTCGACGAGCGTCCGGTCGTCGCGCAGCGCGACGAGAGATCGATCAGCGCCGAGGAGACCTTCGCTGCGGACATCCGCGATGATGCGCTGATCGAGCGGCACATGACGGCGATCGCGGACCGCACGGCGGCCCGCCTGCGCGCATCGGGGCTCATGGCGGGCCGGGTCACGGTGAAGATACGGCGATCCGACTTCAGGACATACACCCGCCAGCGCGTGCTCGAGCCGCCGACACAGGACACGGCCGCCATACGCGCGGCGGCACAGGCGTTGCTGCGCCAGTGGCGCGCCCGCCAGCCCGATGCCGCACTGCGATTGCTCGGGGTCGGCGTCGCCGATCTGCAGCTCGTGCGTCAGGCGGATCTGTTCTGCACCGGGCCGGGCAGGGACGCGCGGCTCGACGCGGCGATCGACGGCATCCACGATCGCTTCGGGGCTTCGGTGCTCACCCGCGCGAGCTTGCTGCCGCGCCCGCCCGACGGCTCCGGTTGGCGCCGCAGCTGAGCTTGGTATCATCGCATCCGCCATGTATACGAGCTTTTTCGGCCTCATCGAAAAGCCCTTCGCGATCACCCCCGACCCGCGCTATCTCTATCTGAGCGAGCGCCATGCCGAGGCGCTCGCGCATCTGCTCTATGGCATCAACGAGGCCGGAGGCTTCATCCAGCTCACCGGCGAGGTGGGAACCGGAAAGACCACGGTGGTGCGCACGCTCCTGTCGCGCATACCGCAGCACGCCGACGTCGCGGTGATCCTCAACCCGCGGGTCACGGCCATGGAGTTCCTGCTGACGATCTGCGAGGAGCTCGGCCTCGGCCTCGACGAGGCCGACCGCAGCAGTGCCAAGGAGATGGTCGATGCGCTGAACCGGCGGCTGCTCGCCGCTCACTCCGAAGGCCGGCGCGTCATCCTCATCGTCGATGAGGCGCAAAATCTCTCCGCCGAGGTGCTCGAGCAAGTGCGCCTGCTCACCAACCTCGAGACCGCGACGCACAAGCTCCTGCAGATCATCTTGATCGGCCAGCCCGAGCTGCGCGAGCTGCTCGATCGCAACGATCTGCGCCAGCTCGCCCAGCGCATCACCGGCCGCTATCACCTCAATCCTCTCTCCCGGGACGAGACGCAGGAGTACGTGCGGCACAGGCTGCGGGTGGCAGGCGCGTCGGGCGAGATCTTCACGCCGGCGGCGCTGCGCGAGGTGTATCGACTGTCGTCGGGCATCCCGCGCGTGATCAACGTGTGCTGCGATCGGGCGCTGCTCGGCGCTTACACCCAGGAGCTGCGCAAAGTGCCGCCGGCCCTCGCCAGGCGCGCCGCCGGTGAGGTCTACGGCCGGCGTTTCGCGCCGCTCTGGCTGGGCTGGGTGGCCGCCGCCATCGTGCTCGCCGGGGCGGCGGTGACGGCGTTCATCGCTGTCGACGTCTGGCGCAACCCTCGCCCCGCGCTGCGTGCGGTGGCGCGGGTGCCGGTGGCCGCGGCGCATGCGGCCCAGAGCGCGCCGCACCCCGCGCCCCTCGACCCGCCGCCGCCGCCCGCACCGCCGGTGTCCCTGGACGCCCTGCTCACCGCCAATGCCGCGAGCACCGGGGACGCGGCGGCGTTCCGGCGGCTGCTCTCGCTCTGGGGAACGGCGATGGCCGATGACAAGGACCCGTGCGTGCAGGCTCAAAAGGCGGGGCTCGAGTGCCTCGATCAGCGCGGCTCCTGGGCCCAGGTACGCGCGCTCAACCGCCCGGCCATCCTCACCTTGAATGACGACCACGGGCAGCGCCATCGCGTCGTTCTGTCCGGCCTCGATGACTCGTTCGCGACGCTCGATCTCGGCGAGCGCAACGTGCGCGTGCCGCTCGAGCAGCTGTCCCGCGACTGGTTCGGCGAGTTCACCGTGGTCTGGAAGCCGAAGACCCCGCACGCGCACATTCTGTCCCTCGGCATGCGCGGCGATGGGGTTCGCTGGTTGCGGCGCAGTCTCAATGCCCTGCACGGCGCCGCCTCCGATCCGGAATCGGACGACGTTTATGATCAGCAGCTGGCCATCGCCGTGCAGAACTTCCAGCGGGAGCACCGGCTGAACGTCGATGGGATCGCCGGCCTGCAGACCCAGGTGGTGCTCGATACGGCACTTGCCGAGCCGGGCTCGCCGCTGCTCACGCAAACCGCACCGCGCGGTTAGGACCGCCATGTCATTCATTCTCGATGCACTGAAGAAGTCCGAAGTCGAGCGTCAGCGCCAGGCGATTCCCGGCCTCATGGACGTGAGGACGGCGCCGCCACGTGCCCGTTTCCCCGCATGGGCCGCGGCACTGGCGGTGCTGCTCGCGGTCAATCTGGCCGTGCTCGCCGTGGTGCTGACGCGCAGCGGCTGGCTCGACCGTCAGCCGCCGCGCCCGGCGCCGCGCGCCGCCTCTTCGGCCCCAGCCCCCGCGACCGCAGCCGCCGCGACCGCAACCGCCCCGAGCGGCACGACGGCCCCGGCCGCCGCACCCGCCCCGAGCGTCGCCGCCCTTCCCGCTGCCGGCGGCGCAGCCGCCACTCGCGATCACTTCAGCCCCATGGACCCCGCGCCGCAGTACGCGCCGGAGATTCCGGCCGCCGATCTGCCCCCGCCGACGGCAACCCAATCGAGCCGCGCGGCACATCATCTCGCCTCGCTCGACAGTGGCGGGCAGCACGCCTCGCGTACGCCCGATCCCGTGCTCGACGACGACAAGTCGGACAACGAGGTGCTTCCCTCCATCAGCGAGCTCAATCTCTCCGGCCAGCAGGCGCTGCCCGAGCTGCATCTGGACGTGCACGTCTATGCCACCAAGCCGGCCGAGCGATTCGTCTACATCAACATGCACAAGTATCGGGAAGGCGACACGCTGCAGGAGGGACCGCTCGTCGAGCACATCCGGCGCGATGGAGTGGTGCTCGACTATCGCGGCTTGCGATTCGTACTGCCGCGACAGCAATGACCGCACCTCGCTTATGATGTGCACATGAGAAAGATCCTCGCGCTGACCATGAGCGGATTGGTGACCGTGCTGCCGCTGGCACTCACCATCTACGTGATCTGGTGGCTGGTGAACACCGTCGAGGGCTGGCTGCGGCGCGCCTTGCTCGCCCTCGGCATCATCAGCCCCGAGCACTACTGGCCCGGCCTCGGGCTGGTCGCGGGCTTCGTGCTGCTCCTTCTCGTCGGCAGCCTCGTCAACGCCTATGCGGGCCGGATTCTGTTGAAGTACTGGGACGATTTCCTGGGACGCATTCCGTTGGTCAAGACCCTGTATGGGGGCTTTCGCGACGTGGTGAGCCTGCTGCCTTCGGGGAGCGGCGAGAAGCGGGACCTGCAGCGCGTGGTGCTTGCGCGCTTCGCGGAAGTGCATGCGATCGGCTTCGTCACGCGCGAGGATGCACCCGCCATGCTGGATGCGCACGGAGGACGCAACTGGGTCACCGTGTACTTTCCCATGAGCTACGCGTTCGGCGGCTACACCGTCTACCTGCCGCGCGAGCTCATTCAGCCGCTCGACATTTCGGTGGAGGATGCGATGCGGTTGGCCATCACCGCGGGCCTCACGGCCGGCTCGCGCGCCAGAATTCCGTAGGAGCGTATCTGAGAATTGCGCGCGAGCCCGCGTCGCAGGCTCCTGGCCTGGCCTGCTTCGGACGTGCTTCGATCCCGATCAAGCGGTGGCGGCAGGCGCTCGTGCTGCTTTCGCTGCACTCGATGCTCGCGATCGCTGCGCCCGCCTCTTCCGAGTGCGCCGCCGCGCCTGCGGCCGGCAAGTACTCGGTATGGCGCGCCGATGCGGCGCAGGCTCTGATCAGCCGCGCGGATGCACCCTCGCTCGCGACTGCGGCCGCGCTGTGCTTCGTGGGATCGACGCCCAGGGCGCGGTCGGATCCGGCGGCCAGCAAGGCGGCGGCCGTGGACCTTGCCGCGCGCGCGAGCGAGCTTGATCCGCAGAACCCGAGCATCGCCTGGCTGCGGTTGCAGCTCTGCGCGGGCACGCCGGGATGTGACATCCGCGATGCCGCGACGACGCTGCGGTGGGTGGACGCGGACAACGGTGCCGTATGGTTGCCGACGCTCGCAGCAGCTGAAAGGAGCGGCGATCCAACCGAGATCGACCGTATCTTGCAGGACATGGCGCAAGGCTCGCGCTTCGACTTCTATCGAAATCCCACCATCGTGCTGCTGTTCGACACGCTGAAGCTTGCCCGCGCCGACCTGCCCTCGCGCTACGTTCCATCCGATCTCAGTCGCCTCAGCGAGGCCATGGTGCTCGCCGGCGCCGAGATCGTTTCCCCGCTCTCGGCCGTCGCCAACGCGTGCCGCGAAGGCTCGGACGCGCAGCGCCGCGATAGCTGCCTCAAATTGTCGAGGATCATGCAGCGAGCCGACACGGTCGCGGCGCAGATGGCGGGTTTGCACATCGAGAAGCGCCTGGCGCCCCCCGACGGGCGGGAAGCGCGGGCGATTGCGGACCGCCGCCGCGTGCTCGAATGGCGCGTATCGGCGGCCAGCCAGTACGATGCGCCCGATCTGCCGTGGCTCAAGAATGCGCTCGCGCGGGAGCGCATCGCGCAGATGCGCCGCACGCCGCGCGAGGAGGACATCGATATCGCGATCCTGCGCAAGCGCAGGATACCGCTCGAGCCGCCCGACGGCGGCCGATGATCGATCGCCTGCATCGGCCTCGTCGGCTCGGCTATGGCTTTTGCGCCGCATCCGTCTGCTGCGCCGCCGGCGTGTCGTGCGCGGCGAACCAGGCGAGAATGTAGGTGACCTTCGCGACCAGCAAGCTCGGGCGCGCCGAGATCTCGTGCGAGGCGTTCGGCACGCGCACCAGCGCCGTGTCGATGCGGCGCAATTTCAAAGCCTCGTAGAATTGCTCGGCCTCTCCCGGGGGTGCGCGATAATCGGCCTCCCCCGTCATGAGCATCGTGGGCGTGCGCACGTTGCCCACGTAGGCGAGCGGCGAGCGTTTCCAGTAGGCCTGCACGTCCTGCCACGGAAAGCCCTCGAACCAGTAGCGGTAGAAGAAATTGGTCATGTCCGCGGTGAGCACGAAGCTGGTCCAGTTGATCACCGGCTTCACGACCACGGCCGCGCGGAATCGATCCGTATGCCCGACGATCCACGCGCTGAGGACGCCCCCGCCGCTGCCGCCCGTCACGAACAGGCGCTGCGGATCGATGTAGCCCTTGCCGAGCACGGCATCCACGCCCGACATCAGATCGTCGAAGTCCTTGTCCGGGTAGTCGTGATGAATCAGATCGGCGAACTCCTCGCCGTAGCCGGTGCTGCCGCGCGGGTTCAGGTAGAGCACCACATAGCCTGCTGCGGCGTAGAGCTGCAGCTCGGCGGCGAAGCTCGGGCCGTAAGAGGCAAACGGGCCGCCGTGGATCTCGAGAAGCAGCGGATATTTGCGGCCGGCAGCGAAATGCGCAGGCTTGATGATCCAGCCCTGGATCTTGCGGCCGTCCACCGCCGATTCGAACGCGATCTCCTCGACGCTGCCGAGCGCGCGCTGGCCGAGCATGTTCTCGCTCAGCGAGGTCAAGGTGGCGATGTCGCGCGCCGTGGTTCCGGCGGCGAGCGCCGGCGGGGCGAGCGGCGAGGATCGCATGTATGCGAAACGACCCGTGCGCGCCACGCTGAACGATCCGCCGGTATAGGGGCGGGCCACGTCGGCGCCGCCGATATCATCGGCCAGCACGCGTATCTTCCCGTCCAGATCGATCGCGGCGAGCTTGATCGAGCCGTGGTCTTCGAACTGGAAATAGATCTGCTTGCCGTCGCCGCTCCATTGCGGTCGGCCCGCATCGCGATCGAGCGTTGCGGTGAGCGAGTGCGAGCCGCTCCCATCCGCGCTCATCACGTACAGCTGCGTGGGTTGATAGCCGAGCCGCCGGTCGTCGAATCCCAGATAGGCGATGTGCTTTCCGTCCGGTGAGACCGCCGGCGCGAAGTCCGGCCCGCGCCGGTCCGTGAGAGCATGCATGGAGCCGTCGGCCAGATCGACGCGGTAGATCTCGGTGTCGAGCGGCTCGTACTCGGCATCCGGACGGCGATTGGCGGCGATGAGGACGCTCGCGCTGTCGGCGCTCCAGGCGGGCCGACCCTCGTGGTTGAAGTCGCCGTGCGTCAGCTGGCGTGCGGGTCCGCCGTCCGCCGGCATGACGAACAGCTGGCTGAAGGTGTCGGGCAGGTAGCCCTCGCCGTCGATTCGGTACACCAGGCGGTCGATCAGCTTGGGCGGCTCGGCCCAGGACGCACCCTTGGGCGCTTGCGGCAGCTCGACCTTGAGCGGCTTGCGCTCTGCCGGCACCGGCATGGTGAAGGCGAGCCAGCGCCCGTCGGGAGACCAGGAAAGGCCGGTCGGTGCCTGCGTGAAATGGCTGAGCGCAGCCGTGACGTTGCCCGCGGTCCAGTACATGAAGAGCTGCGACGAGCCGTCGCCGGCGGCGGAGAGATAGGCGATGCGCGTGCCATCCGGCGACCAGCGCGGCATGCTCGAGGCGGCGGCGCCGGACAGGGGCCGCGTTTGCTTGCCGTCTGCGCTGACGAGCCAGATGGCGCCGCGCGGCCGATCGGTCTTGATGTCCATGGCCATGCGCACGTAGGCGATGCTGCGTCCGTCGGGAGCGATTTGGGGATCGGACGCCCATTGCAGATCGAAGACATCGGCGGACTTGAACACGGGCCTGGGCGAGGCGTTGCCGGCGCTATCCGCCGAGGACGGCGCCGGAGCGCCGCCCGGGGCGGCGGCCGCCGACGCGCCGGCCCCGGCGAGCAGCAGAGCAAGCCCGAAAGCTGCGCCGCGCGCGGCGCGCGGTGCCGCGGGCTCAGGCGGCCCGCTTGGCGACCCAGCAATTGCGTTGATGTTCATCCACCATCCCCACCGCCTGCATGAAGGCATGGCAAATAGTCGTGCCCACGAAGCGAAAGCCGTTTTTCTTCAGATCCTTGCTCATCGCATCGCTCAGCGGCGTCGAGGTGAGATAAGCACTGCTGTCGAGCGGACGCCGGCGCATCACCCGGCCATCCGTGAATTTCCAGATGTATGCATCGAACGCTCCGCGCCGGTCGCGGATCTCGAGGTAAGCGCGCGCGTTCTGGATGAATGCGTCGATCTTGAGGCGGTTGCGCACGATGCCCGCATCGCTCATCAGGCGCCTGCGCTGCGGGGCGCCGTAACGGGCCAGCGCCTCGGCGTCGAAATCGTCGAATGCCCGCCGGTACGCTTCGCGCTTGCGCAGGATCGTGAGCCAGCTCAAGCCCGCCTGCGCCCCCTCGAGGCACAACATCTCGAACAGTCCCCGGTCATCGTGCAGCGGGACGCCCCATTCCTGGTCGTGATACTTCACGTACAAGGGATCGGTCGTGCACCACGCGCAGCGCAGCTTGCCGTCCGGATGACGCTGCACGCGGCTCATGCGGACGCAGCGTTCAGACGTTCAGGCGCACCGCATGGCGGTCCTTGTAGACCAGCTCGATGCGGTCGACCCCATCGGTGCGGCGCGCGGCGCTGCGGATTTCATGCATCAGCTTGAGCAGCACGCGTGTGTTCACTTCCGCCGTCGCCGCCGAGCGCGGCTGCACGCCGAGATGCAGTACCACGAACCGCTCGCGCGCCAGGCGGACGAACACGGCAACGCCGATCGGGCGGTCGGAGTCGGACACCGCAAACAGCGTCTGCACCCCTGCGATGTCGCCCACGCGCACCGACAGGCCGCCTTCGTCCTCGAATATCTCGGGAACGCCGTAGATCTCGATCGATTGTTGAATACCCACGCGCACGCGATGCTGGTTGACGTTGAAGAAGAGAAGCTGCTCCAACGCCGCACGTTGCTCGAGCGGTAGCTTGCACCGGATCCCGATTGACTCGCTCAACATCCTCGCGATGCGCGCCCCCCTCCGCAAATGTGTGCCCGGTCACAGAATCCATTTGACGCATCGCAGCATGCGTTGTCTGCGGCACCAGAGGCCGTATCGTATAGCGTCACCCGCGGAATGACACTAGCCTCCGAAAATTATGGGCTGGGATGAGTTGCCGGTGCGGGCCCCGAGGCAGCCACCCTGCCAAGTCCAAAGGTGTGGAATGCGAGGACAGGTCCGGTGCTAGCGCCCGAGGATGAGAGCCGTGCGTTGCAGAGGCTCCGTTTCAGCCTCGCGAGCGACATCATCGAGCTGGTCATCCTGACCTCCGACGAGGTGTTCCTGCAGACCTTGCGGGAAGCCGTCGGCCCCTCGCGCCGACTCTGGCACGTGCTCTCCTCGGACAAGATCAGCGACCTGCTGGTCGCCGGCGGCGTCGGCATCCTGGTGCTGGACGCGCAGGCACTG
>Ga0335074_10006104_pt1 | contig 16683 bp, 15 predicted proteins | sample Lox_Sample_23_FD_206715 | JGI IMG/M metagenome (GOLD analysis project Ga0335074, IMG submission 206715) | Soil microbial communities from Loxahatchee National Wildlife Refuge, Florida, United States - Lox_Sample_2.3 | ecosystem: Environmental > Terrestrial > Soil > Wetlands | place: USA...
AGGGTTTCGACGAGCTTGGTGCCGTAAGCGAAGAGAGTGCGGAGGAGGTTGAGGAGGCTGCTGGCACCGGCGGCATCCAGGCGCGCGGACACGGCCCGATCGGAATCGGGTTCGGTGGCTGCGAGCGGTGCGGTGGCGGTGTCAGTCATGGGCGCCCTTCTATCACAGGAATGCTAGCCTGGGCAAGGTCTTTTTTCTTTGAGTCCGGAAATTTTGTCGGAGGTGTGATCGCCGGGCAGTGGCTGGCGTTGCGCCTCGGGGAGGTGGACTACGGTTGTTGGCCCTTGGCTCAGCCCTCGATCCGCCAGATCAACGACAGCACCTGCTCCCGCGCGGCCACGAACTCCGGGCTCGACTTGATCGCCCGGATATCCCGCCCCTCCGGTTGACGGCAGAAATCCACCTGCAGATGATCGATGATCCGACCGGGCCGAGGCGACATCACCACCACGTCCGTCCCCAGATAAACTGCCTCCTCGACGCTGTGGGTGATGAACACCACGGTCATCCCGCTTCGCCGCCAGACCGCATGCAATTCTTCCTGCATTCGCTCCCGCGTCAGAGCGTCGAGCGCTCCGAACGGTTCGTCCATCAGCAGCAGCTCCGGGTCGTTTGCCAGCGCGCGAACGATCGCCAGCCTCTGCTGCATGCCGCCTGACAGTTCATACGGATAACGGTTGCGGAACTCCCATAAGCCCACGGTGCGAAGATATTTCTCCACGATCACCGTGCGCGCCACGAGGTTCGCCCCGCGCACCCGCGGGCCGAATCCCGCATTCTCCGCCACCGTCATCCATGGGAATAGCGCCGGCTGCTGAAACACCACCCCTCGGTCTGGCCCAGGTCCGCTGATCGGCCGCCCGCGCAAGGTTACCTCGCCGCCGCTGGGCCGAATGAACCCCGCCAGCGTCTGGAGCATTGTTGTCTTGCCGCAGCCGGACGGCCCAACGATGCAGACGAAATCGCCCGAGCCGAAGGACAGGTTCACCCGATCCAGTGCGCGCACCGCCGACGCACCCGATCCATAGTCCACTGTGAGGTCGCGGAACGCGACGAGCGGAGCGCTCGGCTGTCCTTGCGCAGCGCCGGCCGGCTGCCCGGTGTCAGGCCGAAACAGCACGCCGCAGGAACGTCGTATTGGTGCCCTTCTGGAACACCGCGAGCCCCGGCGCCGAGCGGATGCTCTTTTGCTGCGCCAGGAATCCGGCGGTGCGCATCAACACCGCGGTGAACTTTCCCGGGTGGCCCGGCATGCCCAGCCATTCCGGTGACAACTGATCCTTTTGCGAGACGAAATCGTATTCCTCCATATCGTGCCTGGCGACATCAGCCGTCACGCCGGCTTCCTTCGCCACGATCTGCGCTGCGTCATCGGGTTTTGTCTTCCACAACGCAAGGGCACGCCCATACGCCTTCAGAAATCCCACCACGGCGTCAGGGTATTTCTGACTGAATGCCTTGTGCGCCACGATAAGGTCGGCAATCACATAGCCCGCGGCATCCAGCTTCTTGTACGTGGAGAACAGGCCCCCACCATTCTCCAGCATCTTCGACTTTGCCGGCGCCCATACATAGCCGGCGTCGATATCCCCGCGGGTCCAGGCGGCGACCATCGCGTTCGGGTTCATGTCCAGCACGGTCACGTCCGCCTGCGTCAGCTTGTTCACCGCGAGGAACCCGAGCAACCGGAAATGCGAGGTGGACCCGAACGGCGTCGCCACTTTCTTGCCTTTGAAATCAGCCGGCGTGCGGATGTTGTCAGATTTACGCACCACCATGTCCTCGGCGGGACCGATATTATCGACCATGCCGATGAGCTCGTACGGGATTCCCTGGCTCAGTCCCGCCGCGGTCGGAGACGATCCGATGGCCAGGCCGATATCGAAACTGCCGGCAGCCATGCCGGTGTTGATCTCGGCCCCGCTGCCCGTCTCACTCCATTGGATCCTGGCCCCCGCCATCTGGTCGAACCAGCCCTCGCCCTTGGCGATCATCGTCGGTTTGGTCTCGACAAAGAACGCCACGCGGATGGCGTCCGGCACCGCCGCGCGAGCCCGGCCGATACTGAACAGCGGCAGGGTTGCCGCTGCCCCCGCTGCCTGCAGAGCGCGTCGTCGTCCGATGGAAATCATGTCTCGCATCCGTGCCTCTTCCCCTTGGTTTTTCAGGCCTTGCCCGCCCAGTGCACAACACGCCGTTCGGTGGCCAGCAAGATCCGGTCCAGCGCCAGCCCCATGAAGCCGATCAGGATTATACCGACGAACACATAATCGGAACGCAAAAAACGTCCCGCGTCCAGTATCATCCAGCCCAACCCGGTGCTGCCGGCAATGATCTCGGCCGCGATCAGCGTGGCATACACCACCCCGATCGCCAGCCGTGCGCCGGTGAAGATCTCCGGCAGCGCCGAGGGCAGCACCACATGGCGGAAAATCTGCCATTCGCTTGCCCCGAGCGTACGCGCGACCTGCAATCTCTGGACCGAGGTGCTCCTGACCCCATCCATTGCCGCCACCGCTGAAACGGGCAGCGCGGTCAGGAAAAGCAGCAGAATTTGCGGCAGCTCGCCGATGCCGAACCAGACGATCAGCAGGACCAGATATGAAAGTTGCGGCAGCGGGCGCAGAAATTCGATGAACGGGCTGAACAGCGCCTCGATCTTGCGGTTGTAGCCCATCGCCAGCCCCAGCAGCGTTCCCGCCGCCGCGCCGATGACGAACCCGCCGAACACCCGCTGTAGGCTCAGCCCGGCATGTGCCCACAGCGAGCGCGACTTATATCCATTCTGCAACAGATCGATCAGCGCGGACCAGACCTCGCCTGGGCCGGGAAGGAACAGGTCGCTTACCCAGTCGAGCTGCGTCGCAATCGTCCATGCAGCGAGGATCAGCCCGAGCGATACCAGCGCCGGCCAGTGCCGTCTCATTCCACCCCGCGCCAATGGATCAGTGCGCCATCCGCCGCCAGCATGAGCCGGTTCAGCGACATCCCGAGCAAGCCCAGCAGGATCACGACCATGATGATGATATCGTTCCGCAGGAAATGACTGGCCGAGAAGACCATCCAGCCCAGCCCGTCGGTTGCTGCCATCAGCTCTGCCGCCACGACGGTGGAGAATGCCACCGCCAGCGCGATCCGCGCGCCGGTGAAGATCATCGGCAGCGCCGAGGGCAGGATGACGAAGCGGAACACCTGCCAGTCGCTCGCCCCGAGTGACCGCGCGACCTGCAGTTTCTGCTCCCGCACCGAACGCACTCCGGCAGTCGCGCTGCTGACGACGATCGGAAAGGCAGACAGAAACAACAGTGCGATCTTCGACGCGTTTCCTGTACCGAGCCATAGGATGAGCAGAACCAGATAAGACAGCGGTGGCAGCGGGCGCATGAACTGCACGATCGGGTCTAGCGCCGACCGCAGCCTGGCCCGGAAGCCCATCAACAGCCCGAGCGGGATTCCGGCTGCGCAGGCCAGCAAAAATCCGGCCCCGCAGCGATATAAGGTCGCCAGAATGTCCTGCGGCAGCGTGGTGTCGCGGTATCCATTGCGGAGAACGTCGATAAACGTGGCGGCTACGACGATGGGTCCGGGTAGCAGATCGGGCGGCGCCAGGCGGAAGGCCGCGATCATCTCCCATGCGGCAAAGCCGGCCGCCACGGCGGATACGCTGAACCAGCGCTCGGGCCTGATGCGCGGGGTATCCGACCTGGCGGAAGATGTCTGTGCTGTCGAACCCGCCATTCGCCCTCCCTGGCCGATCCAGGCCGGAGTCCTGGTCCTATTGCGGCGCAAAGGGCTCGAAGGTGCAATAGTCCCTTGCTGTCGGGCTCGCCATGGTGGGATGAGTGGGCGGCATCTCGAAGAGGTGTCTTCATGGTGCACGTCTGGTGCCTGTGGGGACTTATTAAGAAAGAAAGCTTTACCAAAGAGACACAGAGACACCGAGGCGATCATGTGCGAGACGAGCGTGCATTGGCTCGGTCCTGCTGAAAGAGGGAATCCGCCGCCTCGTGCTCTAGTGCCACATGTCATTGATAATGCGGTGAACCTGCGAGTACGGGATGCGTCGAGGTTTTTCGATACGAAGGAGACCAAGATCGGGAAGGGCGCGAAGAAGAACGATGGTAGATTCGCGGCTCAGACCAGCGCAGACTGAGCGTGAGGCCTCTGTGGTAAAGCTTTCTTTCTTTTGCGTCGCTAAAAGACCCGAACCTGGTGGGGCGATGCCGTCGGCTGTTATGCCGCTTGCAGATCCTCGAAGAGCGACGGGATGAATTCCGCCACCGTCGGATGAATGTGCATCGCTCGTTGCAGCACGGGATACGGCGCTTTCGCGTACATGGTATCGAGTACGCAGTGTATCGCCTCGTCCCCGCTGGTGCCGAGGAACGCGGCGCCGAGGATCTCCTGCGTCGCGCCATCGACCACGACCTTCATCATGCCGGCCGTCTCGCTCTTTTCGTACGCGCGCGAGACGTCCTCCATCGCGATCGAGCCCACCAGCACGTGTTGCCGGGCTCCCTTCGCCTCGGTCACCGTCATGCCGGCGCGGCCGAGCGGCGGGTCGGTGTAGAGAGCGCAGGCATAGATCCGGTCGCGCACGCTGCGTCCGGCATTCTCCAGCAGGTTGGCTGCAACGATCTCTCCGTCGTTGTAGCTTGTGTGGGTGAACGCGCCGCGACCGTTGCAGTCGCCCAGCGCCCAGATCCCGGGCACGTCGGTCTGTAACGCCTCGTCGGTGACGATGAAGCCGCGCGCATCGAGCGCGACGCCGGTGTGCTCCAGCCCGAGATCGTCGGTGTTCGGTCGGCGACCGGTTGCCACCAGCAGATGCGAACCCGTCGCCTCGCCGCCGGCAAAGCTCAGCCGCGGGCCGTCGCCGTGGCGTTCGACCGAGAGCCCGGACGCGCCGAGCACCACGCGTATCCCCTCGGTTTCGAGGATGCCTTTCACCGCTTCGGAGATATCGGCGTCCTCGCGGGCGATCAGCCGCGGCGCCGCCTCGACGACGGTGACCTCGGCGCCGAACCGGCGGAATATCTGCGCGAACTCCAGCCCGACATAGCTGCCGCCCAGCACCACCAGGTGCGCCGGCACGGCGGCGATATCCATGACGGTATTGCTCGTCAGATAATCGATTGCTTCGAGCCCGGGGATCGGCGGCACACTCGGCCGACCACCGACATCGAGGAAGATTCGCTCGCTCCGCAGCACGCTCCCGCCGACGCTGACCTCATGCGCCGAGACGAAGCGTGCTGAGTCCTGAATCACCGTGATGCCCGCGGTCTGCCGCAGCGACCGCTCCACCGCCGCCCGGCCTGGCGCGACGATCGCATCCTTGCGCGCCTTGACCCGTGCCCAATCGACCGCAACCGAACCGCCGACCGAGAATCCGAACTCGGCGCCGCGGCGCGCCATGTGGATGGCGTAGGCGCTGGCGACCATCGCCTTGGTCGGCGTGCATCCGGTGTTGATGCAGGTGCCGCCGAAGCGCCCACGCTCGACGACCGCCACCCGCCAACCCGCACCGGCAAGCCGCCGTGCCACCGACGGCCCCGCCTGGCCGGTGCCGACCACGATCGCATCGTAGCTGTCCATGCCGTTCGCTCCTCCTGCAATCCGAACCGCCCGCCGGCCCGTCTTCGTGTTATAGTCGTACCATCATTGCTCGGACCCGGAGGAAACGATGGACGAACAGACCCGCCCCGCTGCTGGCATGGTCACCGACCGGAACCTCGCGCTCGAGCTCATCCGCGTCACCGAGGCGGCGGCGCTCGCCGCCTCCGCCTGGATCGGCCGCGGGCAGAAGAACGAGGCCGACGGCGCCGCCGTGGAAGCCATGCGCCGGGCGTTCGACACCGTCGCCATCGACGGTACCGTGGTGATCGGCGAAGGCGAGATGGACGAAGCGCCGATGCTCTATATCGGCGAGAAGCTCGGCCAGGGCGGCCCGGCCATGGACATCGCCGTCGATCCGCTGGAGGGCACGACACTGACCGCCAAAGGCGGACCCAACGCCATCGCCACGGTTGCGATGGCGGAAAAGGGCGGATTCCTGCACGCCCCCGACATCTACATGGACAAGATCGCCGTCGGCGGCGGGCTGCCGGACAGCGTCGTCGATCTCGATGCGCCGGTCGGCGAGAACCTGCGCAACCTCGCCCGCGCCAAGAAGCGTGAGGTTTCCGATCTCGTCGCCTGCATCCTCGACCGCGACCGGCACAAGGAGATCATCGCCAAATGCCGGGAGGCAGGCGCCCGCATCATGCTGATCAGCGACGGCGACGTCGCCGGGGTGATCGCGACCGCGATGCCGGACAGCTACGTCGACATCTACTTGGGATCCGGCGGCGCGCCGGAAGGCGTGCTGGCGGCGGCGGCGCTGCGCTGCATTGGCGGGCAGATGCAAGGACGCCTGCTGTACGAAAACGATGCCCAGACCGCGCGCGCCCGCTCGATGGGCGTCAGCGACCCCAAGCACAAATACACCATCACCGAAATGGCCAAGGGCGACGTGATGTTTGCCGCCACCGGCGTCACCTCGGGAGCGATGCTGCGCGGGGTGCGCCGCTTTGGACACGGCGCGGTCACGCACTCGACCGTCATGCGCAGCAAGTCCGGCACGGTGCGCTACGTCGAGGCGCATCACAACTTCACCACCAAGACCTGGGTCCTGATCTGACCAGGCCGCGACTCGTGCGCGATCAGCTAAGGCGGGCGGGACCGAACCCGAGCGAGCCTTCCGGATCCGCCATATGACAGAGCCAGTTCTCGGCGTGCTACGCAGCCTGACCGGGCGACGTTGGGTCTGGCGCGTGGGCGAGGAACGCGTGGGGCTGGGTATTGCCCAGCGCGTCGGCGTGCCGGAGATCATCGGACGGCTGCTGGCGGTCCGCGGCATCGATGTGGAGGCCGCGTGCCATTTCCTGGATCCGACGCTTCGCGCGCTGCTGCCGGACCCCTCGGTGCTGCTGGATATGGACGCGGCGGCCGAGCGGCTGGCGGACGCGGCCATGCGCGGCGAGACGGTCGGAGTCTTCGGCGACTACGACGTAGACGGCGCCTGTGCCTCGGCGCTGATGATTACGCTGCTGCGCGGGCTCGGCTGCACCGTACTGCATCACGTGCCGGATCGCCTGACGGAGGGCCATGGCCCTAACGTGCCGGCCTTATTGGGGCTGGCACAGCGGGGCGCGGGGTTGGTGGTGTGCGTCGATTGCGGCACCGCAGCGGGTGAGGCGCTGGCCGCGCTGCACGGACAGGCGGACGTGATCGTGCTGGATCACCACAAGACGGACGGTTTGCCGCCGCCGGTGCTGGCAACGGTCAACCCGAACCGGCTCGACGATGCGTCGGGCCTGTCGATGCTGTGTGCAGCGGCGGTGGCGTTCCTGGCCGCGGTGGCGACGGTGCGGGTGCTTCGACGGCGGGGCGTGTTCGCCGGGCGGGGGGAGCCGGACTTGCTCGGGCTGCTCGATCTGGTTTGTTTGGCGACGGTCTGCGACGTGATGCCGCTGAGCGGCGTGAACCGGGCACTGGTGTGCCAAGGGCTGAAGGTGATGGCGCGCCGCGCCCGGCCCGGTGTCGCGGCCTTGCTGACCGTAGCGCAGAGGCACGACCGATTGACCGCGGCGACCTGCGGCTATGGGCTGGGGCCGCGGATCAATGCCGCCGGACGGATCAGCGAGGCCGACCTGGGTCTGCGGCTGCTGCTGTGCGAGGACCCGGGTGAGGCAACGGCACTGGCCGAGCGACTGGATGCCGTGAACCGACAACGCCAGGAGGTCGAGGCGGCGATCCTGGAGACCGCCTTTGCCGCTGCCGCGCTGCAAGCCGACGCCGGCCGCTCGGCGCTGGTTGTCTCGGGCGAGGGCTGGCATCCGGGCGTGGTCGGCATCGTAGCCGGCCGGATCAAGGAACGCTTCAACCGGCCGACCTGCGTGGCGGGGATCGCCGAGGGCACGGCCAAGGGCTCCGGGCGCTCGGTGCCGGGGATCGATCTCGGCGCGGCGGTCATCGCGGCGCGGCAGGCGGGGATCCTGGCCACCGGCGGTGGGCATCCGATGGCGGCCGGGTTCTCGCTGGCGGCGCCGCAGTTGGCAGCGTTCCACGCCTTCCTGGACGAACGGCTGTGCGCCGCGTCACTGTTGCCATCGGCGGCGGACTTGGCGGTGGAGGGCACGCTGGCGGTGCCGGGGGCAACCGCCGAGCTGGCGAGCCACCTCGCGCGGCTGGCGCCGTTCGGGGCCGGGAACGAGGAGCCGGTGTTCGTGGTGCAGCGGGCCCGCGTGGTGCGCGCCGACCGGGTGGGGCGCGAAGGGATGACCATCCGCGCCTTCGTGGAGGGGGAAGGCGGCGGGCCACGGCTCAAGACGATGCTGTTCCGTGCGCGTGATGGGCGGCTGGCGGAGGTGCTGCTGGGCGGCGGCGTGCCGCTGCATCTGGCGGGGTATCTGCGGGCCGAGGCGTGGAACGGCAGCACCAGCGTGGGCTTCGCGGTGACCGATGCCGCGCCGGCGTGAGGCGGCTGGGTTGACCCTGTGCGGGGCGCTCCGCTACCCAGCGCTGCGCGGTCCCGTTCGTCTAGAGGCCCAGGACACCAGCCTTTCACGTTGGTAACACGGGTTCGAATCCCGTACGGGACGCCAAGGAACTCCGGGCCCTCAGTAAAGCGTTCGGTTCCGAACCGTGCCATGACACGCTGTGCGACGCCGCTGCGCAGCTCATGATACGCGCAGCAGGGTAGGTTTTTGCCGCGCGCCGGGACAGGGCGATCGATCCGCACCTGATACCAGCCACCTCGTCAAGTGACCATTTCGAATGGGAACCTAGCTGCTAGCTTGGTGGCCGCAGCGGGCACTTTCACACTGATTCGACATAATTATTATATTGAATACGTCCTCTTCCGGTATCATAATGTAACAGAAAGACGCGCGAGGTCGATGCCGGTTATGCGAGTCCTGCTTTGATTCCTCACGAACCGTTCGGGGACCGCCACCCTGTGGCCATGGGTGGCGAACGTCCGCAGGCCGACTACGAAGCGCCGGCCTGCGCCGAGCCTGTCGAGCATACCGCGCTTCGGCCGAAAGCCGGGACAGGAACGCGAAGAGCCGATTTGCTCCCCACCCGCGCTGCTGAAACAACGCTCGCCAAAGTTCTCAACCGGCGATTTCTCGGCAAATCGCCGCTCGCCGCGTGGCTGAGACTGAACGAACGGGCATTCGCCTTGCTGCCCTCCGGCGCGCTCAAGCTTCGGGCGGTGCAGGCATATGCGCGCTGCCTGCACACACTAGTGCGCATGTGCGACTCCAGGACCATGTATTTCGGCACCTTCTTCATGCGGAACAGACCTCAACTAGACCTCGTGCTGCGCCTGGTTGGGCAGCGCGACCCGACTGCCCCCGCGCTGAAGGTCCTTGTCGTGGCGTGCAGCATCGGGGCCGAAGTCTATTCGCTCGTCGGGACCATTCGCTCCCGATCGCCCGGTATCAACATGACGGTGACCGCGATAGATGTCTCCGCCGATGCGATGGAATTCGCACGCAGGGGTCGCTATCCCCTGTACGGCTGCGAATTCACCGGCGAGAATATCTTCGAACGACTGACAGCGGAGGAGAGAACGAACCTGTTCGAGTCCTCCGGCGACTGCCTCAGCATCCGCCCTTGGGTTCGGGAAGGGATCACCTGGCTGACGGGTGATGCGGCCGACCCGGCGCTCGCCGGCCAGCTCGGCACCCATGATATGGTATTCGCCAACAATTTCCTGTGCCACTTGCATTCCGCCGATTCGGAGCAGTGCCTCCGCAACATTGTCCGCTTTGTAAAGCCCGGTGGCTATCTTTTCGTCAGCGGCGTAGATCTCGACGCGCGTGCGAAAGTCGTGAAGGATCTGCGACTTGTGCCTGTCACCGACCTTCTCGAGGAAATTCATGCCGGAGATCCCTCGCTCATCAAGGACTGGCCCTTCAGGTACTGGGGGCTAGAAGCCTTTGATCCGCAACGAGCCGACCGGGACCAGAGGTACGCGTCGGCTCTCCGCGTTCCCATGCGCGATCCGCAAGTCGGTGATGCGGCGTGGGCATGACGGCGGGGCTCAGCATAGTGCTGGATATCCTGATGACACGACTGGAGGGCCAGGCGGGCGGGACGGCGCGTAACATTCGTGGGGCATTTCGGGACTGCCGGTCGATTCCAGTTACCACTGATCGCGCGGAGTGCGCGCCGCATCGGGTGAGCAATATGACGCCGCACTGCCAGCAGCGCGCAACGGCCGGCTCTGGATCGGTGGCACGAGCGGACGCCGCGCGCCCGGTGAGCACATGAGGGCTGCGTCACATAATAAGCTGCCTCGGCCTGCGAATTAGGCCCAGGAAATGCGAACAGTTGCCGAACTCTACTTTGGCGACCACAGCGTCTCCGGGGAGGTGGGCCGCCTGGCGGTGCGCGGCGGCATCATCTCGGTCGTGGGCGGATATGGCAGCGCAGCTCTTCAACTGATCGCGGCAGTCGTATTGGCGCGCTTGCTGACGCCGGACGATTTCGGGGTGGTTGCCATCATAACGGCGCTGACAAGCTTTGCACCGCTCCTGATTGATTTTGGAATGGCCGATGCAACGATCCAACGAAGCCGGATCACGCCGGGCCAGGTCAGCAGCCTCTTGTGGATCAGTTGCGCTATCGGCTTGGCAGTTGCCGGTGTCCTGGCTGGCTGCAGCAGTCTGATCGCGTCTGTATATCACGACCCCAGGTTGCGGTCGATCGCGCTTTATTCGGCGCTGACTTTCGCCCTGTCGGGTCTGTCGGGTCAGCATCTTTCATTGCTCCGTCGTGCGCTTCAGTTTGCCACCGTCGCGAAGATCCAGTTTGTTGCGGCCGGCGCCAGTCTGCTGATCGCTATTGCGCTTGCTCTTTGCGGCGCCGGCTACTGGGCGCTGGTGGTCCGCCCCATCTCGAACGCGGGGTTTGTGACAGTAGGCGCCTGGCTAGCCTGCCGCTGGCGCCCTGGCATGCCGACGTTCGACGGCGAAGTGAAATCGATGATCGCCTTCGGCCTACACGTTGTCGGTTTCGGGATTACCTATTCTTTTTCGCGGGCTCTCGATCGATTGGGGCTCGGCCTGTTCTACGGCGCCCAGCAGGTTGGCTATTACCAGAACGCCTCCACGCTGTACGACAACTCTATCTTCTCGGCGCTCTCTCAACTCCATAACGTCGGCGCCGCGGCGCTGAGCAGGTTGCAGTCGGATCATTCAGTGCTGCGAGAAAAGTACACATCCGCCTTGTCGATGACGGCTTTCTTCATGATGCCAGCAGCCGGCGTCCTTTCGGTGATTGCACCGGACCTGATCCCCATTGTGCTCGGCCCCCAATGGCGCCCGACCGGAGCATTGCTGGCGATCCTGGCGCTGCGGGGCGTCTTTCAAGTAATCGAAGGCTCGCAGGGCTGGCTGCATCTCTCGCTGGGACGGGCGGACCGCTGGAAGAACTGGGGCGTGCTGACAGCGGTCGTACAGGCTGGGGCGGTGGCGTGCGGAATACCATTCGGCACCACAGGCGTAGCGGTTGCTGTTACGGCTACCAGCGCGCTGATCGCGCTTCCTTCGATCAGCTATGCGGGCCGCCCTGGCGGGGTCGGGGTGACGATGGTCGTCCGCGCGATCCACCCACAGTTCCTAGGCACCGCGACCTGCATCGCGGCTGGCTGGTTGGCGAAGGAAACCGTGCTGCAGCAGTTCGACGGCATCTGGCGCATCACAGCGTCGGTTGTTCTGTGCGCCGCCGTCTATCTGTTGATCGTCGTCGGCGTATTCCGACTCTTCAACCCACTTGGGGTGATCCTGCGCCTGATCCATCAACTCCGCTAAGATACCGGGCGCTGGGGGACGGCAGGGACGCGCTCTTCTGCTTTGCTCGCAGTCAGGCCGTGTGGCATAGGGAACGCGGCGGCGACTGCGCAGCCTGGTGCGCGGTTCGAAAGGCTGAAATTTGGAGCGGGCGAAGGGATTCGAACCCTCGACCCCAACCTTGGCAAGGTTGTGCTCTACCCCTGAGCTACGCCCGCGCTCCGCGCGATCAGGTCCGCTACGTAAAGGCCCGCCCCCCCTTTTGCAAGCCGCACGCTGAGCCCCGACGAGACAGGCAGCGAATTGAGCCCGCCGGCAGGGCCGCCCCCAGGGCAATCGCACTTCGGGCAATTGTAGCAGGTCGCCCCACTGGGTCATGGCCGGCGAAAGCCGACCATTCACGTCTTCCAGGCGGACACGAACACAAGACGTGGATGACTGGCTTCCAGCTTCCGCGGGAACAAGCTTCGCCGGCCATGCGGAGAGGATCAGCCGCTTCGCTCACGCGATCGCCGCGGGCCGTCGCCCGTCCTTGTCAGCCGGGCCAGTTATGACATGTATTACCGGGCGCTTAGGCGCAGCCGCGAGGGGCCAGCAGCATCATGGACGTTATCATCGGCAAGAAACAGGCCGCGTCCGGCGGCACTACGCCGCAGGGCACGCCAGGCAGCATGCCCAGAGACATGCCAAAGGACATGATCGTCGAAGGCGACCAGAAGACGTTCATGCGCGACGTGGTCGAAGCCTCGCGCCAGCTCCCCGTCCTGGTCGATTTCTGGGCGACGTGGTGCGGCCCGTGCAAGCAGCTCACGCCGACGCTGGAAAAAGTGGTCCGTGCCGCCGGCGGCCGCGTCAAGCTGGTGAAGATCGACATCGACAAGAATCGCTCGCTGGTCCAGCAGCTCGCCCAGCTCGGCCTGCCGCTGCAGTCGGTGCCGACGGTGGCGGCGTTCTGGCAGGGGCAGATCGCCGACCTGTTTCAGGGCGCGCAGCTGGAATCCGAGGTGAAGCGGTTCGTCGAGAGCCTGCTCAAGCTGACCGGCGGCTCGATGCCGACCGCGGACCTGCTGGCTGAGGCCAAGGCAGCGGCCGAGGAGGGCGACACCCAGACCGCGGCGGAGCTGTTCCACGCGCTGCTGGATCAGGAGCCGGAAAACCCGGAGGCGTGGGGCGGCCTGGTCCGCGCGATGCTTGCGCTCGGCCAGGAAGAGGCGGCAGGTGAGGCTCTGGCGCAGGTGCCATCGAAGCTCGCCGATCATGCGGAGATCGCCGGGGCGCGAAGCGCGCTGACGCTGGCGGAGGAGGGACGGAAGGCCAAGTCCCAGCTTCAGTCTCTGCAGCAGCGCGTGGCCTCGGATCCGGCCGATTTCCAGGCGCGCTATGACCTCGCCACCGCCCTCAACGCGGTCGGCGAGCGCGCGACGGCGGCGGACCATCTGCTCGATATTATCCGCCGCGACCGCGCCTGGAAGGACGACGCGGCCAAGCTCCAGCTTCTCAAATTCTTCGAGGCCTGGGGGTTCGAGGATCCGACCACCATGGCGGCGCGCCGCAAGCTCTCCGCTCTGCTTTTCGCCTGATGTCGTGCTTTCAGCCGCGGGCGGAGGACCTGCCGGCCGAATTCGCCGTGTTCCCGCTCGAGGGTGCGCTGCTGCTGCCGCGCGGCAAGTTGCCGCTGAACATCTTCGAGCCGCGGTATCTGGCGATGACCGAGGATGCGCTGGCTGCGGGCAGGATGTTCGGCATGATCCAGCCGGACCCGTCTGGTCCGGAAGGAGCATGCGGGCCAGCGCTCTATCGGGTGGGGTGCCTGGGGCGGCTTTCCTCGTTCAGCGAGACCGATGACGGGCGTTACCTGATTACACTGACCGGAGTGATCCGTTTCTCGGTGGCGGTCGAAGTCGCCATGCGGCGCGGCTATCGCAGGGTGCGTGGGGATGTATCGGCTTATCTGGCCGACCTGCTCCCCGAGCCAGGTCCAATCACAGTCGAGCGCGAGGCGTTGATCGGCGCGTTGCGCGGCTATTTCGCCCGCCGCGGGTTCGAGGCGAACTGGGACGCGATCCGCCGCATCCCCGACGACATGCTGGTGATCACGCTGGCCATGATCTGTCCGTTCGAGCCGGCCGAGAAGCAGGCGTTGCTGGAGGCCAACACGGACACGGACCGCGCGGTCGCGCTGCTCGCGCTGTTGCAGATGGGGGCCGCCGCCCCCGATGATTCCGCTGCCCGCCGCGTGAGCTGAGACGATGCCCGAAGATCACCCGCCGCCACCCGTGCCGATCGACCCTCGTCTGCTGGAGATACTGGTGTGTCCGGTGACCAAGGGTCCGCTGGAATATGACCGGGAGCGGGGCGAGCTGATCAGCCGCAAGGCGGGCCTCGCCTATCCGGTGCGGGACGGGATCCCGATCATGCTGCCCGAAGAGGCCCGGCCGTTGGACGAGTGATGACGGAGATCACCGAACTTCGTCTGAACCGGGCTGACCGCACGCTGGAGCTCAGCTTCGACGACGGGTCGGGCTTCACGCTGCCGGCCGAGTATCTGCGGGTCGAAAGCCCCAGCGCTGAGGTGCAGGGTCACGGACCGGGCGAACGGAAGGTGATCGCCGGACGCCGCCATGTGGGCATCATCGGGATCGAGCCGGTGGGTAACTACGCGGTTCGGTTGATCTTCGATGATTTGCACGACACCGGCATTTTCTCCTGGGAGTACCTGCATCAGCTTGGCCGGGAGCAGGAACAGCGGTGGCAGGCCTACCTGGACGCCCTCGCATCTCGCGGCCTGCGCCGTGATCCGTAATGAGTGGTCTGGATGGCGTTACGAGCGAGGAAAGATTGCTTCGTCGCGCCGCCCGCCAGGCTTCGCTCGCGGTCGCGGTGCTTGCAATGACGTTCTGACCCCCTGTTTTGCGGCGCCCGGCATGGTCCTGTAAACCGGCGCGATGAAGCACTGGCGAATCGAGGACGTCGCCTGGGGACAGTTCGATCCGGCAAAGGTGGATCCGGCGGTCGTGCCGCTGGTGAAAGCCGCTGCGATGGTGGAGCGGAACGGGACCGACTACGCGATCTACCTGAACCGGGTGTTTCACGACGACCCGGATTTCCGCGAGGCGGCCGACAACTGGGCCGCCGAGGAGGTCCAGCACGGCAATGCGCTTGGCCGCTGGGCGATGCTGGCCGACCCGGCTTGGGACTATCCGGCGGCGTTCGAACGTTACAAGGCCGGGTTCTCCCTGCCACTCGATGCGGAGAAATCGGTGCGGGGCTCGCGCACGGGTGAGCTGATTGCCCGCTGCATGGTGGAGACCGGTACCTCCAGCTATTACACCGCACTGGCGGATGCGACAGCGGAGCCGGTGCTGGGCCAGATCTGCCGCCACATCGCGGCCGACGAGTTCCGCCATTTCAAGCTGTTCTATGACCATATGCGGCGCTATCTCGGCCGGGAACGTATCGGCCTGGCCCGCCGGCTTGCCATCGCCGCCGGACGCATCCGCGAAAGCGAGGACGACGAGCTGGCGTTTGCTTATTATTGCGGTAACGAACCGGCGACATTGGCTTATAACAGGCAGCGTTGCAGCGCCGCGTACATGGCGGGCGCGATCGGGTTCTACCGGTTTCGCCATGTTGAGCGGGGGATGGGGATGATCTTCAAGGCGGTCGGCCTGCCACCGCGGGGGCGCCTGTCGGATCTGGCGGCCAAGGCTATGTGGCGGCTGTTGGGCTGGCGGCGAAGCCGGCTGGGTCGTCACATGGGTGGCGGAGCGATCCGGCGGACGGGTGGCGAGGCGGCGGTATCCGTTGGTTCCAGTTAGTACTAGAGCCGGCGCCTCATGGCATTGATTCCGCGGTGAATCTCTGAGTCACTTATTATATTCATTGTCGTTGTTCAGCCCCCCCTCGGGCCTCTCGCTCATTGCACTCAGTCTAGCACGACCCGTTCTTGCCGTTGGAGATTGCCTTGAATCCGGCAGTTGCCCGACCCGCCAGCACAACAACCACCACCCCGACCGGCAGCAGCGCGACCACGTGAGCCCCGTGTGCCGCGGCCAAGCCAGCAACAGCGGCGGCACCCACATATGCGGTGAGCGCCACCACCTGGGGAATTATGCTGGTGGGCAACTTCCGCTGCGTCGCCGGCGGCTCCGCGGCCCGCATTGCCGACGTGACAACGCTGGTCAGCGTGCCAGTGAAGAATGTTGTCGTGACGCCTGGAATCCTGAGCTGGCGGACCGCGACACTTTGCAGGCCCATGCCACCGGAGGCCAACAGGATAAGTGCATAAACAACGACCTCGGAGCGCGGATTTCCAGTCGTCAGCCACAATTGCGCGAATGCAGCGAGCAAAACAGCCTCGATAGACACCACAGCGGTCACGCGCGGCGACCAGCCATCTCCCGCGTCGTCCAGCAGCAGGGCACCGCCGGCGACACCAAGCACGAACCCGCCGAACGCCGCGAGCGAATGCAGCGCCGCGGCAAAGTGCTGCTCCCCGATCGCCAGTCCCAGCAGCGCCCCATTGCCGGTCATCGCCGACATCAGGGCGGGGCCAAGCCGTAAGAAACCGAGAACGTCCAGCGTGCCTGCTGCTGCGGCAAGCAGCGCCAGACTCGCGTCCTGCGCCATCAGCCCGGATGCTTGGCGGACAGGCTGCATAGTGCGATTCCACCCAGCACCAAAGCACTGCCGATCGCAAATCCACCACCCAGTGGGATGCCGAAGATTACCGCCGAAGCGAGGACGCCGATCAGCGGCTGCATATATTGCGACGAGGCGGCGACCCGCGCCGGCAAGGCATGCAGCGCGTGCAGCCAGATCCAGATGCCTAGCACCGTCACCA
>Ga0335074_10006105_pt1 | contig 16682 bp, 16 predicted proteins | sample Lox_Sample_23_FD_206715 | JGI IMG/M metagenome (GOLD analysis project Ga0335074, IMG submission 206715) | Soil microbial communities from Loxahatchee National Wildlife Refuge, Florida, United States - Lox_Sample_2.3 | ecosystem: Environmental > Terrestrial > Soil > Wetlands | place: USA...
CGACGATCGGCAGCATAGGCGGCCGGGACGCGGCATGGGAGACACCACATGGATGTGGCATCATTCGACCAGACACCGGTACGCAAGAGCCGCATCGCCCCGCGCAGCGGCGGACACCTGATCGCCGATGCCCTGGTGGCGCAAGGGATCGACCACGCCTTCGCGGTTCCCGGCGAGAGCTACCTCGATGTGCTCGACGGCCTCTATGACGTCCGCCAGAAAGTAAAGCTAGTGACCTGCCGGTTCGAAGCCGGCGCGGTGAACATGGCGGAAGCGTTCGGAAAGCTGCATGGCCGCCCGGCCGCGGCATTCGTCACGCGCGGCCCCGGCGCTTGCCACGGCGCGATCGGCGTACACATCGCCATGCAGGACAGCACGCCGCTGGTGCTGTTCGTCGGGCAGATTCCGCTCGGCGATGTTGGCCGCGATGCGTTCCAGGAGATCGACTACCGCCGCATGTTCAGCCCCATCGCCAAATGGGTGACACAGATCGACCAGGCGAAGCGCATTCCGGAAGTCGTTGCCCATGCCGTGGATGTCGCCACCTCGGCCCGGCCCGGCCCGGTGGTCGTCGCATTGTCCGAGGAAATGCAGCGCGACATGATCGAGGCGACAGATGTGTCGCGTGCCGCGGTGATCCCGGCAAGTCCCGACCCGGCGACGATGACGCGGTTCCGTACCATGCTCGGCCGCGCCCACAAGCCGCTTGCGGTGCTCGGCGGCTCATGCTGGTCGGCGGCCGGGCGGCGGGCGATCCATGAATTCCTGCATGGCAACGCGATCCCGGTCACGGTCGGGTTCCGCCGTCAGGCGCTGTACGACGGAACGCTGGACAATTTCGTCGGCGACCTGGGTGTCGGCGCCGATCCCGCGCTGCTGGCGAAAGTAAAAGAGGCCGACCTTATCCTGGCCATCGGCTCGCGGCTCGGCGACACGGTAACGCAGGGCTATACGCTGCTGGAGCCAGGCATCGGCGACATCCCGATCATCCAGGTACATCCCGATGGCGCCGAGATCGGCCGCGTATTCCGTCCCGCCCTCGGCATTGTCGCCGAACTGAATGCATTTGCCGTGGCCGCGGCCGCCATGGAACCGGTGCATCCCACCTGGGATGAGTGGACGGTCGAATTGCGCGAGACCCGCGAAGCCGGGCGCGAGGTGCCGGATTACGAAGGCACGCTCAATCTCGGCGAGGCAATGCGCGAGCTGGAACGACTGCTCACGCGCGACGCGATCGTTACCACCGATGCCGGGAACTTTTCCGGCTGGGCCACCCGCTTCATCAATTTCGGTGAGCGGCAGCGCTATATTGGGCCGACCAACGGGGCGATGGGCTACAGCGTGCCGGCGGCGGTCGGTGCGAAGATCGCGTTCCCGGACCGCATGGTGGTCAGCCTTGTCGGCGACGGCGGCTTCCTGATGACCGGGCAGGAGATCGCGACCGCGTTCCATCACGGGGTCGCGCCGATCGTATTGGTGTTCAACAATCAGATGTACGGCACCATCCGCATGCACCAGGAGCGTGCCTATCCGGGTCGCGTGTCCGGCACCGGCTTGACCAACCCCGATTTCGCCAAACTGATCGCCGCGTTCGGCGGCCATGGCGAGGTGGTCAGCGAGACCGCCGACTTCGCTCCGGCGTTCCGACGCGCGGTCGCCAGCGGCCGTCCGGCCGTGCTGGAGCTGCGCATGAACCCCGAACAGATCACCACCCGGGCGACGATTGGCGACCTGCGCGCCGGCAAGGTCGGCAAGCCGGCCAAGCCGAAACGCACGGCGGCCCCCACGCATCCGAAGATTGGCACGCGTGGGAAGCGCAACTGACGCCCCGGCCGGCGGTGTGTTGTACACGCTGAGCCATCGGTTCAGCGTCGATGCCACCGGCCGGCCGCTCCTGCCCGCCGCGGCTACGATGGCCAGCGCTGGAGCCGAGTACCGCGCCGGTCGGCCCGAGGCAGCCGAGCGTCGCTGTCGGCAGGTGCTGGCGCAGGAACCGCGCCACGCCGAGGCACTGCACCTGCTGGGCGTGATCTTCACCGACCGCGGCGAGACCGCGGCAGCACTCGAATGGCTGCACCAGGCGGAGCAGGAGGCCCCGGACATCGCGCGCCTGCAGTATCACATCGGCAACGCGCTGGCGGCCGAGGGACGCCATGCCGAGGCCCAGGCTCGGTTCCGCCGGGCGCTGGCGCTGGACCCCGGGTTGGTTGACGCCTGCAACAACCTCGGCACGGCACTGCGGGCCCAGGGCCGAGACGAGGAGGCAGAGGCCAGCTTCCGCAACGCCCTGGTGCTGCGCCCCGATCACGCGCCGTCGCACTACAATTTGGGGCTCGCTCTGGCGAAGCGGGGCGAGCTCGACGCGGCAGTCGCCAGCTTCCGCACGGTTCTTTCCCTCCAGTCCGAGCCGCGCCCGATCGATCGTCTGGCCGAGGTGCACGATGCGCTGGCGCAGACGTTGATGGAGCTGGAACGCTACGACGACGCGTTGGAGGTCTGCCGCGCCCGCTGCGCACTGAAGCCCGAGGACAAACGGGGCGAATGGCACGAAGCGCTCGCTTTGCTGACGCTCGGCCGGTTTACTGAGGGACTGCCGAAATACGAGAGCCGCTGGACGCTGCCCGGCTTCCGAGATGGGCCCGAGGCCGCGCTGCCGCCGCCCACCGTGCCGCCTCTGATATCACTGTTCGGCCGGCGCGTGCTGTTGCGCGCCGAGCAGGGGCGCGGCGACGCGATCCAGTTCAGCCGCTACGCACCGCTGGTTGCCGAACTTGCCGCGACGGTGACGGTTGCGGTGCCGCCCGACCTTGTCTCATTGATGCGAGGCTTGTCGGGCGTCGACGCGGTGATCGACGAAACCGCGCCCGAGCCTCCGCATGACGTATCTGTTTCGATGCTGAGCCTGCCGCTGGTATTCACGACCGAGCTGCCGACCATTCCCTGCACGACGCCCTATCTGACCGCGCCACCCGATCGGTTGGCGGCCTGGCGCGAGCGGCTGGGGCCGCCGGCACGGCCACGAGTCGGCCTGTGCTGGTGGGGCTCGCAGCACATTCCCGAGCGGTCCATGACGCTGCCGCATTTGGCGCCGCTTTTGAGCCTGCCAGGCATCGAATTCCACGCCGTGCAGACTGAGTTCCCGGAAGCTGATCTTTTCTGGCTGGCCCAACGCGGCGGTCTGGTGCGGCACGATGCAGCGCTGAGCGATTTCGCCGAGACCGCGGCGTTGCTCGCGCTGATGGACCTGGTGGTTACCATCGATACGTCTGTCGCGCATCTGGCCGCAGCGATTGGCCGGCCGGTCTGGATCATGCTGCGCCGCAATCCTGACTGGCGCTGGTTCGTCGGCCGCGACGACAGCCCGTGGTATCCGACGGCCCGCTTGTTCCGGCAGGGCAGGGCAGGGGGCTGGGAGGCCGTGGTGGAGGCCGTGCGTGCGGCGCTGGCGCGCGTTTAGAACCCTCCCTTGCAAGAGGATCGATGGGGAGGGGCCGCGCCGACGCGTCGAAACCCCGCTCCGCCGCTCGCGTAAGTCGCGTAGGGCGGAAAAGCGAAGCGCATTCCGCCGCCTCGACGCAGCCGCCTCTCACCGCGTTCCCGCGCGGTGGGCGCCCTCCGAACCGCCCCCTTCCCCCTGCGGGAGTACCGACGCCATGAAGCTGATAGATGGAGAGGGGGGGCGGACGATAGAGCCGCACATATGCACAGCATGCGGGGCCTGCCCGGCCGTCCTAATTCGGCGTTGATCGGGATCTCGGTCTGCCAATGAATTTGCGCAGTCCGCCCGTCATGGCCGGCCTTGTGCCTGCCATCTCCGGCCCGCTCTGGCGCCTTCGCACGAACCGGCAGGAGATGGCCCAGCGCAAGGCCAGCCATGCCGGGCTGGAAGCCACCGCTGACGAGAGCCAATCCCTTCACCGATTACGCCGGTCGATCGGTACTATAGGCCACCTCATAATGGCTTGCGAAGTCGTCGAATGTCATCAAGGCAGCTCTGCCTTCCGGCTCGACGATCGCCACATCCGGATTGGGACCAGAGAATGCTTTGATCGTCTCGATTGAATCCCACAGAGTGATCGCAAGGAACTCCACCTGTTCATCAGCCTCGCGCCGCAACAGGTGGGCGCCCTGAAAGCCCGGGATATCCTTCAGGTGTGGAACCACTTTGGACGTGAAGTGCACGTAATAGGCATCCGCCTTCGCGGATACCGCTACTCCACCCCATGTGCGAGCGATCATTTTCGCCTCCTTCGCCAGTCGATCCTGCCCTGAACACCTTTGGACAGATCAAGCGCCCATTGGTAATCTGCGCGCAGTACGCGCGTATTGGTTGAAATTGCGGCCATTCCTGGCGCTGTGTGTCGCTGCTATACGGACGCATCGAGGGCCCGGACCATGGCGATAGCGGAGCCCTGCTGGCGTGGCACGTCGAGATACCAGGAATATCACCAAATACTGGTGCACGAACTCGGTTCCCGGGATGAGCCTGCTGCGCGCCGACTTTACCTCGCACGATTATGCTCCCCATGCGCACGACGCTTTTGTGATTGCCGTCACCGAGGCCGGCGGCGCGGAGATCAACAGCGCTCGCGGCGTGGAATGGGTTTGTCCCTCCATCTTGTTCGTCTCCAGTCCACAGGAGCGCCAATCCGCTCGAATGGGCGACAGCGCCAAGTGGGTGTACCGCTCGGTCTATCTCGCCGAACCGGCCGTTCGCTTCGTCGCCCATCGCTTAGGCATCACAACCGTACCTCACTTCACGCGCAGCATGATCGAGGATGGCTATCTGATCGAGCGCTTTGGCTGCATGCACCGAGCGCTCGAGGCGGACGATGACAGTTTCCGAGCCGACGAGCTTCTCATCGATGCCTTCGGCATCCTGTTCCGCCGGCACGGCAGCGGAGGCATTCGGCCCGCCCACCCTCCGCGCGACAGAATCATTGCCGGCCGCATTATCGAGCTGATGCAGGCACGCTATGAAGAGAACCTCGGGCTCGACGAACTCGCAAACACCGCCGAGCTTACGAGCTTTCAGCTCATACGCCTGTTCAAACGTATCGTCGGGCTAACACCGCACGCTTACCTCGTCCACCTTCGGCTGAATGCAGCCTGCCGCTACCTCAAGCGTGGACATTCGCTTGCTGAGAGCGCGCAGGCGGTCGGCTTTTGCGACCAAAGTGCGCTGACAAGGCATTTCAAACGCTGCTATGGCATCACGCCGCTGCAGTTTGCGGAAGCAGTTCGAGCACGCTGATCTGGCACGGCCTCATCCGGTTTCGTTCCGCTGCCCGCTAACCGCATCGATAGAACTGCACCGATGCGCAAACCGGCTTGAACCCGATTCTCGCGTAGCACCGGTTCGAGAAGGAATTTCGCAGGTCCGTGTAGAGGCAGGCGGTCTTTCGCCCCTCCGCGTAGATCCGTTCAACCACGGCGGCCGTGACCGAGTCGGCATAACTGCGTCCGCGCAGTCCGGCTGCTCCTTGTCGATCCAGAACGTGAAGCGACCTTCCGCGGCGATCCGTTCAAGCTCTTCGCGCGTTTGCGGGCGATTGTGCGGGACCGCTTCTCGCTGAAAAGCCATCATCCAATCGACAAAGAGCGTCGAGTCCGGCGCCATGACCGGCCGCGCATGGCCCGGCAACCCGGGATAGCGGGGTTTGCCGCTGATCGAGTGGATCTGTTGCGGGACCGGATCCCGAAACCGCAACCCGAGCTCCATTGCTCGATCGACCAGCCAAATCGCGGTCGAATCCGCTCCGATCACGCCGCGGTAATCAACCCGAGCCGTCAACTCCGCCAGTGTTCGGCATTGGCTCTTGTCAAGCGCGCCCAGGAATAGCGACCGATGTGCCGCCGTCAGTGCGCATTGGCCCGGTCCTCCCAGTGTCCAATGCATGAAACCGGCGAGTGTTCCCTGGCGAGCCTGCATGAGAATGCTGAGGACTGCGCCATATCTGACCTCGTCGAACGCCAGAGCAGCCTCGTGATAAGCGGCGAATTCAGCAGGTCCCATGGTGTTCAAGCCACGAACATCTCACGCAGCACAGGATAAAGCCGGCGGAACAACGAGCGGCGCGGTGCGAGTTGCACCGACAGTTCGGCCTCAGGAAAGAACTCCGCGGCGACCGGTGGCGCCACGCAGGTGTCCGCCACGCTGCCATCGCCGCTGGCGATGCGGGCCAGGCGCGCCGCCCCGAGCGCCGGGCCGACCTCGCCGCTGCGCACCGTCCGTAATGGCCGATCGAGCACGGACGCCAATACCCGCAGCCACAGATCGCTCCGCGCGCCGCCGCCGATCGCGACCAACGAGTCGATCCTCCCGCCGCGTGCTTCGAGCGCGTCCAGCCCATCAGCCAGCGCGAACGCGACACCTTCCAGCGCGGCGCGCGTCAGGTCGGCGCGACCGTGGGCGCTGCGCAGGCCGAAGAAGACCCCGCTCGCCCGAGCGTCGTTATGCGGCGTGCGCTCGCCTGACAGATACGGCAGGAAGATCAACCGGCCGTCATTGGCGATGCCCTCCGTCGCAAGTTCCGCCAGCAACGATGCCTCATCGCCCGCGCCGGTGATTCGGGCTAGCCAGGCAAGTGAGCCGGCGGCGGAGAGGATGACAGACATCCGATGCCAGGTCCGCGGCAGGCAATGGCAGAAGGCGTGCACGGCGCGGTCGGGATCGGGCAGGAATCCGGCGTCGGCGACGAACACCACGCCGGAAGTGCCGAGCGAAACGAAAGCCTGCCCCGATGCGATGCAGCCGATCCCGACAGCGCCGGCCGCGTTGTCGCCACCCCCTCCGGCCACCGGCACTCCCGGCCGAAGACCCCATTCGCCGGCGACGTCGTTCCGTAAATATCCGGCGACGTCGGTGCCCTCGACCAGCGCGGGCATGTGCTGCTCGCCAAGTCCCGTCGCCGCCAGCATCGCCGGCGACCAGCGCCGGGTAGCGACATCGAGCCACAGCGTTCCGGCGGCATCCGACATGTCGGAGATCGCCTCGCCGGTCATGCAAAAGCGCAACCAGTCTTTGGGCAGCAGAACCCGCCCGATGCGCGCGAAGATCGCCGGTTCATGGCGCTGTACCCAAAGCAGCTTCGGGGCGGTGAATCCCGGCATGGCGAGGTTGCCGGTGATTGCCCGAGCGCGCGGCTCGGCCGCTTCCAGCATGGAGCACTCCGCCTGGGCGCGGCCATCGTTCCACAGGATAGCCGGCCGGAGGACCAGGTCCGCTTCGTCCAGCAGGACGGCGCCATGCATTTGTCCCGACAGCCCAATGCCGCGCACGCCCAGAAGATCATGGTCTCGTCGAAGCCCTTGGATCGCGGCCCTCGTGGCATTCCACCAATCCTCGGGCGCCTGTTCGCTCCAGAGCGGGCGAGGGTGCGAGATCGCAAGCGGTGCGCTGGATTGCCCAACCACCATCCCAGCCGCGTCCAGCAAGACAGCCTTGACGCCCGATGTACCGAGATCGATGCCAAGCTGCATAGCGTTCAGGATTCCGGCGATCCGCACGCAGGCCCATACCACGCTGGGCGGAGACTTGCAGCATCCACCGTCCGCCGCAACCCAGCCCGCGACGTGGTGTCGTAGGGCGGACGCAGTCCGCCGCTGCATTGACGGCGGACCAGCATCGACTCAACCCATTATCGGATAACCGAGCGCGGCGGCCTCCCACTCCAGCTCCAACAGGCGCGGATAGGCCTCATCGTCGGCAGGCACAATGGCCGTCAGCTTGAGCCCCGCCCTCACGCCGGCATGTTCCGGCGCGGCGCCGAGGCGGGCCAGCGCCAACCACAACGTCTCGACGACAGCCGCTGGTGTTGTCACGCTGGTTACGAACGGAATCACTGGGCTCGGCTGGGTTGCGCCAAGGATTCGGGTGTGCTCGCGCACCGCGTCTCGGTAGTCGCAACAGAAAGCATAGGTGACGCAATCAACGCAGGTGGCATCGACGTCGCCGGAGATCACTCGATCGAGACTGGCGGGGTGCCCGCCGGTCTCGACGATTGAGCCAAAGAAACGCTTCCCCCCGGCAAGCTCGGCGATCGCTCGACGCGGCAGGTTCATTCCCGAGTTCGAATGGATGCTGTTGAAGGCGAAACGGCATCCGGCCAGATCGCCGAGTGTCCGGTATGGCGCGCCACGATGGACGACGAAGACGCCGACATGGGTCGGACCCTCGCAGCCCGCGGCAGCGTAGCAAGGGGCACCCAGCAGGATCGCCTGGCCACGAAAAATCGTCTGCAGCGGATAGCCACATACCTGCGAGAAGATCAGGTCATCTTCCAGCACAGCCGGCACGGCGGGGCGCCTGTCCTCCAGCCGCGGCGGCAAGCCGGTCAGGCCGAGGCGCCCGGCCTCCAGGCGCAACGCCGCCCAGAAGGCCGCGTTCACCGATCGCATCTCGGGCAGGTTGTACATCGGCAGGCTGGCGCGCATGGCTCGGCTCCCGTGAGCTGTGCAGGACAGCACATCCCTGCCTTGCGATCAGCTTCTGAACGTCCATGTGAAGCCGAGGCAACCCGGCGGCGCCGAGGTTCGTTCTACTCGTGAGTTGTCACGGTTTCTGGAGGTGATGATGCGTGCTGCGATGTGGTCCTGCGGGATTGCAGTGGCGATGGCGATCGGGCTTGCTGGATGCGCCTCGCCGGGGCCTGGGTCATACGCCGCCGCTGCGGGATACCACGAGCAGGCGGCGCAGCGCGACTGGGCGTACGGCAATCCCAATGCGGCGCAATGGGAGCAGTATCAGGCGAACAAGGACAGTTGGCTCAGCGGTCTCGGATTTTAGCCACACACACGGCCAACACCTCTCCCGCTCCGGTGACGGAGGCATGAGGCGATGGAGGCCACCTCAGCGGGAGGCAAGCGAGGGCAAGCATCAAGCTATGGCGAGTGTAGCGAGCCTCGTCACGAGGGCCGCCACCCGTCGGCCGAGTAGCTTCTCGGGCCACCGCCCGCTGTGGTTGTACTTCGATGTGCTGTGGACGCATTTCACCCCACAGGTGCCGGCTGAGCCGCGGCGCTGCGCAGCACCAAGAGCCGCAGCATGGTGTGCGCGATTGCGAACCACAACAGGACCGCTCTGACCTTTTCCCGCCCGCGCACCCCAATCCCACAATTGCGTAGATGCGCGTTTATGCACTCGTGCTTGGCGCGCTGGCGATACCCGCCGGCGGACGGCCCGGCTCGCCGACCCCGCGCTTTGATGCCGGCCAGCAGGTCGCTCAGTTCGAGCCTCTTCACGAAGGCCCAGACCGGACGTGCCGGATGGTCCGGCGCCAACAAGCTATCCAGGTCGACCATCTGGAACTCAGGCTGGTGGCGCTGCGCCAGCCGCAGCCGAACTGTTGCCTTGCTCGCCGGCGCAGGTTCGATGCTCTGCTCTGGTAAGTTCTCGGACAGACCCTCAGCCGCCGACCTCGCTGCATCCCCAATCGTGCGAGACGCAGCGAATCGGAACGAGTCGAGTCACCGCAACCCCGTATCGTCAGGGCCAGGGCGAGGGGAGGAAAAATTCACGGGCGCTCCCGAGGTTGCGGCCGGGCGCGGGCCGGCCGCAACCGGTACGAGTTCAGAACGCCGACGCAGCCTGTTAGCGTCTCGATATAAACCGGGATGCTGAGATGCTCGATCGCTGATTGCTGCTGTGCCCTGAACACGTCGTGTTCATCCACCGAGGCGGAGATGTTGGGACGGTCGATCGAAATCTTGATGGCATTGCAGGCGTCGACGAAGAACGTACCGACAACCTGCTCGGTCGGCAGGTTCAGAATCTTAGCCATGCTCGCCTTGTGGAACACGTTCGACCGCAACGCCGACTCATAGTTGTCCGCCGAGGTGAAGATGATGTCGAACGTAAGCCGGTCGATCCCGGGATCCTTGCTCCGAATTACGATGGCGATGTCAAGCAAACGGCGCATTCCGTACAAGGCTCCACATGGCGGCATGTCGGCAATCAGCGACAGCGTCCGATCGTCCAGGCTGTCACGGTAACCGGTCTCGCCAATGTCGAAATAGCGCGGCCGCTCCGTGCCGTCGTGCGTCCGTGTCGCACCGTTGGCCCCGGTAGTAGGTAATGGCGAACATCACGTTCTTAATGACATCCTCGTTCTGCAGCAGGTGATACAGCGACATTTCTAAGCATCCGCCGCATCAAGGTTTAGCAGTGACGTTGGCTTCGGCCTGAACAGCGCGGTAACGCGGTCGATTTCCTGCTGATGCCGTATAGCAAGACGCTGCGGATCGCGATCTACCGTTCGCAGCAGGATTGCCGGGCTCGTTGCGTCGGCATCGGTGATGGTCAACGAGGCGTTTGCCAGCGCATCAGGGGAACATGTCCTGGATCAGCTTGATCACCGATGCCTTGATCATTGCGTAGTTTTTTGAAGAAGACCGGATCGCGCGTGCCACTTGGCATTATTGCGCCGAACGATCCGTCGTCGCGGCGGAAGCTCACCAGGTTGGGCGAAAGCGGATAGGCAATGTTGCCCGCGGTCGCCTTGCGGCCCGGATAGCCGTAATGGATCAGGTAATACGTGAGCAGACTGGCCAACAGAACGGCCGCATCCTGCGTCTGCGCACGAGTCTCGATGATCCGCCGCGGCATCGATGCCGGTCTTGCCTATCATGTGGCCATGTCCTGGAATGCGGTGCGCTGGCCTGCGATCCCGGTTCTCCGTCCGACTGCCTGGTGGCTGAGATCTACGACGACGGTACGGCGTTGTTCGTCGCCCTCATGCCCGGTTGCACGCAGTGAAGGCGAAATATGATCCGGCGGGTTTGTTCTTCGTTCACCATGGCGTCGGCAGCGAAGACTGGAGCGCCGACGGCTTCACCCGGCTCAGGTGAGATTATACGGGCGCCGGAAGCATCGCCTCCGCCGCCATGCCTGCTTGCGCAGCAATGACGAGCGTTTCGAGCGGAACCGCGGTCAGCCCAGCGTTCGTCGCGCTGGAGCGAAGTACCGTGCCACCAGGTCGATCAGAACCTGAGGCTGGAACGGCTTCACCAGTCGGGGCGCAAGGTGATACTGGGAAGGGATGCCGCTTTCCCCATAGCCGGTCAGAAACGCGTAAGGAATAGAGCGCTTCGTCAGCTCGTCGGCGATCGGGAAACAGCGCTCGCCGGCCAGGTTCACGTCCAGTAGCGCACCGTCCAGTTCCGCGCTGGCCGCCAATGCCAGCCCCTGTTCCAGGCGCGCAGCGGGTCCGACCACCCTGCACCCTCGGTCGCGCAGTTCCTCCTCGATCACTTCGGCAACCAGCAGCATGTCTTCGACGACGAGAATGCGAAGCCCTTGCAGATATGATTCACCGGAGATGGACATCACCCGCTGCCAGCCGGCGAATGCCGTTCATCTACGCCGGCGTATGGAAGCTCGATCGTGCAGCGAAGGCCGTCCAGGGCGAAATCCAGGGTGGCCTTGCCGCCGAGCTCGTATTCCACGCTGCGCGTGATGAACGTTGTCCCAAAGCCGGATGGCCTGGAAAGATTGACCGGCGGGCCACCGTGCTCGCTCCAATGCAGCCCGAGGTGCTGGCCATTGGCCGAGTCAGTATCGGACAGATCCCAGCAGATCTCGATGCGGCCCCCGGACTGCGACAGTGCTCCGTATTTGGAGGCATTTGTCGCCAGCTCATGGAAGACCATGCCTAGCGTCGTTGCCTTATCCGCAGCCAGTCTGACCTCGGGACCAACCAGCTTGATGTCGTCCTTGCCGGCGGTCGTGTGCGGCTCCAGCGCTGCTTCCAGCAACGATAGCACACTCGTGCCGCTCCAGGCACCGTCGGTCAGCAGATCGTGTGTCCGGCCCATCGCAAGCAGCCTGCCCAGGAACGCGCTGCGGAACTCCTCGACGGAGGGTCGTCCCCGGGACATACGCGTAGCAAGCGAAACGATCGTCGCCAGGATGTTCTTGACCCGATGTTGCAGCTCGCCCAGCAGGACCTGCTGCTGCAATTCTGCCTGCTTGTGCAGCGAAATATCGACAATTGCCGCCACCGCACCGCGGACCTTGCCTTCGTCGGCAAATAGCGGCGTGGCCGAGATCATCACATGCACGCTCCGCCCGCGCTCGTTTTTCAACAGCCCCTGCCAATTCGACACGGTTTCCCCGCCCCGCATCGCCCGATCGAGCGGCTGGTGGTCCCGCGGCAGTTCTTCGCCGCCCTCGAACAGGCGAAACGGCATGACCGCGGTTTGCAAGCCCTTGTGACGCTCTTCGGCACCCAGCAGACGAGCACCATACGAGTTGATCATCACGGTCGGCTTTCCGTCAGTCGTGGCGATCATCACACCGACCGGCACAAGATCGAGGATGGTTTCCAGCTCGTCGATCCGTGCCCTCAGATCATGCGCCAGTTCCTCGATGCGGGCTTCGGCGGCGGAAATGCGCGTGATGTCGGTGTAAAGTCATCACCACGCCGTTGATGACGTTGTCGACGGTCCGGTACGGCAGCATCCGCATCATGTAACGGGTGCCGTTTTCGTTGCTCTTGACCGGCCGTTCGGTCGCGCTGAGCGTCCGCAACACCCTCTCGGCATCCTCCTGAATGGTATCGATGTCGGAGCGTGCGCGCACATGCATGATCGGGCGGCCGACATCACTTTCGACCAGCCGGAACACGTCCTTCGCAGCCGGTGTGAAGCTCTTTACTGTGAGTGTCCGGTCGAGAAACACCGTCGCGATTTGCGTGCTTTCCAGCAGGTTGCTCATATCGTTGTTGGCGCGGCTCAACTCCTCGACCCGGGCATTGAGCTCGGCGTTGACGGTTTGCAGCTCCTCATTGATCGATTGTAGCTCCTCCTTGGAAGTCTCGAGCTCCTCGTTGGTTGATTGCAGTTCTTCATTGATCGACTGGAGTTCTTCGTTGCTGGACTTCAATTCTTCGTTCGAGGATTCCAGCTCTTCGGTAGTGGTCTGCAGCCGTTCCTTGGTGGCGCGCAACTCGGCTTCGAGCTGACGCACACTGGTTTCCTCGGCATCGTCGCCTGCCGCCGTGTCGGCATCGACAATCGCCTTGATGCCGCCAACGTCCTGAAAGACGATCATGTAGAGCAAATCGGTGGGCGAGCCGAAGCGCATCGGCTGCACGTACACATCGATCTCCTGCCGGCCGCCGTTGGTGCCGACATTTACCTTCGGCTGCACGACAAGCTGGCCGCTGCCGATCGCCCGGTGAATCGCTGCTCGCAGCTCCAACCGCAATCCTGGCCGCGCCATGTTGAAGATATTTGTATCGGGTACGCCGGGCGGCAGCTCCAGATACTTGCCCGTGCGGCCGGACGATTGCAGCAGTTCGCCTTCCGCGTTGATCACCACGAATGCGGGAGCAAAGCGCTCCAGAAGCTGACGTTCGGCAGCCGCCTTCAGGGTTGGCTCCGCAACAGCCCGGTGCAGCGGTACCGGCAACGCGCGACGCGATGGATCTGGTGTCGTCAGCGGAAATTCTGGGATCTGTCGCCCGTGATTCGTTCGGCGACGGAAAACGCGATGCGTCTTATCGACCGGCAGGAACAGACGCGAATGACGTGTCACATTCTCCGATGTGCCGAGGAACAGGTAGCCGTTCGGGACCAACGCGTAGTGGAAGAGCGGAATCACCCGGCCCTGCAACTCGCCGCTGAGATAGATTAGCAGGTTGCGGCATGAGATCAGGTCGAGCTTGGAAAACGGCGCGTCCCGCAGCAGATTGTGCAAGGAAAACAAGCAGATCTCACGAAGATCACTGGCGATCCGATAGGTGCCGTCCTCGCGTAGGAAGTAACGATCAAGCCAGGGTGCCGGGATGTCCGTCGCGACGGCCGCGGGATAACGGCCGAGGCGGGCAACGTCGAGAGCGTGTCCATCGATGTCGCTGGCAAAGACTTGCAGCTTCGGCTTTCTTTCGGATTTCGGAGCGTGCTCGCGCAACAGGATGGCAATCGAGTATGCCTCCTCGCCGGTAGCGCAGCCCGGTACCCAGACGCGCACGGTGTCATCCGGCCCTTTGTCCTTGAACAGGTTCGGTATCACTTGGTGTTCCAGGACGGCGAACGCGTCAGAATCGCGGAAGAAATTGGTCACGCCGATCAGCAGGTCCTGGAACAGCAGCGTCACCTCACGGCCGTCGCGGCGCAGACGCTCGATGAACGCTGATGCGTCATCAATCTGCAGGACATGCATCCGCCGCTGCACGCGGCGCACGATGGTGCGATCCTTATAGGCGCTGAAATCGTGGCCGGTCTGTGCGCGCAGGATGGTGGTGATCTGGTCGAGATAATTTGCGGCATCCGGCTGAGCAGCTTCCCCCTTGCTGTCCTCCAGCCTCGTCACGTGGCTGAAATAATCGGCAAGCTTCGCCGGCATTTCTTCGGCGCGCAGGACGAAGTCGACCAAACTCGTTGACACCGCGCTGCGCATCATCCCGTCGTACTCGGCTTCCGACTGCGCCAGGGTCAGCCCACCGCCTTCCTTGATCGCCCGCAATCCCAACGTGCCGTCGCTGCCGGTACCCGATAGAATGACGCAGGCCGCGTTTTCCCCCTGGTCGCGGGCAAGCGAGGTGAAGAACTCGTCGATCGGATTACGTTGCCCGCGCGGTGCGGTAGGACGTGCCAGCAGCAAGCGCCCGTCGCGGATCGTTAGCGCGGAGTTGGGTGGGATAACATATACACGGTTGGGCTCGACCGCCGTGTCGTCTTCGATCTGAGTAACCGGAAGCGACGTTCTGCGTGCCAGCACCTCGGCGAGCGCGCTGCCGTGATCGGGGTCAAGATGCTGGACGACGACGAACGCCATGCCGCAATCCGACGCGACGTTCGGAAACAGCCGCCGAAGGGCATCTACCCCCCCGGCAGACGCGCCGATGCCGACGATCGGGCATACCAGGTCCGTCCCGGTCCGGTCGGCCTCCTCCGGCTGAGCCGGCGATCTTGTCTCTTCCATCTCATCGGGCATCAGGTTCCGTCCTGCTCGTCCGCGGGCTGCGCGACCACGGCCATGTGATCGCGGAGCAGTCGGCGAACGACCTCGGCATCCTCGTCATAGCCGCCGGCTCGCTGCAACAACTGGTCTGCCAGTGCGTCCCGATTTTGCTGCCGCTCCTGCTGAGCCATCCGGCGCGCCAGGGCCGCGCGCTCCTGGTGGGCGCGCATCAGGCTCCAGAGCATCTCCTCGGCTTGCACTTCCTGGGCCTGCAGCACAGCATCCCCCGTAAATGCGTGGCCGACATGACAACGGTAGCGGAGCAGAGCACCGTCATCAATTTCCCATAAGGCGCCGTGGCATTCGGGGCAAGTGAAGCGCGATGACCTGCCAAGTTGTTCGTCCGCTTCCATGCCCACCAGCTCCTGTGCCGCAATTGCCGCTTCCAGCCTGATTTCGAGCGGAATAGGCGGGGTTTCGCCGGCCGGCTCCCGCGCCAAGCGGGCGAGCAGAGCCGCGAGAGCGCCAGCGGGTGCCACGTGGTCGATGTCGGCATAAGCCAGCGCACTCCGCGGCATATCGGGAACGGCCGCCTCGCTTGGCTGCTGCACGATCGCGATTCCGCCGCACCGTTTGATGGCGCGCAACCCTGCGGTCCCATCGTTCAGCGCACCCGAAAGTACGACCCCGATAACCCGGGCGCCGAACGTGCAGGCGGCAGACCGGAACAGCGGATCGATCGCGGGTCGTGCCAGGTTCTCGCGCGGTCCACGCCGAAGCAAGATGTGCTGATCGTGCATGAGCAGATGCCGATCAGGGACTGCGGCATAGATCCGGCCCGGCTCGATCTTCTGCCCGGTCTTGGCCGCCACGACGGACAGAGCAGCGGCGCGGTCGAGAATGGTCACCAACCAGCTTGCCGCACCCATATGCAGCACGACAAAGATGCTGGCCTGAAGATCGTCGGGCAGACCTCCTAGAATCCTCTGCAGCGGTTCCAAGCCGCCAGCCGAGGCACCGATCACGATAATATCCCGACGAAATGCCTCGTTTGTGATATTCGCGTCAGGCATCGCCAGGTTGCGCCTTCACGCAGGTGGCGCCTGGCGCTGTACTTTCCTTTTCCACTGAAGGATGCTGTTCAGCGGACGGCATCCGGTGCCTCCGGCCATTTCAGTTTCCGACGCTCACTTTAACCAGGGCACAGGATGGCGGTTCTAACAATCACTTTTCTGTGCGCCACTCTCTCAGAATTGCCCGAAACCCAAAGCAGGCCCCGCGTCCCGTCGCATCATGCCAACCCAGCCCATGGTCGTTGAAAAGGTCACGCGCGGCGGAGATCCGAACGCGAAATCAGGCGCCGGTCGGGCGATCAGGGAAGAACCGCAGCGCCCAGTCCGCATGCGGCAGCGCCAAGTGGTTATTTCTTATAAACAACGGCAACCTCCGCGGACCGCAGGCTCAAGCGTCATTGATGTTCAGCCCTCCATCCGCGCCAGCGTGAGGATGTCTCGCCAGGCCCGCATCGTCGTCTCCTGATCGGGTCCACGGCCCAAGGTGCGAATCTCCCCAGGCGGCGAATTGCAGCCCGAGACGCCAAACCCTGTTGCAGATGCGGTGTCAGGCTTGATAGCGGCTCGAACCGGCAGCACCCGACGAGGGCAGGGAGGACGAAAGCCGACAAAGCATGGCACATGGGACCTTTGGGGCTCCTGCCTCCGGATGGGATGATCGGGACTCGGGGGCGCTCCAACATGTGAAGGGCCCTCCTGGGGCA
>Ga0335074_10006106_pt1 | contig 16682 bp, 14 predicted proteins | sample Lox_Sample_23_FD_206715 | JGI IMG/M metagenome (GOLD analysis project Ga0335074, IMG submission 206715) | Soil microbial communities from Loxahatchee National Wildlife Refuge, Florida, United States - Lox_Sample_2.3 | ecosystem: Environmental > Terrestrial > Soil > Wetlands | place: USA...
CCTGGTGGCCTGTTCCGGCCTCATCAACGGCATCTTTGGCTCAGGCGAAGAACGTCACATCGCGGCGTGGAAAAGCAAAAAGGTCACAACGAAATTCACTGAAGAAGAGGCGGACGGGACGACTATCATCCGCGAGCGGGAGCGCTTCGTTCAGGAACTCTCCGTCGTGTTCGCTACCGGTGAGACGGGCACACTTGAATGAAAGTTCATCTCTCGGATGCGGCCAGGCGCCGCGCCGACCGTCGCCGTATAGGGAATCGGAGGGCGATACCAATGAAGAACGCTCACGAACGCTTTGGCTGGTTGGAGTTCGAAAAGCAGCTCAGGGATACGAGGACGAAAATTCGCGTCGCGCTTGATCGTTTCATCGGGGAGCCATCTGCTAGCAAAGAAGTGTCCGGGGTTTGCCATCTCGTTTCGGTGTTTGGAAACGATGTTGACATCGGAGCCATTTGGGCGGCGATCGCGGGCCAAGAGTTGCTGACTGTCAGCGGCCCCGGCGTCGCCGAACGTAGGGTGTCATTGGGAAAAGATCCCCGAGTATTTCGCGGGACGCTAACCGTCGCTACCAGGAACCGAAGCGTGCGCCACCTGGTAGCAGTCTCAGCGCAGATGGCCGACGACACCGATGTCGGGAGGATCATTTTGGGCCGAGGCGATCCAGAATTCGCTTTATACCGGATTTCACTGCGGCTCGGACTACCGGTTCATCCTACTTGGGCCAGCTGGTTCTGGAACACGTTGGTTCAGCAGGGACGGATTCAGCCGTTGACCGGCTTGGGATATCGTCCGCTGGCGGTGGCTGGGACGAAGGACGAATTCTTGAAGTGGATCGGAATGGCGGTAAGAGAGAAGGAAATCGAGATTCCTGAGGACGGCACCTCCGTCCATTGGAAGCCATTTCCTGCGAACTCTCTCGATTGAAGAAACCACAAGGCGCGTTTACGTTCTGATCCTTGTGGCTGCCCACAGACGTCTCCTTCGTTGTCGGCACGGATTTTACCCTCGCGGCATCTTCCATTATTCAGGGCTTCCTTCGCCAACTGGTTTCACCCCAGAGGCCTGACCGGGTCGGTGAGCGAGGCCGGGCGCGGCTCCCCCTCTTGTGCGTGCCGGCTAGAAAGACTGCCGCGTATCGGCCCCCGCACCGCAGAGAACAGGTCCCTCACCCACAGAAAGGGTCAGCTATGAATATTCCGTCAACAATCGCAGACTATTTAAGCTTATGTGGTCGACCACATAACTGCAGATATGTGCTGATGTCGGTTATGTTGGCATGTTTGACAAAGGGCTTCATTTGGTATGCTCTACTTCCCAGGTGCCGCCACATAAAAAGGGCCTCCGAGTGATGGCCGAGATCGGCCCGCCCCGGGATGACGGCAACTTTCAAATCAGGACTCGCGGGCTCTTGCTGATAGGAGGCATGTATCACGGTCCTAGCGTTTCTCGTCAACTTAATCGCGCCTGTCACATGCGAAGTTCCAACGGGCACGTCGAGCTTCGACTCTCTTCACGATACTTAAGGACACTAGGCCATTCGATTCGCTCATCGCCACTGTAAGATAAAATCAACAAGACGGGATGGCGCTGATTTGCGGGTGGCTTGAAGCGGTTGCGCTCGATATCCGATTTGCGCTTCGATCCTGGCGCAAAGCTCCGAGTACATTCTCCATTGTCGTGCTGATCCTTGCAATAGCGATCGGCTCGACGACTGCAATCTTCAGCGTCGTCAAGGCAATCCTGCTAAATCAGTTGCCTTACCACGATCCCGATCGCGTGGTCACGCTGGCGATCTCAAGCGGGGCCACTGCAGAATCGGCGCCCGCCAGTTACGCAACCATCTCCGACTGGCAAACGCAAAGCCATTTGATCAAGAGCATCTCAGTTTACGGCGATTCGCAAAATGTCACCTTTGAAAACGGGCAGGCGCGAGTGCTTCGCGGCATGCGCGTGAGCTGGAACTTTTTCGATACGCTCGGCGCGCAGATGCAGATCGGTCGCACGTTTCTTCCCGAAGAAGAACTCCTTGGGCACGACAATGAGATCATCCTTACTCACGGTTTATGGCTTGATCTTTTCGGCGCCGATCCGAATGCTGTTGGACGAAGCATCAATATGCCGTCTCTCGGTTTGCAAGTTCGGGTTATCGGAATCCTTCCCGCCAATTTCCATCCTCCCCACATGTCGAATCCGATCGAGTGGCCCGGGTACTTCATGCCTCTCGGAAGAAACCCGTCCTGGAATCTGTGCCGGAGTTGCCGTGGCTGGTCCGCGATTGCGCGCATGAAACCAGGCGTGACGCTGAAGCAGGCTCAGTCTGATTTGAATGGCGTAATGCACCGTCTGATCAGCGAATATCCCAACGATTATGCGCGGGATGCCACGGTAAGCGTGATTCCACTACGCGACGCCACGGTTGGACAAGTGAGGTCGGCGCTTTGGATTGTGCTCGCCTCGGTGGTGCTTGTCCTTTTGATTGCCGCCGCCAACGCGGCCAACCTCCTGCTGGCCCGGTCGGCAGCGCGGGAGAAAGAAATAGCGATCCGATCCGCACTCGGCAGCCGTAGGGGCAGGATTATAAGACAGCTACTGACCGAGGCGATTCTTTTAGCCCTGATCGCCGGCGCGATGGGAGTTCTGCTTGCATATTGCGGAATTCATCTGCTGCGTCCGATTGCGCCTCCCGAAATCCCCCGACTCGACGAAATCAGGATGGATCCGGCCATTCTTTCGTTCGGCGTTGGCGTCAGTCTGGCGACGGGCTTGCTCTTCGGACTCGCGCCTGCCTGGCGTGCATCGCGGGCCGATTTAGTCGAAGCCATCGAACAATCCGTTCGGCCGCGGTTCGGGCGACTACGTCTTAAACTCCGCGATGTGCTGGTTGTTGCGCAGATCGGCTTGGGATTCGTGTTGGTGTTCGGAACAGTGCTGCTCTCGAATAGTCTAATCTCTCTCGTCAATGTAGAGCCCGGATTCGACTTCCACAATGTCCTGACGTTATCGATGGTCGTCTACGGCAGCCATGACAGCGACTGGGACACGACAATGAACTACTATCGCCAGGTACGAGAAAGAGTGGAAGCGATCCCTGGCGTCGAGAGCGTGGCGATTGCGCAAGAGTTCCCTCTAAGCCGTCCGAAGCCGAGCCCCCTGCGCATTCAGGAGCAGCCTTTGCAGAATGATGCCGATGCGCCCGTGGTGAACAGTTCGCTGGTTTCTCCCGAATATTTCCAGGTGCTTCGGATACCCCTAAAGCGCGGCCGAGCATTCCGGGAAAGCGATACGCTTCATAGTGCTCCCGTAGCAGTCATAAGCGAATCCTGCGCTGGTTCACTGTTTCGGCATGAAGATCCGTTGGGAAAACATATCCGGCTTGGAGCTAGTTCACAGAGCTCACCGTGGGCGACGATCGTCGGCATTGTTGGCGATGTTCGGAATGAATCTCTGGATCGCGCGGGCGACCTTGGTGTTTACCGGCCGCAAGCTCAAGTGGAATCTTATTACCGCATGCTGGTGCGAACACGCGACGATCCGCTCGCTTTTGTGCCGGCGGTTCGCCGAGCCTTTCATGACGTCGATAGCACCCAGCCGATTTGGCACATTCTGCCGATGGAGTCATACGTGAAATCGTCATACGCCGAACGAGCGTTCACGCTGGTGTTGATCGGGTTCTTTGGAGCGCTGTCTGTGCTTCTCGCGGCGGTGGGCATTTACGGACTGGTTTCGTACACGATCAGCCTGCGCACACGAGAATTTGGCATACGGATGGCGCTCGGCGCGCAGCGGCCGGTAATAACGGGGATGATCTTGCGCGAGCTGTCGATCCTGTTAGGCTGTGGGCTTGGCGCGGGTGTTATCGCCGCGTTGGTCTTCACGCGCTTCCTTTCGCATTTGCTGTTCGACGTAAGTCCTAGAGATTTGCCTTCATCGGCGATAGCCATATTGATCCTGACGACGACCGCTCTCATGGCCGGTTACGTTCCTTCGCGACGTGCAGCCACTGTCGATCCGGCGACCGCTCTTCGAATCGACTGAACGCCGTATATTGTCAGTCGTTAGCCCGCACGGCGGGTAGCGATAGTTCAAGACGCCCTACAGTTTATATAGTAGAATATCTACACATGGCCCTAATGGCGCCAGCGCGGGTGGAAATGCTGCAAGGAACTCTGGACCTGCTGATTCTACAGACCCTGCGCTCGGGTCCCGCTCACGGTCACGCGATCGCTAAATATATTCAGCGCACATCCGAAGAACTGCTGCAAGTGGAGACGGGGTCCCTCTACCCGGCGTTGCACCGCCTGGAGGCCAAAGGATGGATCGCCGCTTCGTGGCAGCTCTCCGACAAGGGCAAACGTGCGAAATATTACAAACTCACCGCGGCCGGTCGCAAGCAACTCGCGGCGGAGCATTCCAAATGGACCGCATTCTCGCGTGCGGTCGGTCTTATCCTGAATCCAGCCGGATAGCGGCCTATGGCTTCGTTTTTTCAAAAATTGCTCTCGCGCCGCCGCGCAAAGGAGGACGCGCTCCGGGACGAGATCCGGTTCCACCTCGAAGAAGAAGCCGAGCAGTTGCAAGCGCACGGGTTAACCGCGGAGGAGGCGAAGTGGGCGGCGCGCCGCGAGATCGGAAATGTTCTCTTGCTGGAAGAAAACACCCGTAAAGCATGGTCGATCCCAGGAGGCGGCGACATGTCCGATTTGATCAAAGACCTAAAACATTCGCTCCGGATGTTCGCAAAAAATCCCGGATTCACCGTGACGGCTGTTGCCGCTCTTGCCTTGGGCATCGCCGCAACGACCGCCATTTTTTCGATTGTGAACGCCGTTCTGCTGAGGCCGCTCCCCGTCCGCGATCCAGACAGCTTTGTGCTGCTCGTAACCAGGACAGTGGACCAGAAGGGCGAAGCCGCAACCGTGAATTATGTCGGAACTGGCATCTTTTCAGCATTGGCCGACGGGCAATCGAGCGTTCTGGAAGATGTCTCCACGTTCCGCGGAACGCTCATGAATTATACAGGCGGTGAGATGGCGGAGCAATTATCGGGAATTGTCGCCTCTGCGGACGCTTTCAAAGCTTTCGGAATTCCGATCCTGCGCGGCCGCACCTTTAGCACCGCCGAGGACTCGCCCCATGGCCCGCATGTCGTTCTGATTAGCCAGCAGTTGTGGACCACTCGGTTCGGCCGTGATCCGCACATTCTTGGCAAGACGATCTCCCTGAACGGCGATCCTTACACGATCATCGGAGTCGTTGCATACGATCGCGCCTGGGAGGAGTGGGGACCTGCGCCGGCGTTCTTTGTGTCCGCCCAAATAGATCCCAACAGTACGGATGCAACTTACTCCGAGGTGCTTGCGCGGTTGAAGCCAGGCGTCACGCTGGAGCAGGCCCGGGCGGAACTTCGCGTGGCGACGCCATTGCTACGTGCGAGGTTTCCAATAGCTCTCGGCCCCAAGGATGTCTTAGGCTTGGAGACCTTCAAAGAGTCGTTGATCGGTAATACGCGACCGCTACTCTGGGTCATGCTCGGCGCGGTAAGCCTGGTGCTGCTGATTGCCTGCGCGAATGTGGCCAATCTGCTTCTGGTGCGCGCCACAGGACGAAGGCGTGAGATCGCGATTCGTTCCGCTATCGGCGCCGGACGCGTCCGAATTATTCGCCAGATACTCACCGAGAGCGTGCTGCTTTCGCTTGCCGGCGGAGCGCTGGGCCTCGGATTGGGATACGCCGGAATTCGCGCCCTGCTTACGGTGAACACTGCGGGGTTGCCGCGCGTGGGCACTGGCGGAATCGCGCTTTGGTTCGATTGGCGTTTGGCGGCTTTCGCGGTGGGGCTGTCGTTCGCGACCGGCATTATTTTCGGCCTGTTTCCGGCATGGCAGGGATCGCGGGCCGATCTCAATGTCGCCCTTAAAGACAGCAGCGGCAGATCGGGAACGGGGCTTCGCCAGAACAAAGCTCGTTCGGCGCTGGTAGTAAGCGAGGTCGGGCTCGCGGTGGTTCTGTTAGTCGGCGCGGCGTTGCTCATCCGCACGTTCGCTGAATTGTACTCCGTTGATCCCGGATTCGATCCCAACAATGTCTTAACCATGCGCACGCTCATGACCGGGCCACGGTATCAAAACACCGCGGGCGTCACACAAGCTATTCGCGATGCTGTGCAGCAAATTCGAGCCATTCCTGGCGTTCTGAATGCCTCCGCCGGCCAATTCATTCCTCTGCAAGGCCAGGCGAACCTTCCATTCAACATCGCCGGCAGGGAGCCCGTCGAGGGGCGATATAGCGGGGCTGCGGGCTGGTCACCAGTTGCCCCGGGATACTTCAACGTATTCAAGATTCCGCTCAGGAAGGGCCGCATCTTCACTGACCGCGACGAAGGTCAATCCGTGCCGGTGGCCATCATCAACGAAGCCATGGCCAAGCAGTTTTGGAAAAACGGCGACCCGTTCAAGGATCAAATCATAATCGGTCGCGGCCTCATCCGCGACTTTAACGATGAACCGCGGCAGATCATTGGTATTGTCGGCGACGTGCATAACCGCGGTTTGAATGTCGATACGAGGCCGACCGTGTATGTGCCCGAATCGCAATTGCCTGCCGTGATCTTACCCGCGCTGGGTCCAGCACTGGGTCCAATCTCGTGGGTCGTGCGCACTCAAAGCGATCCGCTTCTGCTCGCCGAGCCGGTCGAGAATGCATTGCGGCAGGTCACCGGGCTTCCCGTCACCGACGTCCGATCGATGGACGAAGTGATCTCGCATTCCACCGCACGGGAGCGCTTCAATATGCTGCTCATGACGGTCTTCGGAGCAATGGCACTCCTGCTCGCGGCTATCGGCATCTACGGCCTGATGGCGTACACCGTCGCGCAGAGGACTCAAGAGATCGGAATCCGATTGGCCCTCGGCGCTGAGACGAGCCAGGTGCGCTATATGGTGGTGCGGCAAGGAATGGCGCTGGCTTTCACGGGAGTTGTGCTCGGGCTCGCCGCCGCTTGGGCCCTTGCGCGTTTGCTCCAGACCCTGCTCTTCGGCGTGAATATACACGATCCGCTGGTGTTCTTCACCGTGCCGGTGACGCTGGCTCTGGTGGCCTTCGTCGCAGTCTGGCTCCCCGCGATCCGCGCCGGGCGGGTCAGCTTGGCGGAATCCTTGCGATACGAATAAAGGTCCTTCTTCGAGGGTTCAAAACGGCTATACGCCATTGACAGTTCTTAGAGCTGAACCAGCATCGGACCTCTCGCATGCCCTCTGGCAGGCCTGCTCGAAGTGTGCGCGCTCACGAACCCAACGCGCGAAATGGCGCATCTACGCAGTGCCTTCTCGACTGGTGCCGCATAACGCCTACGAACTTCCGCGCGTTTTAGAATCCGTGCTTCCCCTTCCCCCCGGACATTCCAGGTCCCGCCACCAGTTAAAGCCCATAGCTTGCGGCATCCAGCACGCCGTGCCAGCGGCTCACTTTCTAACGCCCTTATCGAAGCTGTCCCGGCTTCACCTTTTTGCGCACTTCGTCGAGCACGGGGACACCGCCGATAAGAATCTAGCGTTATACGCCCAAATGAAGCGGGACGATTTCGCGCGAGTCCCGTTCGGTTCCGCAACATCAAGGGATCGCGGCTCGATCACCGCAGAAGCGAGCCCAACGATGCCTTGACAATCTACAAAGGGCACGTTATTGTAGATCGTCATAGTATATGGGAAAACCAAGTGACCTCGTTCAGGGAACGCTCGATCTCCTCATCCTCAAGACCATCTCTCTCGAGGCAAAGCATGGGTGGGCGATTGCGCGGCGGATTCAGCAGATGTCGGGCGAGGTATTACAAGTCCAGCAGGGCTCCCTCTATCCTGCGTTACACAGACTAGAGCAGCAGGGCTGGATTAAGGCAACCTGGGATGAATCGGATACCGGGCGCCGCGCCAAGTTCTATTCCCTGACACGAGCTGGACGCAAGCAAATGGAGAAGGAATTGGCGAATTGGTCGCGGCTCTCCGCTGCGATCAATTCCGTGGTGCTGCCGTCGGAGGGTTAGGTCCAATGCGCCTACTCGATCGATTTCGACTCCGCATTCGCTCGTTATTTCGCCGTCGCAGGGTTGAAAGCGAGCTGATCGACGAACTTGAGTTCCATCTTAATGAGCTGATTGAAGAGAACGTCGGGCGCGGCATGCCGCCACAGGAGGCTCGTGCTGCGGCACTCCGCTCAATGGGCGGAATCGCGCAGATCCGGGATGTTTGCAGAGACATGCGTCGCGTTAACTACATCGAGGCTGGGATCGCGGATGTCCGATATGCCGTTCGTAGCGCTCGCCGAGAACCGGGGTTCACGTTATTGTCGATCCTGACCCTCGCTTTGGGGATCGGAGCATGCACGGCCGTATTTAGCCTTGTTAACGCGATCCGATTCCGGCCGCTCCCCATGGCGGAGCCACAACGCTTGGTGATGATTTGGGAAGACGATGTGACCGGACGAGCGGGTCATCAGGACACGCCGGCACCTGCCAATTACTCCGATTGGCGAGCACAGAATCACACATTCGAGGACATTGCCGCCGGGTCATGGATGGCGTTCAACTTAACTGGCCTCGGCGAACCGGAACGAGTGACGGGTCTTCGGGTAACGGCGAATTATTTCAGCGTGCTCGGCGTCACCCCCGTAATAGGACGCGTTCTGGCGCCCGGAGACGACCGTCTCCAATCGGGTCATGTGGCGGTGATCAGCTATGAGCTCTGGCAGCACAGCTTTGCAGGCGATCCAACCGTGGTCGGCCGAATCATCAACCTCAATGAACAACCGTACACGGTCGTGGGGGTTGCGCCACCGAACTTCCAGTTTCCAGCAAGCGGCGCAGACGTCTGGGTCGCTCCCGGATTCACGCAGCGCGACTTGGAGCAACGCAACAGTCACTTCCTTTTCGTCACAGGGCGGCTCAAAACCGGCGTTTCGCTGAAGCAAGCTTATGCTGACCTCGCGGGAATTTCCCGGCGGCTCGAGCTAGAGTATCCTTCCAGCAACAAGTTTCTCAGTGTAACGCTAGTCCCCCTGCGGGAATACTACGCAGGGGGCGTGGCACTGGCCCTAGACCTACTTCTGGCTGCCGCGGCCGCGCTCGTCTTAATCGTTTGCTCGAATGTGGCGCATCTATTCCTGGCGCGTGGTGCGGCTCGCCAGCGGGAGATCGCCATGCGAGCCGCGTTAGGAGCCGGCCGAGGGCGCGTGGTGCGGCAATTGCTGACCGAGGGCACTGTGTACTCCTTCAGCGCGACGCTTTTGGGTGCGGGTTTATCGACCAGCGCGTTTGGCTTTCTTGCCCGGCTGATCCCGAACAGTTTCCCGGGGGGAACCAAGCTGCACTTCGACTTGGCCGTCTTCGGGTTCACGTTGACTGTGTCGCTTCTGACAACGCTGCTCTTCAGCCTAGCGCCCTCCGTTCAAGCTTCCCGCCTCGACCTGAATGGGGTTTTAAAGCTTGGTTCTGGAAGGGGTTCAGCGCGACATGCCTTTGGCCGTATGCAGGGCGCGATCGTCGCGGCGGAGGTCGGACTTACGGTGCTGTTGTCGATCGGCGGAGCACTTTTGTTGGAGAGCTACGTTCGCCTTCGCGGGGTGAACCCGGGATTTCGCTCGGAAAACGTATTGACCTTGGAAACGCCTCTACCGCCCAGCAAATATGGCGACGTTCGGCACCGCGCACAGTTCTACAGTGATGTAGTCCATCAAGTCGACAGAATCCCAGGAGTCCTCTCCGCCGCGTACATTAGCTTTGCGCCGCTTACATTCGAGGGAGGATCGAGTGGCTTCTTCATCGAGGGTAGGCCGCGTCCCCGACCGGGCGAAGTGCCCGCGGGGTTCAATCGCGCAGTCACTGCTGATTACCTGCGAACCTTGGGGATTCCCGTTGTTCGCGGACGCTTCTTCGATGAACGCGACGGGCCGGACTCACCGCCAGTCGTCGTGATCAATCAGGCAACGGCAAAAGCCTATTGGTCAGGAGAGGATGCAGTTGGCGAGCACATTCGTTTTGGCGACGGCGGCCCTAACCGGCCGCTGTACACGGTGATCGGGATTGTGGGCGACGTTCGCCAGACCAACCTCAGCGTAGAGCCGCGGCCAGAGCTCTATTTCCCGGCGACGCAGGGAGGGCCAGGCGGGTCCTTCTTTTGGCCGCATACCTTGGTTGTGCGCACAGCGGTGAGCCCCCTCGCTTTGGCGCGTGACATTCGCAGAACAATCGCGGGCGTGGACTCGGATCAGCCAGTGGCGAATCTACGTACAATGAGCGACATAATCGATTCTCAAACGTCTGGCCGGCAGACGCAGATGGCGGTCGTGGGTACATTTGCAATCTGCGCATTATTGCTTGCGTCGGTCGGATTGTATGGTGTCCTTTCTTATGCGGTTTCGCGACGCAGACCCGAAATTGCAATCCGCATGGCCCTTGGAGCGAGGCGCGGCGAAGTGATTCGGATCGTGATCGCGCAGGCGTTGCGCTGGACGGCGCTGGGGATTCTGGGCGGACTGGCCGGGGCGCTCGCTCTTACAAGGATGTTCTCCACGCTGTTTTTTGGCGTGAGCGCTTCGGACCCTCATACCTTCATCGGAGTCACGCTTCTGACGTTTGGCGTCGCGGCTCTAGCGAGCTTCATTCCAGCGCGCCGTGCAGCAACTGTCGATCCCCTAGTCGCGCTCAGGCAGGACTGAGGGCCGCTTGAAGAATCGAGTTTTGACGACGTGAGCAGATGACGAGATTGTTTCCTTTCGCAGCAACGGTGATTGCGGTCTTCAGCTCGGCAGAAGTCAATTTTGCTGCATTCCCAGCCTGGGAAACTGCTGCGTGAACGAGCAGTGGACGTAGCGTTGTTCCAAGCCGCGTCGGCGGGGGAAATCTCTTAGATCGACGCCCTGCTGGGAAGCGGCGGGAACGTTAGCGCGAAATTGCCGGGAGACGGTAGCCCCTTGATCGGCGCCGCTGACCTCGGTCGCCTCGATGCAGTTCGACTCCTATTGGATCGAGGAGCAGATCCGAATTTATCGGTGGCGCTGGACGGAAATGCTCTGATCGCCGCGGCGAGGAGCGGTCACGCCGACGTGGTTGCTTTGCTGCTGGACAGGGGCGCGCGAATAGATGACATCGTTCCGCTGGACGAGACGGCTCTCATACAGGCATCAGCGAACGGAAGGCTCGATGTTGTCAAGTTGCTGTTGGATCGCGGTGCCAATGTCAATCTCGGCGCGTATTCCGGTAACCAGAACAGGGAGGGGCGAACACCATTGAGTATGGCCCGAAGGGGCGGCCACGCCTCCGTTATATCCGTCCTGATCGTGGCGGGCGCACACGAATAGCAAGCCTTTGAGGAGCGTTAAACCCGGCTCGGGGATTCACCTGGACATAGAGTCGCCGACCGTTCCCGATGCCGGCCCGCGTGCTGCCGAGGCCCGTTCAAGCGGGGTTCCTCGACACGGAATGCGCGTTTCGCGCCCCATCGCCTGCTCGGAGGGATAGCTGGGGGCCATCGTCGACGACTCATGTTTAAATTTGCCCGAATCCGCATGCTTCAGTAAGTCTTTGCGTTCAGTCCGTTGCTTGCCGTGAAGACAACACAATCCGCATACTTGGCTGAGTTCAGATTCACTCCAAGGAGTCAGCAAAATGTTCAACGAGCTAATGAATCGCAGCAATGCAGTATGGCTTTACAGCACGGGCCGCTTCGCCGAAGAGCGGCGTACGTTTCTTTGCGACCTGGCCGAACGCGGCCGCAATGGTTGGTACACGCTCCGACAGACCAACAGATTGTTGTTAGCCATTGCGGAGCGATTAAACGTACGGCAAACAATGCCGATCACGGAGCAGCAGATCATGAAGGCGGCCAAAGACTGGGTCTCGAAGACACGCTCAGCGACCTGTTCAGACGCGACGCGGAGCACATCGACGAATAGGTTCATTTTCGTGGCAAAGCAGTGGTTGCAGTTCTTGGGCAAGTTACACGAGCCCCACAGCGATTCTCCGTTCAAACCGCAACTCGACAGTTTTCTTTCGGAACTCCGGGATCAGAGGGGCTATTCGCCCGACACCATTTCCACTCGTAGATCGGCACTGAACCTCTTCTTCGAGTGGCTGGAAAAACTTGGCATTTCACTGGCGGAAATGTCTCCGCAGATCCTTGATGGGTACTTCGTTCAGAACAAGGTGCGCGACTGGAAGAAATCAACAATCAAAGCGTACGGCAACTCGGTCCGCGCCTTTCTTCGGTATGCGGCCCAGCAGGGCTGGTGTGCTCCCGAATTAGCCGAGACCATCCACAGCCCACGCATCTATACGATGACCGGGCTTCCGCAAGGCCCGAGCTGGGAGCAAATCCAGCGCCTGATTGCCATGCTCGACACGGAACGTCCAACCCATATTCGCGACCGTGCCATCGTTGTTCTTCTGGCCGTCTACGGATTGCGAATCGGCGAGGTTTGCGGACTGACTCTGGACGATCTGGACTGGGCCAATGAGAAACTTCGCCTCCGACGTCTGAAGAATAAACGCATTCAGGAATTTCCTCTGACCGCCGAGGTAGGCAATGCCATTCTCAAATACCTCCAGAAGGTCCGGCCGCGGTGTTCTTCGCGCGCTCTTTTTCTCACGCTGCGCCGGCCGTACAGGCCGATGCACACTCCAGGTGCATCTTCCTCCGTCGCCCGCCACGTCCGGGCACTTGGACGGGCGCCACACTACGGCCCACACAGTCTGCGCCACGCCTGTGCCAGCCACCTTCTAGATGTGGGATTTTCGATTAAAGAAATCGGTGATCACCTCGGTCACCGATCGCCGAGGTCAACGCAGATCTATGCCAAGGTCCAGCGCAAGAAACTGGCGCAGGTTGCTGACGCACAGCTATCGAGCCTGATGGAATACTTACGCGCACAAACCCAGCCCATCACAGCGTCCTGGGCAAAAGAACGCTTGCGTTCACTTCAGGAGGTCTCCAACTTCCGGTTAGGAGGTCTTCAATGAAACTCGCTTCCTCCATTGAGGATTTCATCCTATACAAGCGGGCTCTCGGTAATTTGTACATCGGTCCGGCCAACATCCTGAAGGCTTTTCTCCGAAAGACAGGAGATCTCGAACTGGATACTCTCACGAGCGCCCATTGCCAGGCGTTCCTGCCAGTCAAAAGTGGTACGGTTACGAACTTCTGGTTCCAAAAGTACGCGACGCTTGACCGTTTTTTCCGTTATGCAACCGAGCGCGGATATATGCAGCATCGAGTCCTCCCCATCTCCATTCCAGATCGCCCGCCGCGCTTCGTCCCTTACATCTATTCGACCGACGATATCCGTCGCTTGCTGGCCGTGCCTGACTCGCACTACCCGCGGACATCTCCGTTGTTGCCGGACACTATGCGCACATTCATCCTCGTCCTTTATGGGACCGGACTGCGATTGGGAGAGGTGAGCCGCCTGACCCACGCCGACGCGGATCTCAAAAGCGGAACCCTACTGATCCGCGAGACGAAGTTCGACAAATCGCGGCTCGTTCCGATAGGCAAAGATCTCGTCAGCATCCTGAGGCTTTACCGGATGCGCCATCGTCCCGGCATCGGGTACCAGCGCCCACCGACGGTCCTCGCCACCAGGATAGGCATGATGATCCAAAACTGGCATGCTGACCACGAATTCGAATGGCTGAGAAGAGAAGCTGGAGTACTGCGATTTGACAGTGCCCGCTACCAACCAAGGCTCCATGATTTCCGCCACACATTTGCCGTGACTCGCCTATTGACCTGGTATCGCGAAGGGAAAGACGTACAGCGAATGCTCCCCTTGCTGTCGACCTATCTTGGCCACTGCGGCGTGGAAGAAACGTCCGTGTATCTCCAGATGACACGGGAACTGCTCCATGAAGCCAACCGCTGCTTTGAGCGCTATGCCTTCGCGGAGGTGGACAATGGCTGATCATGCTTCAGTTGGCTTTTGGGTTCGCCGCTATCTATCTGAGTACCTGGTTCATGAACGTGGCGTATCACGAAACACGCAGCAAAGCTATCGCGACACTTTCTGTCTGTTCCTGCCGTTCGTCGCCGCGCACCGCAAGACAGACGTTGACAGGCTCGTGATCAATGACCTTTCGCCCAAGATCGTATTGGAGTTTCTCGCGCATCTGGAACAGACTCGAAGTTGCTCCGTCGCCACCAGAAATCAAAGGCTCGCTACGCTTCATGCGTTTGCAAGGTATACGGGGAACTGCAGTCCCGAGCATGCGGAATGGTGTGCGCAGATCCGTAACGTACCCTTTAAACGCGCGTGGACAACTCCCATCACATATCTGGAAAAAGATGAGATGGACGCGCTTCTGCAGGCACCGGACCGCAACACCAAGCTCGGGCAACGCGACTATGCCTTACTGTTGTTTCTCTACAACTCGGGGGCTCGGGCCAGCGAGGCGGTTCGTGTAGCGATCGAGGACCTGTCTTGGGACTCGGCAGCAACCGGTTCTGTCAAGATTCATGGCAAGGGCAGGAAGGTTCGGTTCTGTCCGCTTTGGAAGAAGACGATGACTGAACTGCACTGCCTTGTCCAAGGAGGAAATCCGGGGCGGCCGCTGTTCCTGAACCGATATGGCGACGCCATGACTCGTTTCGGAGTTCATGAGCTTGTGGCTCGTTCGACGAAAGTTGCTGCCGAGACAGCCCCGGCCCTAAAAGCCAAGCGCGTGAGTCCCCACACCATTCGACACACAACGGCGACACATCTGCTCCGGGCAGGTGTTGATCTAAACACGATCAGGACGTGGCTTGGTCATGTATCCCTCGACACCACTAATATCTACGCGGAAACAGACCTGGCTACAAAGGCAAAAGCTCTAGCGGCCTGTGACCCAGGGGGAGGGCGCCGCAGAAGCAAGAAGCCCTGGCGAGACGACCCCCATGTCATGGAGTTTTTGCGAAAGCTCTAGAGCAATCAGGCTATAAGCATCTACCCCCGATCGAATCGAACGGGGCGCTATTCAACGCCCCGTTTTATGTGGCGATCTCCGCAATCAGACGTTTCGATAAGAGAGGTCTTTCATGAACCATGCCAACATAACCGACATCAGCACATATTTAAGCTTATGTGGTCGACCACATAACTGGAGATACTCGCCGATCGAACAAGGCGGAGCCATAGTGAGGTTCCTTTCGAGATTTCGGGAAAAAGAAGTATCGGGGCAGACCGCATTCTTTGGAACCTGCCGAGCTGTTCACTAGAAAGAGACCGCAGTCCGACGCGCGCTGCGGCCGCGACCGGTCAACCCAACTTGGCGCGTTTCCTTTGCTCCGCAAGCGCTCTCTTGGTGACGTGGGAGCCGGCCGCGTGGGCCATGTGACTAGAAACGCTTGAGGCGAGGGGCTGCGCTGCCGTCCGGTGTGTACTGGCGGCTTATCGAGGTTTCAGACTTGCGTAAAGCGGATCCTCATATCCCGGTACCGGGATGTGCACATCGTTAGTCGGCCTCCCACTCAGTTGTAAGGCGCCTAAGCTCGACGAGTGCCTCCTAGTAGCCTCTCGGCTTCGGCGAGCGTAATCATCACGGTCAGAGGATCGATCGGGGAGGCGATGAATCCATGACCTTCATAAAACCGCTTCACGTTCTCTGAAAGGGCATGAACGAGAATGGCGCGAATCCCTGCGATTTCTCCCGCCTGCATGGTGCGCAAAATCGCGTCCCGCAACAAACCGGTGCCGAGGCCGTGACCCTGGAAGGACTTGTCCACCGCAAGCCGTCCGAGGATCATTACGGGAATCGGATCTGGCATGTTGCGCCGCACACGGCCCGGCGCGACCGCGTGCGAAACCGCGCCTACGGCGAGGGAATAGTAGCCTGCTACTTTCTTTCCCGCGCAGACCACATACGTGCGAGAGGCTCCGGCCGCCTCATTTTGCATCGCGCGGCGGCGCAGCCAGTCGTCTAGAACGGGTTCGCCGGAATCGAAGTCGGCAAAATCAAACTGCGCCGACAGTTTCTCAGGAGGCGTGAACGCGGGTGCGCTCATTTTTCCCAGGGCGGTCTTGTTGCAAGCAGCCGTCGCAGTTTTGGGTTGTCTTTCGGTGGTTTATCAAGCAGCGCGTTGAACCGCCGAAACGCGTCTTCCGAGAGAACGAAATAGCGCCGGTCGAGCAAAATCGCTTCCGCTTCGCGGCAGACCGTATCAAGCATAAAGTCTGAGCGGCTGCGGCCAAGTGCTTCCGCCGCTTGGTCGATCAGAGCCTTTTGCTTCCGGCTGGCACGAAGGTTGATTATCTCGCCGCGCCCGCCTCGCTCGTGAACCTGAGGTCCAGCCATTTGATGTGCTCCTCTTGTGTATACAGGCATTGTTACGCAGTTGTGTGTACAGTGTCAACACAGACCCAAGGAGGGCAATCGCTTACCGTCCTGATACACGAAATAATAGCCTCTTGGCTGGCGGAGTAGCCAATTACAGATCGAGCATTCCGGGAATCTCGTTTCCCGAAGGTTGGGCAGTAGGGATCTCAATTGCCTTGCGGCGCAGGCCCTGACCGAGAATTCGCAGCAGCCGAAGCTTTGTTGCTCTTACCGCGATCGGCGCACAATTGAATCCGATCAGTTCCTCCAGCAGTCCACGCCGGCGCAACTCAGCCACGAACCAGGTTGCCCACTCAGGAAGCACGGGCAGTCCAAAGCGGGCTGCGAG
>Ga0335074_10006107_pt1 | contig 16682 bp, 12 predicted proteins | sample Lox_Sample_23_FD_206715 | JGI IMG/M metagenome (GOLD analysis project Ga0335074, IMG submission 206715) | Soil microbial communities from Loxahatchee National Wildlife Refuge, Florida, United States - Lox_Sample_2.3 | ecosystem: Environmental > Terrestrial > Soil > Wetlands | place: USA...
TCCGGTCGGGCCAGGCCGAGCCCGGCGGCCGCCGTGGCAGCACCACCCGGGTGGCAGCGCCAAGCCCCGCCACCCCCAGCAGGCAGAACCCGGCAATCTGGATGATCTGAGAAACCGGGCCCGCCCGCAGCCCGCTGATGTTGTCACCGACCGCGAGCAGTTGACCCAGGGTCACCAGCACGAGGGCCAGGTACGGGGCAAACCCCGCCCGCCCAGCCCGTACCGCCAGCGCCAGCAGCACGCTCAGCGCGACCATGCCCGCCAGAGGCTGAACGGCCTGGACGGCGAACGTCCCGGCCGACTCGCCAACCCGGTGATAATCGCCCGCGAGCACCGCCGCCCAGCTGATCACGAACAGCGCGCAGGCCGCCATGCAGGCGTCAGCGGTCCGCACCGTCGCCCGGCGCGCCTGCTCTCCCGGCGCATCACGCGGGGCCAGCCGCTCCTCCCCAGCCCCGGGCGCGTCCCCGCCGTCGGCCGCGAGAACGGCCAGACCGAGCCCGAGCGCGACGAGTGCCAGCAGACTCAGCAGGTCAGCAGAGGTCAGCGATCCGCCGGCGGCGCTGGCGGGCATGCCCTCGGCGGCGGCGAATCCCCCGCCCCAGAGCACAGCAGCGAGCGCGAGCCAGCGGTAGGCGTTCCGGGCGTCCAGCCCACGCCGGATCGAGGCATGCCACAAACATCCCCCCGCCGTGACGGCTAGGAGTGCCCCGGCAACCCCTGCCAGGATTGCCAGGATCATCCCGCGCCGCCGGACCCATCCGGTCGCACCAGAGCCTCCTCTTGCCGAGCCCGGGCCACAGTGAGCCGGGCCGGATGTCAATGCCGAACGGGTACGCGTCTGCGCACGAGGGCGGCGCTGCCGCTCGTGCCTCACCAGCAGGGATCACCCGTACCGCCAGGCGCTGCGGGGTCGCCGGCGTGGTGGACGCGGTCTCGCAATCAGCGACGTTCATTCACTGTACGTGGGCAAGGTCACGCTTCGATTGAGGAAGGGCCTAGAGCGGGAGACAACTTCATCAATAGTCTCCTCCAACCACATTGACCAGCGGTTCTGCGTTCAGGAAACGCTGAACTTGAGCTCGTACGAGGGCACGCACACCGCGCTCGGAAACTGGAGCGGAAGCGGCCACATGCGGAGTAATGAACACGTTCGGCATCGCCCATAGCGGGTGCCCGGGCCCGAGCGGCTCGGGGTCGGTCACATCGAGGGCCGCGTTCAGCCTGCCGGTGCGAAGCTCGCCGCAGAGGTCGCCGGTAACCACGATGGACCCGCGGGCCGCATTGACGAGCAGCGCGCCGTCCTTCATCTGGCTCAGGAAGGCGGCGTTGACCATCCCGACGGTGTCCGGGGTGACCGGGACGAGCAGCACTACCACGTCAGCGAGCGGCAGCAGCGCCGGGATGTCGGCGGTCGCGCTGACCCCCTCCCGCGCGGACCTGGCGGCCCGCAGCACCTGTACCTCAAATGGGGCCAGCCGCCGCTCGACCGCGGCACCGATCGAGCCGTAACCGACGATCAGCACCGTCTTGCCAGCCAGGCAGTCGGTGTGCCGGTAGCTCCACCGGCCCGCCGCCTGCTCACCGGCGAAGTACGGGAAGTCGCGCAGCGACGCCAGCAAGGCCGCGACCACCCACTCAGCGGTGCTGGCGTCGTGCGCCCCGCGCGCGTTGCAGAGCAGCACCCCGGCAGGGACGTGCGGCCGCAGCCGGTCCACCCCCGCGGTCTGAGCCTGCACGACCCGCAGCTTCGGCAGCTTCGCGATCGCCGCCACCGCCGCTGGGGCCGGGAAGAACGGGGGGACGTAGAACTCCACGTCCGCGGCACCGGACGGCAGGCCGCTGTCATCGGGGATGGCCACGTCCACATCCGCCCCAGCCACCCCATCCAGGGCGCTGGCCAGATCCTGCGTCGGGACCAAGATCCTTGCCATCCGCACCTCGCCCGTTCCGCAGCACCTGTTCCGCGCCACCAGTTTCCCAGCGCCCGTACCGCGAGTTTCCCAGCGCCCGTACCGCGCGCCACCAGTTTCCCAGCGCCCGTTCCCAGCACCAGTACCGCAGCCCCAGTTTTCCCAGCGCCGGTTTCTCTTTGTGCAATCGTTCGCAGACACGTTCCCGCCGACTGCCGACCTCTCGGTCCTGCGGTCCCGGCAGCACTGGCCCGGCTGCCCCGCGGGTACCGTGCTGGGGTGAGCGAACCGCCCGCCAGGCCTCAGCTGGCGTTCGAGACCCATGCCGATCCTGCGATGGAGACTGGCTCCTACGCCAATGCCCTGGCAATCTGGCATACCCCGCACGAGTTCACGTTCGACTTCCTGGTCAGCAGCGCACCACCGCAGCCAGCGAAGAACGAGCGCGGTCAGGACGTGATCCGGGCACCGCACCGTCTCGTTGCCAGGCTGCGGGTACCGCCGACCGCCGTGTTCGACATCATCAGGACCATCAACGAGAACCTGACCATGTACGAGCAGCGGTTCGGCGCAATCCGGGCACCGGGCAGTAAAGATCTTCTCTACCCTCCCGATGACCCAGGCAGCCAGGACCCAGGCGACTCTGCCGAGTAGCCGCCACACCGCTGGCCCCAGTTCCGGACACAACCGGGCCAAATCGGCACCCCAGCTCGCAAAACGCGGCCAGCCGAAACCAGCTAACCCCTCGCAAGCCGCCCCTTGACGCCCCCCAAACGCGGTCATAACAGACAGGCACCGACCCGCCGCCCCTCGCACCAACCGCATGGGTGGGCCACCGATGCTGCCCTGACTACCTGGGTGGACCACCCATGTCGTGTCCCAAATGCTAGCGAGCGGCTCCTTACTGGATTCGGGGGAAAACCGGCGTGGGTTCGGGGAGTCGCTCGGCACCGTCACCGCAGGCGGCGCGGATCCGTGCGGCCAGACCCGGCAGGAACGGGCCGAGCTCACTGCCGAGTGCCGAACACGCCAGTAGCAGCAGCGCCAGGCACTCGTCGAGGCGCCGGCCAGCGTCAGCGTCGCCGTCACGCTCCGCCGTCGCCAGTCGCCAAGGCTCGGCCCGCTCCAGGTAGCGGTTGGCCTCGTCGACGACCGCCAAGATCGCCCCAGTGGCGGCCCGGAAGTCGTAGCCAGCCAGCCCCGCAGCGATCCGTTCTGGCAGCGTGCCCACCGCAGCGTCCAAGGCCTGGCCCGCCGCCCCTCCAGCCGACGGGCCCAGCGCACCAGCCCCGTCTGGCTGTCCGCCCCATGCGCTCAGCGAACCGGAGCCTTCCTGCCGCCGGAGGGTCCCATGCCGGAACCGGTGAACCAGCGTTACCACCCGGCTGACAAGGTTCCCGAGGCCGCCGGCGAGGTCGTCGTTGGCCCGCGCCACCAGCCTGGCTGGCGTGAAGTCGGCATCACCGAGCCGGGGCACCTCGCGCAGCAGCCACCAGCGCACCGCATCGGTCCCGTACCGCGCGGCCAGTGTCACCGGATCGGTAGCCTGGCCCGGCGCGGGGTTGCCCCCACCGAACCCGTCACCCCCGCCCGCGGCTGACTTGCTGATCTTGCTGCCGCCGAGCGTTAGGTAGTCGTGCACAAGGATCTCGGTCGGCAGTGGCTCGCCGGCGGACAGCAGGATGGCGGGCCAGTAGACGGCATGGAACCGCAGCACGCCCTTGCCGACCAGGTGCACCCGCCGGTCAGCCCCGGCCCACCAGCGGTGGTAGTCACTGGCGCCTGAACCGTATCCCAGCGCGGTGACGTAATTGCCGAGCGCGTCCCACCAGACGTAGATCACCTGATCCGGATCGCCAGGTACCGGGATGCCCCAGCCACGGGCCCGGGCCACCGATCGCGAAACGCTGAAGTCCTCAAGGCCGCCGGCGATGAAACCGAGAACCTCATTGCGCCGTGCCGCGGGCTCGATCCGGAGCTTGCCCGAGCCGACCAGCTCCTGCAGCTGGCCGGCGTACCGGGAAAGCCGGAAGAACCAGTTTTTCTCCGCGATGAGCTCTGGCTCGGTCCCGTGCTCGGGGCAGCGGCCATCGCGCAGTTCGGCTGGCTTGTAGAACTGCTCGCAGCTCACGCAGTACCAGCCCTGGTAGTCCTTCAGATAAAAATCACCGCTGGCGGCGCAGGCCTGCCACAGCCGTTCCACCCCAGGACGGTGCCTCTGGTCGCTGCTGGTCCGGATGAAGTCATCGAACGACAGCTGCAAGGGCCCGCGCAGCGCGGCGAACGCCGAGGCGTTGCGATCGACAAGCTCGGCGGTGCTGACACCAGCGGCTTGCGCGGCCAGCACGTTCTTGAGCGAGTTGTCATCGGTGCCGGTCTGGAAGCGCACCTGGTCGCCGAGCTGGCGATAATGCCGGGCCAGAACGTCAGCCTGCACAAGCTCAAGCGCGAAGCCGATGTGTGGCCGCGCGTTGACGTACGGGATCGTGGTGCTCAGGTAGATACGGGTGCTCATCGGAACCTCCGGGAACAGCGGGGCTCCGACCTGCGGAAATGGATCGAGGCCCCTAGGGGCCTCGTGTCGGACGTCGTCCGGGCAGTGTGAAGTGGCCCCGCCTAGCGGGGCATCATCACCGTTGCCTGCGACGTCATGGTCGCAGTTTACCGCCGTTCACAATGTGGCAGCAGGGCCAGCGCCACACGGCGGTCAGTCGGGCAACGGGTGCGTGGCGGCGAGAACGCTGCGGATCGGGGCGCCATCCAGAGCGGTCCACAGCGCTGTGACCTGTGCCGTGCCGGAAGGGGGCCCGGAAGAGGGCTCCGCGTCCTGGGGCACCAGAAGGCGAGCGAATGAGATACCGAACGCTTCTCCAGGCGCAACGGGGCCTGGCACGACGTGGACAGTGGCATCTGGGGTATCGGTCTGGCTCTGCGCCTGTGCCTGAACGCGTCCCCGGGTGAGCTCCATCAGCGCAGCGAGCAGGACCGGATCTGCGGTCCCGTCGTAGATCCACCGCAGGCCGAGCACGCCATGCTCGGATGTTCCGATCAGCGCGGCGTCAGCGCCCGTCAAAGGGGCGTCCCGGTACGTCATCGGCAGGTGGTATGCGGTCACCTCGTTGGAAGCGTCGTCGCGGACGACCATGAACTCGATCCCGACCTCGCCTGCCGGATCGTCCAGCCGGAATCCGCCGGCCCTGGCCAGGCTGGGGCTGGCGTGGTCGCCGAGATACCAGTCCTGCTTCGGCAGCCACTCGGTGAGCAGGTCGAGCTTGGTCGGGACCATCGTGGTCCGGTGAATAACGGCCATGGCGTCTCCCCGCTATGACAGGCGCTGCAGGATCAGTTCGCGGACGCGGGCCGCGTCCGCCCGGCCGCCTGTGGCCTTCATGACCGCCCCGACGAGGGCGCCAGCAGCTGCCGTCTTGCCCGAGCGGATCTTGTCGGCCACCTCGGGGTTGCCCGCGATCGCCTGGTCGACGGCGGCGAGGAGCGCGGTGTCGTCGCTGACGACCGCGAGGCCGCGGGCGGCGACGATCTCGTCCGGCGAGCCTTCACCGGCGAGCAGGCCGTCGAGCACCTGCCGGGCCAGCCTGTCGTTGAGCGTTCCCTCAGCGACGAGCGCGCAGACCCGGGCCACGTCGGCTGGGGTCACTGACAGCGCCGCCAGTTCGGTGCCTGACTCGTTGGCCCGGCGCGACAGCTCACCAAGCCACCAGTTACGCGCCTGGTCAGGCTGCGCGCCAGCGGCCACGGTCTCGGCCACGAGGTCGAGCGCCCCAGCGTTGCCCAGCGCGGCCATGTCGAGATCGGACAGGTTCCACTCCGCCTGCAGCCGGGCCCGGCGAGCCGCCGGAAGCTCGGGCAGCGCCGCCCGCAGTTCCTCGACCCACTCCGGCGAGGGGGCCACGGGCACCAGGTCAGGCTCGGGGAAATACCGGTAGTCCTGCGCTTCCTCTTTGCTCCGGCCTGCGGTGGTGGTGCCGCTGTCCTCGTGGAAGTGCCTGGTCTCCTGGACCACCCGTCCGCCCGAGTCCAGCACGGCGGCCTGCCGCTCGATCTCGAACCGGACGGCGCGCTCGACCGAGCGCAGCGAGTTGACGTTCTTGGTCTCGGTCCGGGTGCCCCACGTGTTCGAGCCTCGTGGCGCGATCGAGGTGTTCACGTCGCAGCGCAGTGAGCCTTCTTCCATGCGGACGTCGGAAACGTCCAGCGCCCGCAGCAGGTCGCGCAGTTCGGTGACGTAGGCGCGGGCGACGACCGGCGCCTGGTCATCGGTGCCAGGTATCGGCTTGGTGACGACCTCTACCAGGGGGATCCCGGCGCGGTTGTAGTCCACCAGCGAGTGGTCGGCTCCGTGGATCCGCCCGGTGGCCCCGCCGACGTGCAGCGACTTGCCCGTGTCCTCCTCGAGGTGCACGCGCTCGATACCTACCCGGATCGTAGTCTCGCCGACCGCGACGTCGAGCCAGCCTTCGGTGCACAGCGGCTCGTCGTACTGCGAGATCTGGAAGTTCTTTGGCATGTCCGGGTAGAAGTAGTTCTTCCGCGCGAACCGGCACGACCTGGCGATCGAGCAGTTCAGCGCCAGCCCGATCTTGATCGTGTACTCGATCGCGGCCCGGTTGGGCACCGGCAGCGAGCCTGGCAGGCCGAGGCAGACCGGGCAGACGTGGGTATTCGGCTCGGCACCGAACGTGGCCGGGGAGCCGCAGAACATCTTCGTCGCTGTGCCCAGCTCGACGTGCGTCTCCAGGCCGATCACCGGTTCGTAACGGGACAGGGCCTCGTCGTACGGCAGCAGCTCGCGGGTCTCAGTCATCGGCAAGCCCCTTCGCCTCGTCGAGCAGCGGATGGCCCCGCCGGTCGTTCAGTGCCGCTTCCACAGCCGCGCCCACCCGGTACAGCCGGTCGTCGGCCAGCACCGGCGCCATGATCTGCAGGCCGACAGGCAGCCCGTCCTCGGGCGCCAGCCCGCACGGCACGGAGATCGCGGCGTTGCCCGCCAGGTCCGACGGGATCGTGCACAGGTCGGCGAGATACATGGCGATGGGGTCGTCCGCGCGCTCGCCGATCGGGAACGCCGTGGTCGGAGTCGTCGGCGAGATCAGCACGTCGACCTGCTCGAACGCTGCCTCGAAGTCCCGGATTATCAGCGTGCGGACCTGCTGCGCCTTGCCGTAGTAGGCGTCGTAATACCCGCTGGACAGCGCGTAGGTGCCGAGCATGATCCGTCGCTTGATCTCGGGGCCGAACCCGGCCGCGCGGGTCAGCGCCATGACCTCCTCGGCGCTGCGGGTACCGTCGTCGCCGACTCGCAGGCCGTACCGCATCCCGTCGAAGCGGGCCAGGTTCGATGAGCACTCGCTGGGCGCGATCAGGTAGTAGGCAGGGAGCGCATAGGTGAAGTGCGGGCAGGACACCTCGGTGACCTTCGCGCCGAGGGACTCCAGCAGCTCAACAGCCTCGCCGAACCGGGCCAGGACTCCCGCCTGGTACCCGTCACCGCCGAGTTCGGAAACCACACCGACCCGCAGGCCGCTGACGTCCGCCTGGCGGGCCGCGGCCACGACCGGCGGCACGGGCGCGTCGATCGAGGTGGAGTCCATCGGGTCATGGCCCGACATGGCCTGGTGCAACAGCGCCGCGTCAAGCACTGTGCGGGCCAGCGGCCCCGGCGTGTCCAGCGAGGACGCGAACGCGACCACCCCGTACCTGGAAGAACCGCCGTAGGTCGGCTTCACCCCGACGATGCCGCAGACGCTGGCCGGCTGGCGGATCGACCCGCCCGTGTCAGTGCCAACCCCGAGCGGTGCCTCGAACGCGGTCACGGCCGCCGATGAGCCACCCGAGGAGCCGCCCGGCACCCGGCTCAGGTCCCACGGGTTGCGTGACGGCCCGAACGCCGAGTTCTCGGTGGATGAGCCCATCGCGAACTCGTCCATGTTCGCCTTGCCGAGGATCACAGCCCCGGCGCGACGCAGCCGGTCAGTGATCGTGGCGTCGTAGGGCGGCTGCCAGCCCTCCAGGATGCGCGACCCGCAGGTCGTCGGCATATCAGTGGTCGTGAACACGTCCTTGAGCGCCACCGGCACGCCGGCCAGCGGGCCGAGTGGCTCCCCGGCCTTGCGCCGGTGATCCACAGCCACCGCGGCGGCGAGGGCAGCGTCGGCGGCCACGTGCAGGAACGCGTGTACCCGCCCGTCCACGGAGCCGATCCGGTCCAGGTGCGCCTGGGTGACCTCGACAGCGGATGTCTCGCCAGCGGCGATCGCCGCGGCAAGCTCGGCCGCGGTCATCCTGGTCAGTTCGCTCGTCATCGTCAGTCCTCGGCCAGGATGCGCGGGACCCGGAACCTGCCCTGCTCGGCCGCTGGCGCCTCGGCCAGCGCCGCATCGGCGCTGAGCGGCGGGACAATGACGTCGTCGCGGAACACGTTGGTTATCGGCAGCGCATGCGACGTCGGCGGGATCTGGTCGGCGGCGACCTCCTGGACCCGCGCTACCGCGTTGACGATCGCGTCGAGCTGGCCTGCGAAATGGTCGAGTTCGGCGTCGGTCAGGGCGAGCCTGGACAGCATGGCGAGGTGGGCTACCTCGTCCCTGGTGATGGGCATACGGGCAAGCCTAGCGACCGCCGGGCAGCGGGCCGAAGTCAATAACCGACGACCCTGCGGCTGTATAACCGGGCGATAACCGGGCGGCAGGCGGTGTTAGCTTCGCGCCTCCGGCGCCTTTGGGCCGGCTGGGGTGCTGGCGACGGCGATGTCACAGCCACCACGGGCCGGACGGCGGGGGCACCACGCCACCGCCAGGTCCGCTGCCGGCCGGCGTACCGACAGCGCGGACACCTTGGCCGCTCGTGGCTGGAGCGCTGACAGCGCTGACACCCGGATGGCCTGGGCCCGGCGCGCCCGCCGGGGCTCGACCCAGCCGGAACGGCGGGACGGCCGCCCGGGCACCCTGCCGCTTGCGCGCCGCCCGGCCGCCGGGCGGGAGCGGTCCGCCGCTCGTGACCGCAACGCCGTGGCCGGCCAGCCAGGCAGTGGCCGCTACGGCGGTCAGCGGCCGGCTGTAGTACCAGCCCTGCGCTGCCTTGCAGCCCATGGCCTTGAGTGCGGTGGCGACCTCGGCGGACTCCACGCCTTCGGCGACCGAGTCGATGTCGAGTGCCCGGACCAGGTCCACGATGGACTGGACGATCACCTCGTCGTCGGCTGATACCAGCAGCCGCCGGATGAACGACGAGTCGATCTTGACCTCACTGACGGGCAGCCGCTTGAGCCGCACCAGGGACGAGTAGCCGGTCCCGAAGTCGTCCAGGCTCAGCGCCACGCCCAGGGCCGAGAGCGCCTCCACCGCGGTCACGGCGTAGGCCTGCTCGCTGGTCAGCACCCGCTCGTTGATCTCCAGCAGCAGCGTCGACGGCGGCAGGCCATAGTGCTCAAGCCCACGGTCAATGGTCTCGGCCAGGCCTGTGTCGATAAGGTCGCGCGCGGCCACGTTCAGTGATACCTGAACGGAAAGGCCGTCGGCGTGCCAGGCGGCAGCCTGCGCCAGCGCCCGGTCGACCACGACCGCGGTGAGGTCGCGCATCAGGTAGGACTGCTCGACCAGCGGGATGAACTCTTCCGGTGTCATCAGGCCACGGACTGGATGCCGCCAGCGGACCAGCGCTTCCATGCCGACAGTGCGCCCAGTCTCCAGGGTCACCTTCGGCAGGTAGTGCAGTTCGAGCTCGTGCCGGTCAATGCCGCGGCGCAGGTCACCGAGCAGCGCCAGCCGGGCCGGCGAGTTGCGGTCGGAGTCGGCCACGTAGCGCTCTACCCCGCTGCGGCGCTCCTTGGCCAGGTACATGGCCACGTCGGCGTGCTGCATCAGCAACTCGAACCCGGTCGCGTCGTCCGGGTACAGGGCGATGCCGACGCTGGCCTCGATGTCGAACGACATGCCCTCCAGGCGGATCGGCTCGCTGACAGCCGCGCGCAGCCGGGCGGCCACCTCGCGGGCGGCGCCGACCTCGCGCACCGCCGGCAGCAGCACGGCGAACTCATCGCCGCCCAGCCGCGCGACCAGGTCACCGGGCCGGACACTGTGCGTGAGCCGGTGGGCGACGATCCGCAGCAGCCGGTCGCCGACCGCGTGCCCGAGTGTGTCGTTGACCTCCTTGAACCGGTCCAGGTCCAGCAGCAGGAATCCGGCCTTGTCCCCCGACCTGGCTGCCTCGGCCAGGGCATCGCTGGTGCGCCGGATCAGCAACTTGCGGTTGGGAAGGCCGGTCAGCTCGTCGTGGTGCGCTTGGTGCTCGCGCTGTATGGACATGGCGGCGTTCATGTAGATGGCCGCGAGCGGGAAGACGAACAGCAGCACCAGCCAGGCGGAGCCAGCGGCCATCACCACGGCGACCAGCGGCGCCGCGGCGATCAGCACCAAGCTGACCAGCGCCTGGAACGGGAGCGCCACCCGGAGGGCCCGCAGCAGCGGCGCCCGTGAGTGCAGCGCCACGGCGATCCCGATGAGCGTGAACGTCACAGCGAAGTAGGCGACGCCCGCCAGCAGCGCGTTCGGCAGAACGGCCCCGTCCGGCGGGAGCGGGTGGCTGGCAGCGGGATGGATCCCGGTCAGCCAGAGGGCGATCCCGGCGGCCGCCATGCCCAGGGTTATCTCCGCCCCGTTGAACAGGCACCGGTGCGGCGCCTTGCGCTGGGCGAACTCGACAGCGAGGCACGCCAGCACGCGAAGCAGCACCGCGACAGGGAACCCCCAGTACAGCAGCGCGGCAAAGCTGAACGTGACCGAGGCGACCGGCGACTGGAAGCCTGACCGGCTCTGCGTCACGATCGGCCGCATCTCGCCGATGACCACCAGCACAGCGATGATCCAGAACAGCGGCTGCCCGGCCAGCAGGCGCAGGCCGGACAGGCTCACCATGGTCATGGCCCAGACGAACACCGCGAGCCCGGCCACCGTCACCGCAGTCATGTGGATCCACAGCGGCGAGCCGACCCGCGGGCCCATATCCCTGGTGTCGTTCGGATCCTTCATGAGCGGCCCGCCGTCCTCAGTAACGAGCAATCGTTTGCGCACAGTCCCTCCGGGCCCGAGCAGCACAGTCCCTGCGGACCGACAAACACACCCCTCCGGCCTGATGAACCAGCCCTCCCGGCTCATCAGCACGGTCCTCCGCACCCATTAGAAGGGTACGGCGGAAATCGTACTTCCCGAAGCCAATTGCATACTATCCGTTACATCGTGTCGCTGACGTGATATTGGCAAGCTGGTCAGGCCCGGCTAGCCGCCCAGCTCACGCGCGGCATCGGGACCCCGCTCGAGCAGAACCACCAAGCCCTCCTCGTCCAGAACCGGGACGCCGAGCTCAACCGCACGGTCGTACTTGGACCCGGGAGTCGCGCCAGCGACGACGAAGTCCGTCTTCTTCGACACCGAGCTGCTCACCTTGCCCCCCAGGCCAGTGATCGCCTCGCCCGCCTCGTCCCGGCTGCGCCCGGCCAGGGTTCCGGTGAGCACCACGGTGATCCCGGCGAGCGGCCCCGAAGACGCACCGCCGCCGGCCTTGGCAGCACTTCGCTGGCTCGGGCGCTCGCTGGGCGGCAGCGCTGTGCCCAGGTCGACCCCGGCCGCGCGCCACTTGTCGACGATCGCCACGTGCCAGTCCACAGCGAACCAGTCCCGTATCGAGGTGGCGATCGTCGGGCCGACATCCTCGACCTCGACGAGCTCCTCAGGTGACGCCGCGGCGATCGCGTCGACCGAGCCGAACTCGGCCGCGAGTGCCCGGGCCGCTGTCGGCCCGACGTGCCGGATCGACAGCGCGACCAGGATCCGCCACAGCGGCCGGCTCCGCGCCTCGTCCAGATTGGCCAGCAGCTTGGCGGCGTTCACGGTCAGCCCGCCGGCCTTGTTGACGAAGAACGGGCTGCTCTCCAGCTTCTCCGCGGTCAGCCCGAACACGTCACCCTCGTCAGCCACGAGCCCGCTGTCCAGCAGCGCGACGACGGCCTCGTACCCCAGCACCTCGATGTCCAGGGCGCCCCGGCTGGCCAGGTGGAACAACCGCTCCCGCAGCTGGGCCGGGCAGGATCGGGCATTCGGGCAGCGCCAGTCGACCTCGGCTTCCTCCCGCGCGAGCTGGGTCCCGCATTCGGGGCAGTGCGTCGGGAACTCAAATGCCCACTCCGAGCCGTCCCGCAGGTCCGCGACCGGCGCGACCACCTCCGGGATCACGTCGCCAGCCTTGCGCAGCACGACCATGTCGCCGATCAGCACGCCCTTGCGGGCGACCTCGTCGGCGTTGTGCAGCGTCGCCCGGTCCACCGTGGAGCCGCTGACCTTGACCGGCTCCATCACGGCGTACGGGGTCACCCGCCCGGTCCGGCCGACGTTGACCCGGATGTCCAGCAGCCGGGTGGTCACCTCCTCCGGCGGGTACTTGTAGGCGATCGCCCACCGCGGCGCCCGGCTGGTCGCGCCGAGCGTGCGCTGCACCTCAAGCCGGTCAAGCTTGACCACCACGCCGTCGATCTCGTACGGCGGGTCGTGCCGGTGCTCGTTGTAGTGCTCGATGTACGTGCGCACCTCGTCCAGGCTGCCCACGACGCGGTACACCTCGCTGACCGGCAGCCCCCACTCCCGCATGCGCTCGTACCACCCCGACTGTGTCAGCGGCGCGCTGTCCGGCACGGCGCTGTCGTCCGGAGCGGGCATCGCCTCGGCTCCGGCGCCGGGCACGGCCAGCCCGTGCACGATCAGGCTGAGCGGCCGGGTCGCCGTCACCCGCGGGTCCTTCTGGCGCAGCGAACCCGCGGCGGTGTTGCGCGGGTTCACGTACAGCGGCTTGCCCGCCTCGGCCTGCCGCTCGTTCAGCTCGTGGAACTTGCTGACCGGCATGAACACCTCGCCGCGCACCTCGAGGATGTCCGGCCAGCCCGACCCGGCCAGCCGGGCCGGCGCCGCCGCGATCGTCTTGATGTTGGGCGTGACGTCCTCGCCGGTCACTCCGTCACCCCGGGTCGCCGCGCGGGACAGAACCCCGCCCCGGTAGACCAGCGCGACCGCGAGGCCGTCGATTTTCAGCTCGCACAGATAAGGGCCGACACCACCGTCGGGACCCAGGCGCTCAGCGCGGGCGGCCCAGGCGTCCAGTTCCTCCCGCGAGAACGCGTTGTCCAGGCTGAGCAGCCGCTCCAGGTGCTCGACTGGGGCGAAGTCCGTCGAGATCACGTCGCCGACCTTCTGCGTCGGCGAGTCCGGGGTGCGCAGCTCCGGGTAGCTGTCCTCCAGTGCGCGCAACTCCCGCATCAGCGCGTCGTATTCGGCGTCGGAAATCAGCGGCGAGTCGAGCACGTGATAGCGGTAATTGTTCTCACTGACCTGGTCCGCCAGCTCCGAGTGGCGCTGGCGGGCCGCAGGATCGGCCGCCGCCACCTGCACGCCCGCCTCGCTCAGCTCGCTCACGGCCGCGTCGCTGCTGGCGTCGCTCATGGTGTGCCCTCCTCAATCAGCTCCGGGAGCAGGCGGGCCGTTTCCCGGCAGTGCGCCAGCGTCGCGCGCGCCCCGGCCTCCGTCGTCCCGGCCAGCCCGCAGGCCGGAGTCAGCACCACCTGCTGGTCCAGCCTCTGCGCCGGGATCCCCATCCGGTGCCACAACTCAAGCAACTCCTGGCCGGTTTCCCTTGGCTTGCGCGGGGCACCCGGCATCCGTTCTGGAATCTGAACAACGCCAGCCAGGATGCCCAGGCCCGCCTCCACCACCTCGGCCAGCGCATCCTGCTCTTCCTCGCCGCGCAGCAGGCTGAGATCGAAGCTGACCGCCCGGGCACCCGCCTCTTTCATGATCATGAACGGGACGCGGCGCGCGCAGCAGTGCACCAGGCCAAACGCCCCAGCGGCTTCCAGCACCGCGCGGAGCGCGGCGCTGGTCACGGTCGTGTCCACGGCCCCGACACGGTTCAGGCCGCTCGCGGTCGGCACGGAGCCAGCCAGCACCGCCGGCAGCGAGGGCTCGTCGAGCTGCAGCAGGACCGTGGCCCCGGGGATCCGGCCGCGGATCTCGGCGACGTGCGCGGCGATGCCCTCGGCCAGCGACGCGGTCAGGTCGGCTACCGCACCGGGGTCGGCGAGAGCCGGGTTCTGGCTGCGCGGCAGCTCGAGCATCGCGGCCAGCGTCCACGGGCCGCACGCCTGAACCTTGAACGGCCCGGCCCAGTCGCCCGCCGCCTCCTGGGCGGCGTCCATGTCGGCGGACAGCAGCCCGGCCGCCCGGCGCTGATCACGGCCGGGGCGCGCGGCCAGCTTCCAGCCGCCGGCGGTCATCTCCACGGGGACATCGACGAGCATTGTGGCCGCCCGGCCGATCATGTCGGCGCCAGCGCCTCGGCCGGGCAGCTCGGGCAGGTGCGGAACGTCGGGCAGCTCGCCGAGGATCACGGCCATCGCTTGCGCCGGGTCGCTTCCCGGCATCGACCCGACGCCGGTGGCCGCAGCGGCCGGCCAGGGGAAACGCTGTGATTCCTCGCTCATTGGAAGGAGCCTAGCGGTCACCACTCCCAGAACCGGGTGCTGTGATCCCGCGACGCGTGCACGACGGGATTGCTGGGGATGATCTTGCCAGGCGGCCTGGGCCGCCGGGTCTTGTAGTGCCGTGCGTGCGCGGCAGCGGGGCGCGGCCCGGAACTGCCGCCACGCCCTGCCGCCGGCCACATCAGTTCACGCCAGCCACCTCAGCCTGGCTCCCCCGCCAGCGCGCCCAGGCATGAATGGGGCATTGCTGCACACCCGACTACACCAAATCCGCATCGATCATGACTGGCTCCCCGCGGACCCGGCCCGGCAGCACAGCAGGCCCGGCAGGCACAGCAGGCGCAGCAGGCCCGGCAAGCGCAGCAGGCGCAGCTGGCGCCGAAGCGCCGCCTGCGGCCGCGCCGCGCCCCCGTCGCGGCACGGCCGCCGCGGCCTGCGAACCCAGCCGGGTTCGCCCAGGAGCCGGGCGCGAGCCAGTCAGGCGTCGCAGTCCCGCCGCTCCTCGTCTAGCAGCTCTGCCCTGTCATCTGCCGGGTAGCCGTAGCGGACATCACCGGACCGGCGTACGTACAGGCTGGTCAGGAGCCGCCCGGCCGTGGTTGTCCGGTCTGGAGCCGTGCGGCCCAGTCTGGCCCGGCTGTCTTCCCGGCGGCTTGCCAGGCAGACCAGGACGACGCTCCCCATGATCACTCCGGCGATGAAGATCACTGCGATTGCTACTACCGTTACGGCCGCCATTGCTGATCCCCCTTTCCTCCGATCAGCTGCTGACTCCGCGGCTGTGGCCCCTTCCGGTTGACGGGCACTGGGCTGATGGACACTGCGCTGATGGGCACTGCTAAGCGGGTTACCGGGCCGGCTGGGCTCCCGATCAAGACTCTTAAAGTCCTGATGCACCCAAGCACCTGGACTGCTAGGCTGATCCCTATGAACCCTGTTGTTCGAGACATCCCAACCTCCGGTAGTGCCATAGTGGCACCATCCGTATGGCGAGGCAATGGGATAAGCCCAATTATCTCAGCAGCAGGGATGATCCTTTTGAGCCCAGCTAGTCCTATGGTTGGCAAGGCTGGGTTCTCCGGTGCGGTTGGGATCTCTGGTATCTCTGGGGAAGCGCGAGGGAGGTCGCATGCCACCTGAGCCGATGTACCGGCAGATTGCCGATAATCTGCGTCAGAAAATCGAGTCGGGCGAGCTAAGCCACGGCACGCAGCTGCCCACCGAGCTCGAGCTCCGGGACCAGTTCGAAGCGTCCAGGAACACTATCCGCGACGCTGTGAAGCTGCTGACCACGCGCGGGCTGGTGGAGACGCGCCCTGGCCAGGGCACGTTCGTGGTCGGGAAGATCACTCCGTACGTCACCACGCTTACCGGCGATCCCGGCACGGGCGGTGACGAGGAGGGCCCGGTGTACCTGGCCACGGCGGCGGAGCCGCGCAGCCCGGTGACGACCCCGCCCCGGGTCGAGATCCAGGAAGCCAGGGGGGCAGGGGCCGACGAGCTGGGGATCCCCGGCGGGGCATCGGTTGTGAGCCGTCACCAGAGGCGCTACATCGAGGGCACCCCGTGGTCCCTGCAGACCTCGTTCTATCCCATGGACCTGGCCCTGAAGGGCGCGCAGCGGCTCTTCCAGGTCGACAACATCGAGGAAGGCGCGGTCGAGTACCTGCGCGTGACGCTCGGGCTCCAGCAGGTCGGGTACCACGACATGATCGTCGTGCGGGTTCCGGATGCCGAGGAGACGTCTTTCTTCAAGCTGCCAGAGGACGGGCGGGTAGCCGTGCTCGAGGTCCGCAGGACCGCGTATGACGCCAACGGCAAGCCGTTCCGCTTGACGGTCAGCGTCTACCCCGCTGACCGCAACCGGCTTGCTGTCCTGGTCGGCGACGTTCCCCCGCCCCAATAACCAGACTTCCGAGCAGACCCAGGGAAAGGAGGTGATTGTCTGTGGCCAAGCTTCATGCACGCCCGTCAGCGCAGTACCGCTACGAGCACTATGACCCCCGCTGAATGCGGGTTAACTGGGCAACGAGGCAGCGTCCGCACTGTCGCGAGCATCTCGTGACTGGGGACGGTGTCCTTAGGGCGCCCGTGCGGTGCTCGGGTCCCGCGCTGTCGACGCTGTTCACTCCTTGGCGGCGGGCACAGCGTCGACAGCGGGACAGTAACGCTACAGGTCTCGTGAGTCGCATGTGACGGAAGTCATCGCGTCACCGGCTCTGTCTTCAGGG